>MWWH01000394.1_pt1 | contig 12592 bp, 7 predicted proteins | sample 1047231 | NCBI WGS metagenome assembly MWWH01 (sample SAMN06349967, study PRJNA376086) | soil metagenome | isolation source: MG3-2 sample Antarctic (ecotone) soil | place: Antarctica | collected 2015-01-13 | reverse complement strand
CTCGACACTCCGAGAAGCCTCGAGGCTTGGACTTCGTTTAGGAGACGATTTTTGTCTTTCATCAAGTATTCTATTTCGTTCGTTTGTGTTTCTTTTATGTCTTTCATTTTTTTAATTTCTCCGATTTGTTTTTTTTATTCGAGCCGGAGTTTAACCAACTCTTTTTACCTAATGTTCAAATCCTATTTCAATTTTTGCGGTAATGGATTTATCTAATAAATCCTATTTGAAAAGGTATGCCCCCTGTGTAAAATAAGGGTTTTAGCGGTTATCCTTCCTTCGTTTCAATGGTTTTAACCGTTGTCGAATTTCTTTACTTTTTCCTAAAATAGCTTATGATAATCAGTGTTATCAAAATGTATGAGCAAGTAAAATCGGCTAAAAGGGTTCTAAAAGAAGTGCAATCAATAAATCCTCAAAAATTTGCCTTCAAAATCGCTTCAACCCTTTATAACTACTGCCTAAACCATTGATTTCACCGGAAACCAGGTTGTATAACCCAAAATCTGCCGAGATTTGAGCTAAAAACCGATAAATTAACCCTGATTTTTGGCTATGGTTGAGCGTAAGGAATTCATTTTTGAATTCATTGACCTTCTATCTAGCTCTACGTTTGAGACTCTAGTTTGCGCGGTCAAACCTTCTATTTTTAATTCACGAATCTGCCGGTCAATGTTGGCTATATCAGGGATGGTTTTCAATTCATAAAACCTATTATTCAAATCGGTTAATTTTCCTTTCGCTATTTCAAGAGTTTGTTTCAACTCAATTAGGGTTTGCTGAGATGCCATCCACCTAGCGAACTCTAAATCACCCTCATTTTTATTAGCGGCTAGTGCATTAACCATATTTTGCTGTTTTACAGCCTCAAGACTTGCATTGGTAATCTGAGTATTTTGAATAAACATTTCAACGTCAATTTCGTTTATCGCTGATTTCAACTCATTCAGAGTTTTGGTCAACTCCTCAATCTGTGGAGCATTTCTATCTGAAATTTCTGTCAGTGCTTGTTTACACTCCGTTAAATTTATTCCGGCAAGGGTGAATTCAGTTTCTAATTCGTTCAGTTCCTTAATTTCATCGGCTACCAATTCCAGCCGCGCCGCCGCTTCTTCATTCTGTTTTGCCATTTCCAGTCTTTGTAATTCTTCGTTCCAATTTTTCATACTGTTATCTCCTCTATCTGTGAATCTATTTGTGAATTGTGAGCGTCAACATTCTTGTTGTATTCATTTATTCCCCTTTGTTGCTCGATTAAATAATCCGCTATATCAAAGCCTTCTGCTTTTTGTTCATCTGTGGCGAGTGTCTCAATCAAAGTTGATACTTTAACCTCTAACCCTTGCCTTCTCGCATCTGTGGCAATTTGTTGCCAAGCGTTGTATCCGTCGGCATCCGAGTAGAGAATTATTGAACGATTGCCAAGCCTTTGAAGCCTATCCGCTTTCAACCATTGCTTTGAGCCGGAAGCTAACCAAATGAATTTAGGAAAACAAAGACTTCCGATGATTGCGCTCTTTTCAGATTCAACTATTGCAACGGGTTTATTAGGGTATTTCGTTAAAAGATGTTCCCCGAAAAAGAGTTGTTTATAGTTGAACTCCTCTTTAAGTTTTAACTTTGATGGCAAAGAGGATGTATCACCTATTTCTTTAAGCCTCTTTCCGGTCTCTGCGTCAAATCTAATTAGTTTCGCTTTACAAACTCTCATCTGTTTATCAACGCTTGGAAAGCAGGTGTAACTACCTTGATAATTAGGATAAGTTCCGACTAGGTATGCTTTCAAAACAGTTTGAATTTCTTCTATGCAATCGGGAAATAGTTCAATTAAAAATTGCACAAAAGCGTTTTGGTCATAATTGCCAAGCGTAGCTTTCAAATGTTCAAACGGTATAAAATCAAAGGATTTTGGTTGGCTTTCCGTTCGCTGTGAGACGTTTTTAGCGGTAAAACCATAGTTTACCCTTCTCTGTTTTCGCCTCTTACCAAATTTCAACCCTATTTTTCGCTCAGGATTATCCGCAAAAAACTCTTTTGGCTTATAGTGATAGCCGCATTTGTTTTCACGGTTACAACGTCCGACCTCATTAGACAAATAACTTCCATCTTCGTCAATATATCGAGCAAACTCACCGCGAGAATTACAATTTGGGCAAGTGAATCTTGATTTTGTTCCTTTGTATGTTTCTAGTTCTATCATTTCGTTTTACTCCAAAAATGAGAAAAGTGAGGAAAGTGAGGAAAGTGAGTCTAAAAAAAACATTATTTCTTACCCCTATTTTTTACTTAAATCTTTCAAATCCTTTAAGTCCTTTACTATCAGTCAAAACAAATAAAACTAACAAAGGTAAATGTTATTGAATAATGTTAAACAATGTTAATAAATAAATAAAATTAGTATAGGTTTTCACTTGACCAAAGAAACCACCCCTAAGAAATAATGTTTTTTAGTGACTCACTTTCCTCACTTTCCTCACTATTTCAAATTCCATAGGTCAAGAAATAATGTTTTTTAGTGACTCACTTTCCTCACTTTCCTCACTTTCCTAACATTTTAGAAACCTAAATCCGTTTCACTACCAGACTCGACTGTTGTCTCTAAATAAACCCGAACGAGATTACTCACTTCAATTGTTTGAAAGCCGATTGCCTCAAGTCGCCTCTTAAAATTCATCCTTTTAAGTGCCGACGTGCCATCTTCCAAACAAAACATTCGATAGTCTGCGTATAGAGTTTTTAGCAAAACGTGATTGTTTGAACTTGGTCTATAATTCTTATCCTCTGTAAACATTGCTACGCTGTCAGACTCCTTCTTGTAAGTGGCAATTGTCTCTTTAACAATTTTGCTATCCGTGAATTTGTCCGCCTTTAATAGTCTTTTCAAACCGTCAATAATCCAATTAAACACTCCTGCAAGTTCGGATTTGATAATCTTTTGGGCTAGGTTAGAATCTTGTTCAGCATCTGGAATCTTTACCCTAAACGGAATGATTAGAAGCCGTCTGAAATAAGCGTGTTGATGGTCGAAGTCTTTAGGCAATTCATTACAATTGAAGGCGAGTTTGGCATACTTCGTCATTGTGAAGGAATTACCATATTTGAGACGGGCTTGTATCGGTTCGCCGGAAACGAGATTCTTAAATTCGTCTCTTGTTTTTGCTGCGTTTATTTCACTTCCGAAGTTTAGTAATTTGTGAGCAATTAAAGCGCGGTTATGTTCTTCCAAAAGATTCGAGAGTGAGAAGTTTTCGATATTCTCTTTGCCCAACAGAGCGTTTACTACGTCAAACAAAACAGATTTACCGTTTGCGCCACTTCCATATAGAAGCAAGGCTTTTTCCATTTTCAAGTTTTTGGTAAAGACGTAGCCGAAAAACTCAGAAACAATATCTTGTAATTCCTTTTCGGGTATAACTCTGTCGAGATACGTTTGAAACATTGGACAAGTCGCGGTTTGGTTATATTCAAATGGTAACTGGTAGGTCAAAAAATCATCACGGTTGAAATCTCTGATTGTCTGAGAATCTTTTGTAATCTCCATTGTTCCGTTCAAAACATTGAGCAAAACTACGTCTGTATTTTGGTGAATTGGTTCAAAATACGCAGATGCGAGAAATTGCAGATATAATTTATTCTTAAATTCGTAATGTTTCGCTTCGAGATTGCCAACACTTAATTTAGCGGCAACCCGTCCGAGAAAATCTTTAAGCAAGTCACGGTCTAGTTCTTTCCAAAACGCGCCGTTATACGCAAATATAGAATCGTCTTTACGGGCGAGACCAAAATTTTGTTCTTTTACCTTGCTCAGAAGCTCGTCAATACACATCACGAGCAAGTGTTTTTGTGGTAAATGGTCGCCGTCGTCTAATTTTGCAATCTCACGAAATTCAATCGGCTCGAGTGTCTCTAAAATAGTGTTTAGAATCTCTTCGTGAGCTAAAATTTTTGGCTCTGCGGGTTTATTAAAACTCTCGAATTCTGATTCAATCGCATCAGCGTCAATTTCTAGCGTTGGCTGAAATGCTTGTGTTGTGTTGTCCATACGAAATAATCTCCTGAATTGAAAGCGGAACGTAAAAAACGCCCGACTGTTTAAGCCGAGCGTTACGATTTTTAACTTGCGCCTTCTAGTAAATTTTCGTATGATTAGAGGTGTCACGGCTCAATCATTTGAGTTACTAGAGGCAGTCGAAATCTTTGAACGGAGTCGGCTGTCTTTTCTATTGCCTTTTCAGACTTAAAATATCTGACACATTGATTTTCATTCGTTTCACCTAACCTTGTCAATAGAGAGCGCACTTCCGCGAAGGACGCTTAAACTTTATTTGTCTGCTTAAAACTAAAAACACCCTTTTAACCCTTATTTTATAAGGCTCAAAAAAAGTGAGCAAATTGCATTATTGAATGACATTCGACCTTTCCGACACTGCGTTAGAAAACTGATTAACGGTAGAAACCCGAAGTTGCCTTGATTTTTTAGCGGTTTTTCTCTCGCTAAAGAGGGTAATGAGTCCGCCGATAAACATCAGTAATAAAATAAACCCGACAAACAATATAAAAATAATAAAAAATAGAAGTTCCATAATTATAAATTGTCTATAAATTGATTCAAATCACCCCGTTTGATTTTCCAGCCTTTCCCGATTACCCTAGCCTTCAATGTTTCATCACGGATTGCATCTCGAATCGCTTGCTCAGAAAGTCCAGTTAATAGTCTGCAATCTTTAACCGTCAACAAAACCTTGTCTGCAATTGGAACAACCATTTTTTGACTGATTAGAGAATTTCTGAAAACCTCTAAAAATTCAAGGGTGGCATTTCGCGCCAATTGAGTTTTGTCATTGTTTGGCAACCTAACTAATTTGGTAGTAGGTTTGTCTCTTTCGAGTTTATATTTAACAATCTGTTCGACATCAAAGACGGCTTCTTGCTTTCCAGAATTGCCACGTTGATAAACGATATTTAGAACTCCATTTTGAACTAATCTTTGAAGGCTTCTAACACTAATCTTTAGTTCTTTCGCCGCTTGTTGTTTATTCATACCGACGAATCTATAACACCTATGCCAACTATGGCAAGGCGCGATATGTCATCATTGAATTAAAGGCTTTGTTTGATTAAGAGGTAGGTTGGCTAACCTTTTGTAATAAAAGGCGGTTACAGGGCTTCTGACACGCTCAGATTAAGGTGTTTAGCATAGTCAGCACACCGCGTAAAGAATAAGAAAATGTCAGTGCAAACACCGGAGATAAAATCCAGGCAACTCCGAGTTTGACGGACAAGCTAAATAACAAAGTAGCTGTTTCGCCTTCACATTCATTGAATTGTTATTCGCGTTTACGGATTCAGGTAACTTGCAAAATCACGAAAGGCGGCAATGTTTTCATCACTCAACCTAAAACTTCCTGTCCCGATTTGCAATTCTACGTTTTTCGCATTCGCAATCTTTGAATACATATCATAAGTAGATTGGATTATTAAAGCCTCATAAAATTCCTTATCACTTGGAGCATCTTTTTTAAGTTCAGTTTGAGAATATACAGGCATTTCCACTCGCTCGCCATCAGCAACAACTATAAACTTTGCTTTTTGCAGATAACGCCATTCGTTTCGGCTAGACGTTGAATGAGTCAATGTAAAGGACAAGTTAGTTGGAATTGTAGAAGGCTTGCGCCCTGAATATGTAGCCATATTATGAATCTCAAAAGTATGCTTCCCTTTAACTTTTTGACCGTTGCTGATTAGTTCGGGCTGAACTTTAAACTCTTGCTGATAAATGTTGGTTTCATCTTTAGCAGGTAAGTATTGAACAATTATCTTTGTGCCGTGCTTATATTCAACACCAGCTTTCGGCGGCAACCCAGATTTAGTTTCTTTATTCTCTGTGGACGATTTGCAGCCAAGAATTAAAATAATCCAAAGACCAATAACAAGAAGCCAAGTTGGGAAATTTGCGAGACGTTTCATTAAATATTCCTTTTGATTCTGTCGGCTGAATATCACAAGCAAGCGCATAACTAGTTATTATACCGCTAAACCGCGCCATAAAACTCAAATACGAACAAAATACCGCAAACCTGTCTCAAAAAGGTCGTTTTTTATACTAATACAATGTAGCACAGCCATTGACAATAGGTAGTTGAAGGGTATCACTACCTTATTATACCCTCATAAAATTCCAGAGATGCCTCTTTAACCCGTTCCCAAAATTTCCTTTCGGCTAAGGTTTGGTTGGCTTTCAGATAAGCGGCAAATTGCTCTTTGGTTGCGTCTTCTAATTCGAGTGTTAGTTTTGAAATCTTTAGCATAATAAAGGGTGTCGAACGGGTGAAAAGAGGAGACAGCCCGTTCGACTATGCTGGACAGTATGGACAGCTGCACAGCATTGTTTTAATGAGTGCCGGAACAGGTAAGACAAAGTAATAAAACCCGTTCCGACACTAGCTATTGCTAGGATAGGAAGCAATAGCATTTTTCTAATTCGTCGGTGCTACTCGACATTTTTCCAAGTAGTCTAAAATATCGCCTACCCTATAAGATATTCTTGAATTAACCCTAAAAAACTGTATCTTGCCTTTGTAGCGGATGGATTGTCGTAGAGTATCACTCGACACTCCGAGAAGCCTCGAGGCTTGGACTTCGTTTAGGAGACGATTTTTGTCTTTCATCAAGTATTCTATTTCGTTCGTTTGTGTTTCTTTTATGTCTTTCATTTTTTTAATTTCTCCGATTTGTTTTTTTTATTCGAGCCGGAGTTTAACCAACTCTTTTTACCTAATGTTCAAATCCTATTTCAATTTTTGCGGTAATGGATTTATCTAATAAATCCTATTTGAAAAGGTATGCCCCCTGTGTAAAATAAGGGTTTTAGCGGTTATCCTTCCTTCGTTTCAATGGTTTTAACCGTTGTCGAATTTCTTTACTTTTTCCTAAAATAGCTTATGATAATCAGTGTTATCAAAATGTATGAGCAAGTAAAATCGGCTAAAAGGGTTCTAAAAGAAGTGCAATCAATAAATCCTCAAAAATTTGCCTTCAAAATCGCTTCAACCCTTTATAACTACTGCCTAAACCATTGATTTCACCGGAAACCAGGTTGTATAACCCAAAATCTGCCGAGATTTGAGCTAAAAACCGATAAATTAACCCTGATTTTTGGCTATGGTTGAGCGTAAGGAATTCATTTTTGAATTCATTGACCTTCTATCTAGCTCTACGTTTGAGACTCTAGTTTGCGCGGTCAAACCTTCTATTTTTAATTCACGAATCTGCCGGTCAATGTTGGCTATATCAGGGATGGTTTTCAATTCATAAAACCTATTATTCAAATCGGTTAATTTTCCTTTCGCTATTTCAAGAGTTTGTTTCAACTCAATTAGGGTTTGCTGAGATGCCATCCACCTAGCGAACTCTAAATCACCCTCATTTTTATTAGCGGCTAGTGCATTAACCATATTTTGCTGTTTTACAGCCTCAAGACTTGCATTGGTAATCTGAGTATTTTGAATAAACATTTCAACGTCAATTTCGTTTATCGCTGATTTCAACTCATTCAGAGTTTTGGTCAACTCCTCAATCTGTGGAGCATTTCTATCTGAAATTTCTGTCAGTGCTTGTTTACACTCCGTTAAATTTATTCCGGCAAGGGTGAATTCAGTTTCTAATTCGTTCAGTTCCTTAATTTCATCGGCTACCAATTCCAGCCGCGCCGCCGCTTCTTCATTCTGTTTTGCCATTTCCAGTCTTTGTAATTCTTCGTTCCAATTTTTCATACTGTTATCTCCTCTATCTGTGAATCTATTTGTGAATTGTGAGCGTCAACATTCTTGTTGTATTCATTTATTCCCCTTTGTTGCTCGATTAAATAATCCGCTATATCAAAGCCTTCTGCTTTTTGTTCATCTGTGGCGAGTGTCTCAATCAAAGTTGATACTTTAACCTCTAACCCTTGCCTTCTCGCATCTGTGGCAATTTGTTGCCAAGCGTTGTATCCGTCGGCATCCGAGTAGAGAATTATTGAACGATTGCCAAGCCTTTGAAGCCTATCCGCTTTCAACCATTGCTTTGAGCCGGAAGCTAACCAAATGAATTTAGGAAAACAAAGACTTCCGATGATTGCGCTCTTTTCAGATTCAACTATTGCAACGGGTTTATTAGGGTATTTCGTTAAAAGATGTTCCCCGAAAAAGAGTTGTTTATAGTTGAACTCCTCTTTAAGTTTTAACTTTGATGGCAAAGAGGATGTATCACCTATTTCTTTAAGCCTCTTTCCGGTCTCTGCGTCAAATCTAATTAGTTTCGCTTTACAAACTCTCATCTGTTTATCAACGCTTGGAAAGCAGGTGTAACTACCTTGATAATTAGGATAAGTTCCGACTAGGTATGCTTTCAAAACAGTTTGAATTTCTTCTATGCAATCGGGAAATAGTTCAATTAAAAATTGCACAAAAGCGTTTTGGTCATAATTGCCAAGCGTAGCTTTCAAATGTTCAAACGGTATAAAATCAAAGGATTTTGGTTGGCTTTCCGTTCGCTGTGAGACGTTTTTAGCGGTAAAACCATAGTTTACCCTTCTCTGTTTTCGCCTCTTACCAAATTTCAACCCTATTTTTCGCTCAGGATTATCCGCAAAAAACTCTTTTGGCTTATAGTGATAGCCGCATTTGTTTTCACGGTTACAACGTCCGACCTCATTAGACAAATAACTTCCATCTTCGTCAATATATCGAGCAAACTCACCGCGAGAATTACAATTTGGGCAAGTGAATCTTGATTTTGTTCCTTTGTATGTTTCTAGTTCTATCATTTCGTTTTACTCCAAAAATGAGAAAAGTGAGGAAAGTGAGGAAAGTGAGTCTAAAAAAAACATTATTTCTTACCCCTATTTTTTACTTAAATCTTTCAAATCCTTTAAGTCCTTTACTATCAGTCAAAACAAATAAAACTAACAAAGGTAAATGTTATTGAATAATGTTAAACAATGTTAATAAATAAATAAAATTAGTATAGGTTTTCACTTGACCAAAGAAACCACCCCTAAGAAATAATGTTTTTTAGTGACTCACTTTCCTCACTTTCCTCACTATTTCAAATTCCATAGGTCAAGAAATAATGTTTTTTAGTGACTCACTTTCCTCACTTTCCTCACTTTCCTAACATTTTAGAAACCTAAATCCGTTTCACTACCAGACTCGACTGTTGTCTCTAAATAAACCCGAACGAGATTACTCACTTCAATTGTTTGAAAGCCGATTGCCTCAAGTCGCCTCTTAAAATTCATCCTTTTAAGTGCCGACGTGCCATCTTCCAAACAAAACATTCGATAGTCTGCGTATAGAGTTTTTAGCAAAACGTGCTTGTTTGAACTTGGTCTATAATTCTTATCCTCTGTAAACATTGCTACGCTGTCAGACTCCTTCTTGTAAGTGGCAATTGTCTCTTTAACAATTTTGCTATCCGTGAACTTTTCCGTCTTTAGCAGTCGTTTCAATCCGGCAATAATCCAATTAAACACCCCTGCAAGTTCGGATTTGATAATCTTTTGAGCCAGGTTAGCATCCTGTTCAGCATCGGGAATCTTAACCCTAAACGGAATGATTAGAAGTCTTCTAAAATATGCGTGTTGATGGTCAAAGTCTTTAGGCAATTCATTGCAATTGAAGGCGAGTTTGGCATAATTCCTCATTGTGAACGAATTACCATATTTGAGCCGAGCTTGAATCGGTTCGCCGGAAACGAGATTCTTAAATTCGTCTCTTGTCTTTGCTGCGTTTATTTCACTGCCGAAGTTTAATAACTTGTGAGCAATCAGAGCGCGGTTATGTTCTTCCAATAGGTTTGAGAGTGAGAAGTTTTCGATATTCTCTTTGCCAAGCAGAGCGTTTACCACGTCAAATAAAACAGATTTACCGTTTGCGCCGCTTCCATATAGAAGCATTGCTTTTTCCATTTTAAGATTCTTGGTGAAGACATAGCCAAAGAATTCGGCAATAATGTCTTGTAATTCCTGTTCAGGTAGAACTTTGACGAGATAATTTTGAAACATCGGACAAGTCGCGTTTTCGTCATACTCAAACGGCAACTGATAGGTTAGGAAATCTTCGCGTTTGAAGGCTCTGACCATCTGAGAATCTTTTGTAATCTCCATTGTCCCGTTCAGAGTGTTGAGCAAAACAATATCTGTATTTTGGTGAATCGGCTCAAAATAAGCAGAAGCGAGAAATTGCAAATATAATTTATTCTTAAATTCGTAATGTTTTGCTTCGAGATTGCCGACGCTTAATTTTGCGGCTACTCGTCCGAGAAAATCTTTAATCGTTTCACGGTCTAGTTCTTTCCAAAACGCGCCGTTATACGCAAATATAGAATCGTCTTTACGAGCGAGACCAAAGTTTTGTTCTTTTACCTTGCTCAGAAGCTCATCAATACACATCACGAGCAAGTGTTTTTGTGGTAAATTGTCGCCGTCGTCTAACTTTGCAATCTCACGAAAATCAATCGGCTCGATTGTCTCTAAAATAGCTTTTAGAATTTCTTCGTGAGCTAAAACTTTTGTCTTTATTGGTTCGGAAAAGGTCTCGAATTCTGCTCGAATTGCATCAGCGTCAATCTTGCCTATTTGCGGTTCTAGCGTCGGCTGAAATGCTTGTGTTGTGTTGTCCATACGAAATTTGCTCCAAAATTGAAAGTCAAGACGCAAAAACGCCCGACTTTTGTTTGTAAAGCCGAGCGTTTCAATTTTTAACTTGCGTTCCCTTCGTGATATTTCGTATGATGAGAGTGCAACCTATCATCATATTGATGTTATCGAAAGGAGTCGTGATTCTGAAACAATCGCGGCTCTTTTTTATTTACCTTTTCAGGCTTAAAATATCTAATACTTCTTTCACTCTTACGATACTCGCATTAAACTCGATTGCACAAGGGCAAGCGGGTTTGCGTTGAGTGGCGTGGAGGAAAAACTGTATCCTGAGATGCTTATAACCCGCATAAAACCCTTATAAAATAAGGCTCAAAACAGAGTAGGCAGGTTGCATTATTGAATGACAGCCGACCTTTCCTAGAATAACGTCTCTTGCGTCGTCTTAGTGTCAATAATCGCCTTTTTGAAAGTTAATCCGCCTTGCATTAAATCCGGGTATTTAGCTCGTTCAGTTCCTTCTAACAAACCTTTAATTGTAAGAATTTGAATTTTTGGAAAGTTCGCTCCGATTGGGCTTTCATAATACCCGGCTTTAATAGCTTCTTCTTTCATCGGTCTAGTCGGGTCAACCATTGTTATAAAAACTCCGATAGATGCTTTTTCCCGGTCAACGACGTGCGCTAAATCTCTAATCATTGCTACGTTGACATTGTTTCCACCTTTGACCGACACAACTATTTTCTTTGGAGTTGTTCTTTCGTCTTGAAAATAAATAAGTCCGTCAATTCCACTATCCGCGCCTTTCTTTTTTCCTTGATATGGTTGAGCATTAACCAGTGAACACGCCCACCATTGGAATTGATATTTGTCCCGGTCTGCTAAATTTTGTGCGCTATCTAAATCTTTTGGAGTGCCTTCAACATCGAATTGAATATCGGGGAAGGCGTGTTTTAACCGCTTTTCGATTAACGCAATTGCAAGGTGTGTTATGTCAATTCCAACCCATCGGCGTTTTAGTTTTTCTGCGGCGTGAATTGCCGTTCCGCATCCGCAAAAAGAGTCTAGGACAACATCATTTTCATTACTCGATACTTTGACTATTCGCTCCAATAATTGAAGCGGCTTTTGCGTTGGATAACCTAACCTCTCGGCTGACTGTGAATTGATTGGATAAATATCATCCCAAAGTGCTTGCGACGGAATGCCCGGAAGCTCGTCTAAGTATTTTTTAAGCCTGATTCCACCCGTTTTAGTAAAATGTAATTTCCCTTCTGCGTCTAGCCGCTCCATTGTGGACAATGGACAACGCCACAAAGAAGTAAATCCTTTATATTCGTATTCGTAACCGCCGCCGCTCAAACCTTTTGCTGTAATATCACCGTCCGCCCACAATCTGCCATCCGGGTCTGCGTGGCTGAATCGTGCTTTATAGTCGTCTGTATATGGCTGATATGCCGGATTAAATGTGTATGAATCGCCTTTAGTATAAAAGAAAATAATGTCGGTATTTGCTCCGTATCGTGAAGAATCGTTATGTGCCGTCGTTCGCTTCCAAGTTATTTCATTACGAAACTTTTCTTTGCCGAACACTCCGTCCAAAACAATTTTCAAGTAATGGCTCGCAGTCGGGTCGCAATGCAAATATAAACTTCCGGTCAGCTTTAATACTCGATGAAGCTCTAACAACCGATTAGCCATCATCGTCAAATAAGCCATCATATCGTTTTCACCCAAAAAACGACGTAATGCCTGTATCATCTCGGAAACGTCTGTATTTGACTGATGAACTAACTCGCCAAACTCCTTTTCGGCTTGCTCCGTCCAGTGCCAAGAATCTTCAAAGGCTGTAATCTGCGCGGACGATTCCAAACCTTTCGGCGTTCTGAATAAAACATTGTAATTAGCTTTGCTGTTAAACGGCGGGTCGAGATAAACAAGGTCAACTGATTC
>MWWH01000393.1_pt1 | contig 12603 bp, 17 predicted proteins | sample 1047231 | NCBI WGS metagenome assembly MWWH01 (sample SAMN06349967, study PRJNA376086) | soil metagenome | isolation source: MG3-2 sample Antarctic (ecotone) soil | place: Antarctica | collected 2015-01-13 | reverse complement strand
GGTTGCCCAAAAACTCGCTAAATCGTTCAACTGCAAGGGCGGTGTTTACTGTATGACTATAAGAGAAGTTGCTTTTATAATGATTTAAGATATAGCCTTTTAGCTGTTCTGCTGTGGGCTTGGGTGTATTGATTTGTTTGAGAAGGACTTTTATTGTTCTTTTATACCCGCCTATTGTTATGGGTTCTAATCCACGCAGGGTTAGAAAGTCTGTAAAGTTCGCAAGTGCCAATTCTTGCTGGTCTTGCGATTTTATTCCGTAGGTTATAGTTATCAAGTTCATAGTCGTGGTAAATATAAAAGCACCTATGAAGGGTGCTGATATTAAATGTTAATTATAAAACTCTGTTTGTAGCAAGTTATCTTTGAGGGGTATCACCGCTCAACTTGTGTCGTGCATTGTGATTTTTCTTATGGCTTAAATAGCGGCGTAAGGCTATGTTCAGCCCAATGCTTATAAACATCAAGCCCCAAACTCGTCCGTAGCTTTCACAAGTATTACCAATTTGGTATTGGGTGCAGACTGGTAACACATTGTAACCCAATACCAAAATCCCAAATTGGGTGATTATGTCAGGTAGATATTTTAACAATTTTTGCTTCAATTTTACTCCTTATTTTTCTACTTCCTGTAATTATACTTATCGGAAGTTGAAGGCGTTTTGTTGGGGTTTTTCAATGTTCCTTTTTTGGCATTTTCTAATGGTTTTGGTTACTGCAAAATTGCTTGGGTTGCTTGCTCAACACTGGTAGTAAAATGTCTTTGGTTGGTCTCAATGTAATCTCTGACATTGTTTAAGTTTCTGCCAATCTTGCCCAAACCAAATAAAAATGTCATACCAGTTCCAATTGCAAATCCAATTATACCGTTAGGCACAAAGGTTAGTGTCAACCACACCACAGCAATAAAGATAATTGGCAGTATCACCATAGTTACCATATAGCCCTTAACAATCCCATTTCCTTTTTTAAGCACCCCCAACCGTTCCAACCTTCTTGTGGTTGGTATTCCAAATGCAAGGATAATTAAAATTGGTATCAGCGTGAAGCTGGCAATAAGTAATCCTAAAAACCAAAAACCAAATCCTAAAATAAAAGCCATACTTGTTTATTTAATGTTGTGGTAACTTAACTGCTGAAATGTTTTTACGCCTTGACGACAAAACAATCATTGTGATTACCAGCAGTGGTATTATAACTACTTCCAATCCCACAATCCTACCAAGCCCCGCCAGTATTATAAAAGGGATTATGCCAAACTTCTTAAAGCCAATCGCTTTGGCTCGTCCGTAGCTTATACTGAAAATTAAAAAATAAAGCACAAACTGGGTTACGATTAACACCCACACAAACCAAAGTGAGGAAGTAGCCCTTACAGCGTTGAGCCAAAAGGTTAATCCTGCATAGGCAACAACCGTAATCAAAATGCGGAATATAAAACCATTCCTATCTATTTTGAAATACTCGCCCTTAACAAACTCATCACCAGTCATTTTGTTCGTCCCTTTCCTCTGTCTCATCTTTTTTAAGTATGTAGTCCCAACTCTTTCGCCAAAACTCCGCTCTACGCTTCAAGTCGCCGTCCCAATCCTTTTTTAACTTATCATTATCCTCATACTCCCGCTCGTAGTAACGCGTTTTTATTTTCTCATTATCATAAAATCGCTTTTCAACATTTTCTATAAAGTCGTCCCCTGTCATTACAGTAATGTTCGCTTCTATCATTTTCTCCCAGCGTAACCTTTCATTGTTTCTATTTCGCACAGATATAAAAGTTGCACCTATAAAGTCCGTAAGTTCATTAGAAGGCACAAAAGATTTTTTGTCCTTCCCTGCGTCGTGGTGAGCCTTAACTTCCAATCGCTCTTGTCTTTGCATATCCTTAAATGCCTGCTCTACTTCCTCTTGGTATTCTTGCTCTTGCTCTTTGCTGGCTAATATCTTTGCTTCTGAAAATATCGGATTGAGAGAGGTGCTTGCAATCTGTGTGGTAGTAGCTGGTGTATCTCCGTCGGTTTGTTGTGAGTTGATAGCTTGGGTATAAACAATTCTGTTGTGGTTCTGTTTTATAATCACGCCCAGCTGATATGCTATATAAACCAAAATCAAAGCAATTGCAATAAGTATGATTTCCATTATAGTCCTTTCTCTCTCGCACAACGGGTAAAGTATGTGTCGTATTTAATATAACTCCATTTGTCAGAGTGTATAGCACCCTCGTTACATTCTTTGCGTATCTGTCTTGGTCGCCACTCCCACCAGTAAAAAACAAGGGCAATCAAAATGATTAACAAAGCTATCACCGCTTTATATTTCATTCTTTTGAGAATATAAAATCATCTCCAATCCCCTTTTCTTTCATACAAATACTATAAAAAATGTCCCACCTATTTTCACGCTGTTCGTTTGCTTGTTTGGCACAACTCTTTCTTGCCTGTGCAGGACGCAAGGCAAACCAATAAAATGCTAACAGCAAAATAACCAATAAGACGCCAGCGTAAATGTGTTTAACTTTGAGTTGTTGCATTGGTTTCTAATCTCTTTTTCTCTGCCCTCACCTTACGCTGAAATGCAAACGCCAAAAACAATGCTGGTAAAAGCAAGCGTATCAGGAAGCCAATATAAAACCCTGCTACACCAAACATTTTTACAAAGAACAACATCACATAACCAGCGTCCCCTAATCCGTATTGCTCTTTTACCAAACTGCTTGTCCCTAAATCTAATAGCCCTAAAACCGTGAGGGCTGTAAAGACAACATAGAGCGTTTGGTAAGTTTTAAGTTTATTAGCCATAGATATTTCTTACTTTCAAAGGTGTAATTACTACATACTTCATACTGTTTGTATTCTACCACCAATTTTAATTAACTGCCCGCTCCTATAATGGCAATCAGAAAAACTACCACTACCAAAATTATCAAAGGCAGGACAATAAACATACCGCACCCAAGTCTTACTCCGTCCCCTATTCCGCTCTTGGCGGTTACTTGATTAGCAACTTGCGGTTCAACTACTCTATCTGGTTTAAGCCAGTCCACAGGTTTGCCTGTTGTTAAGTTGTAGCCACAATGTTTGCACACAACTGCTTCCGCTTGTATCTGTTCTGCACAGTAAGGGCAATCTTTTACTGCCTGCTGGTTTTGTTCTTTGTCAGTCATAGGTTTAGTTATAACTGTCAATTATCTGGTCGTCGTTATTGTCATAGAAGCAAGACGGTTGTAAATTGTGCCAGCACCACTGCCACTGTGTCTTACCGCCATAGTTAGAAGGATTAGCACTGTTTGGTTTACCACCATAAGAAGCTACAAGCTGTTCATATGTCATACCTACCCAGTAGTTACGGTCAGCAACTCTTTGGCAGGTTTCCCTTCCCCAATCAGGGTGTTGTTTACATATCTGTCCTGCCTTGCTCTTGTCATAAGCGGCTTGTTCGGCTTGGGCTTTGGCGTCTACTTCCGCTTGTGCTTTTTGCTGTGCTTCAAGGTCAGCCTTTTTCTTGGCTTCTGCCTCTGCCTTTAATCGTTCACGCTCTGCAATTTCCTCTGGGGTAAACACCCTCTTAATAGTTAAGGTTTGTGGTGTTGTTTTCCCACCATTAGTTGCCACAATGTTTAAGTTATTAGTCTCATTATTCAAGGTTGCTTCAACAGTGAAGTTACCATTACTGTCTACTTGTGCAGGTGCGTTATTAACTGACACAGTTGAGCCAGAAGGTTCAACCTTACCTTTAACGGTAACGCTTGCATATTGCACACTTGCGTTGGTTTCAGGTTCACTAACTGTGAGGGTTGGTTTTCTATTTCCGTGTGCGTTGGCTATGCCCGCCCCGACAAAAATAACCAGCACCAAAGCGGTAACAATTGTATTGGTGCGTTGGCTATACTTATCCTTACGCTTCTTAAACAAATACCAAGCTACAAAAGCAGGTATTCCTAAATACCAAAACTTTAAGGCAATACTAATAAGTATAATAACTCCAAATATCTTACCGATTTTTTTCCAGTTTACAGGTGTAGCTTGCTTGACTACGGGGGCAGTCGCCACAACGGGTGTTGCTGTCAGAGGACTTTTGCAGTGCTTACATACTACTGCACTCTCTTGTATTTCCTCTGCACAAAAAGGACATTTTTTCATAGTGTTGGTAAAGGGTTAATTATCTTTTCGGGGTTGCTTTAACTCCTGTATATGCTGACTGATTTTTTAACGCCTTTACAAACTCAATTATATAGGTTGCGTCTCCCTCTTTAAGATTTCCAATATCAAGCAGTGCTTGTTTGTCTTTGGTTAAGCCTTCACTGTCTGTCTGGTCTGTGGTAATAAAAAAGTCTACAACCTGCTTGGTTGCGACATTATAAGTTACCAGTAATCCCTTACCGTCTTTGGTGTATTGTTTCTCCCATTCCTTAACACCTGCACTTAACTGCTGTGTAGTTGGTTCAGTGTCTTGCTGGGGTGTTCCTAACACAGTTCTTATCTCGTCAATGTTCTTGCCAATCAATGTTGGCACATCAAACGCTGGCGTTCGCACTTGTGCCTGCTGGTTTGTAGCAGGCTGTTGAGTGGTTGTGATACCACAACCAGAAGCTAACAGAGCGATTGATAACACACCCATACACAGGGCAGTTGCCTTGCTCAATTTTCCTTTAACAATTGTTTGTTGCATTGTTTTGAGGTTAATGGTTAATTGTAAGCGGGTAAAACAAAGCCCCCCGCCAGAGGCAACCCTTTCGGATTTCCGTATTCTGGGTTTCCCCATATACGGCTACAAACACCCTGACGAAGGGTTCAGTATGTTTGTAGCTTTCACACCATACCTTGCAAGTTTCCCTATAAGGGTTAGGTGGTAAATTGTATAGCCAATTATGTCATAAAATTAGCTTGTGTTAATTATATCAACTTTTTTCATTTCTTGTTTTGTTGTAAATATAAGTTCACAACACGCTTCCAATCAGTGTCAGTTAGATTAAACTCCCTATGCAATTCAATTGCATATTGTTGGCTTCTGCTCTCCAAGTATTTTGCCTGTTCGTCCACTACCTTCTCCCACTCATCTTGGTTATTTACTAAATGTTTTGAGGGATAAAGTTCAGTTGCTTTATTAAAAAACTCGGTTCGCTTGTCAGTATATTTTTTTAGCACCTGCTTATAAAGTGCTGGTTTCTGGGCGTTCCGCAAATGGTAAAAAAACAGTAATGCACCAAGCACTATCACACCTGCTATTACCTTGATTGTTAAAAAGTCTTTCATAGTCTCACTGGTTTAATTACATCAACTGTATTGTTTGAGGGAGAGTTTATAAGCGTGGTTTTGTTTTTATTTAATTGATTTTAACAAAAACTTTTACTCCTATTTAGGTTATTTTAGTAACATTAAGTTTAGTAAAGGTTTAGTGTTGAAAATAAAATCGGCAGTTCGCCCTGTGGTGCATTGACTAATCACGGTTTTCGCTTGTCCGTTAAGTGTATGTAACTTGTCCGTTAAGTGTAAGTAAAATCCCTTGATTTGTCCCACAAGTGTAAGTATTTTGTCCCACAAGTGTAAGTAAATTGCATAGTCATTTGGTCATTTTGAGTAATCAATCCCCTACTCAAAACTTAAACATATTGTCTTTCATACCCCGTAAGTCGTCCATATTTTGTTGGCGTGTTTCCTCTGACTTCTTTGTAGTTTTGTATCGCTTCATCTCTGCTGGCAACTCCTTACTTAAAAATCTAATCGGGTTGGCATTATGTTCTCTACCAGCCTGCGTAAACAATTCCCGTAATCGGTTAGTGCCTAAACATTTTTCACAATCCCCTAAAAACTTTCGTCTCTGCTCTGGTGTCCAAGTCATAGGGTAGTCAGTTCTCCGCTCATAATCCTCTAACCAATCAAGTATCTCATTGACTACACCCGCACCGCTTATTTGTATAGCGTGGGTGGTGTGAGGTTTAGCGGTAAGTTTTTTTACTTCACTGGTTTGGCAGAAGCTAATAAAACAATCCCGTATATCTGTAACACCCATACCGTGTAACATTGTTTTTATCGTCTCATAATCCAGTTTTCCCAAATCCTGCAAGTGGCTTAACGGTATCGCTTTGCCTTTATTCTCTGGCTTCGTAAAGTCGCCAGTCTGGGAGAGTATAATGCTCTCTAACTCCTCTGGGTAGTAAGTGGCAGTGTAAATCAAACTCTCCTTCAAAACCTTAAAACTTTCCTGCGGGCGTTTCAGTATTTTATCACTCACTCCCATTTTAGTTAGTGCTGTTCTTACCTTCATAGGCATACTACATTTGGTGTGTCCTTTGGTCTCTACAAGCAGATTGTAGAAGTGGTGCAGGTATTCTTTTTCAGTTGTTTTTCTGTCCCCAATTTCTTTGAGTTGGTGGGTGTAAAACTGGTGTGCCTCACCCTTTAATACTTCCATTATCTTATCTACATAGAACGGGTTAAATCGCACTCGCCACTCTCCTTTTTGGTTTGCAGGTTCAAGTAAAGTGTAGAAGTTTGGTATACCGTGAGCGGTGTAAGTTTTCCCGTCAATAACAATTTTATCAACTCTGTAAGTCATATAAGCACCGCTATACAAATCCCGTTTTAACTCGTCCATAAACTTACCGCCTCTCGCAATTTCCGCCTCTGAAAATCCACGCAAGGTTGCATAGTCTTTAAGCGTAAATACCGCTTCTGGCTCTTTATCGTCCTTGCCATATTGCTGTTGTTCAATCATAGCCAATAACAGCTTTATGTTCTTGTCTTGGCTTACAGATATTTTAGGGACAATACCTTTCAGCTTGTCTTTATCCTCTGTTTTAACACCATACAACACGCCGCTTTTTTGCCACACTTCCGTAAGCGTCCCCTGCCAGTCCTCTTGCCCTCTGCTGTCTCGCTTGCTGTGCAGTGGTGAGCCTGTAAATACCGTTTTGGTAATGTTGTGAAGCTGGCGTGGTATCAGGGCTTTAACCTTCTTTGGGGTTACTGGTGCAGGCGTGATAAAAAACTTCTCTGACGCACTTACCCCCGTAGTCTTGGGTTCGTTCTGCTCTAATTGTGTAAGCTTTTTATTCCTCATATTTTTCCCAAAACCCCTTACCTAAAACAGCCTCAAAGTTCTGCTCATAGGTTTTAATAAAATCGTCCCCATCAGGTATCTTGGCGTTCTCAAAATCAATGTAGTAGTTCTCCTTAAACGCCTTTTCTTTCCGCTTCATACTCTTGCGTCTGCCCCACCCACTGCCTTCCAATAAGCTGTCCATTGCTTTGTTAAACTCTGTGGCTTCCGTTTGCAGGTCAGTTACCCAGTCCTTGATTTTATAGCTAACATCAACCTCAAAGACCTTTGATAGTTTTTCATACAAGTCCAGCATAGCCAGCAATTTTGCGTAGCTCTCCTTAAACTTCCTTCGCTGGACAGTGATAATCAATTGGGCATATTCACGCAGTTCAATAACAGTAGGTTTGTCTCCTATTTGTTTCTCCCCCACCACCTTCGTAAGCTGTAATTGTTCAAGTGCCTTCCGCCCAATATCCCACCCAGCTTTGAGCATTGAGAGGCGGTGTTCATCATCAAGTATTATCAAGTCTCTATCCAAATGTTCGCCTGTTTTTTCGTCTATAACAAATCCCACATCTGGGGTGTATTCGTCCACCCTTTGTCGGTAATGTTTTGAGTAGTCATTTGCATAGTCAGTAGGCAAATTGTATAGGCTTTCACCCGTTACAATCACTTCGCCCTTCTTGTCTTTATCGGTTTTCAGTATGCCCTGCTTTATTAAATCCTCAACTTTGGCTTCCGTTTTTTTAAGGTGTTCGTCCCACTTTTTTATTACTTGCGGGTGTGTAATACCCAATGGCGTCCATTCGTCATTTTTCAGACCACCCTCACTAATCCACTCCATAGCTGTCTCGCTGTAAAGTTCCTCTACGGTCTTGCCTTTGCTTTGTGCATAGTCATTGATTGCTTCGTGTTTGGCGTCGTAGCGGTATAACCAGTTTTCTTCCTCGTCTGGGGTTAAGTCCAGCTTCAACTTGTAATTGTTGATTAGTATTTCCTCTATCGGGGCTTCCAAGTTCAGATACGAAAAACGGTGCTTGCCTATCCCCTCTGCAATTTCCTCTAACTTTTCAGCTTTAAGAAGCTCGGTCAGTTCAGCGTCATTTTCTAATATACTACCTTCCGTTTTTATATCGTCTCCAAAGCATTGTTCAAAAACTTTTTTAGTTTCAGCGTCTATGGTTGAGTAGGCAAAACCGTAAACTACTCTCCACAAACTCTCCCCTTCTTTGAGCCACCCTTCACGCTGTAACTTCTTAATCCGTTCAGCTTCCTTGCTTGTTACAAATCCTCTGGGGTCAATGGTGTGTAATGCAAACTCCAAATTGCTAATAACTGGTGTTAAGGCTATGTAAAGGCGGATTGGGAGTATGTTTTTTATGTTAATCACCGCTTGCAGATATGTCGTCTGGGCGTCCAGTTCCGCAAACCCAGCCAACCGCCACGCTTCGGTATATTTGTTAAAAATCTCTGCTTCCTCACTGGTATCTGGCTTCCAGTATGTTGAAATTGACGCTTTGTCCTTTGGGGTTAATATCTCCTTACCTGTTCTGTCCTTTTCAATGGCGTCCTTAATCAAAAGCAAAGCCCTCTCTCTGGGGGTTAGGTCTGCCTTTTTAAGAATTGCTGATAAGTCTTGTTTCATTGGTTAGTATTTTACACGGTTGCTGGCTAATATGGTTTCCAAAAACTCAATCCTTGCTTGTAACTGTGCTACTTCGTGAGCTTTAAGCAAATGTCCTGACAAATAACCCACGCTGTTTGCCACTTTGAGGTCTATCTCCCCTGCTCGCACACCCCGTATTGTGTCCTGCAAAAGCACAACCACATCTTTGGGCTGGCTCAATTCAATTGGTCGCAACGGTTCAGTGGGGTTCGCTTTGCCTACCTGTCCCCCACGCTGATTAGCCAATGCCCGTTCCTCTCCCATTTCTGGGTTATGGGTAAAGCAAAAATCGCTGTCGGACATAGCCCACGCCTTGCATTGTTCCCCGTCCCTTTTTGTATGTTGGCAGTTTTTATCGTCTCTCATTGGTTTGATAACTTAACTTGTGGGGGTATACCCCTTCTTGCTTTCTATTCGCCTCTCTGTGCCTCGCTCTTCCCAACTTGGGCTGTAATGTCGGGTTTGGGTTTCTCTGGGGCTTCCAGAAGGTATAATCGGTCTTGTAGCCCTTTTAGGATTATGTTTGTCTCTCTGTCCCGCTCAATAAGCTGGTCTACTGTTTTGCTCAACCCTTCAATCTGCGTATCTTTAATTCGCACTTGGTCTTTTAGTAAATCTACCACCTCACGCAACATCTGCGTAGGCGTTTCTTGTGGCTGATTACTCACCTCCTGTTCTTGCGTAGTCGTTTGAGTAGGCACTTGATTAGTCGGTGTATAGTCAACAGGTTGCTCTTGCGTATTCACTTGCGTAGTCTCGTGAGTAGGCAAGTTAAAACTCCGCCTAATCAACTCACTGCTCACCCTGTAAATAAAAGGGGATTGTGGGTTATCACTTTGGCGTTCTTGCTTAATCATTTGAGTAGTCTCGTCAGTAGGGGATTTGAGTAGGTGCTTAATCAAACGCCTAATCGTAATCTCTGACCTGCCTGCCAACTCACCTGCTTCTTTGATTGTTAAAAAAGTATTCTCCATATTTTTACCGCTTATAGTGTTTGGCAATTTCCTCAATGCTCAACCGTTTATCTTTGAGTTTTTGTATATCCTTCAACCGCCTTATTGCTTCGTCCCTGTCATAGCGTCTGGCTAACCGTGTTTCCTCTTGAAAGTAGGGGAGTATCCCCAATTCAGAGTAATACTTGATTGTGCTATACCGTACCCCTGACACTTGGGCTAACTCGGACATTTTTATTAAGTTTTTTCCTGTTGGCTTGCTCATAGTTTTTGTAAGCATAATCGTTAATTTAAGGTAGGGGGTTGGCAACAGGGGGCTTGCCTTCTAACGCTTCAAGGTAAATGTCCATAGAGCGTTCCACAGCGTCGTAGATAATATCGTAGTAATCGCTCAATTCCCCTGTAAGCTGTCCCTTCTCAATGGCGTTAATGTAAACACGCCTGTCCTCTTTGCGTATCAGAGCAGGGGGGTATCCTTCCTGCATTAACAGCAGGTTCATTAAAAGTCGTGCTGTTCTCCCGTTTCCGTCAGTAAATGGGTGTATGCTCACCAGCTTAAAGTGGGCGTCTGCCCCTGTTTTTACAGCATTATCAAGAGGGGACTGGTTTAACCACTCTGCAAACTCGCTCATCAATTCAGGGACTTTGTAGGCATTAGGTAGTTGCACAGTAGAGCCAGCAATCCTTACTGCAACATTTCGGTATTTACCAGCGTTGCTATCATCAATTTTCTGCAATATAAGCCTGTGCAGGTTAAGTAAGTCCCGTTCCGTTATCTCTGCCCGCTTGCTTGTTGCAAGGGTTTTAATATAATCCAACGCTTCTGCGTGGTTAATGGCTTCCAAATGCTCGTTTAGGCTTTTACCGTCTACGGTTATGCCTTTTTCTACCACCAATGCTGTCTCTTGGCGGGATAGGGTGTTTCCCTCAATGGCATTGCTTGTATAGGTCAATTCAACCCTAAACCACTCATCAAGGTTTTTAACCAAGTCGGGTGGAAGTGGTCGGTATTCGTCCAGCTTTGCTTTCTTATCTGCTAATTGTTTTAGTCTATTTTCCATTGCGTTATTTTAGGTTATTAACCTATGTTTAATGCTTAATTAAAGGGTGTTTACTTTGTAAGTCAATGCGTTGGTTGGTGGTTGAGCCAATGCGTTATTCCCACCAAAATCCACCGTATTGTTTTGTTTTTACACATCTTGGGAAGGGGATTTTCGGACATTTTTGAGGGGTTAGTTATTGCACCAGCATTTTACGCTGTCAGTGCGTTAGTGCTTTAAGTGTAACTGGCTTTAATAAAAGGTTTATTGGCAATGTTAGTTCAGTTTATCGCACTAACAATTCCGACATTTTCCGATATTTTGTTGGTTCAGTTTTTGCCTGCAAAACTTACTCCCTTAAACGCCTCGTAGTATCTTGGTAGGTCAGCCTTTTTCTTTATGGTGTCGTTATAAACCTGTAACATTTCAAGGCTTTTATGTCGGGTATGCTGTGCCACTTCAAGTAAATCGCCCTTATAGGTTTTAATCAGCGTGGTAGTGAAGTAGTGCCTAAACCCGTGAGTTGTTTTATCAATCCCCAAAGTAGTGAAGGTCTGTTTTACAATGTCCCGTATGCTTTTGGTTGTCAGCCTTTGGTTCTGGCTATTGTTGCTTTTGCTGGTAAACAATGCACCACTCGCTTTTTTATTAGTTTTTAGGTAATCCCGCAAGGCTTTAACGGTTTCTGGGTGCAGGTCAATCGGCTCTTTATCGTCCTGCCCTTTGCCTTGCACAAATGCTGTTTTATTAACTAAATCAATGTCCTTAACATCAAGCCTTATAACCTCAACCTGTCTCAATCCTTGCAGTGCCAGTAAGCTAACAACAGCTTTTAGGCGGGTATTCTGGGGAGTGGGGGAGAGTAGTAATAACGCTTCTGCTATTACCCCTACTTCCTCATCATTCAGCCCGTCTCGCTTATGTTTTTTATTTTGGCTAAATGTTTTAATGTTTTGGGTAATATCTGCTGGTAACGCACCTTGCCTGTTTAACTCCTTCAAAAACACTTTGGCGGTTGCCAGATATTTGTTCTTTGTGGCAACGCTTAAATCAGTTCTATCCGCAAGATAACGCTTATACTCCAAGTAACTGTTACGGTTAAACCCTTTCTCTGCGGTAAATCCCAAGAATAACCCAATACGGTATGTGTAATCCTTACGGGTTTCTGGGCTTACATCCAGCAACTCAAATACCTGCTCTGCCTTGTGCTGGGCGTCGTTTATCACCAACGCTTGTTCACTGTCTGACTTTGTTTGTTTTCCCATAGTTTATTGACTTACTACTTACTACAATCTACTTTCTACTTACAATATAGCCTTAATAAAAAACACTGTCAAGGGCTTCTTATAAGCGTTTACCAACACTATCCACAGTTTAATGTAGTAGCAAAGGGCTTGTGAAGGGGAGAGGGCTAACTTGGTCTGTATCACACCAAGTTCTGACTAAACAAGGGTGCTGTTTTATGCTGTGTTTTGCTGTTTTTAACAGTAACTTGGTGCGTAAAATTGGTATTCAGAATTGAGGCGGGCAGTATTTGCTTTTAGGTATACCATTGTTGTCTCAATGAAGGAGTGGCGTAGTTGGTGTTGCACCATAAAGATATTTGCACCCCTATTTAGCAAGTTAGTCGCTAATGAGTGGCGTAATAAGTGAGGGTAAACCCGCTTATTGATTTTTGCCCGCTTTGCCACTACACGCAACAATTTACGAAGGTCTCCTGTTTGATATAGGTTGTTAAAGCGTAGCGTGGTAAAGAGGGGACTATCATTATAGCGTGGGTATTCTTCCAAATAACTCATAAGGATTTTGGCACAATCGGGTGTAATGCTTACAACCCCGTCCTTTTTCCCTTTCCCTGCAATTACCCAAACGGCATTAGAAGTTAAATCAATATCTCTCACCTTTA
>MWWH01000392.1_pt1 | contig 12616 bp, 16 predicted proteins | sample 1047231 | NCBI WGS metagenome assembly MWWH01 (sample SAMN06349967, study PRJNA376086) | soil metagenome | isolation source: MG3-2 sample Antarctic (ecotone) soil | place: Antarctica | collected 2015-01-13 | reverse complement strand
TTTTTATCGTAAGTGATACAAAAATCTTAGATTAGAATTGAATATTTTCTGGTTAGCGTAACGTTATAGTAACGACACCCCCGACATCATGATTGACGCGGGGGTTTATTGTCTAGAGCCTAGATTAACTGGGTGTATCTCCTTAGAATGATATTGGTGTGCCGTTAAAATGTTTGTAAATAACATCGGGCGTAAACCAGTCCGGCATAGTTTTTTCTACGTCGGTCAACTCATTACCCACCGCATCCAGAAGACCGCGTACTATTTTGACTCTGGGTAGTGGCGCACGTCCGTTAGCCGAGAATGCCTTTATTAAAATCGTTCCTGACTCGCGTTGGCTTTGTGTGCCTTCTGGATAGGCGTTGTTAGTGTCATTGTGCGTAACCCCTATTACGCAGCTTTTAGCCTTCCTGGTGTCCTTGAGATGCCGTTTGTAAAACCTCTCAGCAGGCTCTCCTACCTCGGATTTAAGTTCTGTGTACTCATCAATGATGATTTGTTCATGTGCGATGGTTGCGGGTTTTTCCTGTTCATTTTTACCAGCAATACGAAGCTTCCATGAATCCATAATGGATTCAAAAGTATCTGCAATTTCCTCTAAAGATTCTGATATTTGTTGAGGCTCTAGGTACTTCCAAATTTTTGTATTATCTCCTGTGGCATGTTCATCAATCAGATGGCGTACAGGCATGTCTAAGCAATATTTACGCACCATCGCAAATGTAGCAGCCTTCCAAGTCTTGCCGCACCCCTGGCGACCGATTAACCAGAGGGGTGTCTGATTGTCGATTATTTCCCATAGCCATCCATCCTCATGAGATTTCATAGCCTCTATCAAACTGTTTACTAATTCTTTGTTAGAGGTTTCTGGTGTTGAATCGGATAATCTAGGCGCTTGATTGATTTTTTCACGGGCTTTATCGGCAATGGCTGCGTCTTTGAGATTCTCAGCAATGTTTTTATCCATAATGGAATCATCAACATCGAAAGATTTAACAGCCGAGGCGTGGGTTTTATCTTGTATTTCAGTCTGTCGGCGTAGGCGGTCTTGCATCGCCTCAACTGACACAAAACCAGCGGCTACCCGTTGCTTATCCCAAGCTGAATTATTGACTTGGGTTTTAAAATCGCGCTCATTTTGATTTGCGATGGTGGTCAATTTTATACATGTTTTGTAAGCCTCTAATTCAGTGTGCATCTGTTCACTATCATCTTGAGATTTTTTAGCCCAAGATAAATAAGCCATTCCGAACGAGATAGGAGCGAATAAAAACCACATAGCACCCGTGTCTGATGCTGGAATATCCCTAATGATAAACGTGGATTCTGGAAGTGGGGTAGATGCTGCAAACTGTTCAGATTCCCAGATTTCTTTTAATAATTTTTGCTCTACTTTGCAATATTTACGGTCTAGCCGTGCCTGGGATTCAATCGATTTGTTAGCGGTATTTGGACAGAATTTAACACCGACTAGATTGTAAGGTCGTGGTGATTGACCCATGTAGAGGCTGCTAGAAAGCGCTACAACAATTCCTAATACCGATAAGCCTGCATAAGGTCGTTTCATTATCTTCTACCTCTAGAATCAATTGCTACGTACAATCCAGCTATCCCCAAAATCGCACCAATAACTAATAGCTCATTTTGATTTTTATCCGGTAGTCGGTTAAATTCTTCCACCGTATTTTGCAAATTATTGTAAGTCTCTTTTGATTGATTCTTTATATGGTAGAAATCGCCAATAGCAGACCATATAACAAATCCAGAGACTATAGTACTAAAGCCAAATTTTACTAGTTTTCCCATTCCTTCAGTTTTCACCCCGTCGTTAATATCAATATTTATTGAATCCAAACAATCTCTATTAGTAATATTATTAATCAGAACAGATGCTGCGACCGCTAACCCTACGCCGACACTACCACTAGTTACTACTAAAAATTTGGCTAACGAATAAGAAGTAATACCCCAAAAGCTCGTTTCTAAACCTCTTAAAACGCTTTGATTCTTGGCTATTTTGCTTTGCAGAGTGCCTTTATAAGCCTTAATAGATTCCGCCTCATCCGGTGTGAAAGCGGTATCGTCTAGGTGTGGATAATTCGGTTTTTCTTCGTTGTCATCTTCTGCAAACATGTGTTATAATTCCTATAGATGATATTAATAAAAACCCCCCGCACAATTTACTAGGTTGACGCGGGGGGTTTTTCATCAAGCGCCTAGACTAACTAAAAATTGACCGCACATAATGCCACGCTTTAACTACCGGATTAGTGTCAAATTCCTTTCTTGGAATCAGTGACAAGTCAGAGTCAGAACCATTTTGTAATATGTGATTGATTTTGGCTGACTCATAATCTCTATCTGATTGCATCTGTGCAATCATTGGTCTGTTGCTAATGCCTTCCATTTGGGCTTTAGCGGACACTGTAGCCATCTGGGTATCTATCCAAGCCTTAAGTTCTATAACATCCATTGAGTCATCATGGCGTTGGTTCTCAGCTTTTAGAGAAGCGAATAGAGAAGTTTTATATTCTTCAATTTTGTTTAAGTATTTGTTATTAGCAAGCGAGACATCACCACCCGCTTTATCAATACTTGCAGCACCCGTACCACCTTCGCGATAGATATCAGCTAGAGATGTGTTGTATTCAGTGATTCCATTTATGTAAGCTTTCAGATTCTCTCTGATAGCAGGCATTGCCATTTGAAGGCGTTCGCCTGTTTTGCCCATATCCCCTAATTGCTTAAGGGCTGTTTCATCACCGTTGCAAGCTTTGATGATTAGAGCGTTATTGATATCGAACTTTTTATTGGTTGCCTTAACAATGTCTTTTCCGTAGCCACTGACGTTATCTCTGATGTATTTAGCTTTCATCCGATTTAGTTCCTGAATTACTTTGAGTGTTTTAAATCCTGGGGTTTAAAGTGCTTTTACCAAGTAGCACTTGGAATCATTAAATTGACCTTTGTTCTAAATGTTTTTTGAGAATTTCCTTCAAAGTTAAATCCTTAGCTCCTACTGAGTAACCTTTTAATTCAGCCAGTAACAAATCAAACTCATCAAGATGCTTCTCATAGTTTTTGCTAACAAACTTTAAATCATCTTGTAAAACTCGGATTACTTCTAAGTCAGTCATCTTTGCATTGTCCATTGCAGATATATCCTTGCTCTATGAGCCTAATTTCTTTTTGTCGAGGGGTAGCTGTTAAGTCAAACCAAATACCCGGTAGTGTTGGGAGAGCCATCAACAGCAGTGGAAGTCCGAAAAATAACCAGAGGGGAACCGAGTAAGTCTTATCTTTTGAAAAGGTTGAGAATGTTTTCTTCAAGCTGGTTTCGTTCACTTTTCCAAGCGGCTTGAGAGCCTGTCACCACCTTTTTAATCTGGGTTATTGCCGCTTGGGTTGTTGATGCTCTCCTACCTCTAGAATCCTCAGCAGCTTGAGTAATTCTATTTAATGAAGCTGTCAAACTGTTATCAAATCGGTTATCCTCTTCACGAAAATAAGCAAGGATTGCAGGCTCGATACGATTGATAAAATCTTGGTCGTCAGAAGAGGTATTATTTAACTCTGTGACAATCTCAGACACTTCCTGAGTAGCAATAACAATGCTGAGAGCTTTACCACGACTGACGACCATCGCAGCTTTATCTAAAGGTGTTAGTGATGTGATTGTGTCTTCTAGTCTAGGCGCTTGATTATGTGAATCCAAGGGGGGGATGGATTCATTTTCAGGCGCTTCTACCACAGGCTCTACCACAGGCTCTACCACAGGCTCTACCACAGGCTCTACAACGGTCTGTTTAGAACAGTATTGATAAAAGTTATCTAATTCATCTTCTGTAATAATTTCTACCGTAGTATCAACCAACGTTAGAGTAGATTGTTGATTCATAATGTGGTCATACACTGAGTTAATTTCCTCTGCTGTCGGCATTTCAGTCTCAATCATTTCTGAATAAACTGTACGGATATCTGCAAGAGAGCGTGTAACACCTTGGCGCTTTAGCCGGGACTGAATTCTTTTGATATATGTTGACATTTTTTACTCCTTAAACAGTTTCACAATCGATGATTTCTAATGCTTTAGAAGATTCAATTTTTTTAGTTTTGCGTGATTGCCAAGTGTAAGCAAAAGCCGCAATACAAATCAAATCGTTTAACGGATATGATTTCTCTTTACGAAAGGGACACCCCGCATAAGAGAACCATTTGTAAACCTGAGATTTATGAGGTTTTAATCTCATCCCAGATTCCAACCAATTTCGGAATTTTGAACAGGTAAGATTAGGTGTAGAAAATTGTTCTTCAGATTTAACAATTACTTGCCAGATATCCATAAAAGAATCTTGTAAAATTGGTAAACTTTCATGATTCTTCTTTAATTTGGCAAGTATGGGCAAAGCTTTATCATATTGAGATTCAGTTATCTCAAATCGTTTTAGCCCAGCCCTAATTCTGTACCAAGTTTGGTCACAGATTTCTTTACCTAAATATCGCTCATAGAGCTTTTTGTGTTGGCGGGTATTCATCTTTGTTTGGGTTGTCTCTAAACCTGTCTGACAGGCTTGGATACTTTTATTATAACTATAATCACAGTGATTGTGCAGCATATTCACATCAAATTGTTTGGATATGTTGTGAATTCACATCAGTTATGCTGATATAAGAAGGTTTCATATAAAATACATGGCAGCAGAAAAACGGAAGTACAAAGGCATTAGATATTCTGTGGTTTTGGCTAAAGCAACAGCAGAGCGAGTAGAAGCGCTTGCACAATCTGAAGGTCGAAGTATCTCTCAGATGATTGCAAAACTGGTAGAAGATTCATTAGTCAGTCGAAATGTAAACACATAGTATAAAAAATAGTAAGTATATACTTAGTATAAATGTATGAGAGTGCAAATATAGTGCAAAATACCCACGTCAGACACGCTTTATCACTGCAAGTCACGACTATAGCGAGACAAGTCTATTGCCGTCTTGAGACGGCATAGTTACAGTCTCAAGACGTGTATAAGACTATAGCGAGACAGATATAGACAGGTGCAGAGAATTTATACGGATACGAAAAACTAAGTGTGATAATCTGAAACTCTAAAACCCTTACGCACCAATGCCGCACGCGATTTTTGTCTCTCATGTTGTTTGAGACAAAAATTTTTTACCCCGCGAATCAATAGTCTCTAGAATTTAATGCTCGTAAGGGGTGCAAGGACTGCAAGCATATCGCACTAAGGATGTTGCATATCTGCGTCACAGCACCAAGGGTTTTAGATAAAGTGATTGATTATACACACTGATAGGGGGTGATATGTCCGATAATGTCATCATAATGTCCGATTATGTGAGGGGGTGGGGACAATCACTTGATATGTGCGATGATGGTGTATATGCCCGTTGTAGTAGGGGGGCATAAATTATGAGTATTTATATAGCTGTGTGATTACCTAGCCCTACGGGGACACACAGACAAAGATTAAGGACAGATAGGAATCATCAGCCTCCGATACACAGCGGGGGCTTTTTTTGGCGGTCGTGGTTTGATGAATCCAAACTGGGGGGTGTGTGACCCCCTCATATCAGACCAATTAATCAAAACTTATCAATCATAAAATAACAAGAATTTTCCGCAGTAACTTCCGCAGTTACCGCAGTAACTCCGCAGTAAAAAAAAGCTATCTGCGGAGGCTGAAACCCTTGATATATATAGCTTTCTAATAACACTTCCGCAGTAACCGCAGTAATTTCATATTTATAGGGGGTAAAAAACAGAAAATGTATCACTATGTACATATTGTTTTTTTACCCCCCTATATAGGGAAAATATCTCTATCTGCGGCGGTTTTAAGGGTTTCAGCCATTTCACAAAAGCTTGGATTCATTGACTGGCAAGGGTTGTAGAGTTTCCGCAGTAACTCCACAGTAACCGCAATTTACTGCGCTATCTGCGGAGGCTGAAACCCGGTCATAGCAAGGAGTTTACATAAATACACAAAAAACTTGACAATCTACTGCGGCAATGATATAATTACTATCCATTCTACGTATATTTTTTTTGTATAAGTTTATCTTATATCCGTACATGTATAGGCACCATTAATTATGACCTTTGACATTGTTCTGGCAATGTGTTAATAACTTTTTAACTGTCGATAAATATATAAATATATTTTATGCACATATCTTATTTTCGATGTATGCATATAAATATCTCATGCATACATCGTCAAGCGCCTAGACTGAATGTGTAGTATAAATATTACTTATAAATTACATAATACTACATAAGTAATACAAAATGTAATTGTCATTAAAGCGATTCATGACTGTGTTATACTGTATGTAAGAATACACTGAGTAGTTGATTAGTATGCGTAAAATTTACAAACACCCGATACAGGTTTATCTTTCCGATGATGAAAATTTAGAATTGCAACTGTATTGTGATTCTAATGGTGTGAAGAAATCCGACGTTTTGAGGGATGCAATGTCTGCCTTTTTTCGGCAACAAAACGAAACAGCATCAACTTCAAACGGAAATAGATTTACTGAGATTGCAGCATAATCGATTAACACGATAATCTAGGCTCTTGACCATCTAGACCCCTCTTAGATGGTCAAAAAATATCCCTCTCTAGTTAGCGCTAAAGAGGGGTGGTAGGGGGAATGATTACGACTACAACGACGCATATACACCCCATTAAATTAATATCATGGTAGCGCAAATTATCAAAAATGACAAGTCTGAGATAAAGCATCAGACTATCATTCAAGTAAATAGAAAAATCAAAACCCCTAACGCATCATCATCATCATCATCATCTAAATCCGCAAAAGATGAGTGCGGACGGTTGGTAGCACAGCACAATAAAATAGAAAACTGGGAAACGGTAAACGCTGGAATAAAGGAATTAATAAAATTTATTTCCGGAGGGTATGCAGTCCGTTTTGGAATCAAAGAAGGCGGTAACTCAATCGGCAATGTATCAGCGTGCTATGGCTTGGCACTCGATTTTGATAAGGACTGGAAAGAATCTGACACGCTCGGTGATGAGTTTTTCCAGAAGTACGCCTGCCTATGGTATCGCACCCCCTCGTGGTCTGCTGAAAATGAAAAACATCGTGTAGTTTTTCTTTTTGATAAACCCATATCGCCTGAAGAGTATCGCACTATTTACCAATATTTGAGGGTACGATATCCAGATGCCGACAAAACTAATGACCCTGGTAGATTATTTTATGGCTCCAGAGGTTTGGCGGGCTGGGTTTTTATCATCAATCCTACCAATATTTTATCTACTGATTCCATTCTTTCTGAAATATCTGATAATCAAGAGCCTAGATTATCAATACCAATAGCACCGGAAAAAGTATCTATTGAGACTCCTGAAGAATCGTTAACTACAAAGTTTCTAGACTATCTCAATGAGCAACTTTTTCAAGGCATTTACAAGGGTGATTTAGCCGCTCTTTATTCACTACATGATTCCAATCAATCTTGGACTGCTAGAGAGGCTGAAACGGGGGAATTAGGACGGCTACAAGGTGCTAATCCTTTCTCGACCACCAACAGCACTGGTAATAGTTTTTTGGTAATTTCTAAAGACGGTGCGATGCCTTTTTTCTGGGATAAATCCGCATCTCTTGGTAGAAAAATGCTGCGAAACTGCGGACAGAAGATGAATCATGGCTCGTACCTTGATTATTACTTTCATGTCCGTCAGCATCGCTTTGGAGATTTTCAAGGTATCACTTATGATGCTGATACGGGGCTGTTTCCTAAAGGATTTTTCTTCACACTTTGTACCCACCTTTGCGACACTTTCAAGATAGCTCGGTTTGATTTTGGCATAGCACAAACCGTACACGGTTGCTTTAGAAATGTTCTAGAATCTTTCGACGGTCAATTGTTCGTGCAAGGCTGGAACATGACGGGCGATACTATGTACATCATTTTTGATTCTGATGACGGGGTGTGGCTGCCGATATCTCGTATTAATTTAATGAGTCAGTTTCTACTACCTAGATTGGAATCATTACACCCGGATGCTCACGAATTGTTGGCGGTGTGGTCTGAGTCTGTCGGCAGAAAATCTATTCCTAAAATGTCATCTTTTTTCGCTGAATATGTTCAGGATAAATTTAGAAAAAAGAAGAATACTTTTCCCACGGAACGCCATGATTTAATACCAATGGCTAACGGGGTATGGAATACCTCAACCCATCTTCTAGAGCCTAATAGCGGTCAATGCTTTAACTTTCAACCGTCTATTCCTATCTCCCATAATTATTATGATGTGATAGATGACCACCCCGCGATAGTAAATTTAAAATCGTATTATCACGATTGGCTGCGCTCGGATATTCAAGGTGAGTTGTTGCTTGCCTATCAGATACTATGTGTGCAGCGCCAAGCCTACCGATTGCGGAAAATGATTATCCTCATGGGTGACAGTACCAAAGGAAAATCTACTTATGCCTCTCTTGTATCTGATGTGATGCGTGGTAAAAATCTAAAGCATCCCTACGCACGAAAATATAAAGCTTCGTCACTTTTTGGGACTAGTGACCATTCATCGGCGGCTATAGAAGGTTCTTACCTTATCTATATCGATGAGATGAATAATCTCAATAAATACAATAATTCTGTAGAAGATTTGAAGCTGTACGTAGCAGAAGAAAAAGACCGGGTAATCAACATCAATCCTAAGTTTGAAAAACAGCGTGATATCGTTTCTTACGCCGCATTGATAGGTACATCCGAAGATATTTTACAGGTTGCCACATCGGACGGTTTGGATAAGCGGATTGTGTACATCAGGGTGGATGAGTCTACAAACATGACGATGAAAGACCGTTTAAATCATCTCAGAGAATCAGACGAAATCATTCACAATTGGTGCTTGCAACAAGAGTCTGAATACTGGTATAAACGATTTTTAGAATTATCCAATCACATGGAAATTCAGCATAATCTCATTGAAAAGAAACGAGAATCGGAACCGCTCATAGAGTTTTTAGAAACTTATGTACTTGTAACTGATGAGCCTTCTGACATTGTGCAAACTGACCAGCTTTGGAGGCTTTTTAAATACTGGCGCAACACCGAAAGAATTAATCGTGACTTTGGCGATAAAGCATCTTTCGGTAGATGTTTGTCAAAGATTTTGAAAGAATCCAAATATGGCATGAACTGGCACGGGGGGAGTATTTCAAAACCACGCGGCTATACTCATCTGGATATTACGTCAGTAGGCAGAAGTATTTTACCCTCGGTAGGGTTTTAATCTAGAGCCTAGACAATTAAACCCCTCGTATTTTGAGGGGTACATATATAATCATCATGAAAATAGAAACAAGATACGCGCATCCTGATGAGTACCATTTCGCCAGCCCGGATTGTACTTATAATATATACGTCCAAAAAGTTCAAGGTGTGTTTATAATAACCCCTTTTATTTGGACATCTGACATTTACAATTTACAGAAGATACGAGCTTTTTCAGAAAATGATTTAGTTTTCAAAATTGTCTGCCAAGCCGTACCAATGTTAGAAAGACATCCGCTATGAAACCTACTATCACAACAATTGAAACTCTGATTAGATTTGAAGATGGGGAACCAACCATCAAATCTAATCAATCGATGGATGATGCTACCACCGCGTTGATAATAGCTATCCTTTCACCCTTTCTATCCTTTCCTGAGTCTCGCGAACGTGTTACCAGTGGCTATCCAGTGCGTATTCGTGCCGTGTTTCATGATTCCATAATGGAATCATATTCCATTGGGTTTACGCACTCCACCAAATTACAAATCACTCAAACTCATACTACCGCCAACGTATAGACACATCCCCGCTTTCACCATCACAGAGGCGGGGATATTTCTATATATGAATGACTAGATATTATCTTGAATCTGTCCCATAATCAAGATAGACCATCTAGGCAATCATCAATATGCATAAATACCTAATCGAAGTCAGAGATATCAATACTGATGACACAGCGCTGTTACAGATATCTGCCGAGTCATCAGAGGAAGCTATGGGGTCTGTAGACCTTAATCGGTGGGAAGTTTTACATGTCCGTAAGCCGTGGGGAGGTCGTAGAGAGGGCGCTGGACGTGTCAGCAAATGGGGTGATGGTGTTGCTACTGACCGCTACAGATTACCTGTACCACTGGGTAGCAATGCGGAAGAGATTGTAAGTAGTCTGGAATCATTAAAAGCAGTGTTGGAAGTGTGGGAGGCAAAAGTACAAGACAGCCGTGATAGAAGCGGGGGTAAGACGGCTGAGAGATACAAATATGTTGAGCAAATGGCAGCCGAGCTTAGGCGGTGTCTCAGCGATTTACCGGATAGTTTGGTTTGAGTAAAGGCTCTTGACTAAAAAACCCGTATCGCGAGAGTACGGGTTCATAAAATTATCATTGATAGCTTGGTTTAAACATCCCAAGTTAAATCATCAAATCTGTTCGCGTTTAGTTTGGTATATTTTTCAGTGTGGCTAATGTTCCGGTGTCCTAGATAATCCTGCATTTTCCGGGTGCTATAGCCCTTGTTAGCCATCGCATACCCGCAAGCGTGACGTAACATGTGTGGATGGACTTTAACATCGATATCAGCTATTTCTGAAGCGCGGTTTAACAACTTCCTAACCGCATCAGTACTAATGTGAGTCCCTCTCTCGCTGGGGAACAGCCATACAGAATTGGGTTGCAGGCGCTTCAGTTCGGTTAAGGTTTCTATTTCATCATCTTGGAGAGGATGATTACTGGAATCACTACCCTTGAGACGTTCTACCCAGATGGTTTTAGATTTTAACGATATCGCATCCCATCGAAGCGTCACCGCTTCAGTGACGCGCAGCCCATGCCTGTACATGAGTAACAGTAAAGTGTAATCTCGATGTTGATGCCTCCCTCTGACACTGACCGCTTGTAGCAGTTCCTTTAATTCTTCAGGATGCAAAAACTCACGAGAGCGATAATCTTTATTTTTCTTCCTAGTATTAGGCATAATTACTCAATATATTTGAAACTGTCTTATTTTAGAGACAGAAATAAGACAGTTTTAGTTCCTAAGCCTGATTATCGCTGCCCATGACCCCACAAGACAAAATTAACGGTTTAACAATTTCTTAACATTTGGTTTTAGAGGCGACTTGTGTTATAATACCATCCCTGCTATAATACAGTAATACAATGTATAAAAATATGGATGCACGAGACAGGCACATAGCACAGCTAGAAGGTAGAGCATATATACCCAGTGGTAACACTGATTCCATGCCGACCGTTTACAATACCGCAGGGATAGATGAGGCGATGCTGAAAGCCTTTTATTCCTGGATAAAAGAAAATAAGATGGACTTAGCACGATTAATCGGGCTAGTCAACCACGACCGCCAAATAAAAAACCAATCATCGCCAACAGACGTAAATGCCAACCGATATTAAAGACGGGGGAATGAATCCCTACCAGCGGACAATTCCTCCTATTTCTGCACCTATATCTGCACAGCTACCACAGCAAGAGTACGCACCTATGTATTCTCCTGCCCCTACTGAGGTGATGGAAGTCATCAAAAAGGTGATACAGCCCGATTGTACCTTTTTAAACGCTGATGGGGTATGTGCCTGGATAGAACAAGGGATAAGGGAACCTTGGCAATCTGGAATAACACAGCATGAAACGGCGATTTTGTCAACCTGGTATAGAGAAATATTTAAGAAAAAATACCACAAAGCCCAGCTACGGCAACAGGTTTATGCTAATGTAGGCAGCCGTAAAAAGACTGTGGTTGATTCCATCTATGACCGTGCTACCTTATCGTTTTAGACAATTGTACAAAACAACCCCCGCATCCATAACAGACGCGGGGGTTGGGGTTACTTCACTTCTGAGAAAATAGCTACTACACTGGCAGATGTAGCCAAAATCATAGCTACATACGGGTTAGTATCGCTCTTGAAAGATAAAGGCACGTAGATTAGCCCCAATGACAAAATCACAGCGACAGTTTTACCACCCGGTTTGAGAAAAGGTGATATAATTTGAACCCATCGGATAATAGGGTGCTTCGTGACTTTCTCTATTGCAGATTCATCTACATCGAAATCATTGCCAGAATCGATTTTGTGTGGCATTATAAGATATAGCCATTCTTGGAAATGGCTTCTATTTTGTACGTGAAAAAGTTAACTTGAGGAAAGTTTGCGAGACAGACTCAAGTCAGCAATGAGAAGCACCAAGCGCTTTTAAAGTACTTGGTGCTTTCAATATATAGATACTAGCTGCAATCCTATGGGAAAGTCAAGGTATATAAAAAAAATACCTTCCTACTGGTTAGTATATGCTTATCCTGGCATACTGTCAACATTTCATATCTATTTTTTGGAGGGTGTTGTGACAGACTCAACTTATGCAGTACAACTTTTTATATACTATGCCCAAACAACCATAGTGTCAAGCAAGATTTTTTATCGTAAGTGATACAAAAATCTTAGATTAGAATTGAATATTTTCTGGTTAGCGTAACGTTATAGTAACGACACCCCCGACATCATGATTGACGCGGGGGTTTATTGTCTAGAGCCTAGATTA
>MWWH01000391.1_pt1 | contig 12627 bp, 12 predicted proteins | sample 1047231 | NCBI WGS metagenome assembly MWWH01 (sample SAMN06349967, study PRJNA376086) | soil metagenome | isolation source: MG3-2 sample Antarctic (ecotone) soil | place: Antarctica | collected 2015-01-13 | reverse complement strand
ATGACGGTCTTTTTTCCGCAACTCCACCGCATTATTTTGGTGGAGTTGTATCTGTTCTACTGGTGGAGTGGTGGAGTTGTCAAGTAATTTTTTTGGTGGAGTGGTGGAGTTGTGCGAAGAGTTCACCAATTTTGCATTGGTGGAGTGGTCATTTTTCGATTCTTCCGCTTCAGCCGGAGCCGCCGCCGCCGCCGCTCGTTTTTCCTCTTTTTCGGTTGACGCCTTCCACATTTGGGTAAAAGGCGATGCTTTGCCCTGCGTCATAAAGAAACCTCTTCGAGCGCGCCGTCAACCAGCTCGACCGGAATATCTTTGATTGCGCCGAGTTCCTTCATTTTGAAGAGAAAACCGCAGACTTTGAGAATCGAGCGCGGGACGCCGCCCGTCCGCTCGCACACGGCTTGCAGCACGTCGTCGGAAAAAGGATTTTGAATCTGCGAGTATTGGCAGCGTTTATCAATCATCTCTTTTGCCTCGCCGAATTCGAGCGGCAACAAATTCGACTGTGTAATAATTCTGGATTTGAGCGGACGGTTAACCTGCCGTTTCAAAATGCTTTCGAGTTCGACCGCACCGGCGAGAACGATTTGGACAAGTTTTTCCGTGTTGGTCTCGAAATTGAGAATCGCCCTGCACAGCTCGAATTGTTTCGCTTTCAAATCCTGCGCTTCGTCGATAAACAAGACGACGTTTTTTTCTTTCCGGTATTCGGAAACGAGAAACTGCTGAAAAAGTTTTTGCTGCTCGACCATCGAGCGCGCCGATTCGATTTCAAATTCGTCGCAGATGTTTTTGAGCATCGAGAACGACGACGGGAAATTCGGCATCGTGATTAGTTTGGCGTTGCAGTCTTCAAGCGCGCTGTATTCGCCGTAAAGAAAACGCAGAATGGTCGATTTGCCGAATCCGACATCGCCGACGATGCACGTCAAGCCTTGGCGCGTGTCAATCACATACCGCGATTTGTTGACGACCGCTTGAAGCGAATCGGTCAAATATAAGCTGTTCGGATTCGGGGAAGTCGAAAAAGGCGTGAAACTTTTTGTCATAATTCAAGCGTTATACCACAAAAGAGGTAAAATCAACATCAATTATTACTCTTTTTGTGAAAACGGCGCAAAATGAGACTGATTTTGCAATATATTATCAGACGGCGGCGGCGTTCTATTTTCGTTTTTTTTGCTCATTTTGCGCCGTTTTGTCCACCTCTTATGTGTCCACCTGTCCACCTGCCTAAAATTATTCAAATTTGCAAAAACAAAAAACCAGCCGCCGCCGCTTTTTCTCCAGTAATTTCAAGGGCTATCGTAAAAATTGACAGCGTTTTAAAAGCCGGTTTCCGCGTGAAATTTCATCGCTAATTTGCCGGTGGACAGCCAGTGCATCCGTCCACCTCTAAAATTTATGTCCGGTCTAGCCATAGTTTTTTAGATTAAACTTACAAAATGCGTCAAAAATGACGTATTTGTATGCGTCAAATAGTCAGTAGGCGTAAATTTTACGCCTACTACTAGGAAGATTTTTTCCGCTTAGTCAGTAGGCGTAAATTTTACGCCTACTACTAGGAAGATTTTTTCCGCTTAGTCAGTAGGCGTAAATTTTACGCCTCATACTATATATTCCTAAACTAGATTTATTTAACTAGAAAGAAAAAAAACGAATGTGGCGGCGGCGGTTGGTATGTTTTTTTTCTTCGCGCGCGAAAACCTGCCTGCCGACCGCCGCCGCCTTTGTCCGTGTCTCCGAAGATAAAAATTCGGTATGCAGAGATTTCCGTCATTTGAGTCGTTTGCCCGTCACTGGGTTTACATACTCACCGCCGCCGCTTTTTTGACTTCCGTATTTTTTTTCGTAATACGCCTGTTCGTCGAAAGGCTCCGGCGGTAAAGGCGGTAAAGGCTGCATCACTTCATCTTGATTTTGAAGCCAATCGTCGAACTTTCGCCGCGTCGGTTTCATTTTCGGATATTTATCGCCGCCGCATTTATCTTTGAAATCAGTAAAGATTTGTTTGACGTTGTGCTGCGGAAATTCGAGCTGTTTACGGTCGAGATATTCGGCGTCCGTTTCTGCACCGGTCGCGACGACTGATGGCGCGGTCAGTCGCTCGGTCTCATCGGGAAAAAAATAATTATTTGGTTTGCCTTTCGATTTGCCGCGAATGATAAAGCCGTGCTTCTCCAGCTCCTCCAGTGCGCGTTCGACCGTATCACGCGACAAATCGGCGCGCGCCCAAACTGTCGGAAGGCTCGGAGAGTATTTTCCCGTGTTGTCGTCATTGGTTGGCTTGAATGAGCGAATGACTGTGTAAACTTTAATCGCCGCGGGCGACACGAAAACCAACTTATCAATTATTATTTTGGGAATTACTACAAACCCCGGAATTAGCGCGGCGAACTTTTTCTTCTCGTTGCTTTGTTTGGGTTTTTCGTTTAATTTATTACTCATAGTCAAAAGCCGTTGACTGGATTTGTTTCAAGATTGCCGCCCGGGAAGTGTCAAAATCACCGGCGGCAATCTTTTTTTGTGCTTGGGTGAGTGTTTCCATCGGTTGAAATATGCCGCGCAATCGCGCAGAAGTCGCCCGTAAAGCGTTTTTTAGGTCGAAAGTCTCACTCCGGCATCAATTCCGATTTGTTTTCCCGTTTTCGGCAAAATCTCTTTTGTCGTTTCAACTGTGAAAATCGCAAACCAGCCGGAAACTTCGCGCTTGATTGTCAAAGTTTTGACCTTTCCAACCATCGCTTGAGAGAGACGAATTTTGACCTTGCCGATTTTCGAGAGATACAAATTGTTTCCGTCCAGACGAAAGCCGCCCGTCGCTTGCGGAAACGTGAAACTGTCGTATCTGTTTGCGCCTTTGAAGCGCGGAAAACCGGCTTTTTCTTTTCGTTTGACGCGCCCGAAAAAAGCGGCAAAAGTTTTGTCCAGACGTTTCAAAGCGTCCTGCAAAACTTGAGAATATACATCTTTCAAATCGTCTCGAATTTCTTTTATTTCGGGCAATTGATTTTGCTGGTCTTGATAGGAAATCGAAACTTGATTTATCCGGTAAGCGTCAATTCGTTCACGCAAACCGGAGTTGTAAAGTTCGCGGCACAAATTCAAAGTAAGTTCGAGTTTTTCCCGAACACTTTTAGAAGTTTTTAGTTTGAATTTGTAAGCCTTCATTTTTTTAGTTCTTTGACAAATAAGAAACATTCTTCTTTGGGACTTATTAGTTTTCAGAAAGACTTTGCAGTTTTTTGATTTGTTTAGCTTCCAACGCTTGCAGAACTAATTCCATATATTTTGGAATTTCAAGCCGTCCGGTCTCATAGCCGGATACCGTATTTGAAGCAAAACCTAAAATGTCAGCAAATTCTGATTGTGTTAGTCCGAGATTTTCACGCCGTTGTTTCAATGTTTCCTTTTCCATATACAAAACTATACTACAAAGATAAATATAAATCAAATGAGTATAGAAAGTATGATTATTTGATTGACAACTATATACTAGATATAGTAAGATATATTCAGGTTAAGAAATTAACCAATCTAACTTGAAAGGAAAAAATGAAAATGGAAAACACAAACGAAACGGTCAAAGCATTTTGCGATTGTTGTGACAACGAAGCGAAAGCAGAAAAAACGCAACTCGAAAATCGCGGATGGTATTTGGGACAACGTGAACAGTTTTGCCCTGAATGTAACCAATAACAACGAAAGGCTTAGGAAATACTTGGCAGTCATTCCTAAGCCTCTCTTTCCAATCAATTAAAAATCAAAAGGAATTTAACAATGAAAAATATAACACAGGAAACCGAAAATCCAAAAACTTTTAAGCCAGCGAGAACGGCGCGATTCGTGCTGCCAATTAAAAATATCCGGTGCGTGAAATCCGCCGTCGTTTCCATTCAAACCAAATACGACATCACGAACCGAGCCGCAGACGGCAAAGACTTCAAACGCATCTGCGCGGGCGAAGAAATAGAAGTTCTGCGCCTTTTGATTAAACATAGCGGTTACGCCTTACTCGCCGAGAACCGCTCTAATAATTGGAACGGCAAAGTGATTGTTTTCAGCAAAGCGAAACGACGGGTTTCGCTTTGCTCGAAATTCTATTTCATCGGCGCGTTCGCTATTCCTTCGATGCACAATGCAAAAAAAGTCTTTTTCGGTGAAATCTCTGATTTGGAATATAAAACCAAACACGCCGAGTGCGAACTTTTCGCCGCTTTAATGCTCAAACGGGAGGTGGCGCAATGAACGACGAATTACGTGAATTTCTTGAACATATTGCCGAAAAACAAAAAGAAACCGCCGCCGCCATTGATGAAATCAGAGCCAGGGAAAATATAACTCTCGATGATTTATACGCGATTCAAAAACAGCAGTCCGAAGCCGTGTGTGATATTGCGCTTTTAATAGCAGATGTAAAAGCAGATGAGTAACCAGCCGCCGCCGCTGTCGCGCTTTCGGTGTTTCCGGCATCATTTCCAAAAGATGATTTTCCGCTGCGAGCTGTGCCGGGCGAAACAGGAAGCGGCGGGAGATTTTGAGCGAGCGCGAAAGATTTTCGTGATTTTGTCTCGGAATGAAGAAAAAGGAAAGCCGTAAGCGTCAAAACTTACGGCTTTCCTTTTTCTCTTTGACGGGCAGATGCGGCGGTAAAGCATATTTACCAATCAAAACGGACGTTCGGCGCGGTTTTTAATATTATATAGCTACCTGAATACAGCTAAAATTGCAATGTAAATTTAGGAATGTCTTGCAATCGCCACCGGAATTTTACCGCCTCGACCGTTGCGGTAAATATTTTTCTCAATAATCGACTCAATTAACTTTTCGCCTTCCGGCGTCTTCAAATAAGTTTTTGTCTCTACGTCTTTAAGTGTGCCGTCTTCACTCAAGTAAATATTTACCTGAGTATGAGAAGTCGTAGGGGTTGCGCCGTTTGAATTGCCAGAAGCGGGAGACAAAGATTGAGACGCAATCGGGGAAACCGAACCGCCATCGGCAAAACCACTTCGCGGTTCTCGAATATATTTCATAAGACGGGAAATATCACCGAGACTTTTGCCTTTGGTTTGCCGCAAACGGTCAAGATTTTGAACGCCGACATTTTTAACGGTTTCCGCGTCCAAAACATATTCCGAATGTGAAATCTTTGCAAAAGTATCCGCTGCCGGAAAATAAGCGTGAACCGAATCGGAGCGCGATGTTCCCGCGCCGCGCACAAATCCAAGCGGGTTGTTGCGGTAATTCGATGAAATGAATTTAGACACCTGCCCGCCGTCGGCAAACGTGGGAACTAAACTTTGAAGTCTTTCCTTTCTTTGGGTCTGTCGCGCAGATTCGCTTTTGAGCGTGCCGATGTAATAATCGATTTCCGAAACTGAACGCAGCGCGATTTTTCTGGTTTTATTGTCCTTTAACTGCCCGACTTGAGTTAGATAATTTGCGCGAATATCCGCCGCTTGACCGATCGCGTCCGCGCCGTCGATTCTGTCGCCCCTTACTTTGTCAACCAAGTTTTTGATTGACGAAACCGCATCTGACATTGCCACGCTGCGCGCTTTCTCGTCTTTTTTTCGTTGCCCGCCGCTTCCCAAAAAGCCGACAATCGCTCCGATGGCTGCGCCGACACCCGCGCCGATTACAGTTCCAATGCCCGGAATTATCAAACCGATTTGCGCTCCCAACGCCAAGCCCGCGCCCGCGCCGGATAAAATGCCGCCCAACCGCCGACCGACCGCGCTGCCGCCGAATTTGCTGCTGATTAAGTTGCCGACAAACCCAACGCCCGCGCCGACCGTGCTAAATGTGCCGACATTTTTACCGAAACCGTCTTTACCGAAAATGCCGCCTTTGCCTAAAAGCCCGCCGTCTTTAGTAGAAAATAATCGCTTGAGATTTGAAAAAACATCTTGTCTGCCTTTATCGCCAGCAAAAACTTGAGTAACTCCGTTTAAAACGTCGCCTGTTCGTGAGCCGTTTGAGCCGATGCCGCCGCCGACAAGATTTTTAATAATGTTCGGGTTATTGAAAACGCCGCCATTGCTTGAAGAACCGCTGCTGCTGCTGCCGCCGCCGAAAATAGCAGATAAATCAACATTGCCCGCCGACAAATTGCCCGCGCCGGATGCTTGCGAACGCCCGCGCCCGATGACGCTGCCGAGAAGCGAGCTTAAACCGCCGCCAATACCGCCAACACCAGCCGCTAAACTGCCGCCGCCGCCGCCGAACCGCAAACCGCTTGTGTTTTGGGCGATTTCTTTTAGAGCATTCGTTTGTTTTATGTTTTCATCAAGAACCGGATTTCCCGTCGATTTGAACGAATCAAACCCGAATTTATTAAGCAAGCCGCTCGTAATATTGCTCAAAATATTTCGGCTTTGAGCCTTTGCCAAATCTCCGAGAATCGGGATTTTTCCGATGCCTGTTTTGTCGAGAACTTTATCAAGGCTTGAAGCGGTCTTGTCGTAAATCGAGATTATTCCGTTAGATATGGCTTCGCTGTAACCGACCTGCGATGCCAGATGCTCTTTCACCTTTGCCGAAATTTGATTGAAAGAAACGTCGGTTTGATGAGCAAGTTTTACTTGGCTTTCAATCTGCGACAAAATCGCGTTCTGTTCGGCTTCGTAGATTTCGCGGTTGGCGTTTAGAAGCGTTTCCTTACGGCGTAACGCCCAAAGTTCGCTGTCTTTGTAATAACTGTTTTCAAGATTTATAACCGAAGTTATTAAACTGATTTTTTCGCTCCAAAGTGCTTTTTCGCCAATATTTTTAACAGCCGCAACCGCGCCCGCGTCGGCATCACGAAGCAAGGCGAAAGCGTCTTTTAGTCCGTCAATGCTTTGATTAAATTGTTTGGCGGTTTCATCTATAAAACCTGTGATTAAAACCGCTCTGTCGGCTTTTAGCTGATTTATTTGATTGACAAAACCTCTGACCTCTTCGGGCGTTCCTTTGCCCGCCAAAGGGTCGTTTGCGGCTTCCAGCAATTTTGAAGTTTCAGTGATTAAAGAATCGGCTTGTCTTAACTTTGAAAGCTGCTGTTCCTTCAAAACTCTTTGATTTAAGGCATCAATAGTTTGGGCGTTAATTTTCGACGTATCGGAAAGTAAATCTTTGTTTATTTTTGAAATTTGCTTGTAATATTCGAGTTGCGGATTTTCAATTAACTGACCTGCTCTTTCACTCTCTAAAGCTAAAATTTGATTACTTAAGCCGTTTAGATTTTCAGCAAAGCCAACGGATTTTTCGTCAAGAGAGTTTTTCTCTTTCGTCGCGTCGTTAATTTCTTTTGAAACTCTCAAATAATCCTGCATTTGCGGCAACGCGGTAAATGCGGTTTCATAGCCCTTTGCCTTAAAAACGGAAAAGTTTTCACTTCCAAAAACAGTTCCGAGCAAAGAGCTTTGAATTTGATTTTTTGAACTTAAAAGCGATTGCTGCGCGGCAATATTTTCTTTCAAACGGCTGATGCTTTGTTGATATTGTTTTTCTTCAATGCCGATAATTGCCCGCCGAGCGTCTTCGGCAAGTTTGGTTTCGTCTAAATAAAATTGTTTTGTAAGATTAAAACGCTGCTCTCTAGTCAAAGTCTGGTCTTTGAGTTGCTCGAAATAACTTTCGTGCGTAAGGCGCGAAAGTTCTGTAAAACTATTTTTGGTAAGTTTTATAAGCTCGTCAAAACCTGTTTGAGTTCTGCCGACATCGAAAACTTTTACGTCAACTTTGAATTGCGATTCTCTGATTTGAAGCTGCTTAAATTCGATTGCCGCCCGCCGTCTTTGGTCGTAAATCTGCTGCTCGTATTCCTTTATCTGCTTTTGCGCGGTTAATTCATTTACTCGCAATTCGCCGTTCAAATTTCCGAGAACTTTATTCTTTTCGTTGGTGATGTCGGCTGTTTTATCTTTATCGTCTTTGTAGAGATTTAATTCTTGGTTGAAAAACGCCGCCTGCAAGCCGATTTGTTTATTCAAATCTTGCGCGGTTTGAGCCGATGACAGTCGAAAAGTTTTTAATCTGTCCGCATCTGTAAAATCCAAGTGATTTGCAATACTTGCCTGACTGATTTTGCCGGATATGTCGAGCGAGCCAAGACTGCTTTCGAGCGCGATTTTCAAACTTTTTATTTGTTCTTCGGCGGATTTAGGCGCAAGCAATTTTGACAAATCCGGCACTTTGTCGGCTTCTCGTTTAATGCCCGCGATGCCTGAAATGATGTTTGGAATTACAGGCTGGATTTTGAAAAAGCTATCGACGATAGAACCCGTTTGCGGGCTTGAAAACGTAACGCCCGGAATTTTCAAATTTGCCTCCGCCCGTCTTTTCGCTTCAATTTCTTTGACGTGCTTGTCGGTATCAAATAAACCATTAACGCTTTCTCCGATTTTTCCGAAAATGGTCTGATTGTCTTTTAATCCGAAAGTTCCCTGTGCTAAGGCTTCTCCGATTGCGGAAGCTGGCGAATTAAAATCGCTTGCTTTGAGATTTTTGACTTCGGAAATAATCTGTTCGCGCAAAGACGCGCCGACACCTTTTCCGATTTTTGTTGCAATAATGTGCGAAGCGTCGCTAAAATTGGCGTTGTTTAATTCTTTCGCCGTTTCGTCGGCTATTTTTGAGATTTCACTATAAAAAGGCTTAAACGCCTTTTCCGCGCCCTGATAAAGCGAATCAATAATGTTGGACAATGCGCCGTTAAAGGTGTGCGATTGTTTTTCCATTGCATCGCCGATGTGGTTTGCTTCGACGAATTTATGCAGTGCCGCCAAAAACAATTCGCTCGAAATTTGTCCGGCTTCGCTAAGTTTGATAATTTCGCCTTTCGATTTTCCGAGAGTTTGCGACAAAATCGTTACGGCTGAAATACCGTTTTCGGCAAGTTGGTTAATTTCTTGACCCGCGAGCTTTCCCTTTGAAGTGATTTGGGAAATAGCTAAAACCGTTCGTTCGATTTCTTCGTTGCCCTTGCCCGCCGCGCTCAATGCGTTTCCAACGTCGGACAAAATCGGAATAACCCGTTTTGCCTCAATGCCGACGCCCTGCAAAAGCTGTGAATCTTTAACTAAACCGCCGAAGTCGAACGGAGTTTTTTTAGCAAAATCCTGTAAGTCTCGAATATGCTGGTCAGCCGCTTGAACCGAACCCGTGAGCGTGGTGAATCCGATGCGGGCTTGCTCGATTTTCGAGCTGTACTCGAGAATTGCCGACCCACCTTCTTTCAAAAGCGAAGTAACTTGCGAGACGGCGTTTGCCGCAATATTTCCGCCGAAAACCGCGCCGAAAATTCCGCCGCTACTGCCACTCCCGCCGCCGCCGACGTTTCGACTCTGATTTGCGGTTGCAGCTTTTTCTTTGTCTAAAATCTTTTGAAATTCAGAGTATCCGCGCTGTAAATGGCTTGTGCGGGCGCGAAACTGTTTTTCAGCTTCGCGGCTGACAAAATCGGTATAACTGCTTTCAGCACGCCTGTTCTGCTGCTGGATGCGGGCGATGTCGGCTTGCGCTTTCCGCATTTGATTGTCGAATCCGCCGCGTGAAGAAGACGGAGAAGAAGAAGAACCGCCGCCAGCCACAAACCCGCCGGCTTTGCCGAGCGCGGCTTCTGCCTTTTCGACCTGTTGCAGCAATTTGTCGTATTTTTTGAGAGTCTCGACAAGCGCCTTTACACGCTTATCCGTGCGCGTTAATTGTTTTTCTACGCCGTCCGCGCCTTCTGCGGTTTTGTTCCTGATAGCAAAAATAATTTCAGCCTTATAAGTTACGTTTTTACTGGGCATTTCTAGTTTTTCCTTTTGGTTTTCGGTTTGGCTACGGCGAGTCTTTTTCCAATTTCCGCGAGCGATTTCTTTTCTTTAACGCTAAAAACAACGACGACTGTGTAGTTATAAGTTTTGGGTTTCATATTTTTAGTTTTTGAACCTAAGCCGTGCGAATTGCTCCAAAGTTGCCCGTTGACGGGCAATTATCCTTTGCGTTCGCGTCGGGGTTTTTATTCCCGCAAGCAGCTCGCCGACACGTGGTTGAATATTCGTTTTGTATAAAGTATGAGTGGATTGAACGACTATTCGGTTTTCGGCGTTTTTCATAATTTTGAAGTAAAAACTAAAAACGCCGTGCAAATCTTCAATTTCCAGAAGATTTGCACGGCGTTCATCTCGTGCGCGGGCAAATTACTTGCCCAACTTAATTTTCAGATTAAATGTAACTTAATTTACAGATTAAAAAAACATTTCGTCAAGGAAATTAATCTGCCTCGCGTTTTATCCGACGCGCTTCGAGCTCCCGTTTGTTGAAGACCGAATTGAGAAGCATTTGGAAAGCCCAGTCGGATTCGACCGGCGGCACGTTTAAGGAATCGGCGCGCGCCCACTTCATCACGTCGTCGGATATTTCGCGTTGGCGAAGCTCGTCTCTGATTTCTTCGAGCCGCGCAGCAGCATCGCCCGGAGCGGCTCGCAAGTCTATTTTCAGTCCGTCAACCGATTCGAGCGTTTCTTTGTATTCTTTTTGAAAAACTCGAATCGATTTGAGCTGGTCGAATAATTGTTCGGACAGCTCCCGGATAATCTGGTCGAATTCGTTTCGCAGCTCGACATATTTCACGATGCCGGCGGCGATTTGGACGGCGATTGCCGTCGCTTTTTCAAGCGAAGCGTTTTCCGATTCGAGCGCGACGGCGGCGGCGAGATTCTTTTGTAATTCGCCCTGCTTTGCGTCCAGAGCGGTTATCGAAGAAGAGAGCGTCGTTAGTCTGGCTTGCTCGGTTTGAAGCGCGTCGAGCGGCGTTGCGCCGTCAATAAAGCCGGTTTGCAAAGCGTCCAGCTTGCCGGTGATGTCTTCGCGCATTTCCTGTAATTCGGTTAATCGAGCATTTGTTTGTTTCAGTTCGGTTTCGATTTGCGCGGACGTGCGCGCTGCTGTTTGTATTGACATTTTTTTCATTTTCTCCATTTTGTAAAATTAAAATTATTCGGCTTATTGTTTATCCGGTTGTTTATCCGGGCGTGCGTAATGCGAATTAATATATTTATCCGCCGCCGATTCGCTTGCGGGCGCGGTCGTCAATTCGGTTTCCAGTTGGAGCTTCGACGCTTCGAGCGTTGACATCTCCACCGCCTGCCGATAGCTAAGGTCTTTTAACTGGCTGATTCTCGAATTTGTTTTTTCGAGTTCCGTTTTGATTTGGGTTGAAGTCCGCATTTTTATTTTTTCTCCGCTTCAGTTTTTAGTTTTCCGTCCGGTTCGAGTTCTTTCAAATCAATTTCGATTCGCGGATTTATCCGGTCGTCGAAGCGAAAAGCGTGAATCTCGATTATTTGTTTGTCGTCGGCAAAGCAGATACCTTTGAGCGCGTCCTGACTGGCTTTCAGCCGGTTGTCCAAATCGCCGCGTCTTTCGGGTCGAAAAACGCGGAAAGTAACGCTCAAATCGCCGTTTAAGATTCGCGCGCCCTGCGCTCTGGCTAAAACTGCAATGTCGGATTTGAAGCGTCTGCCAGTCGCCGACGTGATGCGCCGACCGCGAAAAGTCGCGTAGAGATGATTGACCGACGGCGGATAAGGCAAAATCAATTTAATTTCGCCCGTTTGCTTCGCCCGCTTTGCGCGTTCCGAAAATTTCATAAACCGGAAAAAAAAAACCGCCGCCGCTTATTCGCTCGCCATTAAAAAAGTTTTCAAGCTGCGATTCGCCGAAGTTTTCTCCAGCTCGTAATTTTTAATTCGCGCGCGGTTTCGCTCGACTTCGGATTTGAAAAATTCCTGACCGTCGGCGAGCGCGCCATCGCGCATCGAGCGCAGAAGCGAAACGGCGACGACTTTCAAGCCGATGGCGCAGAGATTTTCACCGTTTCGGCGCAAACCGCTCGATGCGCGAACTTCAGTCGTTTGCGTGTCGAAAAAATAATATGTTCGGTCCGGGTCGTAACGCTCGCCGTCCGCCGTCAAGATTTCGGCGGCTGCTTCCGGCTGCGCCGTTCGACGATGATTTTTTGCGTCCATAAAATTTTACGAATAGGAATCAGTTTCTATTCCTTTTACAAAATCCTCATACCGCTTTCTTGCAGACGATAATTGAATTTTCCGAATATTTTCGCTTTGACCTAACGACAACTCATAATCAATTTCAGACAGAAAATATTTAAACGTCCGAATCGGTTTTTTAGCGCGAATCAAAGTTCGTATCATTGCCACTTCGATTGTCTCAATTTGTTCGTCGAGAAAACGCGCGCCTTCCTTATCATCGTTCCAAGTCCATTGATTTTTCGGAAGATACTTTTCATACAGATTGATGACGCTGCTGCTCGAACGATAGATAATCTTCTTATCTATCTGTGGAGTATCGCTTCCGTTTTTGGTGGAGTTCACCAAATCTAAATGGTGGAGTGCGAGCATTTCAAAATATTCGCCCAATTCCATACCGTTTTTATCGAGAAAACGCCGTATCTGCTTGAGAATCGCTTTGTCAATGCTCGGCTGAACCCGTTGCTTATTTTTACTATGACGGTCTTTTTTCCGCAACTCCACCGCATTATTTTGGTGGAGTTGTATCTGTTCTACTGGTGGAGTGGTGGAGTTGTCAAGTAATTTTTTTGGTGGAGTGGTGGAGTTGTGCGAAGAGTTCACC
>MWWH01000390.1_pt1 | contig 12627 bp, 13 predicted proteins | sample 1047231 | NCBI WGS metagenome assembly MWWH01 (sample SAMN06349967, study PRJNA376086) | soil metagenome | isolation source: MG3-2 sample Antarctic (ecotone) soil | place: Antarctica | collected 2015-01-13 | reverse complement strand
CCAAACTCCAGACGGATATGAAATGGCCACCGTCGTAGGCGTGCCCAAGCGGGTGAAGCGATTAAGGATGGCGGCACGAACCTGCAACTCGACCGCCAGTCGGTCGAAGTCGCGAGCCATCACTCGTTCACCGAGTAGTTTGAAGCAGCGCATTTTGGTTTCAACTAGACTATCCTTTGGGCGACTCGACCAGTTACTCATTTACGAAGGAATCCTTACCGTCCCCCAAGTAGTGATCCGGGTCGCGGTCGAGGCCGTCTATCGTCCGCTCCGAATACATGATGTGAGCGTGCGGCTGCTCGTTGCCTTCCAGTGCCGCCTTCGGCGTGTGGATGGCCCACTGATAGGCATGTTTTCCGCCCAACTCACGCTCAATGAAGTCCTCGACCAGCTCGCGTCTTTGATCCGGCGACAGTTCACGCGGCAATGCGATTTCGATCTCTCGATATGTTGCGCCGTTGGCACGCTCGAACTCGTCGGCGGCTTCCCAAAAGTGGGCCGGGTTATGCTCGGCCCACTTTGGCATGTTCGCGTGCGCCGTTGCTTCAAGGTCTTCATAGCGTTCGCGTCCGCTGTACTTTCCCTCGCGGGAAATATACGCGGAGTGCGATGCGGCCTTGCCCTTGCCCCCGACTTTGACCGTGCAGTGATATGACGCCATGCCTTGCCTTTGACCTTCTCCCGAAGGGCGCACGTTTCTTCCGTAGGAAGAAACAACTAAGTGCGCCTTCTCTTGCTTCACCGAGAAGGATACCACGCCGATAACGCTACGGTTCTCTGCTAGAATCAAACGACACGAAACATCAACCTGAGAGGCAACACCATGGAAAACGATAGCTGGCTGAACGACCGGATAGCCTTCCTGAAAGCACTCAAAACGCGAACTGAACAGCAGGAGCTACTTGTACTTCTGGCCGAAAATAAAGAACGTTCAGCACTCGACGGCAAAAAGCTAGCCGCCTTAGTCAAAGCAGAAAAAGCCAGCATCCGGGCCAACAAGGCAAGACAGGATGCAGCGAATCTCATCAATTCAGAAAAAAGAGCACTGGCAAAAGCCGCTAGAGATGCGCGCACCCATGAATTGTGCGAATCGGCTGGTCTGATGGGTCTTGCTGGCCTACTCGATACCGTCACCGGCAAGCCGACTCTGGATCGTGGTGAGCTGTTGGGCGCGCTTCTGGGACTGTCGAAGGTGCCGCCAAACGATCAACGTCGAGGGGATTGGAAACGAGCTGGGGATGCGTTGCTGGCGAAGTGAAAAACGGCGGATTGTTACCGAATATATAGGCCAGAGCCATTCTAGAAACCGAATATATTAAGATTCCTGTTTGTTTTCAGAACCATGATTTTCATTGAACAGTTCAATGCCGAGGCATCCAGTTGAAGGACCGCAGCATCAATCTCATCAAAGGTCATTGTAAAAAACATACTGCTACGGAATCTTGCCGATGATGTCATTTTGTTTAGAATCCAGTGCCAAAAACTGTAATCCCACTCTGTAGGTTTGATTGGTACAAATGCAACTCACTACCCGCGTTTTTGATTGAATCCGAGTAGGTTTTCCCTCCAAAAAAAACTCAAGCCTTACCTCGCATAGAACATTCTCAAGCAACGAATTTTCGAGCACAAGGCAGAGTCCGCCTACCGAAATATCTAAGGTTTTGCCCGTCAAAATTTCACCACTTTCCATTCGAACAAGCGCCTTGCACCTCAATATTTTGCGGGCCGTCTGACGTAAATTCGGATGGGCTATCTCGGTCAATGCAGCTCCAAATGGCGATAAATCACAATATCGTAACGCAAGATTTCGACATGGCGTCAGCATTTAGGGGTTGTAAGCCGGAACCCCCGGAATTTCCGTCATGGGCGGGAAGCCAGCACTGGTGCGGGGTGACGCCAAACAGATGTTTTCCGATGCCACAGTGCCAGAGGCCAAGCGGGAGTGCATTGACGGGGAAAATATGCACGGCAAACTATGTCGGATTGCTGCAATAACCGTAAACCTTCCTTCCGACGTTTTCCGACGGAATTTCCGACGGAATTTTCGGCTTACACCCCCAACTACGCACCAGGCTGCGCAATCCCTCCTTGGAGCGAACAGGGAAAACGGGGAAAATCGGGCGCTAAGCTGTTGGCCTTCTAGCTGTGGACAGCCCTCCGGGCCGTGGGCACAAGCCATGGACAGGGGATGGACAACGATAAACCCGTTGCCCACGCCCTGCCCACAGCTTGCACCCACTCTGACCACAGCGGCCGCGTGACTGCTAGCTATCACTGCGCTTGCAAGTCGGTTAGAAATCTTGACCCTGGAAATTCGACACCCTCTTCTTGCAAGCCCAACTGGCCGTAGTTCTGCCGAGCGGGGTGCCGTCCCCGCCCCGTTTGGCTCATAAGACCTATGTGCAGCCGCTGTGTAGCGCCTCCCTACCCCTGTCACTACCCGGCCCGCCTCCAGCGGGACCGGCCAGTAGCCGCCGAGTTGCCGGGTTTGAGTCTTCCTTGTGGGCGAAGCCCAGTCTGGGAATACCCACGCGTAAACTAGAGTGAGAAGGAAACGGCCTGAAACCCGCATGGATGCTAGACCCATTGGACAGATTCAGGTCATGGTTGGACAAAATATGGTTAATGTCGGACAGTTTCCGATTGTTTTTTGTCCAATGAGCGATTATGATGTGTCCGTCGCGGGACAAATAAAAGGCAAAAAATGACCGATCAACCCAAGTTTAACCTGAAGAAACTGCCGTTCTCGCCGGTGAAGAATCCACTGGCCGAGAGCTTCCAGATGACCACAAAGACTAAGCTCGTGCGGACTGGTGCGGCGCGAGAAATGACGGATGAGCACGGCGAAATACACAATGCCGTTATCGTCGAAGAGGAAGAGCTCGATGATCTTCACTTCGTCAAAGTTTTTACTGCTGGCATTCGTGCAGCCTTTAACCTGACACTCACCGGCTCGCGGGTGTTCCAAGCTGTCCTCGATGTTTATCAACGTCAACCTCTCTCTGGTGGCTTTGCGGACTCCATTTACCTTCACTTTTTCGATGGTGGCCTTGATGGTCGAAAGCTTGAAATAAGCGACCGCACGTTTCGCCGTGGTCTTGTGGAGTTACTTGACCGTGGCTTCATTTACCCTCGCGGTGAAAACCTGTATTGGGTCAATCCAAACCTGTTTTTCAGAGGTAACCGCGCCACATTCATCAAGTCCTATCGACGCAAGGCAACCAGCGAAGATCAACGCATCCGCGATGAGTTGGAGAAGCGCGGCCAACAACGCTTAGCGGGCTAACGCATGATCTACACCTACGAAATTCTCCCGCGCCCGGTCGAGCTGGGCGGCGGCTGGCGGCTGCGCCTTTTGGAGGGCGGCGTTGAGGTGGGCGGCGGAGTGTTCCCTCCAGTTGAGGGAATCGATGACGTCAAGGAAGCGCTGCAAGCGGCGCACGACGACGCCGAGAGCGAGGCGTACAACTGGCTTGACTCAAGGGAGCACGCATGACCGAAGACGAACTGTTCGGGATGATGAAAATCACCAAGGACCTCCAGGCAGCAGCTAAAAGCGCCATCGAGGGCATGACAGCCGAACGAGCCGCACTGGCACGGGATCGCGCCGCGATGGGAGTGGCCTTTGCGCAGCAGGCCGAGGCCGTCAAGGGGGCGGCGGACAGCGTATCGAACGTGGCCGCGGAAATCCGGCAGGCCGCTACAGAGTCGATCCCAGCCATCCAGAAGGCCGCAGGAGCCGCCGTAAGCACTTCGGTGACCGAATCCCTTGATGGAGCCTCCGATGCGGCTGTAGAGGCTATACGCAAGGCTGCGGGGCCATTGCTGGGCCAGATAGGAACCGCGACCACCAAGGCGCAAAACGCTGCTGGCGACCTGGAGAGCGCCGCGCAGTGGTATTCCTGGAAGGCTGGCGGCTTCTTCGCAGCCGGAATGGCCAGTCTGCTGGGCGTCGCGTACATGATTTTCACCTCCCTGGTGTGGTGGCAGGGGTCCAAACTGGAGGACTTGCGGAAGGAAAAAGCCGCACTTCAGGCTGAAGTCCTCGATCTTCAGAACAGCGCCGATCTGCTCAAGCGTGGCAATTATGGCGTATGGGTCAAGCAGTGGAGTGACGGCAAATACGCCTACTTCCCAAGGGGCTACGAGGCTGTCACGTGCCTCAACAACGTCCCTTGCGTCAAGATCAAGTGACCCTCATCGGTCGTAGCTCGGCCCCTTTTGCTTCTGGGGTGTTTGGGCTGGCCGGGTGCGTTCCTGCTCGGCCTTGAGCTTCGCTTCGGCCTCCTGCCGCTGACGGGCCAGCTCGCGGGTGGCCGCTTCGACGGCCTGCTGCTTCGCCAGTTCGGCCTGTTGGTGCTTGGCCTCCCATTGGGCGAAACGCTGCTCGATGCCGCCCACGCCCTGCTCGACTTTCTGCTGTAGCTCGAAGCGGCGCTCGAACTCGGCCATGCGCTGATCGGCGGTCTTGACCAGCTCCGGCGCCGGCGTGACCCTGCGAGCGCGATCGGCTTTGGCCGCGCTCAGATCCCCGGATAGGTCGATCAGGCTGGCCACTGCTTGCTGCGCCCGCTCATGCTGGCCTTCGGCGGCGCGGCGATCAAGCAGGGTGGCAATGTCAGCCTGGGCCAGCTGGCGAACCCCGGCACCGCCCAGGTGGTGTTCCGGCTCGCGGTCGATCCCCTGCTCTTTCAGGCTCCGGTGATCCACGCGCACCTGGTGGCCGTGACGCTCCAGATGTGCATTTTGCACATCTGCCCACAGCATCCGCGTGGCTTGCAAACGATCTTCAGTTCCAGCGCTGTCCTTGCGGCATCCGCCCTTCTCCGGGTTCTTCGCGTTGTACCGCTTGAAGTAGGGGGACCGTAAGGATTCCTTCGTAAATGAGTAACATCGGCGATGCCGCTAAACTTTGAACGTTGCGCCGTAGTCAATGGGCCCGAGCCTCCGATCACGTAATTCGTACATCCCGAAACGATTTGCGTGATGCGTTCGATACGGACTGAACGCAGCAAGCAGTTCGGGCGTCAAGTGCACGCCTTCAGCTTCCAACTCCTTGAATGCCTGCGTCATCGTGTGGCAGTTATGAAAAATCAGCAGGTTGGCGACCAAATGGTTGTATTTGATGATTTTCAACTGGTTCTCGCGCACATTGTCTTCGATGGTGTCGGAGCCGAAATACGCCCACTGGGCGAAGTTGTTGAACCCCTCGCACTTGTTCTGGGCAGCCTGGATGGTCTGACGCAGTTCCTGGTCGCCGATATATTCCAGCAGGAACATCGTGCGAACGGCTCGACCCAGTTCGCGAAACGCGAAGTACAGCTTGTTTTTTCGGCTGGCAGTGCCCAGCTTGCGCAGGATAGTCGACGGCGAAATGCGGCCTGCCTGAATCGATTGCGCCACTTGCAGCATGTCCGGCAAGTGGCACGCGATCAGGTCCCAGTCGATCACGTCCTTGGAAAACAGGTCGTCGATGTGTTCGAAGGTCGTGTCACTGGCCGGGCGAAACCACTTCAGGTCTTTCCAGTTGCGAATCCGTGGCATCAGCTTGATGCCCAACAAAAATGCCAGTCCGTAGACCGGCGCGCTTTGGGCTTGCGTGTCGCCATGCAAAATGTCGGGCTGGATGTCAGACGTGTTCTTGGTGAGCCCGTCGAGGATATACACGGCCTCCCAGACGCCACAGGGGATGAAGTGCGAAAACAGCGCAATGTAGGTGTCGCTGACGTGATAGTAGGCAATACCGCCGTAACCCCCGTAGCGAATATGCCTCTCCGACAGCAAATTGTTTTCGTACAGGTTCCATTGCGTGCCGTCGGCGGCGGCGCGCTTGGTGTCACCCCAATACTGCGGCAGCTGAAATTGGTTGTAGCCATTGATCGCCGTGCTGATTGCGGCCTCCAGCTTTTCGGTGGTGACCTGGCGCTGATTGACGAAGGACACCTGGCGCGCGCTTAAGTCGGCAATATTCTTTGCGATCTGGGTTGGCCCTATGCCGGTGCCGTACGCGAACACCGTCAGGATTTTGCGCCGGTCTTCGTCATGCAGTTTGCCCTGGTGGCCGCTCAAGGGTCCGAAGTGCTTTCCCCAGCCCAGCCATTGCATCGTGTCGGCAAGCACATCAAGCAACGACAGCTCAAGTCGGTCGAGCTTGCGTCGTAGCGCATCATCAAGTTCCTTGAATCCGGTTGGCAGCGCCTTTTTCTGATATCGGTCCAACTTTGGGCGTCCGTCAACGATGTTGAAATGCGGATTCGCCAGGTAACCTTGGTCGGCCTGTTGCGCGGCCTGCGTCAGGAGCGTGCGCACGTGGGTGACAAACGCGGTACTGTTCACCGGGATGCCGACTTTTTCGCCATAGTCAGCACGTGTGCGCTCACACTCCTCCATTGGCACCAGCTCATCCCGATGGTCCGAATAGGCATCGCTGCCGGTTACACAAACGTCACCAGACTTCAGCTCCCGCACCATCTGCGCGCAGAAACAGACTTCGAACTGGCGCCGGTTGATGCGCGTTGGCGCAACGTTACGCTGGGTTCCGCCAGTCACGAGCTTCCACCATTTTTCCGGAATCCAGGCAAGGTTCGCCAGCGTCAGGCGCGCGCTATCGGCAGCCGTGAGCGTTATCCATTCGTGGTGCCGATGCCGATTCGCCAGCACGAAGGCCAACGCTTGCTCGACGCCAGCATCCTGACTGGTCGCAACCAGTGGCAGTTTGCTGAGAATGCGCAGTACCTCGGCACGGCGAGGTTTGAAAAGATGCCAGAAAAATCGACATTGGTTTTTGCCGCCATACTCGGCATGCTGGCGGGAAAACTCGCACAAGTCCGGGCGAGCCGTGACGGTATTGCGGATTCCCTGCAATTGTTCGACATCCGGCTGGTTGGAATTGAGCAGCGTCTCCATCGCCGAAAACCGCCGTAGAATCTCGTCGGTCTTTTCCTGATTGTCGGCCAGGTATTTTTCCAGCGCTTCGTCGGCGGCGTGCTCCACTCGCTTCATCTGTTTGCAAAAAATATCGCACAGGTCGTCGGTTACGCGCGCCAGACGCTGCCGAATCAGGGCCAACGTCACAGCATGACGCTTGGGTGCGGCCATGTCCATCATGCTGGCCGCGTCCAGGCTGTTGCCTTCGAGCGCCCACTGTTTGATCTTCACGAGAGGAATCGGCTTGAGCAGCCCGACATGGCATGACAGCCCGGTTAATTGGTCGTAACGTGCCACCAGGTCGCGCATGCCGTCGATGGTCGGCAATGTAACATCCTGCTTGATATCGTTCCAGGTGCTGACGTGGCGCGGGTCGTCGCCCACCACGTACAGCGCATCTAGAAAAGCCTTCCCGCTCTCGCCCAGAGCTGCCTCGATACGCGCATACATCGCCTGCGTCGTCGCGGACCGTTGGGCGCGCGCCTCCCGCACCAGCGTGTCGAAGGCTGGCAATTCGTAATTGTGGCGCACCAGTGTCTCGATGCCGATGTTCACGATATCGATCACATCGTCCTTGGTCAGTGCCGCGTCGGCCAGCGTTTGCTGCAGCAGTAGCTTACCTGGCTCGCTGAACGCCTTGACCGAAAGAAATTGGCGGACCGTTGACAAGTGCTTGCGCCTGGCTTGCGATGCATCGTAGCTGCGCAAATTGTCGCGCTCGCAGGATGCGCCGATCACTGCGCCGATATGCTCGACAATCGCGCCTGGCACCTGAGCGGACGTGACGAAATAGCCGAGCCGCTGGTAGGTTTTGAGGAGCAACGCAAAACCCAGCCGAGTCGTATCCGACCTGGTCGCGCCAGCGCAGAAAATGCGTTCGGCGTCGGTCAGCGTGTAGAAGCGCTCCAGCTCGACGGGCGATGGGCGGCTCTTGAAGCGCGGATAGGCGGTGTCGCTTGGTTGCAATTTGGAAAGTTAAAAAATTAGTGCAAGAAAAACGACCGTTTATCTTGCACTCAAGAAAAACGCCTCAAAGGACGATAAAAGTATAAGAAAACTCATTGAGAAAAACAACGCAATATTGTACCCTTACTTTTAGCTTACCTTGTAAATTGGATGACTTATGTTGGTTGGATATGTTCGTGTTTCCAAGAGCGACGGCAGTCAAACTCTCGCGCCACAACGCGACGTGCTAATTGCTGCTGGGGTGGAACCTGATCGGATTTATTCCGATTTGGCATCAGGACGGAAGGACGACCGCCCAGGGTTGAATGCCTGTCTAAAAGCGCTGCAGCCCGGCAATACGATGGTGGTGTGGAAACTGGATCGTTTAGGGCGGGACTTGAAGCACTTGGTGACGACGGTGGACGAGTTGCGTGCTAAGAATATCGGACTGAAAGTGCTTGCGGGTGCGGGTGCGCAGATCGATACCACGACCGCGAACGGCCGGCTGTTCTTTGGAATTTTTGCGGCGCTGGCGGAGTTCGAGCGAGAATTGATTGCCGAGCGCACGAATGCGGGACTTGCTTCGGCAAGAGCGCGTGGCCGTCAAGGTGGGCGCCCACGAAAAATGGATCGTGCAACCATAATGATGGCGATGGCGGCGATGGCTGACCAAAAAGCTAATGCTATCGAGGTAGCACGTCGTTTGGATATCACGACAACGACACTTTATGCGTATGTAAATGGTGATGGCACGCTGAAGCAAGCGGGGCAGCAGATTTTGAATGGGACATAACTGGACTGGCAGCAGACGGACAAAAGGGCAGTTGGTGACGGCTCACATTTGAAACCGGCCATGCTCGCATTCGACGCTACTTTCGGCTCATAATAACCGCAAATCAAACGGCACTCATCGCATGCTCATGCTATCTACAAATAAGCTTGCATTCGTCGGCGCCGGCTCGCATTTCATGCGCCGGCTCACCTTAAATGCAAACGACGACGGCGCATATCGATCTGGAGCATACGCTGGCCGATCTCCGCCGTCCGTTTCGGTTCGATCCGATCGCTTAATATTGATCGAATTTGGGCCGCCTTGGCGTCGACCTGCTCGGGCATGTCCTTAAGCCGGTAGCCGTGGCTTGCCAGCGTTGGCTTCAAGTCGGCGAGCTGGCGCGAAAGCACCGTCTCCAGCAGCTCCGCCGTAACCGGATTATAGGCTGTCTGGTAGCCCGCTTCGACGGGCAATGCGACTTAGCAAGCGACAAATTCGAGCAATAGCTGATATTGTGTTGAGGCTAGGTCTCCATCCAGTGATTGTCAATGGTCGGCTTTCCATCAGTATGAATTGTTGACTCGACGGATAATTTTTATGTGAGCTTGAGGCTTGAGGGCCTTATATACAACGCATCAGCGTCAACAGTGGACGGCATCAGCTTTCACCGAGTGCAAAATCTAACTTAAAAAGACACATCTTATGAGTACGATCATACCCCGTTCGGCGAGTGGTGTTCCGGGCCTCGATGAAGTGCTGCACGGCGGTTTCATCGCCGGGAAGCTTTACCTGATTAACGGAGCACCTGGCGCCGGCAAGACCACCTTGGGACTGCAATATTTGCTGCAAGGCATCAAGGAAGGCGAAACGTGCCTGTACGTGACCCTTGGTGAGCCAGCGAGCGAACTGCGCTCGACCGCTGAATCGCATGGCTGGTCGCTCGATGGCATAGACATCGTTGAGATAATCAGCGACGAGAGCGCTCTGCTTGCCGAGTCGGATCTGACGATGTACCATCCCTCGGAAATCGATCTTTATGAAACGACCAATCACATCCGTGAGGCGATGGATAAATTTAAGCCACGCCGCATGGTGATGGACTCGCTCTCGGAATTGAATTTGCTAGCGCAAACGCTACTGCGCTACCGCAGTCAGGTCCTGGCTCTGAGTCAGCTCTTGGCCGATCGCAATTGCACGGCACTCTTTCTCGATAACCGGACGACGGAAGGTGTCAATACCGGGGTTCACAGCGTTGCGCACGGCGTCATCATCCTCGATCGCACCGTGCCTAACTATGGGCCGGTGCAACGCCAATTGCACATAACCAAGTTCCGTAGCAGCGATTTCATTAGCGGGCACCAGGACTGCGTCCTAGCCCGTGGCGGGTGGGAGGTCTTTCCAAGGCTGACGCCTAGCGAGCATCGCACGGTGATTACCTATGACGTCGTCCCCAGCGGCGTGTCGGCGCTCGACGCTCTGCTTGGCGGTGGCACAAACAGGGGCACCTCCACCTTATAGTCGGTCCTTCTGGGACCGGCAAATCGACGGTTGCTGCGCAATACGCAGTGGCCGCGACACGGCGAGGCGCGCACGCGGTCATCTTCACTTTCGAGGAGGCCAAGGAGCTGCTGATGCACCGGCTAAGCGCGCTCGGCTTGTCAGTCGACGAAGGCGCCGGTCTGGGCAAGCTCGTAGTGCATCAAATCGACCCAGCCGAGGTATTGCCGAGCCAGTTCGCTAACATGGTGCGCCGTGCAGTAGATGTGGAGGATGCAACCGTGGTCGTCATCGATAGTTTGAGCGGCTACATCAATGCCATGCCCGAGAAGCGGGCACTGATGATCCAGTTACATGAACTGCTGAGCTACTTGAACAGTCAGGGCGTGGCGACCTTCCTTGTCTCGACTCAGGCCGGCACGCTGGGTGAGAGCCTGCACAACGAAATAGACGCCAGCTATCTGACGGACGCCGTAGTGCTGTTTAGGATGTATGAACATGCCGGAGCCTTGCGCAAGGCCATTTCGGTGGTCAAGAAGCGCAGCGGCCCACACGAGGACACGATCCGCGACCTTTGGTTCGACGCGCAGGGCGTGCATCTCGGACCGCCGTTAAAGCATCTTCGCGGGGTGATGAGGGGCGTTCCCGTTGAGATCGAAGCTGCTGCAAATCGTGGAGCGCCCTCGAGTGATGAACGTGCAGGACGTTCCTGATTACTCCTATAGCGAGCGGGTGATTGTACTCGCACCCACCGCTCGAGACGGCGAGGTCACGGCGATGTTGCTCGCCGGCGTTAGCATCGATAGTGTCATGGGCCAGGGGGCGCGACATGTCGAAGCCCTCATGCGCGCTGGCGCAGGTGCGCTGGTGGTGCCCGACACGACGCTAGCCGACCCCGCTTTCAAGGGTATATTGCGCGCCCTAGCAGGTCAGCCCTCGTGGTCAGATCTGCCGGTAATCGCGGTGTGTCGCCGTGGGCATCAAGCGTCGGTGCTACGAGAAGCCGAACTGCGTAGCCTGACTGTGCTGGAGCGCCCCATGTCTACCCGGGTAATGGTAAGCGCGGTCAAGACCGCGTTGCGCGGGAGGCGCTGGCAGTATCAGATCCGCGATCAGATGGACTCGCTTCAGCAGGCCGACAGCTCGCTTCGTTTGGCGGACCAGCGTAAGGACGAGTTCCTTGCTACCCTGGCGCACGAATTGCGAAATCCGTTGGCCCCTATCCGCACAGGGCTCCAGTTGTTGACGCGGGTGGCTGACGACCCAGTGAAGCTTCAAAGCGTGACGGACATGATGCAGCGGCAGACGATCCACATGGTGCGGCTAATCGACGACCTGCTTGAGGTGTCGCGCATCGCGACTGGCAAAATCATTCTGCAGCGTGAGCGTCTGGACCTGCGACGCGTGGTGGAGACGGCATTGGAGTCCTGCGCGCCCCTAGTTGCCCGAGGTGGGCATCGGCTTGACGTGGTATTGCCAGACGATAAGATGTACGTAGACGGTGACTTCACGCGACTGTCGCAGTCGCTGAGCAATCTCGTCAACAACGCGGCGAAGTACACGCCCGATGGCGGTTGTATTTCGGTGGCACTCGGCCGCGCGGGCGAGGCTGCCGTGCTGACGGTCACGGACAACGGAATCGGGCTGCCACGGGACATGCTGACGCGCGTCTTTGACATGTTCGCGCAGGTGAACCGGTCGCTGGAGCGCGCGCAGGGCGGGCTGGGAATCGGGCTGGCCTTGGTTCGGAGTCTGGTCTCGCTGCATGGCGGCACCGTCAGCGCACAAAGCTCTGGCCCCGGCAAAGGCAGCACGTTCACTATCACCTTGCCGCTCATACAAGCGCTGACTCAGACAGCCGTCACGGATCAGGCAGCACAGGTGGTGGTCACACCGCGGCGCGTCCTGGTCGTTGACGACAACCAGGACGCAGCGGAATCGATGGCAATGCTGCTGGGCATCCACGGGCATGAGGTGCGCGTCGAGTACGGCGGCCAGGCCGCGCTGAACGCCGCAGTAAACTTCGTGCCTGAGGCTGTATTTTGCGACCTGGGCATGCCGGGGATGGACGGCTACGAGTTCGCCACGCGCCTTCGCCAAGACCGTCGTTTTACCAAGACCCTGCTAGTAGCGCTGAGTGGCTGGGGCGCCGAGGAAGACAAGAGGCGCTCGCGTGCCGCCGGCTTTGACGCGCACCTGACTAAGCCTGCCAGTGTAGATGCAGCGGCGGCGTTGCTGGTCCAGCTCTGACGCACCCGGCGTGTTTTAAGACGCAGCAGCACAGCCCCGATGACCGACGTCCAATCCATTGCCGGTTTCTCACGGCTTTGTTGCACAAATAGCCTGAGCACGTAATACTCCAAACTCCAGACGGATATGAAATGGCCACCGTCGTAGGCGTGCCCAAGCGGGTGAAGCGATTAAGGATGGCGGCACGAACCTGCAACTCGACCGCCAGTCGGTCGAAGTCGCGAGCCATCACTCGT
>MWWH01000389.1_pt1 | contig 12636 bp, 11 predicted proteins | sample 1047231 | NCBI WGS metagenome assembly MWWH01 (sample SAMN06349967, study PRJNA376086) | soil metagenome | isolation source: MG3-2 sample Antarctic (ecotone) soil | place: Antarctica | collected 2015-01-13 | reverse complement strand
TGTTTGAGGGACGACGGCGCTTAGTATTAATTTCGGGTAGGTACGCTTTAACTCTTCCAAAACTTCGCGGGCGTGAATCGTGCGGGCATCATACATGGTCGGAAGAATACCCACGATCTTTAGCTTCGGGTTGAGCCGGGCCTGCACCTTTTCAATCGTCTGAAAAAGTAGGTCCATCCCGCGCAGCGCAAAGTATTGGGTCTGCACCGGAACGATGACGCCCGAAGAAGCACTGAGAGCGTTCAGGGTGAGGAGTCCTAAGCTTGGCTGACAATCAATCAAAATGTAGTCGTAGCGATTTATGACGGGTGCTAAGGCTTCCCGTAAAAAGTGCTCCCGCCCCGGCTCGCTCACCAGCTCCACCTCTGCGGCGGCGAGATCAATGTTCGCGGGCACGAGGTCACACCCTGTCTTAGACTTGGTGATAATCTCAGCCAGCGAAACGGACGAGCTACGGAGGACGCTGTAGATCGTCTTTTCGAGAGAGAGGGGATTGAGTCCTAGACCGGCGGAGAGCGCGCCCTGCGGGTCGAGATCAACGAGCAGAACCTTTTTCCCCCGCTGAGCCAGCGCGGAGCCCAGGTTGATGACCGTCGTGGTCTTGCCCACGCCGCCCTTTTGTTGAGCTAAGGAGATTATCTTGCAAGGCATCGTAATACTCCGCCGCCGTACCTGCGTACCGGCAAGACAGAATACTGGTTTACTGGCAAATAGGCAAGCTGTTTCAAACGTATAAGGGAGGCACTGAGTCGCACGCCTTGGGGAGACGAGTCGCACGCTTTCGGGAGACGAGTTGCACGCCTTGGGGAGACGAGTCGCACGCTTTCGGGAGACGATTGAGAGAAAATTTCTACCGCAACTATCGAACGTTGCTATACTTATCGGACGCCGGGCTTTTCGTAGACAGTTCTTGGACTTTACTACACAACAACAACAGCCGGTTGTTGCTACCGAGAAAATTCAAATGAGCCAAGAGTCAGAACAACTGGAATTAAATCCACAGAACACCATCAGAATTGAGACGGTGCTTTCACGCTTTCCCGTCCACCGGCTCGCAAAGCGGGGGAGCATCAATATCGAGATTAACGAAAGCAGCGAAAGCGGGGAGCTTAAGACCAGGTGGGAAGTTTCCTATAACAACAAATATGGGCAGCCCGGAGCACTCGCGTACAAACTGGACACGCTCGTCATCAACCGGAGGATTGACGATGAAAGACCGCTAATCCCAAAGGTAGTTAAGCTGGGGAGCCTCAGAGGGATCGCGGAGGAATTAGATTTAGGCGGGGACACGAACAAGATTAGAAAAGCACTCTTGCAGAACGTGGGCGCGCTCATCACGGCAAAGATCAGCTACAAGGGGAGTGACGGAACTGAAAGAACCGTGGAAATCTCCGACACCAGATACGGAGTCGTTTTCACCGGCGAGAAGCTCCCGGACGGAAGCCGGGCCGACGCGGTTTACATCATGCTCCATGACTCTTATAGGAAGGTCTTGAATGATGCACAGACGCGACCGCTCGACTACGACTATCTAAGGGAACTTGCGCCTGCCCCGCAGCGATTTTATGAACTTCTCAGTTATCAGATTTACGCGGCACTAAGAAACGAACGACCACGCGCTAAGATGCTTTATTCCTACTACTGCACCCGCGCCCCGCAGACCCGCTATTTCGATTACGAGCACGTCAAGAAGCAGATGTACAAGGTTCACTCACCACACCTGAAATCCGGCTACTTGGCAAAGGTTGAACTCCGGGAGCAGCGGAGCGCAAACGGAGAACCCGACTGGGTAATGCTCTATACACCCGGACGCAGGGCAAAGGCAGAATTTCGGGAAGCCACCAAGCCCCGCGCGCTCAAGCGCCCGAGACAGATGCTCGCGCTTCTACCCGCCGCGACCGAGCCGAAGCCGCTGACATCAGCGCAGACCGTCCACGAGGCAGAGCCGCAGGAGCTTGACCCCCTCGTGACCAAGCTTGTGAGCTTCCACATCGCGGAGCCGACAGCCGGAGAGCTAGTCCTCGACTACCGGAAATCGGTCGAGCTTCAGTTGCGTGCCTTGCCGCACCGCAACCTAAATAAAATTCGCGATCTCGCCTCGTGGCTCATCGTCGCTATCAAAGAGAACCACCAGCTACCCGAACCCGTCATCGGGGCGATGGCGAGGGAAGAAGAAGTCAAGCACGCCATCGCTAAGCGGGAGGCCGAAACAGCGCGCCAGAAGCGCAGGGAGGCGCTACAACCAGCCTATTTTGATTTTTTGAGGGGCAGGGCAGGGCAGATCGAGAAAACGCAGCCGGAGGCGCACGGAGCCTTTCTAGCGAAAGAGGCAGGGGAACGGGCAGAGATCGCAAACAATCGCGTCTTTAAGCCCAAGCTGAAGGAGCGGCTATTGACCGACTTCGACCACGAAGAAGAACACCTGAAGAGGCTGCAAATCTTCTTCAAAGAAACCACGTTCGACGAGTGGCTAGAGCTACATCCTCCAGAATCCTAATCTCCTTTTGATTCTTTTGATTGACGCTTCCCGCTTCGATAGGCAGCCGCACGCTTAACCCCTTCATGCTTTGGAGAGCACGGCAGTTTGTCGGGTAGGTCCAGATCGTCATTGATGAGCACATCTACCCACACGCCCGCCGCTTCAGCGTATTTCAACAGCGTCAGCAGCGACGGCTCGCGCACTCCCCGCTCGTAGGCCGAGACTTCCTCCCGCGTCAGCTTATCGCCCAGTCTCAGATGCCGAAGCATCTCATTCTGAGACAGGGCGAACGCCTTACGAATCTTGGCGAGCTTCCCGGCTAAACGTGTCGGCCTCTCCCTCTTACCTTTGCCCATCAGAAGTTTCCTCCCGACGGGGCAGACGACTTTGCTCCATTCTCGCGGTTAGGAACAATTGTTCCTAACGTGGTATAGTGCCGAGGTGTCGCCTGGGGCCTTGCCGTCCTCGGCCCCGCGGCGACGAGGCTCATCTGCAATGTCGAACCGTTTTACGCATCCGTCGTTGCGGGAGGGTGTTACTGCCACACGCGGCCGAGATACCAAAGAGCTGGAGTCATCAACGCCGGCAGCATCTTAGAGCAAACTACGAACCCGACCAAGTAGTTTCACCTCACCAGTGAATGCGGAAGGATGAACAGATTCAGCTATCGCAGGAGAACCTTTCTCGCGCCGACCTCGACGGGCTTCACCTCTTACGTGCTGGCGGAGGTCGAGTCGAGCGACGGCGGGGAATACAGATGCGGCCATTACATGCTCACTCTGGCCGACTGTCGCCGGCGCATTGAGCTTGAGTTCCAACTGAGCACGCCCCTCGCCCGGCGGCAGAGCTTGGCGAAGATCGATCTCCTCCTGGAAATCCTGACCGGGTTCCGCGCCGCGCTCGCGGCGGAGGCACAACTGATCGCCAAGCGCGAGCGAGGGAAGACGGGCCGGAGTCCGAAAAAGGGAAGTGCCAAAAAGGGCTGAGGGGCGGTGGCCGGGAGGGCCCTCACGATCCCGCCGGTTGAGGTAACGGGCGCCGCCCGCCTGTACGCCCTCAACTCACCCGATAAAAAAGCAAAGAAGATGCTCCGCATCTGATTTTGATGAGACACGTCACCCCCGCCGTGGGGGCGTGCGGCGTCTACGTTGTGAGCGGCGCGCGCACACTGTTAACTCCGCCGAATGCTGCGTTTACAAAATTCCCGTGTGCGATGTGAACGGCTCGTTTACAATGTTAACTGCCCCATCCGGGGCGGGCGCGGATTTTGAGGAGCGGATTTCGATGAGCACAGAGAAGGGGACGGGCGAGACGAAGAAGACCCGGAGTGTGGCCTTCCGGCTGACGGACGAGGAGTACGCGCAGATCGAGCGGGCGGCGCTGGCGGCGGGCGAGGACCCCAACGGCTGGTGCCGGAAGATCGCGCTCACGGAGTCGCGCGCCGGCTACGGGCTGACCAAAGACGAGCGCCTCCTGTACGAGGAGATCGCACGCGTCCGCTACCTCCTGGGGCACGGATTCCGGCTGCTGGCGCAGGGCGGGATCAGCGCCGAAGCGTGGGAGAAAGTCACGGCCCAGGCCGACCAGAAGGGGGAGCAGATCGCCGACGCTTTGCTCGCCCGCAGGCAGTAATCCTCACCGCGTCATTGGCTCTCTGGCACAGCAGGTGCAATAGGGATCGCCATGCTCCGAACGGCCCCGTTCGGGGCGAAATCACGACAAGGAAAGAGGAGCAGTTCCCCCATGAAAACCTCGTTGAAATTTCTCACCGAAGAGGGGCGCACCAAATCTAAAAACACCTTCCGGCGCATCTTGGTCTACGCCGCTTTGATGATAGTCGCCGGGCTCTTGAGCGCCTACGCCGTTCACCGCTATTGGATCAGAAACAATTTCACGCCGCTTCAAAGAGTCTATTTCAAACAGTACGTCAAGAGCGCCGCCTGGGGGACTCTACCCAACTCCAGATCAGACTACATCACGCTCGCGCGGACCGTCACCGACCCGCGCACCAAAAAGGATGTCTCCTTGGCGGTACGCGACGACGAGATCAAGCCCGTGTTCGATGACGAGGGCTATATCCAGCTCGACAAAAGCGGTTACCCGCTGCTGCTGCTCAAGCCAGGAATTGAGCATAAGGAGTACCGTTGGCTGACGACGAAGAACCGTGACGCGGAGATGCACGCCTGGCTCTGCGAGCACTTTTACGAAGGGCAGAGCCTCACGGAAATCTACCAGCCGGCCTGGCTCGGCGGCCTGCTCGTTTTCTTTTTCGGCACGGGCGGGTTGACCGCGCTCGACCTCTTCGCGCAGCGCCGCTATCTGAAGGGAGAAGCGGTCAGGGGGACGCGACAGTTGAGACCCAAAGAGTACGTGCGTGAGCACCGGAAAGAGGTCGGCTACGGGGTCAAGGTTTACGCGCCGGGGGGTGGCAAATGATCGACACGTTGAGAAATTTAATAGGACTTGAGCCGCGCTCCTACACGCTGCGCGTGCCCCGTCAGGAGGAGAACGAGGGGCTATTGTTATTAGGCGATCCGGGCACGGGCAAGAGCCAGATCATCCACCAGCTTTTGGGACAGATCGGTTGGCGTGAGACCCCGGAAGCGGGAATCTGCTATGACCCGGCGGGCGAGTTCATCGAAGCACATTTTAACCCTGAGACAGACATTATCTTGAACCCTCTGGACGCGCGCGCGCCTTATTGGGGGCCGGCGCTGGAGGTGGATTATTCCTCCTCCGCGACGAGTGCGACCGACCGGCAGATGGTCGCCGAGAGCCTCTTCCCAGATCGCGAGCACGCCGCGCCAGCCACGCAGTTCTTCACGAAATCCGCCCGCAGCGTCTTCGCCCGGATGCTGGAATTTAAGCCGCCGGCGGGCCGCATCGTCGAATGGCTCCGGGACGAAGAGGCGATTGACGAGATCGTCGGGGGGACGGAGCACGCGCACCTCATCGACAAGGGGGCGAAGGGGCAGAGGGGCGGCGTGCTCGCCACGCTCTCCGAGATCGGCGAGGCGATGAAGCTCCTGCCCCCGCGCGAGGAGTGTCCGGGCGTTCTTAGCCTGACGCGCTGGGCGCAGAGGCGGCGCGGCTGGATCTTCATCACCTCCACGCAGGACACGCGCGACGCGCTGAGGGTGCTCCACGCGGCCTGGATCAACGTCCTGATGAAGCGCCTGATGAGCGTCACGCGCGAGTTCGGCCGGGAGCACCCGTGCTGGGTGATCGTGGACGAGGTGCATTCGCTCCGTCGCCTGCCGGCGCTCCAGACAACACTCGTCGAGGGCCGCAAATACGGCGTCAAGATGGTGCTGGGGACGCAGAACAAGGCGCAATTCGAGGAGCACCACGGGCGCGGCGCGGCGACGATGCTCTCGGCCCCGCACACGAAAATTCTCTTCCGCTGTAACGAGCCGGAGTCGGCCCGCTGGATAGCGGATATGATCGGCGAGGAGGAGAAGGAGCGCCCGCGGATCGGCACGACGGCGACCGTCCAGGAGGGAGGCAGAGATTCGATCAACTACTCGACCTTCACCGAGCGGCGCTCCGTCATCTCGAAAGAGCAGGTGATGGCTCTGCCGAATCTGCACGGCTTCTGGAAGTACGCCGATGCGGTCGTGCCCTTCCGCATCGAGCCGCTAAATCTGCCGCGGGTCGCCGAGGCGTTCATCCGGCGCGCAGCTTTGCCGGCGGGGCAATTCACACAGCCGCGGCAGCCACCCCAGGAGCTGGCGAGCCGAACGCCTCCACCGGCGGCGGCACCGCCGCCGACCGAGCAGCCGTCGCCCGCGCAAGCGCCGCCCGGCGATCAGGCAAACAAGCACAGGATGAAAGAGTCCGAACGCGCACAGTCAGTGACCGCTGAGGTGCGGGACGAGATTGACCTCAGCTTTTAGGGGACGGGGGAACACGGGGCGATGATGACGATGAGCAAGGCGTTGGCGGCGGGGCAGGCCAAAGACTATTACCAGAAGGAATACGCCAACGCCAACGAGAACTATTACACCGAGTCCCGTGAAGTACGCGGGGAGTGGGCCGGGCGGCTGGCGGAAGAGTGGGGGCTCGCCGGCCCGGTCGAGAGCGGGCAGTACGAACGCCTCTGCATGGGGCAGGACCCGCACACCGGCGAGCAGCTCATCCGCGCCGTCAGGTCAAGAGAGTCGGCCAACCGCTACGGCGACGAGATCACGACGAGCGAGCACCGCGCCGGCTGGGACGCGACCTTCAGCGCGCCGAAGTCCGTCAGCCTCTCGGCGCTCGTCGGCGACGACGACCGCATCAAGGATGCACACAAGGAGAGCGTGGACGCGGCGCTCGAAGCCCTGGAGGAGTACACGCAGGCGCGGGGCGGCGGAAACCACCCCGCCGTCACCACGGGCAAGATGGTCGCGGCGAAGTTCGAGCACACGGCGGCGCGCCCGGACCGCGCGACCGGCTACGCCGCCCCGCAACTTCACACTCATGTCGTGATCTTCAACGTGACGGAAGACCCCGAGGGCAAGGCGAGATCAATCCAGCCGCTTGAGCTGTACCGCAGCCAGCAGTACGCGACGGCCGTCTACCGCGCGAACCTCGCCGAGAAGCTGCAATCTTTGGGTTACGAGATCGAGGTGGACGGGCGCACCGGCGCGCCCGAAATTAAAGGGTTCTCGAAGGAGTATTTGCGGGAGAGCAGCCCGCGCCGCGAGGAGCTGCGCAAAGAAGCCCGGGAGATGAAAGAGCGCCTCGAAAGCGAAGGCGTGACGGTCAAAGAGGGGGCGGGACTCAATCAGGCTGCGGCGCGCGCCGACCGCGCGAGCAAACGCTACGACCGCGCCGAGATGAGGGAGCGCGCGCTGGCGATGGATGCCAAGTACGGCCACGAGGCCCGTCGCGCGGTCGAGCAGGCGTTGGAGCGCGGGGCCGTGATCCGGCCGGAGCAGGAGGTCGCCTTGCGTGCGCGGGAGGCGGTGACGTTCGCGCGTGACAACGCGATGGAAAGGGAAGCGGTCGCCGACATGCGCAAGGTGACGGTTGATGCGCTGAGGCGCAACATGGCGCTCACGACTTACCGTGCCGTCCAGTCGGAGTTGGCGGCGCGCCGCGAGCGGGGCGAGTTCGTCGCCGTCGAGCGCGAGCGCCGGCCGCGGGAGACTACTACGGACCGGATGCTGCGGCTGGAAAGAGAGAACATCCAGAGGGTTCTCGACGGGCGCGGACGGCTCACCCCAACGATGGAGGAGGGGCAGGCCCGGCAGGCCGTCGAGCGGATCGCTGGCGAGAGGGGCGTGACGCTGAATGAAGGGCAGCAGACCGCCGTCCGGCAGCTCTTAACGACGAATGATCAGATCACCGGCTTGCAGGGCGGGGCCGGGACGGGCAAGACGACCGTCCTCGCCACGCTCAGGGAGGCGGTGGAGAGCGCCGGCTATGAAGTCCGAGGCTTCGCTCCCACCACCCGCGCCGCGCAGCTCCTCGCCGAGAGCGGCATCGAGACCCGGACGCTTCAGAAGTTTCTACAGCAGCGAGCGCCGGAGCACGCCGGCGACGTGAAAAGGCTCTTCGTACTGGACGAAAGCTCGCTGGCGAGCACCAAGAACCTCCACAGCTTCTTCGCGCGCCTGGGGCCGCAGGATCGCGTCCTGCTGGTCGGGGACACACGTCAGCACCAGGCGGTCGAAGCAGGCTCACCCTTCGAGCAGTTGCAGCGGCACGGCATGGAGACGGCGCGCCTCAAGGAGATCGTCCGCCAGCGGGACCCGGAGCTGCGGCAGGCGGTCGAAAAACTATCAGCCGGACAGGTGAGAGAGGCGGTCGAACAGTTACATGCCGGAGGGCGGGTCATCGAAATACCGGACGACAGGAAACGCTTGCAAGAGATCGCCGCCGACTACTGCCGCCGGCCGGAAGGCGCGCTCGTCATCTCGCCGGCGAACCAGGAGCGCGTCACCCTGAATAATCTTATTCACGAAAAGCTGAAGGCCGAGGGCCGTGTCAGCCGGCAGGATCACATCACCGAAGTCTATACCTCGCGCCAGAACATGACCGGCACCGAGCGCACCTTCGCCAACTCTTACGTGCCGGATGAAGATGTCATCAGGTACAACCGCGCGAGCCGTGTCTACGGCGTCAAAGTCGGCGACTACGGCAGGGTCACGACCACCGACCACGGGCAGAACACGATCACGGTGCAAATGGAAGACGGGCGTGAGATCACCTACAACCCGGCCAGGCTTTCCGGCGTGAGCGTGTACAGGGAGGCGGAGCGCGCTTTTTCCGAAGGCGACCGCATCCAGTTCCGCGCGCCGCTCGCCGAGCGAAGAATCGCCAACGGAGAGCTTGGCACCATCGAAAAGATCGACGGGGAAAAGTTCACCGTCGCGCTGGACGGCGGGAAGAGTGTGGGCTTTGACGCCGGCAAGTTCCGCCACCTCGATCACGGCTACGCCGTCACCAGCTATTCGTCGCAAGGCCAGACGGTTGAGCGCGTGCTGGTCAACGCCGACACGCGCGAATCGGAACTCTTGTTGAATCAGCGCACGGGCTACGTGGCGCTCTCGCGGGGGCGTGAGGGCGCGACCATCTACACCAACTCTCAGGAGGAGTTGGGCGAGGCGCTCGACCGGAGAGTTGATAAGGAGATGGCGCTTGAGGCGACCGGGCGCGCCGGGAATGAGCAGGCGCGCTCCGGGCTGGATAATAAAAGGCAGGGCGTGAATAACTCTTTGAGCCGCGACCCGAAGGTTAATAACCTCGGCTACGGCCAAGGCTTGGGCGCTGAAGCCGGCGGCGGAGAGTTAGCAGCTGGTCAGGAAATAGCACTCGACTTGCTGCTGTAGTTGCTACCGCCGCTCAATAATTTCGACAGGGCGGCATAGTAATATCACACCGGATAAGGGAGAATTTTCAAATGCCCTCGGACGAACTGCGACGCGCAGCCATACAAAAGCACATTAACGCGGCGAAGCATCTCGGAGAAGATACGCCGGTCGTAGTGCCGATCCGCCGCGAGTACCTCAAGACGCTCGACATGCAGCCGCTCCTTGAGTTCCTCAACATGCTACTCGCCGACGCCGAGACCGTGCACAGCTTTCGCGGTCGCATCGGATTCGACTTGGAAGGATTCGAGGACGAGAAGCGCGACCCCGAAGACATACCGGAGCTGCGAAACTACTTGCGAACGGTCAGCGAACAGTTCCCCTACTGGTTCTGGTTCATGGAGACGCGAAGCCCGCGCCTCAAGCTGCTGCTCTACTGTTTGTGTGACGCCGATTTACGCACCGACATAGGGAGCGAGCACGTTCTGCGTAAATACAGCAGAGGTTCCCTGGCGCGTTTTATGACCACATACGGCAGGGCGGTCGAGGAGTTGAAGGAGCGCGTCGGCCTGTCCGCGGCGGAGGTTGCAGCACGCCTTGAGCAGATCAGAGATTACTACAAACAACAGGGCATTCCGCTATAACCCTTGAAGCATACAGCGGGAGCTTGAGCGAACAACTATCGAGTTCACGCCGTCGGACGAGTGCTGACTTCTACGCCTTCTCGCAGAATTTGAGTGCTTCCTGGCAGGCTATGTCGAGGCAGTCATCAGTCCGTTGCGATACACACCAGATGAACCGATATTCATTTTGATGAGCGTACCGTAAGGGCTTCAGAAAGTACGGCTCCAGCCTGGCGTCCTCGTGTATGCGCCGCTCAAGATTGTCAGCCCATTCCTCCGCCTCACTCTCGGACGCGGGAGGAGCTTTGAACAGCGGGGCGTTGAAAGAGTCTTTTAGCGAACGCTCATTTCTATAAATGCACGATCCCTGGAAGCCGAACGTGAACCCCGGAATCTGATGCGAGATGGCGGTGGCAAAGGCCACCGAGTCTTTGATCCTGAAGTGTCCGTCACACCCTAATTGGGAACTCTTGCGGACTTTGAGGGTAAGATTAACAATTTAGTACTTGCTATGGTTGGCTGAAATAGCCTAACGACCTCTTGTCTCTCCTATAAGCAGCCGCACGTATATCCGAATCCGAGATTCCAAGCCAAGTGGTAGATCATTATACCACATAAAGGACGTTATGTGGTATAACACGGCGTCCCAAGAAACTCTGACGCGGGGCGGGAAACATTAAGACAGATAAGCTCACGGGTCCGGTGCGGGCCCGCATCATCCGGGACTGGGAGGACGGCGTCCCGCTCGCGCTGATGAGGGAGCGGTACTCGCTCTCCGAATCTTCCCTCAGCCGCTACTGTTGGGAGCAGACCGGCATCAGACGCCGGGCGGGCAGGCGGCGCAAGGCAGGGATGCCGAAACATTTCGAGACCGTCATGGCCGAGCGGTCGAAAGAGCCGCCCACGACGTTCGAGCGGATCGGCAAGATGTTGGGGATCACGAGACAGGCCGCCCATCAGATTTACAAGCACGGGCTGGCCGCCTCGGGCGTGCGGCGGGGAGCCAGAAAGAGATAGCGGGGTCAGCCCCCGCCCCGAAACTTCGCTCCGGGGGCAAACGCGGGGGCAGAATTCGCCCCGACGGGAGCGAATGCTATTAGCCGCCACTGGGGGCTGACTGATGGAGAGCTTAAAGAAGCTGGAGGAACTGTATCTCCCCGACGTGAGATACCGGGACCGCGGCAAACGCGACATTGCCACCGGCGAAATCACGGAGATGGGCGTCGAGACGATCCACTCGCAGGTCGAGAATGTGCGCCTCAACGGTAACGTCCCCGAGCCGGTGCGCAGCCACTTCGAGACCGCCAAGAATCTAATCCTCTACTCGTGGTTCGTTTACTCGTTCAATGCGGTCGCCGCGATGCAGGCTTTCGCATCGCTTGAGATGGCGGTCAGGACGAAGACCGGCGTCGGGGTGAAGGGCAACTTCAAAGATTTGCTGGAGAAGGTTTTTCAAGGGCGCGAACTAACGACCGGGCTTAGGCTGTCAACGGTCATAGCTAAACTCAGGAACGACCGGGCGCACGGCAGCTCTGCCGTCAGCGGGCACGAGATAGCTTACCTGCGCGCGTGCGCCGAGCTAATTAACGAACTGTACCCATGACTACCACCACCGCACTTTCCCCTAAGACCGACCCCGGCACACAACTCCCGGCGCTCATCACGCGCGAGGGGCAGAAGGCGACGAAACGCTTTCTGGAGTTCTTCACCGCCAACATCAGAAACCCCAACACGCGCCTCTCCTACATGCGAGCCATCAGTCCGTTCCTCGCGTGGTGCGAGGAGCGCGGCACTTCCCTTCACCGGATCGAGCCGATGGTCGTCGCCGCCTACATCGAGCGGCTGACCCAAGAGCGAGCGCCGCAGACCGTCAAACAACATCTAGCAGCCATCAGAATGCTATTCGACTGGCTCGTCATTGGTCAGGTTATTCCCTTTAACCCTGCCGCGTCCGTCAGAGGACCACGCTACAGTATCAAGAAGGGGAAGACGCCGGTGCTTTCGGCGGAGGAGACGCGCAAACTCTTAGACAGCATAGACACCACACACGTCGTGGGCTTACGCGACCGGGCACTGATCGGGGCGATGGTTTACAGCTTCGCCCGCGTCTCGGCGGTCGTGAATATGAAAGTCAGGGACTATTACCCCAACGGCAAACGCTACTGGCTGAGGCTGCACGAGAAGGGCGGGAAGTTCCACGAGGTCCCGGTGCATCACACGGCGGAACAGTACCTTGATGAATACATCGAAGCCGCCAGCATCTCTGAAGAGAAGAATAAACCGCTATTTCGCTCGACGCGGGGCAGGAGTCGCGAGCTGACGGCGCGCGCGGTGAGCCGCTTTGATGCCTACAAGATGATTCAGCGGCGGGCGGAAGACGCTAGTATCTCATCGGAGATCGCGTGCCATACCTTCAGGGCGACGGGCATCACCGAGTATCTGAGGAACGGTGGGACCATCGAGCACGCGCAACAGATCGCGGCGCACGAGTCGCCGAGAACGACGAAGCTCTACGACCGGACGAGTGATGCAATCAGTCTTGATGAAATCGAGCGGATCGTGATCTAAACTGTAAGGAGCTAGTAAGAAATTTGAAGTCATGGCTGGATCCTGATGTCTGGACACATTTATAAACCAGCCTCTAAATCGAGCTTACGTTCATGATCGAGCAACTGCCAAAGGCTTGCATCGTGTGTGAGCAGTTCGATGACCGAGCGCACTATGCTCAACTCGGAAC
>MWWH01000388.1_pt1 | contig 12650 bp, 16 predicted proteins | sample 1047231 | NCBI WGS metagenome assembly MWWH01 (sample SAMN06349967, study PRJNA376086) | soil metagenome | isolation source: MG3-2 sample Antarctic (ecotone) soil | place: Antarctica | collected 2015-01-13 | reverse complement strand
TTTAAAACTTCTGACATGTAATCTATATAAAAGTTTTTGTATTCCCAATTCATTCAAGATAACCTTTCAAATATTACTAGAATTGCCACCAGCGCCGCTTCCTGGGCGGCTCAGGGCGGAGAGTTTCAGTACTGAGTACTGGACTGGGTTCCGGGGCAGATGGGGGCTGTGGTGCAGCCTGGGAGGCTTGTAGGGTATCAAGCCGTTGTTTTACTATTCGCAACTCGGCCGATAGCTCACCGTTTTCCCGGCTTAACTTTTGAATCTCTGCAACCTGGCGCTCGTTAGCTTCCACTAGCGGCCGCACAACGCTTTCCCGCATAAAGGCTATAGTTTGTTCCTGGACCGGACTTATAGCAGCTCCTGGGCTGGTGCTGGCTTGTGCGACCGCCTCACCAATTGGTTGACCATCTGGTGGATTAACAATGTACGACCGGTTGTTCACCCCATTGGTTGACCTGTTGTGGTCCGCTAATTGGTTGACCTCCTGGGGGTCCACCACCCATGTTTCAACATTATTATCAAGAACTTTTTCCGCAGTTTTGAGTTTGCCAGCCTTGCGCCAGTTACGAACAGTATTAGGATGCAGGTCCACCAATCGGGCGGCCTCAATTAAGGTAACTTTGTCCATTAAATAGGTGCTTTCAGTTGTTTGGTTAACCAGGGCTTGTTCCGTGTTAATCCACCACCTGGTGGACTATTGTGGGTAACTAATGGGAATATTTTAGCATGGTGGACCGGGATTAATAAAGCGGGCGGTTGTAGGATTGGGGCAAATAAAAAAAGGCCCCCTTGAGCGATGATAGCAGGGCCTTTTGAATTCACATAATTCAATTGGAGAAATCTTTCGTTTCAATAATCAGAAAAACAAAAAGCAATAATTATGCCAGGGGAATAATGCCGTACGGGTACGTTGGCCGGGATGCCTTCATTATTGGAGGCCAGACCGGGAAGAATAACCCGATCCAGGCGGAGCCTGACCCGCATGAGTTCGGTCTTATTGCGGGAAGCTGGTAAAATAGAAGTCATAACATTATCTTTCTACTAAGAATTAACCGGGTTCATTTATCAGGTGAACCCGGTTTTATTCTTTTAAAGAAACCTCCAGTTTGGGCCGGGTTCAACCCGGCCCGGTGTCCCTACCATGTGTTGCTAGTGCTAGTGATGATGTTGAGTTTGCTGATAGTAGTGATGATGCTGCTGTTGCTGATAATAGTGTTAGACTTTGCAGTCGAGGCCCAGTCACCGCCGACCAGCGGCTTTGTACGGGTAGGCACCCGGCCATTGACGGCGGGGCTGGTTTATCCGAACAGGTCAGCGCGGTCCTGGGCCTCTTGCTCGGCGGTATAGGCTGCGAGTTGAGCGGTCGTATCGGCACAAATGGCCCGGACTTCCTCAACCTGGGCGGCGAAGTCGGCCGGGGCCGCCACTGGGGCGACCTCTTCATTGCCATCAAAGTTCGGTACTTCGGACACTTCCACCGGCACCGGCCAGTTAGCGACTTCGGTTTCCGCGTCACGCAAGGCCAGGGCGGCCTGGTCGCGGAGCTGGCGGGCAATAAAGACGTGGATAGGGGTAACAGAACTGATGTGATAACAGGGCTTGCGGGCTTTGCAATTGCAGGTGATTTCTTTGGTGGCTGAATTACAAGTGACGGTGTACCAGGTGGATTTATCCGAAGCTTCGACCTCGTAACCGCCGTAAGTGGCGGTTTTGCGTACGCGGGGCTTAACTTGCTTTGCTTTCTCGGTGGCGCGGGCCAGGGTTAGGGCCGCTTTGGAGTTGATAGTTAAGGTGTTCATTGTGGTAAAATCCTTTAGCGTCCGTGAGTGCTGATACACTTACTTTCGCACTTGCTCCGTACTGACGCCAATCAGCGCGGGGCTTTTTATTAACTACTTATTACTACCTATATTATACATTATACTACACAGTTGTCAATAGAATTTATGTACGATTGTGTAAAATTGACTACACAGGACTATTGTATTAATACAGAGATGGCTATATAATGTACATGGCACTTCGTGAGCTACACAACATCATGGAAAGAGTGGGAAATTTGGAAGATAATGAAGAAATGATACCGGTAGAAGAAGCGGCAAAACGCTACGGTATCACCAGGGACGGGGTTTATTACCATGTCCGCCGCAAAAACCTAACTACTTATAAGATTTTAGGGGATAAAAAAGCTTACGTTAAAGTAGCTGATATGGAAGCGCTCCGGTCCAGGCCCTCGGCAGGTAAAGGAGTGGAAAGCCCAAAATTCGAGCTGGCGCTGATCTGAAACCGGACGCCAGCTCCTAACCACCTAACAGGGTGATAGCCTGGAAGGTGGCGGTAATTTAGTATAGCAATAAGAGGCAAATTTGAGTAACAACCTAGCAACAAACGATTTAACAACACTGGCCGCCCAAATTAACCAGGAACACGCCGAATGTGAAACCGCCTTTAAGGCCGGGGTACAGCACGCCCTGAAGGCTGGTGACCTGCTTATCCAGGCCAAAACACTTTGCCAGCACGGCGAGTGGGGACAATGGCTTAAAGATAATTGCAGCTTTGCCGAGCGGACCGCCCAGGCTTATATGCGGGTGGCGCGAGAGTTGCCGGGTCTGCCTGATGAAAAAGCGCAACGCGTTGCGGATTTGAGTTTGAGGGAGACCCTAGCGTTACTGGCCGAGCCAAAAGAAGATGCTGAACAATGGGACCCGGAAGTTTTGAGAATTACAGCCGAAATGGAAGCAATGGGGCCGAAGGTTAAAAGCGACGCAGCGGAAATTATTCACCAGTTTAAAATGATTGAGGAAACATTAGGTCCTGATCAGTTTAAAGACTGGCTTGCTTTCGAGCATAAACTAACCATTGAAAACTACACAACTGCAATCCGGCAACTTGAAAACCCGGACTGGCACCGAGTTTTAGAAGGAATGCATGTTTTCTTTCCAGGTTCACTTGATTACGAACCAGGGGCGGCTTAATTAGCAAGAAGGGGCAACAGGGCAATGACCGAACAAGAAGCTTTAAAACGCCTGGCGGCCTGTAGGGACATTGTAGAGCTTTTAGAAACTAATATCCGAGAAGACCGTGACCTTCCACAAAAGGGTCTTACCAGTGACCAACTGGATAGGCTTGAGCAATTCGGGGAAGTTTACCCCAGAATCTATATCAGTACGGACATAAGAAATAAGACTGGTATTTCACGAGAACAATTAGAATTACTACGTAAGCAGGTACCTCTCATTGAGCAATATAGAATTGAAAAAAGACTTAAAGGCCATAAAGAGTGACAATGGGTAACAGGGCAATAACTACCCTGGTTGGGGTAATTTTGCTTAGGGTAAACCAACGGGGGAACTTGGGGTATGTTGGCCGAAACATTAGGGGTAGATGTTTTAGAGTTAATGGAACCAGATGAAACCGAAGAAACACCGCCGCCAGCGCCGGAGCCGGGGCAAGACCTTAAAGCGGCGGTTTAAGCGGAAATTGGATAATGGGAAATGATAGAAGATACTGACGGCACATTAAAACCTTTTTTGAGGGTCGGCCCTGATTGGTCTCCAGATAAATTGGTAGCCTGGTGCGAGGCGGAAATCTCTAAATTTAACGTTAGGACACACTTAAAACCTTACAAGAGTAGGGCAGGTTTTGAGCTGAAAGAAATTCAGTTTATCTACAACCCTTACCCAGACGGTGCAATTGCCGGAATGTATTTTTGTGATGAGGGGCACTGGTGTATAGAACACGCTGGATCTGAGATCGGCCGACAAGTAACTCATTATGTTTACGAACAACTTTTAGCCCAGGGTATAGCAGTTAAACTTCCAGATTGGATAAAGTCTCAACTTGAAAAAGAAGGGGTAAATATTGAACTGGTTTATACAGCCCCAAACTTGCCGCAAGTATTACCAGAACAAGTTGTTAAACCCAATGAAGAAACCCAGTCTAAAAAAGCCAAACCTGGTCCTAAACAAGTATCAAAAGATAATCTGACCCCATTAAATAAAAAGGCTATTAGAGCTTATGATAAGTGGAAAAAGAACCAGAAAACATTGTCACAAGAAGATGCAGCAGAAGGTGAAGGGTTAGAGTATCAACAGTTCAAAGATCAAGTTAAACTGCTTAAAGATAGGGGGGTAATTGAAGGGTAAGTAGTCTACCAATTAGTCTACTGATTGCTCATGGCAATTTAATTAATCCCCTAATTACATGACTTATTTAGTCAACTGTATTCAGGTTATAATTCCGGTAACAAAAGAACTGCCTCAGATGTGAAGATCTGAGGCAGTAGAACACCAGGCGGGCCGGTGTGTAAGATTTTCCTAAGTACCCCCATCTTACCACAAAATGCAAGCCCACCTAAAGTAAGAAGTAAATACTATTTATTGTCCCGAAGAGTGCCACCCGCGAAGCGCATAAGAAAAGCGCTTCCCAGATTCGCAAGATCTGTAGGGGAAGCGCTTTTCAAAGTCTATGGTGGCTAAGCTTCATTATATCCGAACCGCTCCGGTTAGGCAATAGTGAGCTATAAGCCGCCTTCCCAAGAGGTGGTTATCGTGAAACAACTTCAAAAGCTTTACCTTAAATCAATACTTTGGCTAATGCCACTACCGGCCCGTGTGGGCTGGCGGATTAGCCGCGCCGGTGATCTGGTGCTGGAAACCTCCGCCGGGCTGGCTATGGCCGCGCTCCGCCAGCTGGGCCGCCTCGAAAGCGAGGCCCAGTAATGACAACTCTCCGAAACGTCAATTACAGCGGACCGAAAGCTAAGCGCCAGGCGCTGGCTGACTTTAAGGCCGGGACGCTGCAAGTTACACGAGTAGGCTACCTTGCGGCCGATAAGACGCTCTTAGCACCGGTCATCCAGGTTGACGCAACCGCCCGGCCAGACCTCCATGACCTGGCAAGGGTTCACCGCTCCGAGGGCTCATTCGATACGGTAACAGCCTGGGACTTCTGCATAAGCACCGGCATGACCGGGCTGGCCCGGCTGAGCGTTGACATTAACCGCCCGGTTAAAACCAGATTTACAATTCTTTTCCCGCTTCAAAAATTCTTTGATTATCTTGACAACCTGGCCGACGACTTTACCTTCTTGAGCGTGAAGTTTGATAGTTCACCCATGGGCGATGCCCTGGCGTTTACTTACGACCCGGCCTCATTAAAACAGGGCCTGACGCTTTACGCCGCAACCCGGCTTTTTACCAGTGAGAAGGGGGGTCGGGGATTATGACAGCGATAAGTTCAACACCAATAGTTTTACAGTCCGCTTTAAACATGGCGGCGCACGGCTTTTTAATCCACCCATGCCATTCACCTATAGGCGACAAATGTAGCTGCGGTAAGGACTGCGGCCGGAGCCGGGGCAAACACCCGCGTATTTCTGGCTGGCCGGGAACGTCTAGCAAAGACCCACAACAAATAGAAAAATGGTGGGGTATGTGGACCGAATCCAACCTGGGAGCGCCCACAGGTAAAGTTAATGGCTGTTTCGTTGTGGATATTGACGGTGACGAGGGGCGCTCTAGTCTTAGTAAATATCCGAAATTTGACATCACCCCTTCAGTTTTGACCGGGCGTGATGGAGGCGGGCAGCAGATTTACCTTAAATATCCGGAAGGGATAACGATTAAGGACCGTATAGCCTTTTTGCCTGGGATTGATATTAGATCGGACGGGGGCCAGGTAATACTACCACCCTCGACACATTACACCGGGCGGCAGTATAAATGGCTCTACCCGTTCGATGATGTGCCGCTGGCGGAATGCCCTAAATGGCTTTTAGACCTATTCCAGCAAGCACAAAAAGCTGACGATGAGATAGCCAAACGACATGCCGCCGTCAAATTAAATAATTTAGGCAAAATCACCCAGGCCGATCTGGACGCGGCCGGGAAGGAAGCCAACGGCTTTTTGAAGGCTTGCGACAACCTGGAATGGTATAGCTACCCTTCATGGCGGTCCAAAGCGGTCTGGGCCAACGCCCTGGACCGGGCCTTTAGCACTTCCAGATTTTATGAGCGTTTTTGCGAAGCATCACGCAGGCATGCTAAATACAGGCAAAAAGACGAAGTAGCCCTGGACCGTCATTTTAAGGGACTGGATGATGTAACCCTGGCATTTGAGGGCCTGGGCCTTCAGTACGACACAAAAACCAAGCAAGCTATTGACCCGAACGCGTCACCCTGGCCGGGTATAGACTTCACAGGATTTAACGGGACAAAAGCGACAACAACGCATGACACAGCTATATACAACGAAGTCGAAAGCCCACTAGAGCCGGAACCAGAAGCGCCTGACAACAGCCAGGACACCGGGGCCGAGCCGGAGGTGGAACCAGAACAAGACCCGGAACCGGAAGTAAAAGAAAGTATTCTTAACAAACTCTTCTGGCATGCGGACGAATTAAAAAACCAACCGTTACCGGAATGGCTGGATAAACCTTTATTGGTCCGTAACTCGATTGCGTTTATTGTAGGCGATACCGGCACTTATAAGAGCTTTTTTGCAGTCGACCGGTCCTTGACAATAGCGCAGACTGAAAAAGTTGCTTATATAGCCGGGGAAGGCCATTACGCCACACGCGTTGAGGCCTGGCGAATTTACAATCAGAAATCGCTGGGTGAAGCTTATTTCTCCAAAAGGAGCTTGCAACCGGCCAACCTGGAGCAGCTACCCTATATCATCCAGGCCATGAAAGAGTTAATGCCCTCATTAATCGTTATAGACACCCTTAACCGGGCGGCAATTGGCCTGAACGAAAACGACCAGGGCGACATGGGCCTATTCATTGACGCTATTACCCAGATAAGAGAAGCTACCGGCGCTTGCATTCTGATAATCCACCACACCAACCGGGGCGGCAGCGAACGTGGCTCCAGCGCGATTAAAGACGGCGCGGACACTTTCATTAAGTTTACCAAAGAAGGTGACTTAGTTAAGGTGACTTGCGAAAAGCACAAGGACCGTAAAGACTTCGAGCCCTTTTACATTGAAACCGAACTGGTAACAATTCCGGAAATGATTTATGACGATGGGGAAACGGCCGATAGCCTGGTAATCAAGCGGGCTGAAAATCCTATTGAAACAAACCGGGGCGGACGTGTTTCCGGCAATATGCGGCTTGTACTCGAAACGCTGGCCCTTGAAGTATTCAGGGAAACAGGCGCGACAGCTAAAAAGCTACTTGACTCGCTACAGTGGGAAACGGGCGGGAAACGGTCTGAAATGTATAAGATTTTAAGCCGCCTAATGGAAAGCGGCTATGTTACCCAGGACAAAAAGGGCGAGCCCTTTAGAGTTACCCAGGCCGGGTTGGATATAGTAAGTAGCCAACCTTTATAGGAGTAATATCCATGTAGCAAGCGAGTAGCAAGCGAGTAGCAAGCTACTCCATGAGGCAAGTAGCAAGTAGCAAGTAGTAGCACACCCCTAAAGGGGTGCTACATGCTACTACCGACTACATGACTAACTACTAGGAATTTAACGATAAAGGGTAAAACATATCCCAAGCCAGCCATGAGGAGGATTAAGGCAATGAAATATAGTGAAAGAGCTTGCTCGACATTCTTGACCGGTTACATGCTGGCTTTCGTGGAGGATGCCAGCCGGGCGATAGCCAAAGCGGACCGGGCAACCGGCAGCGAATTATCAGCCTGGGCCAGACTTCAAAATGGGGTAGCCGGGTTTAATAAAGACCAGTTCATTGACATCGTGGCGGCAACAGCCGGGAAATCGCCAAAGGATGTTTACCGGGGACTGCTCGACCAGGCCAGGCTCCGAGCCGGTAAGAGTAAGAGGCGGGGCAATAGACCGGCCTGGGCTGAGAGGAAAGCCGGGTGAGCTGTAGCTTTATCTTGAGTTATAGTCGAAAGTACACTAGACAGAAATTTCGATTAATTGGTAATAAGCGAGAAATTTTATTCAAGTGATAAGCGTGCAACAAATGAAGAATTGGAGCAGTTCGACCTCAGACAGTGAAGCCGCAGCGAGAGCCGGGGGCCGGAGGCGCTATAACAGCGTTAGAGCATTGCAGGCAACCATGCGCCGCTACCAACTTACACAGGTAATAGGCACTATTGGCGGTCTAACCGAATGGGGCACCCAGGCACGATTGGCCGAGGCTCTGGGAGTTAGCCGGGCAACAGTTAGCCGGGACATGAAGAAGTTACTTGAACTGGGGCACGCCTGCCCGTGTTGTGGGGCGTATAAAGCCATAGACAGCAGATTGTAAGGGATTTTGAGAATGGGCAGACCGAGGAAAGTTATACCGACCTTTGACGCGGCGGTCGTGATTAAAAGCCGGACCGCTGGCAGATTAACAATATCGAACTTTGGAAACTTTAATGAAAGTTGGTTAACCCTTCCAGGCAGCCCGGATGATTTTACGAAAGCTTTCCTGGGGTGGCTCCGGGAATACCAAAGCGGACCGAAGCGCGTTAGAAAGCCAGTAGTGAAGCCCAGGGCGGTAAAGGTGCAAATTGAAAACTGATTTAGTAGCGCGTTTTTCAGTTTTGATTTATTTGATTTCTTAGGCCCTTTTTTCAAATGATTAGGGCAGCAGTTGAGGCTAAAACAGTGGAATATAAAGCCAAAAGTGGCAATAAACCAGGCTTTTTTCACTTTTTTTCAAAGTTAATCAAAGCTGGGGGGACTAGAAATGCGAAGAATGCGAACTTTTAGGGGTTTATCAAACCTGCGCTTACCTTTTGCTTTCAATAAAACGTGACGATGTTACCTTTTTGTTTTGATAAAATAAAGCTAATTGACCCTAACTTGTAGAAAGGACCGAAACACCATGAGCCAGATAACCACCAAAGCCGGTAATTATGGACCGGCCCTGGCCAGGCCCAGAGTAGCGAAAGAGTTCAACGCCTCGACTACCAGCCAGCCGCTTGACCCTACCGCCGCCGCCAAGTTATCGGCCGCTCTCTCAGCGATTGGCTGCGACACCGGCGAGATAGAACTGGCCCTGGCCGGTGGGACTCCCAACCAGCAGACCGACGCATTTATAGCGGTGTTGAATAAACTGTTATGGACTGCTGGACCCGGCGCTGCTGATCAACCGGCCCCGACCAAGCTACCCGCCAAGTTGAGATCACGCGACTATGCCCCACCTTTACCGGTAGCGGCCAAAGCCAGCCAGGACCCATATGCAAACCTGACCAGAGGTCTTTTCAGGAATAGATAATAAAGAAGAAGAAGAAGAAAAGGAGATTTAACCGAGATGGCAACTAAAGAGATTATTAACGGGGACTGGGTTGAAAGAGTAGAGATTGACGAAGCCGTAGATAAGAAGGTGCGCGAACTTCTTTCGACCCATCCTCAGGGCCAGATTTTGTCAGTTTACCTGGATGCCCAGGCGGCCAGGAAAAAGGAAGTATCCGAGAAATTCAACGCCTTTAACTCTGAGCTGCAAAAGCGCCTTTCCGATGCTCAGGCAGCCCTCGACAAGGTAAAGGGTGAGCTGGGCCAGGAAGTTAGAGCCAGGCAGGAAGCGGACCGGGCCGGGCAGTATACGGCCGCTTTTCAATCTGATCTGAAGATTGCCGAGCTTGGCAAAGCCGTTCTTAGAGCCGAGGCGAACCTCGCCCAGGTCAACCTGGCCGTGGCCGGAGAGCGCTACAACTACAAGCAGACCCTGGCGAACTCTCAGGGCGTGGCAGCGCTGGGCGGAATAGACTACGTGGCTTTTTACAACGCGGCCCGCGCCGATCTATCCGAGTGGTACCAGGAAATGACCGCTAATGACGTGGCAAATATAGTGCGGGAGCAATTCCGAGAAGCCGCTTACGATCTGCAATCGGCCCGTATCTGGGCCGCAGAAGCCCAGGAAAAGCTGGGCCAGTACCAACCGCAAGCGGGCGCAGGGCAGACCCAGGCAACGGGTGATCCCGACGCAATATCCGATTTCAACAATAAGTGGGGTCTTAAGAAATACCAGCCAGCCGCAGCCGCAGCCGTCCGTAAGTCGGTCGAGGTAGACCAGGGCAACAGGGCTTTAGCCGAGATCGCCGCCGCAACCGGTCGTCACTATGGCAACCCTGGCGCTTCGCAGGGTTTACCAACTCGCAACCAGCCGCAGCCGCAACCCCAGCTGGACCCTGACATGATGCCGCCGCAATATAGGAATAAGTAAGTAGTAGATAGCATTATCTTGGAGGTTGCAAATTGAGAGCTAAGAGAGTAACTGAGGTTGTTTACCCGCTTACAACGGTTGAGCAGGACCGCGCCAGGCTACTTGAGAATTTCTACAGGCTGGGCGGTCCGGGCGCTTCTGTTGAGTGGTTCGATTCGCACGTTACGGCGCTCCTGGCCATTCATCACAGCGAGTTCAGGGTTGATTTCACGGCAAGATTTAATCGCGGGGATTTCCAGGCCGCCTAGCTGACCACCCAGCCTCAGGGCTAACTCGTTGTTAGCAGCCCGCTTGCTTCACTCGAAGCTCGCTGGTGATTATTTCTAAATGGAGTCAAAGCCCTGGTCATTAGGTCGGGGCTTCTATCCCTGGATGGAATATATCAAACCTCTTTTCATTTCTTTAGTTTGCTGACAGGCCCCATGACAAGGGCCTTTATTTCGTGGCGGCTAACAAGACTACCCGGCGCTGTTAGCAATAAAGGCCCGGTCGGTGCTGGCTGGGCCTTTATTTAGCCCCAAAAGATTAGTAAAGATAAGGACTAATAACTTTACTAATCCACCGATTTAATATCTTTTGAGGCTGGGCGTCGTGGTTATCGACGCCTAAAATGAATAAGTAGCGTGGGCCTGCCCGATCCACCAGGGCAAAAACAGCATTTTATTAGGCGTATCGCTGCGGTAGCCTAATTTAAATTTAGTGCTTCTTTGTGAGCGTACAGGGCCATTTGCGTCCGGCTTTGAACACCTAACTTTGCCATGATATTGCTAACGTAAGTTTTAACTGTCCCCTCGCTTAAAGATAACTTGTGAGCAATCTCTTTATTGGCCTTACCCTGGGCCACCATCCTTAACGTCTCTATTTCTCGCTCACTCAAATGTTCCAGCATTCTTGCTTTTTCTATCGACCCCGTATCCTTGAGCAGTTCTTGCGCTACTTGTGCAGGAAGTGGAACCGTAGTATTACTGCCAATATTTTTAATAGTATCACAAAGTTCATCCTGCTCAATCGTTTTAAGCAGGTAACCGCTGGCCCCGGCTGCTAAAGCCTTAGATATACTGATGTTGTCGAGTACACCGGTAAGTATAATGACCTTGGTGTTTGGATGATTTTGCTTAATGATTTGGGTAGCTACAATACCATCCATCTCAGGCATTACTATATCCATGAGAACTATATCTGGTTTTAATTCACCGGTTTTAGCAACTGCCTCAACTCCACTTATCGCTGTGCCAATTAACTCAATTTGCGGATCATCTGCTAGAAAGTCCGCTAAACCCTGACGCACCGCATTATAGTCGTCTACGATTAGTACTTTTAACTTTTGCATCTCGTCCTCGGCCAACCCTCTAATTTGTTAGGAATTACTTTAGAGTTAGTAAGAATATAGAATTAACCAAATTATTTTTAAGTTCTAAGGGTTATAGTTACTCTTTCTGATGCCATCGCCTTTTACTTCCCAGATATATTATATGCAAAAATTATGCCAAATTAGCGACTAACCTTGTTTCCTGGTCAATTTGATCGGCCAACCACTATATTTAGGCAATCCGCATGGGTAGCCTAATATTTTTATTAGCGGTTTGACTGGCTATTTCAATATAGCACTAATAAAAGCTACTTTTGCCGGATGTGCCTCAATGAGATGATTAAATAATCTAACATACCCAAGTTGTTCAAGCTCCAGGAAAGCCTCATAAACTTCCACCGGGTCGGCTGGGTGGCCGGCTGTCTTTAGATAGGCAACCACGTCTGAGCTTGCCACAGTTGCTTGCAGTTCGTCTGCGAGTAGCTTTTTCTCAAGAAGTTCCTTAGCTGTATCGTAAACACTTGATAAAAATTCGTTTGTCATTTCCTATCTCCTTTTCATGCCTTTTCCTTTGGCTTCCTCTCGAAGAAACCGAAAACGCCCTGGTTAGGCGGTTCTAGATGTTTTTCGCCCTGTTGCGACACCCCGCTCCACATGCAACGCCGCGAGATGCATCAAACTTGAGGCTATACCCAGTTAATCTTGCCACAGGTGTGCGCCACCGAGCGCCCTAACAACCCCTAGAGCAATATCCTTCTTCACTTCGTGAACAATGACAAGGGCCACGTTGCGGCCTATTGCTCCTGGGTTGTTACCTGGAGTACCAGGCCGGGCGCTCTGTGAGACTCCGAACATTCCTTAGCTAATCAGTCGGTTGTTCTTCTACTTTGGGCCGTTTGAGTACAACTAATAAAACTGTACATTCCCTGGTATTAGGGGTTTCATACATAGGTTGAGTAACCATCGGGCTAACAGTTACGGCTTCCCAACCCTTCCCACCAAAATAATTAAGAATATTTGATATACCAGTGATTATTTCATCCCCCACCTGTACACACCAGTCTGGTTTTACAGGTTTATTTAAAACTTCTGACATGTAATCTATATAAAAGTTTTTGTATTCCCAATTCATTCAAGATAACCTTTCAAATATTACTAGAATTGCCACCAGCGCCGCTTCCTGGGCGGCTCAGGGCGGAGAGTTTC
>MWWH01000387.1_pt1 | contig 12655 bp, 19 predicted proteins | sample 1047231 | NCBI WGS metagenome assembly MWWH01 (sample SAMN06349967, study PRJNA376086) | soil metagenome | isolation source: MG3-2 sample Antarctic (ecotone) soil | place: Antarctica | collected 2015-01-13 | reverse complement strand
CCGACGCCCAGCCCCGCGCCGACGCCCAGCCCCGCGCCGATCGCCACACCCGCGCCAGTAACCACGCCGCCAGTCATGTTCGGAACCATATTGCCGCCGATCAGTATCGGAGCGCCCAGAAAGGCGCGCGCGCGCGCCAGAATGCCCAATTTGCCAGCGGTCGCAGTCGCGGCATTGCCGACGCCGCCAATCGCGTTGCCTTCGGCGGCGGCAACGCCCGCTTTGATCTTTTCCTGGACAATATCCTCAGCGGTCGCAGCCGCCAGGCCGCGCTTTGCCAGGGCCGCCGTTTTGATAAAGCCCGCCAGCTTCAACGTCGGGCCAGCTAATAAACCGATCGCCAGGGCGCTGGTTTGAATCGGTTGTGGAAGCAAAGTGAACAGATGAACAGCGGTTCGCAAAACGGGAAGCAAACTCGAAACGGCTTTTGTCCCGCTTGAAATCAACAGCGTCAAAGCCATACCCAATTCAGTACCCGCCGCCTGGACTTCGTTTTGAATGCGGCGAAGCTGATTGGCGGGACTGTCTTTTGTGCGCTCCAGATCGCCGACGACGCGGTTCGCTTTCATTCGCTCTTGAATGAAGCCAAACCGCGCCTGGATTTTTTGTTGCTCACTGAGCTTTTCGTTGGCTTTCCCGATGCCGTGCGCCAGCACATAATTCGCCACTGTTTGCTCAGTGAGGAACACGCCGTATTTTCGGAGTGGCTCACTTTCGCCCGCCAAACCCGATTGCAAAGCCGCGAAAGTGTCGGGGTCGGATGTGTTGTAGAACGAAACCATATCGTTCTTTAGATCAACCAGCGCCTTGCTCATTCCTTCGGCGTTTTTGGGGTCGAAGCCCGCGCCCGTGAACATTTGTTGTACAACGCCCGCTTGCTTTCGCATTTCATAAGCATTCAGGCCCAGGCTTTTCGCGGTCGAATTGCTCCACTTGTCGATGTCCGCCGTCATGTTCCCGAACGTGACGGAAACCAGGTTTTCGCTTTCGGTGGCCGCGATGCCCAGGCGGGCCGTCGCCAGCGTGACAGCGGCCAGCGGCGCGCTTAAACCAGCGGTTAGCAGGTTGCCCGCGTTGCTCATTTTCGCCGCTGACTGGCTGTACTTGTCTTGCGCGCCCGCCGCCGTATGCCAGCCGCCGGCGATCTTATTTTGAGCGGCGACGTAAGCGTCTATGCCCAAAATCTGAATCGTTGTCGAAACCACGTCGCCGCCGCCAGATAAGAAGGCCATTTTTCATCATTCCTTTTGCGCGCTGGTCGGGCTGGGCGCTTCGTTGTTGGCGGCGATCAGCGCAGCGACGCGCGGCGCCAGGGCCGCCGCGATCAGATCGGCCAGGGGCAGCTTTTCGGAAGTCAGCAGATCGGCGCAAAGGCTCACGTTGTCGATGTATGGCTTCACCCGCGCCGCGACTTCCGTATCCCAAAGGGAGCGGCCCAAAGTACTTTGAAGGCGCCCGTTCTCTTTTTCATAACGCAAGACGGCAGCCGCTTCGGTTTCAGCGCGTAAAATCACCGTTACGGGGTCGCTGTCGTTTTGTGCGCCCGTGTCGTTGTCGAGTTGGAAAACAGGATTCAAGCGCGCGGCGGTATTGAAAAGCGGCCCGACCAAAAGCGCGCTGTTTTCGGCTTCGACGGCGGCTTCGGCCTCGGCTTCGGTAAAGGTCGGTTCCACACAAGCCAGCGACAACGCCAGAACGATTTTGCGCCGATTCAAAAGGTGCCGCGCCGCCGCCGCGCTGGGCGCTTCGCTGTCGGCTTCGCGCGTTGAAGCCACTTCTAAACTTTCCTGCACGTCGGGTTCTTCCGAAGCGGTCAGCATCCGCACAACACCTTCGGCTTCCAAACCGACCAGCCACACCGAACGGGTCAAAAGTTCGCGCGTGTCGGCTTTGGCCGCGCCGCGCATGAGTTCGCTGAAACTGATCCGCCCGACGCGCCGCTTTTGGGCTTCAGTGGGCGGCGCGTCGCCCTGGGCTTCGACAGGCGGCGCGTCACTGTCGGGCTGGGCGGCGGGCGCGGTGGCTTCGATGGCGGGCGCGGCCTGATCTTCGACTGTAATTTGATCGTTCATAAATCTCCAAAACCTTTAATTTTTGAGTACGCACGAATGCGCGAAAGTGGCGGCGGCGACATAACACACTTCGTGAAAGCTGGTCGCGTCGGCGGCGATCTGGTCGGCGATCTTCGATTGCCCAGCGGCGGCATAAAGCCGCGCGCGAAGGGCCGTGTGTTCGCGCGCCCATTCGCGCCGAAGGGCTTCAAAAGCGGGCGGCCCTTCGCCTGGCGCCCAGCCGTCGGGCCTGGCGTGTTGCTCACAGATCGCGCCCATAAAGTCGAGAATTTCAAGCAAACCAGGGTCGTTATCTAACGCGCCCTGAAATGCGGGTTTGATCGCCTTTTCGATGCTGGCGACGGTAACGTAAAACGTCGCGCGCGCCGACAGACCGCGCCCGCTTTTGAGTAGCAGGGCCAGGGTCGCGCGGGCTTCGCGGTCGGCGGCGGCTTCAACGTGTTTCATTGCGTTACCTCAAAGTACTTTGGGCCTGATCGGGCGCGTTATTCGGCCATCGCCGCTTTAACCGATTCCGCGACAATCGCGGCCAGGCGCGCGGCGTCGGCTTTTGCGACCTTCGCGGCTTCCCGATCGGCAGCGGCCTGGGCGTTGGCTTCGCGCTTTTCACGCGCGGCTTTTTGTTCAGTACCTTCGCCACAGCCACCAGGCCAGGGCACGTCATGGGGCGTTTGAAATGAGTAGCGGCGCGCGGGCGCCTGATCGTTTTTCATGTGATTTAGCCTCACTTTTTGAGTTGTTGAAATTGCAAAAGGGCGTCGCGCAGCGGCAAGCAAAACACCCGCCCGCTGTTTTGTGGGCTTCCCAAAAAGCCCAGGGCGCGGGTCGCGGGTTCGATGTCAGCACCAACGCCTCGCAGCATCGCCAACGTCGAAAACTTTCGGTGCAGATCATCGGGCGCGGCGGCGCTTTGCCACTCGCTGGCGTCCACGCCCGCGACTTCGGCGGCGGCGCGGGAATGTTCGGTTTGGGCCGCCATCGCGCGTTCGGCGCCATCGGCCAGCTTCGCGTCGAGTTCGCAAAGTACTTGCTGAAATTCAGCAGCGGCGGCATTGCCCGCGCGCGCGGCTTCGACCGCGCGCGCAATCGTCGCGGCGCGCTGGGCGGCATCGGCATCGGCGGCCAGGGTCGCGCGTTCGGTTGCGATCTCCGCGTCCAGAGTTGCGACCGCCTGAGACAAAGCCGTCGCTGTCGCTTCAGCCACCGCGACGCCGCCAGCATCGCCGCCGCCCTCGATCAGGGCGCGACGCGCGCGGGTCGCGTTCGTTTGGGCGGCGGCGGCTTGCTTCGCCAGATCGTCGCGCCTTTCTTTCTTGCTTGATCGTCAGATCGTCAAGTACTTTCGTTGCCATAATCTTATTTTCCCTCGTTTTGTCTCAAATGAATGTCAACATCAATTCCGATGAAAACCGTTTTACGAAAAGTCGATGTCTTCGGATTCTTCAAACACCTGGGCCGCCACTTCGATCATCGCGCGTTCCGCTTCAATCGAAGCGGGCGTTCGCATAACCCAGTGGCGCCAGCGCCAGACACAAGCCGCCGCGTCCCATGTGGCACCTTCGCGCGGCGGCTTTTCAGGGGCCGTCAAAGTACTTTGACGGCCCCTGAATCGGGTTTCATTTTTAAGTACTTTCAGCAGATCGGATTTCGCCGCGCCGACTGCCAAAAGTACTTTCGGCGTGAGTACGCCCGACGGCGCATCCAGGGCGATCTGATCGTCGTCGATCGCGATCTGGACGCCCTGTGACCGAAGGGCCGACAGAAGGGCGGTCGCGTTCATAACGTCACCTTCTGGCGGGCCGCGCTTGCGACATCATTAGTGGCGCAAGTGGCACAACTCGCGTTGTTTTCAAAAACTTCGCGCGAACCGTTTTTTCTTTCGTATAGGTTTTCTGAGAATTGGCTGAGTTGTGCCACTTGCGCCACTTTTTGGATTATCTTGCTTACTCGCCAAAAGCGTGCGCCGCCCGTTCCTTTGAAATCTTCCAAGCCATGACTTTCGCACGCACGCGCCCACTGGCTACGATTAAAAGGACGTGCGCCTTCGCTATCACACCATAATTCGTAACGACTCCGCAGCGTGCCTTTGGCGATGCCTTCAACCAATTCAGTCTTATCAACGGTTTCCCAGAATAAAGTAAGCGGGTCGGTGTCAGCCCAGAACTTCGCAGTTGCAACCTCGATACACGCCGCGCGATGGATGCTCTGATTTTTGAAAACACGCGCCAAACCTTCCACGGCCCATGCTGCGAAGCCGCGCGTCAGTGGCGAGTTTGGGTCTTGCCGAACGGCTTCGATGCGCGCACCGCCGGTCAACTTGAAGGGTTTTGGTTCGCCCAGCGCGTGAGCAAAGGGCAGCGCCACAACGCGGTCACGGAGCGCATCGTCGTAAGCATCCAGGCGCGGCGCATCGTTGGCCACCATCAAAAGCACATGGCGCGGCGCGGCATCAAAGGCTTCTTTATAAAGGAAGCGAACGGGTAAGGAATCACTTCCCGAAAGGGTTTTGAGGATTTCGGCCTCAATGCGTTGGGAGCCAGCTTCGGCGCAAATGGCAAGGCGGCGATTCCACAGATCGGCGCCCAGTCGTTCGCGGGCGGCGTCCTTTTCCAGTTTTTTCGGGTCTATGGTAGCAGCCATTGGCCCCAACACAGCTTTGAGAAGCTCGGCATAAGTACTCTTGCCGGTGCCTTTTGGCCCATAAGCCCAGGGTAAAAAGCGCAAATGCGAAGCGCCCGAAAGGATATACCCAGCGGCGTCTTGAAGCGTGAGGGCCAGATCATTGTCGCCGCCAGTGATACGCTTCAAAACCTGTAACCATTCGTCGCACGGCGCCGCCAGGTCAAGCGCGACGGGCGAAAGGTGCATCAAATGATCTTCGCGCCGATGTTCGCGCAAATGGCCTTTGTCCCAAGTGAAATTTTGAAAGCCGATGATCCAGGGCTTTTGATCAAAAGCTTCGACTTTGACGCGCAGCTTTGTGGTATCGCCAGCGGCGAGGTGCAGCGCGCCGTCGATGAAGTTGCGAGTTTCGACTTGCTTGGCGTGCCGCAAAAGCGATGTCGCCGCTTTGCTCATGGCATCGGCATCAGAAGCGCGACCGTCGCGGGCCAGAGTTGCGGCGTGGGCGAATAGCACGCCGCTTTCGCGGTTGATCGTGCTACCCAGACTGGCGGCGCATTCAGCGGTAGCAGTAGCCTCGCGGTCATCCTTCTCCCAATTCTTGCCGGTGTAGCGCAGCCAGCCCAATTGAGGGCAATAACGCAGATCGTCGCCCAACACGTCACGGATGCGCCGCGCGTGCGCCGCGTGCGAAGCGATATTTTCAAAACGCCAATCAGGGTAAAGCAGCGCGACGATCTGGCGCGGCGCATATTCGCTGTGCCCTTTGTCGTTAGTCAAAACGGGCGAGGGTAAAGTACTTTGAGCCGCGCGCTTCCAGTTCAGAACGGTATGAACACAATCTTCCCATCGCGGCTCGTGATCGGGCTTGGGAAGCAATTCGACCAGCGCGAAGTAGGCTTTATCTTGGGCCTGCTCTAAAAGCAAATCTTTAATGCTGTCGGCATCAATCGGCGCGGGTTGGCCGTCTTGATCGACCACTTCTGATTGATACCAAAGTACTTCAGCAATGACTTGGCAGTTCGGCTCCTGGAAATGCTGGGGAGTAACCTTGCTGTCTTTCAGGTCGCGGATTTTGTCCCCGTCACCCTCGCGTAAGACGCGGCGAAGCGCGCTGTACTGGGCTTCCAGCGCGTCGATCGGCTTCCCGTTATAGGGTGCGGCGGGTTTGGTTGCTCTGGCTCGTTTGCTGTCTGTCTGTCTGTTTTCAAAGCTCTTTGGATGCGCGCCACCGCTGGGCGCTTGTGGCGGATTGTGGGACTGTGTGGAATAATTACCCATACAATTCGTTCCTCAAAAAGCTCGCCCTATCGGTTAGGCCCCGATAGAAACAGGCGGGCTTTTTTGTTTTTATCGGGCCGTCTTTTCTTTTTCGGATTTCTTGATCGCAGCAATTCGATTGCGATAATTTGCGATTTCCTTATCCGTAACGCCGTTAGCTTTTTGCATAACAGCAAAGCGCTCAAGACCTTCTAAAAGTTCAGCGTCTGTCGCGTCAGGGGAAGCGAAGCAAGCTGGCATCAATTTAACGCGCGATCCCATCGCTGCCAGTGCGCTCTCTGGCACTCGCCAGAATTTCCCGACTTTAATTCCTGGCACTTTGCCCGCGCGCAAATAATCGCGCATGGTAAACACACTCAATTTCAAGCGCGCGGCGGCTTCCTCGACAGTCAGAAATTCTTCTTTTTCCATAGTGGTTTTCTCCTTTTACTGCATACAGCAACGTATAGCATACCCAAAAACGCAAATGCCATCGCAAAGAATACGATGGCATTTTTAACAGTCAGTTAAAAATTACCCGCGAAGTACTTTAAGCAGCCAGGCGCGCAAGCCTTTCGACCGCTCAAAGTACTTTGGCGCTACCTCGCGCTGTGCTTCGATCTGCGGGCTGCTTATCGGCTGCGGCGCCTCTTTGCTCATCAAAGTACTTTGGGCCTCATCTGCGGCCATTGGGCGCGATTGGGCGGGCGTCGATGAGACCGCTTCCAAAGTACTTTGACCTGGCTCCATCAACGCGCGATTGCTCATTTTCAAGGCTTCGCGCAAAGCGGCGTGAGCTTCAGCGGTCGCGCGGTTCGCAGCTTCGATCTGCAATCGCTGCGCGTCGATCTGGGCGCGAAGATCAATGATCCGCGCGTCCTTTTCCAAGAGCAACGAAGCCAAAGTACTTTGAGCGAGTGTCGCGCTATCGTGTGCCGTGTCGCGCTCACCGTCGCCCTGTGGCGCGTCATCTGTCGCCTCTTGACGCGACAGCATGACGCGCTTTTTGTCGCCTTCCTCAAAGTGATGTCGCTTCACTTGTCGCGCTGTCGTGTCACCGTCGCGCGACAAGTGGCCCGCTGTCGCGTCGCCCTGTCGCGTTGCGCTGTCGCCCTCGATTGGAAGTCTGACGCGCCGCGTGTCGCCCTCGATCACCGCTTTCAACTGGCCGCCATCGAGCCGCCGCTGCACAGTGCGAACGCTCACGCGCAGCCGCTTCGCTGCGTCCGTGATGCTCACCACTTCGTCGCCATCGCCCAAAGTACTTTGATTCATCGAATAAAGGTGACAGCGCACAAACCCGCTTTCGCAACCGCTTCCAATTCGTGCCGATCGGCGGTGTAGAAGTCGCCGCCTTCGCGCCGCGCCAGCGCCAAACCAAAAGCATCGCCCAACGCCAGATGTTCGCCCGCTGCGCGCTGGGTAGCGATGAGCGTCGCCACGTCGCGCCAGAAAGCCGCGTCCATGTCATTGCGCTCTTCGACGCCATCGGCTTTAAGATTGGCGATCACGGCTTCGGCAACGGCGGGGCCGTGCGTTTTTAACGTGTTGTAAAAGACTTCGCACAGATTGACCGCGTGCGCGTAAATCGGTACGTCGCGCTCTTCGTCGGCCAGCAGCCCGTGAACGATCACGCCGCCTGGTTCGCTGTTGAGATAGGCCAGCATCGCGCTTGAATCGAGAACGATCACGCCGCCGCCTCATGCTGGGAATGCAATTGCGCGCGGCGCTCGTCTTTTTCGGCTTCGCGTCGCGCTTCGGCGTGCCGTTCGGCCAGAAACTCATCGACGGTCGGGCCTTTGCCAGCCAGCATCCCATAACCGCGCAAAACCTTTTGTGGGCGTGGTGACAAAGTACTTTGAGCGGGCGCGTCCATCGACACGCCGACCGAAAGTACTTTGAGTGCGATCGCTTCGACCGTCGCGCCATCCGCCGCCGCGAGTTCGGCCAGGCGGCTTTCCAATTGGGAAGGAAGTTCTAAAGTCAGTGTCATTTCGTGGCTTCTTTTCGCTTCAAAGTACTTTGGGTCGCTTCGGCAGTTGCGGCCTGGGCGCGACGGGAGCGAATCAGGGCGGCCAGTCGGCTGCATTCGGCCAGGGTCGCCAACAGCGCGGGGCTGGCGTAGGGCGTCCTGGCGCCCGCAATCGCCGCGCCTTCTGGCCTCTTGCTCATTGGGCGGCTTTTGCAGCATTGCGCGCCCGCTGTCGCAGCAAGCGCCCGCGCGGGCACGTTGTCAGGTGTGCCAGCGGTTCCATTGAATCGCCGCCTGTGCAAAGACAAGGCAGTGAAAGCGGGTCTTTTCGCCGCGCCGCCGCGCCGGCTTTTTGAGCATTCTTGATCGACGCCAATTTAGCGGGCGTTCGCGCTTTGCCCAATTCGCTCATCCAGGCGCGGACTTCTGGCGATGCCTCGCGTTTTTTCTCTTTCATATTTCCTATTATCACAGAACCGTTCAAAAAAAACATCAAATAGAACGGTTCTTAAAGTTGACAATCAGAACCGTTCACAATAAAATATCTTCCGTAGGCGCAACCAGCGCCGAAGGAGATAGCGAAATGAAGTGGCATCAGGAACAGATCGAGAAGCTGACCGCCCAGGCGACCGCCGCGTATGTTGCCTACGCCAGCGAACCGATCGAATGGAAGGCCGCCGATCACCTGGCGAAAGCCGAATGGTTGGAGCGGGCGATCGCGAAGCATCGGGCGAACCTGGCGGAGATGGGAGCCGCCGTGGCGGCGAAAGCGGAGAAGCCGCGTTGTGAGTTTGCGCCGGTGATACGCGAATTTTTCGCGACGGCGGGGCGCCTGGGCTTCGATGTGAGCAAGGCGGGCCGCGATCGTTCGCGCGGGGCGCTGGGGCAGTTGTTGGGCAAGCGCATCGAATCGCGCGGCGACATGAGCGGCCAAGACTGGGGCTTCGCGCTGACAGAGCTTCGCGCGGGGCGCCTGACGGCCTGGTAGCAAAAAAGACGGCTCAGGTCAGCGCGCCAACGCTGAACCTGAGCCTGAGTCGGTTCAATCTGTGGAGACGAAACCATGAAAGATTTTAAGACAAAGGCCGCAAAAGCGTCGGGCGGCGTGGATGCCTGGGAAGGCGCCGATAGCGAGCGCGCTGTGATGCTGGTCGAGTTTCACGCATGGCTGGTTAAAACCCGCGTCAAAACTGAGCAATCGCTTTTGAATGCCGAAAGCCAGCAGCGCGAACTCGCGCCCTTCGCTCAGGCGGGCTTGGATACTGCCGACACGCCCGCCGATGTGCCCCTGGTCGTTTTGGAATTTGCATCGCGCGCGTTGGATGTGATGAGGCTTCGGCGCCGTTTGGACTTGCTGAACGTCTACTATCAGCAAGCCTTTGTCCCTCAGTGCGGAACGGCTTTGCTGATCGAGCGCGGGAATGAAGCCGAAGTAAACGCGCTGTGGGAATGGTTCATCGAAGAGCGCGACGGTGCATACGAGTGAGGCCAGGTCAAAGCACTTTGAAGCGCCCGCGTCTTGGAATGGACGCGGGCGCTTCGTGCATGGGGTAACTTGCGTTCATGGGGTCACAAAGCGCCCAAAGTACTTTGAGCATTGATCGCCGCGCGATGCTGGGCGGCGGCTGCGCGCTGGCGGATTCGATAGGGAAACACCCGCCAAAGTACTTTGAGGCGCTTAAAACGGCTGCAATCGCGTCAAAGCGTGCGGATATATTCCAGTTGATTGAAGATCGGCTTGAAATTCGCCAGAAAATACTCTTCGCCCTTTTCTTGCAAAATTTCTTCGGCCCAGCGCCTTTCTTCATTCGATAGGCCGTCGATTATTTGCCGCTGTTCTGGCGTCAGCTTTGGCAATATCTCAACTAACATAGTCGTTCCAATCAGATCGCCCAAAGGGGGCGGGGTCGCGCGGGCACGTTGTTTATTGACACGGTTTCAGAGTACTTTCATATCAAAGCGAGCAAAACGCCCCCACTTTGGGAAGTTCGGGGCGTTAAAGCTACAGATGATATTTCGCTGATAGCACACAACTGGCATTATCAGCGATCAATTCCCTGTAGGAAATAAGCACCCGCCGTTTGCACGGGGTTTTTATCGGTCAAAGTACTTTGAAAGCGCAGCGGGCGCGCTATTCGATCAGCGCGCTATCGGCGGCGGGTAAGGCCAAAGTGTTTTGACCGGTTTCAATTGGCCTTGCGATCAGAACGTCCAGGGGGTGAGCGCCCTCAGCAATTAAATCGACTTGTAAATCACTCAGCTTTCCTGAATCAAAAAGTCTCTGAATCAATCGTTCGAGGTCGCTGCTTTGGTCGTTGTATAGACCGTGAACGCGCGCCAGCTTGTCTAAAGCCACCAATGGGTCATGCAGCTTAATGTGGCTTATGTAGCGTTCACCGTTGGACATTCCATAGCTGAGATTTTTGACCAGGTAGATGCTTTCACGCGCCGCGATGGTATCGAGGCTCAGGGCGGCGTTTACGTTGTCGTCGTCGCCATAAAGGAACGACCCCAGGCTTCCACGCGCGATCAGCGACAAGCGATAAAGTACTTCCGCCGCCGACATCGCGGCTTCGTTCATCGCGGCGTCAATCGCGGCTTTTACGTCGGGGTCAAGTAGAAGCCTATAAGCATCCTGCTTTGGATTCCGATAACCAGCCCGCCGCGCCGCCGCCGCGCCATTGAGACGCCCCGCGCTGTCGGCCAGGTAAAAATGAATGAAAAGCTGCTGGCGTTTGGTCATAAATTCTACGCTTTCAAGCCGTTCAAAGTAATGAAAAGTAATGTTTTTTGGCGCGGCTTCGACCCTAAAGTACTTTGAACTCAAAGTCCTTTAGGGTCGCGCGTGTTGTGTCAGTTACCCGCCATAATCGGTCGAAAGCGTGTTGTGGCGTCGCAGCCGGTTTACAAACTGATCGGCTGGGCGCGCGGGCAACCTCACGGTTGTTTCGCCATTGCGCTGGTTGGTTACTTCGGCTTCGTTTCGATAGTGTCCTAGAGGCTATTTCAAAAGTCTGTCCAAACAGATGAGAGCCAGAGCAAAGAAACAGAAGCCTCGATAAACACTGAGATGATGTTCCCAACGAATCAACAATCTGCGATAGTTTCCCATCCAGGCAAAGCTGCGCTCGACTTTGAAGCGTTGCTTGTAAGTTTGGCGGTCGGCAGTGACCGGCCTGCCACGTTTCTTGCGCCAGTTTTTGGGGCGGCGACGCGGTGGGATGCAGACCTTGATGCCACGCTTTCTCAAGCTCGTTCGAAAGGCGCGACTGTCGTAAGCGCGATCCGCCAGCAGTTGATGTGGACGGGTCTTAACTTGTCCGTTGCGACTTCTCACGCGCACGGTTTGCAACGTGGGTGCGGCCAGTTTCACTTCGGCAGGACGGGCGCTGTCCAGGCGAAAACCGATGGGAACGCCATTGCCATCGGCTACCAGCATCCACTTGGTGCCTTTGCCTTTTTTGGTCGGGCCTACTCCCGCGCCCCTTTTTTGGCCGGAACGAAACTTCCGTCCAGAAAAGCCTGTGCCCACTCCAACTCGTCTCTTGCTTCCAACGCATCGAGCACGCTGCGCCAAATCGCCTCCCACACACCTTGTTCTTCCCAGGTTTTGAGGCGGCGCCATGCGGTTGTGGCCGAACCCAGTTCCGGCGGCAGGTCGCACCAACGACAGCCGCTTCGCAATACAAACAGAATTGCATCCAGCGTTTGGCGGTCATTGGCACGAGGCCGGCCTGTGACGTTTAGCGCGGGTAGATGCGGCTCAATCGCTTCCCATTGTTAATCGCTTAGTCTTTTGGAGGCACCCATGACCAAAAGTCTAAACCATTGCTCCATACTTTTGAAATAGCCTCTAAAACCATGCCAGTTTGCTGGCCAGGCAAGCGCCCGCGCTGGCTGTCGATGCGGTCGAGTAGCTTTTGTTCCTGGCGGTCATTTTGAAGTACCCAGTCGGGGATACGATATTCGTTGCGTTGAGGATCGAAAGTCGCGCCGCGCTGTAGTGCATTTTGCACTACAGCTTCGTCGCGATCGGAGGTCTCAAAGTACTGTTTCATCCTGTTGTGCCCTTGCTGTTTTGCATTGGTTACGGTCATGCCTGGGCCGCTATTGGCGATCCGCGTCAATTCATCCATCCGCGCATTCATAATCGCGTCCTGGGCTTTTTTGGGCGCTTCTTGGGCCTGGCGCCGATAATGGTTTGCCCAGATCAGGGCGCTTCCCGCGCTGGCCTGATCGCCTTCGTCGCCGCTTTCAAGCAATTTATCGCGCTGCTTAAAAAAGGCGTTGGATTTATCCGCGTTGCTCATCGAGCCGAACGCCTTTTCGGTTTCAGCATCGAAGCCGTTCCCGCGAAGCGCAGCGGCTTCGTGTGGCTCGTTATACAGCTTGTCAACGCCCAGACGCAACACTTCAGCAGCAGCGAAAAGCGCGCGGGCGGGCGGGAAAAAGACAGCGACGCCAGTTGTCAAAGCGCCCACAACGCCCGCCGCCGCATCGGAAGTCGCTTCGCCATAACCAGCCCGCTTCATATCAGAGCGAACGCCCAGCCCCGCGCCGACGCCCAGCCCCGCGCCGACGCCCAGCCCCGCGCCGACGCCCAGCCCCGCGCCGACGCCCAGCCCCGCGCCGATCGCCACACCCGCGCCAGTAACCACGCCGCCAGTCATGTTCGGAACCATATTGCCGCCGATCAGTATCGGAGCTGTCTCTTATACCCCTCTGACGC
>MWWH01000386.1_pt1 | contig 12664 bp, 12 predicted proteins | sample 1047231 | NCBI WGS metagenome assembly MWWH01 (sample SAMN06349967, study PRJNA376086) | soil metagenome | isolation source: MG3-2 sample Antarctic (ecotone) soil | place: Antarctica | collected 2015-01-13 | reverse complement strand
CCACAACGAGCACTCAAAGCGTCGCCATTGATCCGCTGACACAGATTTTGCTTACCTTGCTCAATCTGCTGCCTAAAATCTAGGCCGCCGTCTCATTTGTCAGATCGTTGCTAACTGCTGTGATCGCCTCACGCGCAGTAAGGGCAGTCGTGTGTGCGAAAGCTTCGTCGGTAGAGAGCGTAAAGATCGGGAAACCGACGTGGAGAAATGCACGCGCGAAGCTTAAATTATTTGCTTCGTATGTTGCAAGAAAATTCGTTGCAAAAAATCTTGCAAGGATTCGGGTAAGCGATAAACAGGCCGGAATGAAGTGCGGAATAAAGCGAAAGCGCCGCGTGTCTCCCACAACGCGCGGCGCTTTCTTTTCCACAGAATCATTTTAGGGAGATTCTGAGGGGGCGGAGACCTTTAGTCTCAAGCTTCTCGCGTCCTCACCCCGCGCGAAGCACCGCCCAAGTGCGCAACATTCTACACCTCGCGTGTCCAGCGTCAAGCGCACAAGCGAAACCGCCGCGTGCTCGCCCCCAAGTACGCGGCGGTTTCCGGTGGCACGGTAACGATGGCTTGTTGCCTGCGGCCTGCGCCCGTGCTTGTTTCACTTCACAGAAGGAACATCATTCTACCACGTTTGACTGTATCCATTCGTCAAGCGACAGCTCGTGGAAAAAGCTTTGCAGCCGTTTCAAGTGTTCTTCTTCGTGGTCAAAGTCGGCTAGTAGCCGCTCTTTCAGGTGCGGCTTAAAGACGCGGTTGGTTTCGATCTCGCGGCGTTGTTCTGCCGCTTGTGCTAAAAACGCGCTGTACGCCTCTGGCTGCTCTGATTCGAGCTTTCCTGCCCTGCCCTTCAGAAATTCAAAATAAGTAGGTTGTAGCGCCTCTCTGCGCTGCTGGCGGGCTACTTCTGCCTCTCTCTTGGCCGTCGCTCGCTTGACTTCTTCCTCTTTCTCCTGCGCCGCGATGATTGGTTCGGGTAGCTGATAATTCTCTTTAATGGCGCGGATCAGCCATGATGCGAGGTCTTTGATCGTGTTTAGATTGCGATGCGGCAAAGCGCGTAGCTGAAGCTCAACGGATTTGCGGTAATCTCTGACAAGTTCTCTGGCCGTCGCCTCTGCAACATGAAAGCTGACCAATTTGCTGACAAGCGGCTCGTCCTCTGGCGCGGCTTCGTGGATCGCTGCCGCTGGTGGCGGCTCCGGCTCGACGGCGGCTGGCAACGCTAGTTGCTTTGGCTGCCTTCGCTTCTTGCCGACGGTGCTGCCCGGCTCGTTAAAAATTCTAAACTCGGCCTTCGCCTTGCGTCCGGGCGTGTACAGCATTTCCCAATCCGCGCGGCCTTCGCCGTCGGTGGTCTCTCGAAACTCTACGGCGGCGATGTAGCCAGATTTCTTATGTGGAGCGTGTAGCTTGTACATCTGCTTTTTGACGTGCTCGTAATCAAAATAGCGGGTCTGCGGGGCGCGGGTGCAGTAGTAGGAATAAAGCAGCTTGGCGCGTGGGCGCTCGTTGGCAAATGCGCCGAAGATTTGAAAACTTAGCAGCTCATAAAGTCGTTGCGAGCCGGGCGAAAGCTCTTTCAAGTAATCGTAGTCGAGCGGGCGGGTCTGCGCGGTGTTGATAATCTCCCTGTAAATCTCATTGAGAAGTAAATAGACGGCATCGGCTTTTCTTCCGTCCGGTAGTTTCTCGCCGGTGAAAATTAAACTGTATCGTGTGAAGTCCGCTTCTCGTGTGATCTCCGCGCCGTCCTTCCGTTTGTAGGTAATCTTTGCGGTGATGGCGGCGAAAGCGTTTTGGCGAAGGGCTTTCTTGATCTCTACCTTGTTGTTGCCTAGCTCTTTCGCAATAGTTCTCAAGCTGTCCAACTTAATCAATGCGGGAAGTGGTCGCCCTACTTCGTCAAACTTCCGATTGACGATAAGGGTATCAATCTTATAGGCGAGTGCTCCGGGTTGGCCGTATTCACTGTTATATGACACCTTCCATTTTGTTTTTAGTTCGCCGTCGTCGTTGGTTTCTCGTATCTCGATGTTGACGCTTCCTCTGGTTGATAGGCGGTGGATCGGGAAGCGTGCTAACGCTGATTCGGTTCGGATGGTGTTAGGGGCTAGAAGCTGCCCGCGTTCTGGCTCTTGGTTCATTGAATTTCCCGAAAGCAACAACGGGTTTCCTGTTGTTGTTGTCTCTTAAGAGTCTAAATACAGTCTATGAAAAACGTGCGTCCGATAACACCTTGATGTATCAACAGTTAGCGGCAAAAATCTCTTTTTCGCGTCTCCCGAATCTACCCGCTTCGTCTCCCGAATCTACCCGCTTCGTCTCCCGAATCTACCCGCTTCGTCTCCCGAATCTACCCGCTTCGTCTCCCGAATCTACCCGCTTCGTCTCCCGAATCTATGGGGGCGTGCTGTTATATGAATTAACAGTTATTAACTGCTAATAAGTAGGCAGAAATCAAGCCACTTGGCGATGCCGCATTATGAAGTATTGCAGCATTTCATCGGGGCTTTTTTCGTTCAACTCCTTTTGAAGTGTGTAGATTGCCTCTCTAATGACCATCGAGCGATTAGCCTTTGGGTTTCCCGCGCGCTTCAGCGTGTCCGCTATCTCATCAATCCAATTGGCTTCCGGTGTGTATAAACTTGCCGGAACAATTCTATATCCCTTTTTTTCATGCTCATTGCTCGTTAGCCGCTTGGGATTCGGACGCGGCGCGGTCTGCTGTGCTTTCTCTAAAAGACGGCTTTTCTTACTTTGTGCCATAGCTCAAAAGTTCCTTTGTTAGTGCTTCATAGGCAAGCGCACCTTTCCCTTTCGCGTCGAAAGAAAAGATGTCGGTGCGCTCCATCTGTGCTTGGTTCAACTGTTCGCTCTGCGGGATTTTCGTTTCAAAGAATTGCTCTTTCCATTGGGCAAGCTGCGTCATTATCACCTCGTTCGTTACCGTCTTGCGCGGATCGAGCTTAGTAATCAAAATGCGGTAGCTTTCAAAGTCCTCGCCTTTAAGGGCAACGATAAGGTCTAGCAGATCAACGAGACCATCGGCGGCTCTGGCTTCCATCTGGCACGGAATAATAATCAGGTTGGCGGCTTCAATCCCTGACTCGGTGAGTACGCCAAGTGTCGGCGGGCAATCAATCAGAATAAAATCATATTCTTTTTCAATTGGGCTAATACCCTTCCTCAATATCTCTTCTCGTTTTGTCCTCATGTAAAGAGACTGTCCGACAGGGGCAAGTCGGATCGTTGACGGCGCGATGAAAAGGTTCGGAATGTGTGTAGATCGGATAATGCGCCTTAGCGGAAAAGCCGACGGCTCGCCGAAGAAGTCGCGTAGCGTTAAGGCGGAATCTTCCAACTCAACGCCTAAACCTAAAGAGCAATGTCCCTGCGGGTCGAGATCAATAAGCAGCGTTTTCTTTCCGGCTCTGGCGAATCCCGCGCCTAGTGCCATTGCTGTGACAGTTTTCCCAGTACCGCCTTTGTGAGTAGCGATAGCGATTGTTTTAACCATAGCTTAATAGGTAATAAAAATAGTTAATAGCACTTATTAAGTTTCAAACTATCGTTGAAATTTACTTTGCGGTTCTACTTATCTTTACTGCTCCATTTTACGCAGATTACGCAGAAAAGCCACAGGGTTAAGGATTGTTAAAGTAGGGAACTGCTGCCGAAAGTCTTTGCTTTCTGCGAGGTCTTCCCGCATCAAATCTAAAAGGTCATTATCGCGGCTTACTAAATAAGCGGCGTTCGCTTCAACCGCGAGATTGATATACTTCTCGTCCTTCGGGTCTCGCTCATAGCTAAAATGCTTTGGCACGTTCTCAAGCAATATTCCTTTCTCTGCAAGGCGCATGAGCAAAGCGTTAATCCGTTCGTATGTGATGTGCGGATTCTTCTGGCGAATTTTAGGACGTGACAAAACATCTCGTACTTCGCTTAGGGTCTCATCGCTCACAAATAGAGAGATGCGGTCATCGTCCACCATCCTTAATAACGCGGCGGCGGGGCTAAACTCGCTGGCCGTAGCTTGCAGATAGATCATGCAATCGAAGACTACACGCGGGCGCAGATCGCCGCTTGTCATTTGATTTTTGCCTGCCTCGTCTGAAAAGCATCCTCGCGTGCTTCTTCAAAGAGCGTATCTAGCTCGCCTTCAGACATCCCGCTTTCTTGGAAGCCTTGACGGATCGGCGCAAGAATCTCATCAAACGACTGCGCCGCTAAAACGTCTTTTTCAATAAGACGCTCGACATATCCGGCGACATCGCAGCCTCTATCAAGCGCACGCTTCTGAAGCATTGCTTCAACCTCTGGCTTTAATTCAACCTGAATACTCATATCTGCTACTCCTTGTTTATAATACTTATTAAGTAACTTATAAGCCTTGAAAGTCAAGAGAAATGTTCTTATGTGATGTAATAGATAACACTTAATAAGTGTTATCTATTACGTGTCTACGATGCCTAAACCACAGCGAATTTACGCAGTGTGTCCTGCGTAAATTGATGCTTTAAGATGCGGCTGGCTTCTGCGGGGTAGTGCGACGCTTTGCCTTGCGAGTAGCCTTTTCAGCAAGCTGCATAAGCGGGTCGGTGTATTGCCGGTAAAGGTCAAACAAAAATTCGAGGCGTTCCAAGTCCGTTTTGAATTTCCGCGAACCGTAACAAGCATCTACCGCGCTGTCTAAATCGCGGTGCGCTTTTAGAAGCTCCGGCAGCATTGCGTCGGGGGCGTAAAGGTCGGCTAGTGTTGCCTCTGGAAATTGCGCCCGCGCATCTAAAACGCCTTGCGCGGCACGCTCTACCTTCTCCCGTTGTTTATCGCTTGCGTTTTGCGGAAAAGGAAAATTGTTATAAACGAGATTATTTGAGTAGCGATAATCGCTTTTCAAGCGTCCACAAATCTGCCTCATCCAAGCGTTGTGCATTTGTGAAGTCATCACGCCGAAATGGTAAAGCGTTGCATTGGGAACAATCGAAACGAGGTCATTTACAACTACCGCGCTCGGCATAAATCCGATAGGAACATAACGCCGATTCTCCGAAGATACGCGGGGAACTAACAAGTAATCGCTGTCTGGTTGCCGGATTTCTGCGAATAAATAAGGTATTTCTGCAAGCCTGACAGTTGCAGCTTTTTTACTTTTTTCACGAAAGGCGCGGACGGCTTGCACTCGTTCCATGACGGCGGGCAAGTTTCGCCATTCGGTCGGCGGCACGTTACGCAACCAAAGGCAGTAACGCTCAATAAACCTGTTGCGTGATAAGGCTTCAACCGCTAAGTTTGTGCCACGGAGCCAACAAAATATGTCCCTCTATCGCAAACTGAGCCGGAAGCCGAAACTGTTTCTCTCCGTCACAGGCATGAACCTCCACCAGTTTCAAACCCTGTTGCCGCAGTTCGAGCGAGCAGATGACAAGTTCGAGCGGCGGCGCAAACGCAAAGTCGTCCGAACCGGCGAGCAGCGTCAGCGGGGGATTGGTGGCGGCGCACAGTTTGCTAACGACTTATCTGACCGCTTGCTGATGTTGCTCTTCTACTATCGGCTCTATCTCACCCAAGAGTTGATGACGCTCTTGTTCAAAGCCGAAGATAAAAGCGTCATCTGTCGCTCCATCCAATTGATGCGCCCGGTCTTCGAGTCGGTCTTGCCGGTGCCGGAGATGGCGCGCCAACGGATTCTCTCGCTGGCTGGCAAAGAGCAGAAGCGACGGACAAAACGCATCGGCAATGTCGAAGAATTTCGCCAAGCGTATCCCGAATTGACTTTCATCATCGATGGCGTGGAGCAACCCAAGCGCAAGCCCAAAGCTCCGGCCAAACGCAAAAGCGATTATTCGGGGAAAAAGAAGCGGCACACGCTCAAGCAAATCGTCATCTCAACGCCCTCCGGCATCATCGTCGATCAAAGCCCATCCAGTGGTGGGCGAGCACATGACTTCAAAGTCTTCAAGGATGACCATGCGGCGCGTGGGGTCGCGAATGAATTCAAAGACTATCGCGTGACGCTGTATGGTGATAGCGGCTTTGACGGGATGAAGGATGTGGGCTTAGCTCTGGAAGTCAGGCTCAATGAAAAAGCGCGGCGCAATCATCCACTGACTCGCGAGCAGAAGAAGCTAAATCGGTTGCGTTCGAGCACCCGCATTGAGATCGAGCATACTTTCTCGCGGCGCAAGAAGTACCAGATTGCCTCAGACATCTACCGCAATCGAGATGAAGATTATGACCAGACGATGAACGTCGTGGCCGGGTTAGTCAACCTGAGAGCTTATGAGAGAATCTTTCAAAGAACAGGATTACAGATGTAACGCAAGTGAACTGCGCGGCAGCTTTGCCTTTCATTAAGCTGCCTTATCACGCAACAGGTTTAATGCCATTTATGAATTCTTCTGAACCTAAAATTCTGCGAATGAATCTTTCCGCTCTCGGCTCTCTCGCTATGAATTCCGCTTTCTCTTGGCTAGTAAAAAACAAATGTCCGTTATCTACGGGTTTGTTACCGTAAATCATTTCCGGCACGTCGCAAAGTGGGGCGCGGCGCGTTGGAATAATCAAATCGGCATAATCAATCAAATAAGGATTGATGTTTTTAACTTGGATTTCGTGCGGCTCTGAAAGGGGAGTTTGATAATCGGAAAGCCGTTTTTTGCTCGCGTCGGACAGTGCAAAGCCAACTATGACGCAATGCACGGCGGCACGTCCACGCGCTTCATTATTCCAGCTAAATGTGCGATGGGCAAAATTTATTCTAATGCCTTGCGCTAAAAGATAGCTCCATAAAATCCCGATTTGCTCACCCTGCGTGATGGAATTTGTCGAAACAAAAGCGACTTTGATGCGCGTGTTTTCAATGAATTTTGCCGCTTTGATGTACCACGCGGCGACGTAATCGAGCGTTGCGTAGTTCGGCACGTCGCGGCATGAAAACGCCATGTCTGCGGTTTGCGTTTCGCTTCGCTTATCCTTTCCGACAAACGGCGGATTACCCAAAATGTAAAGCGTCGTTTCGATGGTGTTTCCTTCCGGTGAAACAACGTCTTTCCAGTCGAGACGTAAGGCGTTTGCGTGTCGGATGTTTGCCGCTTTCTTCAACGGCAAACGGGCATAGCTCATGCCAAATTCCGCCGACAACGCCATGTTTGCTTGATGGTCTGTCAGCCACAACGCGACGGTCGCAATCTGCGCCGGAAATTCCTCGTACTCAATGCCGTAAAACGAATCTACGTCTATAACTGAAAGCTGGCTTGCGTCTAGCTTTAACTGCGCTTCGCCGGAAAGGGTGCGAAGCTGTTTCAAAATCTCAATTTCAAGTTGACGCATTTCCCGATAGGTGATTACAAGGAAATTTCCGCAACCACACGCCGGGTCAAAGAATTTAAGCCGATTCAATCGGGTTTGAAATTGCGCTAATGCTCGTGCGTTGTGTTTGATACTTTCAAACTCGGCATAAAGCTCATCAAGGAAAAGCCCGCGAACGACTTTCAAAATGTTCTTTTCACTGGTGTAATGCGCTCCCAAATTGCGCCGCTTGGTCGCGTCCATGACTGACTGGAACAGCGAGCCGAAAATAGCCGGTGAAACTTTGCTCCAATCGAACGAACAAGCATCAATAAGGATTTGCCGCATTTTCTCATCGAAAGCAGGCAAGCGGATTTGCTCTTGAAACAATGTGCCGTTGACGTGTGGAAATTGCTGTAATTCTTCGTCTAGTGTGCGCTGCCGGTCGGCGGGCGGCGTGTCGAGAATCTCGAAAACCTGTCCTATCATCGCGCCGACGTTTGAGCCGTTTTCGGTGGTTTTTTCCTCAAGGAAAAATCGAAAATGGTCTTTCGGAAAAATGCCGGTATCGTCGGCGAAAAGGCAATAGACAAGCCGGACAAGGAAAATTTCGAGTTTATGTCCGGTGTAACCGCTTGCTAAAAGCGCGTCGTGAAGCTCTCCGACTTTCTCGGCAACTTTGATATTTACCGGGTCTTGGTCTTTATACTCGCGTTTTTCATAACCGGAAATGAAGCCGAAAAGATGAATTTTGTTTGGTAGTTCTTCAAGCGGAAATTCTTGCTGTGTGCCTTCGTCTAAGTCGTAAAGCCGAAAACGCGCAAAATCCGAAACGAGAACAAATTTCGGTAAATCGTTTTCTTTCAATCCCTCGAAATACTCGGTCGCTTGGGTAAAGGCTTTATCCAGATCACGCCCGCGCGATTTCATTTCGGCAATCATTTTGCCTTTCCAGAAAACATCAATTCTGCCGCGTTTATTGCCTAAGAGTTTTACGCCTTCTTCAAACGAAGCGATGCGACGGCGAGAAAAGCCGAAAATTTGAAAAAACTGATTCCAAAAGGTTTGTGACTCGGCGTGTTCGCTAGTCTCATCCTTCCATTCGTGAATGAACTCAATAGCGTTTTGTCTGATTTCAGCTTGGGTTAATTTTGGCATAGGGTAAGTGTATTGGCGCGCGGCTTTATATGATAACTTCGATCTCGTCTAATCATTATAGCGTTGTTATAGTCGTAGAACTTCATCGTGCGGGAACTTACCACGCAGGGCGACGCTCTCTCTTAACGTATGAAACAGAATGACTCCTGCTGAATGTTATGCCACTATACTTACCGGACTCGGCGCTCCCTGAATGCTGACGGGCGGCTGCTAATTCCATAATGAACCTTATCATTGCCGCTCGGTGATAGTGCGAACATAAGACGGCCTGCATCATGGGGTAAGGATACAGTGCAGGCTTTCGCTTTTTCTGTGCCTGAAATACTATCGTTGATAGTAGATAAAGGAATTTCAGCAAGTAAAAGAAATCAACGTGGACGCAGTAAATCTATCAAGTTATGCGGGGCTACTTGCGCTGTGCCTGCTGACATTAAATATTCTGCTAGGCTTGTTGGTCTCGGTACGGTATCAAACTAAAAAGCGTTTTCCGTACCGGCAGATAAATATATTTAAGATTCACAATTGGACGGGCTACACGGCGCTCTGTGTGGCGCTGCTTCATCCGATGTTGCTGCTCCTATCAAAGACGGCGGGCTTTCGTTTATTCGATATAGCTTTTCCGGTGTGGTCGCCGACGCAGCCGCTAGTGAACACGCTCGGCGCGGCGGCTCTGTATTGCCTCGTGCTTGTCGTCGTCACCTCTTACTACCGGGTGGAGATCGGGCGGCGGCTCTGGAAGCGGTTGCATTATGTCGCTTATGCCGCCGCCGCTCTTTTCTTCATTCATGGGCTACTAACAGACCCGAACCTTAAAAACAGACCTTTCGACCCGTTCGATGCCGAAAAGGTGCTTGTCGAGACGTGCCTGCTTCTCGTCATCGTGGGTATAGTGTGGCGCGTAAAATACGCATTCCGAACTTCTTCTAAAGCTCAAAAAACTTTTGCATGAAACGAACTACTATCGCGCTCCGTATTTCGCTGGCCGTTGTCGCATTGCTCGCATTGAGTGGCTTCGCGCTTGCGCAACGCCCGACAGAGAATCCGCCGACAACCGCTAAACAAGCTCCGTCCGGCTCATCTACGCCGACGCAAGGGAAGCCGGAACAAGGGTGGAGCTATAACCCGGACGCCGGATTTGTGTACCAGCGCGGCGACTTCAAGTTAATCACGTATGGTTATGCCGAACGCCTCTTTGATCCGAAAGGCAAAGACACATGGCGCAGAGTGCGACAGGGAACGGAGCTTGATTTTCCACGCTTCAATAAAAAGTATCGTTCGGCTTTCATCTATGAAGTTGATTTTACGGACACTAACTTTTTCCGCAATCGCCCGCGCGCAAAGATATTCGAGAACCTTTTTTATGCGATACAGGATGCAGAGGACGCGGGGAAGTTTCGCGTGTTGGTTGGAGAGAATACACACATACTTTCACGCGAAGATAATTTGTCGTCCGGCAATCTGCCGATAATCAACCGCTCACTGATCCTTGAAGAACACGGCAGCGTCAATAGCTTCGGAACACAGTTCGGTGTGCAGATGCAAAAGGCACTTTCGCCACACTACACGCTGGCGCTCTCGGCGCAGGATAATCGCGGCTCGCTCAATCAACCCGTCTCCCGCTATGTTGTCGGAAACTCACTCGCCGCGAAGCTGACGGCGCTTGCTCTCAATGATGAAAAGCGAGGGCGACGGCTGACGCTCGGCGCGGGCGTTGACCATACGCGCGATATTAGAAACCGAACCTTTACGCTTGCCTCTGCTATCTCGGCTGAATCACTCGGCGGCACGGAAGCCACCGGCAACAAACTAACCGTTGAAGGCGACGTCACTTATACCGGGCGCATCGGCGCGCGTCCGTACACGCTCGAAGCCGAAGCGTTGCAATCAAACTTTTCGCGCAGTAATACGAGTGTCGGCGGCGGCTACGCGCAAGGGCAAGTGTCGCTTTTCGATGGCGAGAATACAGGTGATCTTGACCCGTTCGTGCGCTACGATGTGGTGCGCCTAAGCCGCGTCGGAATAGATGGGCGGGCGTTGCAACAGGCGACACGCTTAGGCGTGAATTACAATCTTCCGTTCGCTCAAAAGCTGGCGAACTTTCATGTTGAATTTGCAGATAATCGCGTCAATGGTGCGGCGGCGCTCGTGCCTGCTGCGCGCGTTTTTGATGAGGTTCGTTTCGAGCTACGATTTAATGTCACGCGGTACACGCGCCATTAAATTGACGATAATGGTCATAATGGTTCTTATCGGACGCGCTTTATTTCGCCGCTGTGTCGGCGCTCGTCGCGGTGCTTATTTTCAAGCGTCAAAGCACAAGATGTTGTGATCGTCTCTCACGCTCTCAAAGCTGCGTCGTGATAATTAACCGGCGTTCTTCACAAAAGCGTTAACCACAAAATCTTGTGGCTGTTCTATACCACAAAAGAAAACCTCTGCTTCGTTGTATGATGCTTCAGCTAAACGCTGGTTTTGCTATTGAGAGCGGTAAAAGTCAGCCTTGAGATATGTTAGACCGCTCAGCGCGGTGAAAATCGAGAGATCCTGTAAAGTACCGCCGCCAGCGGTCTAACTCGGTGAGAACCGACAATTGCCGCCACTGGCGGTCTAATCAGCGTTCGGCAGCTGCACAATTAAATAGATGCCACGTTGAACGGCACTTCGGGATAAAGACATGATGGACGCGGCTCTCTTTCTGCTATCGGCTCCCGAACAACTCATTGAAATTGACTCGCAATGACGTTGCCTTTTATCCTTTACATTGATGGCTCGCAATTTAATTCGGGCGTTCGGTTGCTACGTGCGATTGACAGCGTGCTTTCACAATCGAGATGAGGAAAATTTGAATGAACAAAGTCGATTACCTAAAACTTTCCGAACAGTATGTCAGCTTTCTCGTAGCATCTGCTGGTGTAAGCATTACTGTGCTTACCCTTGTTTTAACTTTTGGTTCCAAATCAACCGAAGTAGATTTACGCTCGTTTTTGATTGCGGCTTTGGTCGTATCAACAATTTCCTGCTTCATAGGTGCTCAGATGATGGCAGAAACGGCAGCATCCTTTAGCCATCTCAAAGAAAACCCGCCGAAAGCAATACTAAACAACTCAACACCCAAAGAAAGCCCGCCGGAAGTAATACCAGACAACTCAATATTCTCAAGAGGAAGATCACCGAAAGACATACCGTCAGGCGAGCATCTATTCTTATTAGCCAGCACTAACATTTTCATCACAGTAATTCTACTCCTCTTCGCCTTAATGCTGCTTCCACCAGCATCCGAAAAGGTAGAACCCAATAGTATTAGATTGATTTCTGTTTTGGTCTTTTTGTTTGTAGTTGTTTGCGCATTATTCTGGATGTTTCTCGCCGTAATATATCGTATGGATGTAAAAGGAGGCTTGCGTGCTAGTGTAATTGTATTCATCATTGGCTTGTTGGTGGGAGGCGTTGTTTCTTATTTTCCAACATCGAAGGAACAGTTACTATGGGCAACATTCATTCCTATTGGCTTTTTTTCGGCTGCTGTACTGCTTCGCTTCGCCTGGCTTTTTAGTGACAGCGGCAAAGCCCGCTCCCCCAAAGCCTACATCCTAGATATATGTTTCTTTATTTTCCCTATTACCTTTTCCTATGTGTCTCTTGTAGTTGCCGGTATGAAAATGATGTACGGTAAATAATCCACCAATGGCGAGTGCTAAAGGAAACAACCGCAACCGAACAAGTCATTCGAGCGGACTGCCCGATAGAATGCTTCTCATCATTCTTCCTGCGGCGCAGCTTGGATGCTGTTCGCGGGCAGCCGCTCAATTCTGGCGTTGTGCGCTAGTAGTGCGACTTCGTGGACACGGAAATCCTTTAGCGGATAGATGACTAGATTCGGGATGATCTGCTCCAACCAGTCGCGCGTCTTTGTTCTACCAGCTTTGTGAAATTCATCCACGCCATCAAAGATACCGTCGTCCTGCACGCCTAGAACCAGATGGCCGCCACCGGAGTTGGCGAAGGCAGACACGGCTTTGCCGAGCGAGTCGCGGTAATTCTCTTTCGCTAACAGCGCGCCGCTTTTGCGCTCGAAGTAATCATGTTCGCCCATCGGCAGCGCAACCACTCCGTCCTCGCTCCAATGATGTTTCGACTCTATTGGCATTGATTCTATTTATGGCTGCGGCTTTCGCGTAGTCTTTGTGCGTTTAGCCTGAGCGTGCTTTCTCGCGCCGTGCAA
>MWWH01000385.1_pt1 | contig 12664 bp, 10 predicted proteins | sample 1047231 | NCBI WGS metagenome assembly MWWH01 (sample SAMN06349967, study PRJNA376086) | soil metagenome | isolation source: MG3-2 sample Antarctic (ecotone) soil | place: Antarctica | collected 2015-01-13 | reverse complement strand
CCGACACACCACACAGCTTAAATCTAGCTTTAACAAAAGCAGATTTACAGTTTGCAGCAGAACTTTTTAAAGGCGACGCAGTACGCCAAAAGCAGCTTGTAAATCTAATTTCTTATGTAAGACCACGGCAAAGGCATCAATGGATTTTTGTGCCAGCTTGGGTTTGGCGCGAACAGGTTGCAGGAGTAAGAACATATCACCAGCTTAAAGCCGACCTTGAAAGCAAAGGAATCTTGGAGAGCATCAATTCATATCGAGCAGGACACTATTCCAGAAGATTTAAGTTAAAGCTTCCAGCCACCAGCGAAGAACCGCTTACATTTGATGAAAGGAACATCACCGAGTTTTACGATGCGCTATGGACAGCCCACGGCTCCATCAGGGAGATCGCAGAAGTGACAGGTATAGACCGCACTACCATCTGGAGGCAGTTTCAAAAAGAGAAGTTGTAACAAAAGGCACAACATAAGGCAGGAGCTTCTAGGGCAAGTTATAACAAAACAGGAAACATATAGAAGAATTAGGAATAGCCATCCTTCGCGTTTACAGGCGATTTAAGCTTAGTTTTCGATGGAGTAGCACATAGAGACAGGCAGAGAGCTTCTAGGGCAAGTTGTTGCAAAAGGCACATCATATATAACGGTTAGGTTTTTTGGGGAGGCAGGTTTTCTTAATTTGTTTATCAGACTCTTGTTAAATTCGACTTTATCAGAAGTGATCAACTTTAAAGTTAAAGAGTTGAGGAACCTTTTTACTTAAAATTAAAGATTCAAGGTGAGAAACCAATTTTTAAAAACCCATTTATGAAAAATTGTTTCATTTATGGAACAAAATTGAAGATTTAAAACCCCAACATCTTGTGTTCAGCATAAATTTTGAAAAAGAGCTTAAAAATACCCTTTTGCCAAAAAAATTTTCGGTCCAAACCACAATATCTAGAAATTTTTGCGCTTCGCGCCCTCCCATTTTCAAAATCGGGTCGGATAACCCTCTTTATGTTTTAAGTGTTAGCCACCTAGATACGAGAGTGACGTAATCGTTAAAGATGAGTTCTTTGGGTTTGAGGTTCAGTTCCTTACACAGCAGCGGCAGGTCCTTTTTAAAAGCTTGGTAACGCGACCAGATAACACTTCCACTTGGGATTGATTCTTTGGAGTAAGTGCGGAGCCAATCGCGCACGACCCTGATTACAATGCGCGGATCATTTTCGTGAGCTCTTATATCTTGACCAGAAATATCAGAGATGAATTTTTGATATCGGTATCTTTCAGTATCGAGGATAAGGCACGCCTTTTTTTTATGCCCACCCACGCCGAAGTGCTTTGCTCCCAAAAACGCCCCCAGTTCAAGAGGCATGTTGAATCTAGGAAGCTTCGTGCTTCTATCAACCCCCACCCTAGATAAATCGTGAATACTTAGGCGGCATTCAGAAATGATTTTGTATATTCTTTGGACCCTAATTTGGCTTCCGTCATCCTCTTCTAACGCACACCGAGCCACGAACAGACAGTCGAATACAGCGAAAACGATTGCATCAAAAAGAGGCTTATAGGCTTTATCGAAGGGGCAGTTGATGAATACGTTTTCGTCGTACCTTTGAGATGGCATTCCTAGCGTGACACCCTAGTTTTAGAGGCTTGTGAGGATCGAGATTTCGTGGATTGAGAGCTTTTAACCTTAGACCCACCGTTGGAGACTTTCTTAATTGCCTTATCAACTTGGAGGGATTTCACGCTTCCAGCTTTGGCAGGACTTTTAACGAATCTACCAGTTACAACACTCTTAGAGACGCGCTTGCTAGAAGTTCTTTTACTAGCTTTGCTTGATGTAATTTTTCTAGCCATATCAGCGACTCTTTATCTTAATTAAATTTTGCGAGACGCAATAATAATACTTCACTAAACTACTAACAAGAAAATCAGCGACAAAAATAGGCATGGAACTTTAAAGCCCACACCTATCTTTGAAACGTGACCGAGAAAGGCTATTTCACCTTCCTTTTAATTGTTTCGGTCACGGTTGTTTTGGGATTAGCTTTCGCGCGCCACTTCGGTACGAATCGACCAGAGATAGCGCTCCGGGTTGCTTTGTAGCTAATTGTCTTTCTGCCTTTAGCCATCTTAAATCTCCTTACTTAATGGCTACCAAATCGCGTGGCAGGTACCGTGTTGGTTTACAGATAGACACTCCCTACCATTTCACTATCATTAATTCCTATTATAACACATCGCAGAAACGCCTTAGTTGCTGTTCTTCCATATGTAGGATATGGATAATTAATAATGCCCATATATGGTATAGCCAGCCCTAGACAACTTTTGGCGCGACTTGTCCACTCTCTAGCTTGGGCAGCCCCAGACAAAGCCGCGACAGGCATTGTCACAGCTTGTCTATAGTGATATAAGCAATCACATGGACAAAGAGAGTGCAGCAGAATTTTTAAATGTGAGCACCAGAACCCTGCAGAGATACACCACGCAGGGAAAAATTGCCGTTGCTTACAAGCACGGCAAGACCGGCGCAGAAGCAGATTATGATGAAAGTGAATTGAAGCGATTTAAAGAACAGCAGGAGAATGTTATTTACCAGCCAGCACAGCAGGGAGCGAATGACGGAGCTTCTCTAGCCTTAGCCCCGATCCAGAAAGAAAGCGCAGCCATCGCCGGAGCCGCAGCCGCCGCGGCCATCTTAGAAAGACTACAACCTACAAGGCAGAGCGTTCCCGTCGAAAGCAAACCACTCTTGAAACTTGACGAGGCAAGTTTACTAACCGGGCTATCACGCCAGATTTTGCGTGATGCTATCGAAGCCAATAAGCTTAAAGCTAAAATTGTTGGCAAAGCATGGCGCATTAAAAGAGATGACCTCGACCAGTTTGTTAAAAAAATTTAGAAGCAATGTTAGGAATAACTCGCTACTTCGAGAGCAGGCTATATTATTTCTATGGTAAAACGCATATCTACTAACGAACAAATTCCAGTATTGGTAAATGACGACAAACCAATTCTATACCTTTCACCTAATCCACATTTGGGGGACTTTTGCGCGCCTTCTGTGCCAGTTAAAGAAATTAAAGAACCTTATTCAAAGTCTATATCAGCAGGGAAAAATACTTATGTTTATGATGCCCACACATATCACACGAAAGTCCCCCCACAGGGAATAGAATTATTATTTGACTACTACACCCGCCCAGGCGATGTGGTGCTTGATCCATTTTGCGGCTCAGGAATGACAGGAGTAGCAACGACACAAAAAGGGCGTAAAGCTATTCTGTGCGACCTATCGCCAGCCGCGACCTTCATAGCTTTTAACCTTAACACCCCGATTGATGCTTCAAGGTACATGCACGCAGTTCATAGCGTCTTACAAGAGGCTAGAGAACTAGAAGAGGATTTGTATAATACTCCATGCAGAACATGCGGGCAGCTTACGCCAATGCTTTACATGGTATGGAGTTTTGGATTGATATGCAGCCATTGCAATAACGAGTTTGTTTTATGGGATGTAGCCCGTGATGAACAACCTCGAGTGAGAGACAGCAAAATTAAGTCGGAGTTCGATTGCCCTTATTGCGATAAGAGAATCAAAAAGCGTTCTTTAAAAAGAACGCGACGATATCCTGTTTCGGTAGGCTATAGGTGTTGTGAAAAGGGTTTAAAGGAAACTACTAACCCACTAACCAATTATGATCATGCCACGCTTGAGAGAATAGAAAAAAGCGAAATCCCTAGTGAGCTATGGTATCCAACGGCTTCTTTTCCAGAAGGTCTAAATACCAAACAACCGATAGCTGCCGGCATTACCACAGTAGATAAAGCCTACACGCCCCGCGCATTGTGGGCCATGGCATACTTATGGAACAAGGCAACGAATTGGAGTGATCCAGACGTAAGACTAAAACTACTCTTTACCCTAACTTCGCTTTACCAGCGAGTAACCGTATTTTCAGAATTTCGTTTTTGGGGAGGAAGCGGGAACACAGCTAATTTTAATGTTCCGGCAATAATGAACGAGCAAAATGTATTTAGAGCTTTTTCTCGAAAGGCGAACACTATCAGTTGGTATTTTAAGAGCACTTCATCAAAAGTTCGACCAGTTCAGGTCAGCACGCAATCAGCTTGTCACCTTACCCAGCTCCCAGATAAATCAGTTGATTATATTTTCACCGACCCCCCTTTCGGCGGAAACATCAACTACTCGGAGATGAATTTTCTATGGGAAAGTTGGTTAGGCGTTTACACTGATAACACCGAAGAAGCAATCATTAATAAGGTTCAAAAAAAGAGCTTCGACGAATACAGCAGCCTACTATCTAGCGCCTTTTCTGAGATGCGCCGTGTTTTAAAAGATGAGGGATGGCTAACAGTAGTTTTCCATAATTCATCAGACCGCGTTTGGAATGCTTTGCAGAGGGCAGTCCACGAGTCCGGACTCACTATCAAAGGTACACAAACATTCGATAAAGAGCATGGAACTTTTAAGCAGTTTGTTTCAGATAACGCCGTTGGCTACGACCTAGTTTTGCATTGTAAGAAATCAGCCGCAGCAGATGATTTAAAGCGCCCCGATTATAACGACACGGTTGAGCAAGCAGAGGATTTTATCTCCAAAGCTATAAAGCACATTCCCGATAAATACGTTGTTCACTATTTGCATGTTACACGCGCTGATGAGTTTGATTATCGAAAGTTGTATGCCGATTGGTTAGCCACAGCTCTACCGAAATCTTTCGTTGGCATGAGCTTCGAGCAGTTCCGCACCCTTGCTAAAGAAATCCTAACAAAGGAGGGATAGCGCAACTTTCTTTTTAAAGTATAAACCATGAACCGTCCTAAAACGCTTCCAGCCTTTACCCCAGATGAGCGCCGCGAGGCGCACAAACTTCTAGCTACCAAAGTAGCTTTTATGATGGGACGAAAATTAGAGGAAGGCGATTGGGCAGGGGTTTATTGCGAAGCTAAAAACATACCAAACCAAGGCTGGAGCAACTTACAAATTGATGTGATGCATGGGTCGCTTGGCGTAGAACATAAAATGCTTTGCTACCGTTCCCATGTGAACTTAGCGGAGGCGTGTGGGCGTACCCTTATGCATCCATCAGCGACGCGCTCAATTCGAGTTCCACCACGCGACACCGACCCCGACGAAGCCATGCGTAAGGTACTTACGCAGTATGCCGATCTCATCGAAACGCGCGGGGCTAAAGTTCAAGAGCAATCAGGAACAAATATTATCCCAGATATGAGAACGGGATGGCTGCTTTGGCAAGAGAGCCTGTGCCAATTCCTATACTTTGAAGAAGAGATGTTGCCGCCTAACCCAGATGACTACACAGCCAAATGGGTAAAAAGTGGAGGCGGCAGCAGAAAGGAAAGCATAAACCTTTGGGTTTATGAAAAGGAGACAGGGAGAAAGAAATACTCGATCACAACAGATGCTGGCGCAAAAATACAGCCGTACTTCGATGTGCCACCTCCGACCGACCCTAACTTATATTTATTCACAGTTATTGGAGAAGTCATTGATACAGGATTCGTTAGAGTTTGGATTACAGAAACAACGGCGCGAGAACTTAATCGACTGCTGGGTAAGCTAGACACCGAAACAATAAGCCACGCTATCATTGAAGCAGCCACAGAAATTTCTAAGCTTGAACCTAGTGAAGAAGCCAAGATGGAAGTCGCACAGCCGCTTTTAATATCCACAAAAGCTTACGAGGCTTTACAAAGGGAATTGCCCGGCGTGAGCGATGAACACAGCTTTCAATTATTAGCACAGCACCTGCGCCACTTAGATAAAATAGATGACGCTAGCTAACCCCCAGTAAAATTCTCCGTTCGGGAGATACCCAACCATTGCCCCCGCCCCGAAACGAGCGCCACAGGGCGAATACGGCGCACCGCATTTGTGGTTTTATACCACCCACCCCCAACTAATAGCGCCCCCCAAGCACAGCCATTGTCCCCGCCATTTTAAGATCAGTTAAAAGCAGACCAGCCAACTTAAAAGTCCATCACATATTTTTAGCCCATCACCGGCTAAACCACCGGCGAAACCAAAGTTACACCCCGATCCCGACTTAGAGCCGGACCCCTTGTGACGCCCGTAATTTTTTGTATGACGATTTTTTTTGTGGAGCCTAAGTTGCGAGGGTTGGAGGGCAGGATACGTATTGCGCTATCGCGCTATACAAAAAGCTTCGCTTTTTTCCTGCCCGCTTACGCGGGAAAAGCAAAAATGAAAATGAGTCTCAATTTTTACATAAGGAATTTTCAAAAATGACAGAGCCAGTAGAAGAACAAAAACCAAAAAAGGAACGACAGACGAGACGAAAATTTATATCAAAAATTCTTTTAAGAGTGACGCCGGCGGAGCATTTAGCCTTAAAAAAAAGAGCCGCCGATTACGATTTATCGCTTTCAAGATTCGCGGTTCAAAGCGCATTACGCGATCACCCGCCGCCGTCGAGAATGGAAAGAGAGCAGAAAATTCAAATGCTTTTTGAACTAAGAAAATTAGGAAACAACATAAATCAAATAGCCAGAGCGGTTAATTCAGCAAGACTTTCCAAGCAGCCGCCGCCGCCACAAAAAGAAATTTTAGCAGCAGCGGACAGTGTCAAAGACTTAGTTTCGGAGATGAAAAAGAAATTATGAGCGGAGTTTATATCGAATTTAAATCCCCGAAGTCGCACGGAGCCAGCGCGGCTAATACAAAATACATCACCCGCGAGACGGCGACGGGAGCAGACCCCCGCGCGCTTTATTTACATAACCTAGAGCATCTTCAAGGCGAGGATTATAGAGAGACGCGCACTAACATTATTTCTTTTGCCGAAGCACGTTTAGACGAAGAACAATTCAAGAGTCGGAACAATCCGCGAGAATCACGCACCCACTACCGAGCAATTTTAAGTTTTGATAGAAGCGAGGACAGCAAAAAAGCAAGAGAGTTGGCGAAGGATTGGCTGGATAAAAATTTTAAAGATGCCCGCGCCGTGGTAGCAGTTCACCAAGACAAAGCGCAACACAGTCATTGCCACGTGTGGATAGATGCCAGAGATATTAACGATAAAAAGCTTCAACTAAACAATCGACAGTTCAAAAATTTAGATAAGTCTTGGGCGAAAATTTACTCGAAAGAATACGGAGAGCATTACTTAAAACAGCACATCGAGAAAAAACAAGAGATGCGCCAATTCAAGCAGGATTACAGACAAGCTAAGGAAGAAGGCAGGGCAACACCAGCCCCGCCAAGCCGGGCGCGACAAAATAAAATTCAAAATAGGCAACAACAAGAAAGGAATAATCATGGGTTTATCAAAGGCGGACTTAGAGACAATCAACTCACAACTTCAATACGACCTATTATTGACGGAAGAAGAAAACAAGATTTTGAGAGGGCAGCTAACGCAGATGAGCAAGCGAGTAGAGAATCTCGCGAAGCAGTACGCGAAGCTAAAAAACTACATAACAGACTTGGTGAAGTTCGCGGAGGAGGCGAAAGAGCAAACCGAGAATTTAACGATGCAGTACTCGACGTTACGAAAACACGTGATCGACTTGAACAAGTGGGCGGAAGAAGCAGCCGGGTAGATAAGGAAAAACATGATGAGCAGCCAGACAATAAACGCGCCCCCCGCGACCGATGATTTAAAAAAGAAGATTAGAAATATAATTTTTATTGGGACACTAGCCCTCACGATTATATTTTTCGATGACCTATACCGTCTTTGGCAATCATTTTTTTTTAGATTAGCCGTTTTGACGTCAGGAGCCATAGCACTATATTTAGCGTTAAAGCTACGGAAGAAAAAGAGTGAGATACCAGAGTCGACGGCGCACGGATCCGCGGCTTGGACGACCCCCCAAGAGCTAATCGGGTATGGTTGGCTTCACCACCTTACAAGCGACAAACAGATCATAAAGGAGCCGGGAGGATTTCTATTATCCAGAAGCAGCTTTAAAGATTTTAAAAGCGCCAGACTTTTTTCTGTTGAGTTATCCCGTGAGGAAACTACCCAACATATAATAATTTGTGGACCGACAGGCACCGGCAAATCGAGATGTTTTTATCTTCCTAACTTGAGATTTACACACGGGCAAAGCTTTATCGCCACAGACCCCAAGGGAGAATTGCACAAACATACCGCGAGCTTTCACGCATCTTTAAAGTTCGCGCCGCGAGAGTCCGACACAGTTTGTTTTAATTGGATACCCCTATGCGGCACCGACGCGCACCTTTGCAATTTATTAGCCCGCGCCGTTGTTGTGGCCAAGGGCGAGAGCCGAGAACCATTTTGGGATGACGCCGAGACTAACTTTTTAGCATCGCTTTTCGCCCACACCGCGACTTTCGACACGCCCACCCCAGCTGCGATGTATGACTTTTTAACAACATTTGAGCAGGAAGATTTAATCGAAATTTTAGTTAACTCACCATCGAAGATCGCCAAGCAATACATCCGACTTTTCCAATCAGCCTCGGAAAATGTTCGGGGCAATACCGCTTTAGGATTAGGTTCTAAGATTTCATGGCTAATGGATGAAAAGGTCAGAAGATTCACATCGAGCAGTAAACAGGTTTACGACTTTTCACAATTAAGAGATTACGCAGTAGGAATCTATTGGATTTTATCGGAGACGGACGTCGCAGTTTTAAAGCCCCTAACATCACTTTTTTTCACTTACGTTTTATGGAGTATCAAACAAAAAGATGGCTTGCCAGTGACTTTATATTTAGATGAATTAGCAAACGTCGGAAAAATTCCCGATCTGGACGTCGAGATCACAGTTTTGAGAGGAAGAAATATATCAATAGTTGCCGGGCTTCAAAGCTTCTCTCAGCTATCAAAAGTTTATGGACACCACGCCGAGACGATTTTTAGAGACAACTTTTTAACCAAGATTTTGCTGCACGGTTTAGACGCCGAGACAGCCGAAAAATGCTCCAGAAGTTTAGGAGAGTTTACACATCAGGAATACACCACATCATTTAGCGAAAGTGAAACGGGTAAAAGCGAAACGAAAAGCTTATCGAGAAATCAACGTAGACTTATGACCGCAGATGAAATCAGGCGATTACCTAAAAACGAATTTTTAATTGTTTCGGGAAACAACAAGCCAGCGCGGTTTACAAAAAATTACTATTCAGAGCCGCCCCGGCCATCCACACAAACGCAAAATTTAGGCGAAACCCAGACCTTAAACTTTGAAGGTATAGCCCAACAATTCAAGAACCGTAAGCTATTGACCGACGGACAAGGTCGCCGACAATTAGAAGCCAAAGGGCAGAAACTTTTAACCACAAAATTAAAAGCTTTGCCCCCGGTGCCGCCCTTGCCAGAAGAATTGATTATCGAAGGTGAGATCGTCGAGGATGAGGAGTGACAGCCATAGACAAACTGTTGGCGCGACGTGTCACCCCAGATTTAAGGAATGTAAGATTGAAAAACATCACCGGCATAAAAGGAAACCTTACGAAATCCTAAAGCCCTTAAATTGCCATCAGCCATCAATGCACTAGCCATATAATCTAAATCTTGAGCAGTAACAGGAGTATTCAGCATAACGTGTACAACAAGCACTTCGTTATCTAAGCCACCAACATTAACAGTACCTTGAGCACCACGCGCACGAATACTCTCTTCAAATATCTTTACAAACGCCTTTCGCTTCGCAGCACCGCCAACATCAGGAGTACCAGAAACAAAAGGAGTAGGAGAAGGAAGTAAAGCAGTAGAAGGAGAGGAACTACTAAAACAAAAACTTAAACCCATCGGCAAAATAAACACTAATAAGATGAACCCGCCGAGAATCCTTAAAGCACCCATCGAATTACCCGACAATCCACGCCAGCCGCATTGCATACACCTATTAGCACTTCTCGAAAGTTGAGCACCGCAATCTTTACAATTAACTAAAGCCATAAATAAAAAGCACCCCCGATATACAGGAGCGCTCAAAAACCCGACCGGAGTCAAATGCTTTTTTTTATTCAAACTTCATCACCAAAGTAAAATCTTTCAACAAAATCGTTAGCATCCTCAACCGCCCGCCGATCCGCTTCCGTCTCAATGTTTTTAGTGAATGTATGAATCTTATCTTTCATCCAAGATATTTTTTCTTTCTTCATCCAATCTTCACCACCCGTTAAAACGCGATTATCTTCCGTAAGATGAGCAGAAGACCCATAAGCCTTTAATGTAGCTTCATCCATCGCGACTATATCTTGCATCCATTCCATCAGTGTTTTTTCTTTGTATGTTTTCATAGTTACCCCTTGACCTACCAGCTTACTTAAATTTTTAAAATCTTGCGCGAGCAACAGCACTAGTGCTTTGTAAGGTTAGTGATTTGATAAATACTCTTTCTTGCCGTAGCTTTTCAGCATGGCAAGAACAGCACAACTCATCAGCCTATCAACCGCCGAACGAAGTTCTTTGACAACCATCCTGCGGCGCGGCACAACTCCGGCACGAGTAAACACGCGCGCCCGCGCCCTCGACTTGCTCCATCGCGGACGACACCCGGACGAGATTGCCGCGACTTTGCGCCTGAGCGTACCGACCGTCTTTAACATCAAGCGGCGGTATCTCGCCGAAGGTTTCGACGCCGCTTTGCATGACAAGCCGCGCTCAGGACAACCCTGCCGCATTGACGGTGTGGCACGCGCCAAGATCACGGCGCTGGCGTGCTCCACTGCTCCCGCTGGTCATGCCCGGTGGAGTTTGCGACTCTTGGCAGACAAAGCCATCGAACTCGGCTTCTGTGAAAGCATCTCGCACAGCACAGTTAAAGAGGTGCTGAAAAAAACCGACTCCAACCGCACCGCCAGAAGTCGTGGTGCATCGGCGCAATCACGGGCGAATACTTAGCGCGGATGGAAGACATCTTGCACTTGTATGGTTTGCCATACGATGAACAGCGCCCCGTGGTCTGCTTCGATGAACTGCCCGTCCAACTCTTGGGCGAGGCGGTCGCACCGTTGCCGATGACAGCGGGAAAGCCTGCGCGCGTTGATTATGAGTACGAACGCAATGGTACTGCCGCCTTGTTCGTCGCCTTCGAGCCGTTGACGGGAAAGCGTCTGGTCGAGAGCAGTAAACAAAGAACGAAAGCCGACTACAGCCGCTTTATGCAAAGAGTCGCCGAGATGTTTCCGACGGCGGAGAAGATCGTGCTGGTGCAGGACAACCTGAACACGCACAATGCGAGTTCCTTCTACGAAAACTTGTCGGCGGCAAAAGCCTTTTCTTTAACGCACAAGTTCGAGATGCATTACACGCCGAAGAAGGGGTCATGGCTCAATATCGCGGAGCTTGAGTTGTCGGCACTCGCGCGCATCTGTCTCTCAAGGCGCATCAAGTCAATCGAAGAACTTGACCGGGAGATACAATCACTTGTCAAAGAGCGTAACGAACTAAAGATCAAAGTCGAATGGCAGTTCTCAATCTCTCAAGCGAGAGAGAAGTTGAGCCGCCATTACGAGAACGTGAAATCTAAAAACTAACTTTACAGAGCACTAGTGCATTAGACAAAGATTAAAAAGCCAGAAAGAGGAAAAACAGAAGAAGCTACGGGAAGGCAGGAAATAGATTATAATGCTTGGATAAAGCGAAAGGGCGAGTGCTTACTACACCCGCCCCATCAATTCGGTTTATGCTTGCACGCACCGAACCTTAACAAAGACAGCATAGCATAAAACCGAAATCTCATCCACTAGAGAGGTTTTTTATGCTATGAGTCAAATTCAGCTTACCCTGCCCGAAAAAGATTTCGCCCGCAGCTTTATAAGGGATTTCTCCAGCCCCTTCGCGATCCAGCAAGCCGAAGGACGCCGCACAGATTGGCGCACTAAATACAAGCCTTTAAGCGATCCGCTTATCCATGCCCATTTACAGCAGCAATATTGGATTGGAACAAAAGCCCCGTGGTATCCCTTATTTTTTAATCTTGATATAGACCGCCCCGACCAAAAGACCCTAGACAGAATTTTTAACAGGCTAGATACCTTCGGCATCGGTGAAAGCCAACGAGCTTTGATGACAACGCCAAGCCACAAGCGAAGCGGCAATTTTAGAATATATTTAAAACTTGAATACGCGGATCGCTTGCCGACTTGGCGACTTGGCTATGAAGCACTTGATAACGCTTTTGGCGACCTTTGCGAAATTTACCCGCAAAAGAAAAGGAAGGATCGCCTTCCATGCGGCAGAAGCCAAGACCTTATTAGCGAAGATGGAAGAATTTTAAATAATCTTACATGGCAAGAAGAACTCCATTACCTTTTAAAGATTGATCCTACACCCATTGAAAGCTTACCCCGCCAGCCGCTTTTAGCTTTCCCCGACGAGAAAAACGCCGAGAATCCTAAGACTTGGACCCCGCGCGCCGATATAGCAGAACTTTTAAAAGTAGGGCTGCAGGAACACGGCAGACGCCACGAAGCGCAATTTTGTATTTTAAGTGACCTTTGGCGCTCGAACTTCCAACCCGGAGACGCCGCCTTGCGTGTTAAAAAATGGATCCGCCTCCATCATAACGGCTTTAGTAAAGACGCCGCGGCGGGAAGATGGAAGAACATAAACGCCGAGATTGATAGACAAGTAAAATGGATTTGGGCGCGACCACAAACATTACTACCCGACACACCACACAGC
>MWWH01000384.1_pt1 | contig 12669 bp, 14 predicted proteins | sample 1047231 | NCBI WGS metagenome assembly MWWH01 (sample SAMN06349967, study PRJNA376086) | soil metagenome | isolation source: MG3-2 sample Antarctic (ecotone) soil | place: Antarctica | collected 2015-01-13 | reverse complement strand
CTCTATATCTATCGACACACCATAGGCTATCAAAAACTTACCGACGCAATCAGCTATAGCCAGTTTACCGACGGCATCACGACCACCGACAGGCGCAAGCTGGACGCCGGTGCAGGTGTCAGCAGACGTAGCCTGCCGGTAGCCCTGGCCGGTCTGGAACGGCGGGGAATAATCAGCCGGTCCGGTGGCGGCATCGGCGGAGCGGTCCGCTATACAATTGCCCAACTAAAGGCTAAAGCTGTAAATAAATCGCCGGAACCGGAGGATGATTCTGGGTCAGAGCCGGAGCAACTAGCAGCGCCAGTAGCAGCACCCCAACCAGTACCAGGGCAGAAATTGCCAGCCTCTCAACCACAACCAGGGCAAAACCTACCAGCACCAGCGCCTCAACTAGGGCAAAAGATTCCCCCCACAATAGAAACCGAATCCAAAATAAATACGGACCGGGCGGCGGCCATAACTTTAATTTTGGATAGGGTAGCTGGAATTACCCCTAAACAGGCCGAAAAGCTGGTCTCGACTGCTACACAAAACCAACGTGACATATCCTATATAGAACGTTTAGTGGGATATGTTACCAGTGTAGCCGGTAATCCCGCCGCCATGCTAACCGTTCTTATCAACCGCAATGAAGACCGCACCACCACCGGACCCAACCAGTCTAACCAGCAGGCCGGAGCCACACGCTATATCAACCGGCAGACCAGCAATCAGGGGCAAAGGCGTAACCAGCCGATAGATTTTTCTAAGCCAATCTACCAACGCTTTATTTCTCAGAATAATTCGGAGTGCTACAACCACTCAAACCTTGTTGAGTAAGCGAGGCTTTATGATTTCGACTATACCAACGGCCAGCCAACAATTCAGCCAGCTAAACCAGCACCTAAAGCCTTTGATTTAAGATAGGTGATGAGATGACAAGAAGGTCGGGCCGGAAAACAGCTAAGGAACTGACACCGGCCACCGCCCCTTACTAGCCGGTAGTGACCAGCCAGCCACCAGCTACCGGCCAACACAGCTTTAGGCAGATCAGGTAAGGACCAGGCTCTTAGATCAGGGCAGCCGGTCCGGCCTAGAGGGCTGATTTAATTTTATTAAACCGGCCAAGTACCTACCAGGAGCGGCAGAAAGGAATTTGAGAGAGATAAAGCAATGGACAATATTCGACAAGGAATAGCCAATTTGTTAGTTAGCTTGCTCAAATACTTTGAAAATGAAGTGTTGTTGTCGGTGGCCCGCCTCCAATTCTTTGCCTGGCTGGTTATTTTACTCTGGGACACTTTCACCCGCTTGTTTAGACACGATGCCTACCCGTTATTAAGCTACGACAGCAACAACCTTTTAATTTGGGTGGTTGGCGGTTTTCTGGTTAGTTTCGGCCTCTGGTTTGCGGCTGAAATCTGCTTTGATCGGGAGCGGACCGCCCACCGCGACGCCTTTGAGACAGACTTACCCGAAGCCCAGGCTCTAATCAAGACGCAAGAAGCCGATATTGTTAATTACATAAATCGTTTTAACCTTACCCAGGCGGCCTTAAATAAAGCTAACCGAGATCTAGAAATTCAGCAGGCCAGTAATGAGGCCAGTATCCGGGAGATCGCCCGGCTACAAAATGAAGTCCGCGACCTGCAAGCTAAATTAAAGGTGGCAGAGGCTAAAACCGAATTTCGCACCGCCCAGGCCGAGGAAGCCCGCGCCCGCCAGGCTCAGGCCGAGCAACGCGCTAATACCGCCGTTAGTGAGGCTTACAACCGGCTATTAAGCGAGATTGACCCTTTGATGAGCAATTTAGGCGAGTTCAGAAATCAGGTGATGACCAAACTGAAAACGAGCAGTAACTCTTCACCCGCCCAGGCCACCAAAGAAAAGGAAAGGGAAAAGTCGAGTACCCAGACCCTGACCAACAACGACCATACCCCGCCCCAGCCAACCAAGAAAAATTATGTTTAGAGAGCGGGAGAGCGAACGCCGCCCGACCTACGACCGGCAACGGGAACAAGGACGAGAGCAGAAACGAGAACAAGGGCGCACCGGCAGCCGACCCCGCTCCCAATATAACCGGGCCAGGCAACACCAGGAGAACGAGGCCCAGGCCCGCGAGGTTAAACGGCGAGTAGGTAAAGCTCAGTTGCTAACCGACCGCGACATGGCGATTATACGCCGGATAGCTAAAGGTGGGGTAATGAGTTTAGAGCAGGCCCGCCAGGTCTTCTGGCGCAAGGAGGACGGTAGCCTGGCCGCCAGGACGACCGCTCAAACCCGCCTGGGCCAGCTTGTAGGGGCGGGCTACTTGCGAACCGATTACACCCACGCCCGGCGACCAGGTGAACAGGTTTACAGCCTTACCAGGCAGGGTGCAAACCTTTTAACGCCCCTGGAACGCGCCAGGGCCGCTATAGGGCTACCCGGTCAAAACGAGATACGCCAGCAGCTTGACGCGCAGAACGTGCGGATCAATATCGAGCGGGATTTAGCCGGGCGAGGAGCGCAACTACTGGACTGGAAAACCGAGCATGATTTACGGAGCGAGCAGACCCGCGAGATCAAGAAGCTGGTTAAGCACCAGGGCCGCAAGTTGAGCCAGGCCGAGCTAGATCAGCTACCGGACATTGCCGACGCCCAGGCCGTGATCGAGGATACAAGCGGTCAAATTTATGGCCTTAATGTCGAGATCGACGGCCAATACTTCGGCCAGATGTTGAAAAACAAGATCGGTGATATGCACCGCCTGAGCCAGCAAACCGGCTTGCCGGTGGTATGGGCCACTACCGGCAGCCCGAACCGCGCGGCCAGGCTCAACCGAGAAATTGACGGGGCCGGAGCAAGCCAGACCGTCCGAATAATCGAGGTCGAGGATTACTAAACCAGGCCACTAACCGGCCAGGCGAGAAAATACGATGACACAGCCACTACCAGTACCAGTACCACAACAACACCCCTTATCACTACTCGCCCAGGCCCGGCCAGGGAGCGGCCACGCCGATCCGGCCACCGGCGGCAGCCCCGAACGTGGCATCCAGCCAGCCGGGACCGGGAAGAACCACCCGACGACCTTAAAGAAGCTCGCCCGCCGGTTGAACCGTCTTACAACGGCCATTCTACAAGACGGCCAGGCGTTCGAGGAACTGCCAGAGGAAGTGGCCCGCCAGGTTAAGGAAGGGTTAGAGGCCGTCGAGAAGGGGCTAAAACAAGCCAGAGCCAGAGCCAGCCGCCTCCCAGCCGCCTCACCTCAGAGCCAAACCAGGGCCAACCGCCGCCGACCGAGCGGCCCGGTAGAGTTGAGAGACGAGGAGCTAATAATCTTAAAGTGGCTCAGGGAAAAGAAGTTCTCCACCACCAGCCATGTCAAAAGCCAACTCGTGATCGAGCGAGCTACCGACCGGCTGCGCGAACTTGAAAAAGCCGGGTTGCTTTCGAGCTACCGCTATCAGGTTCACAAAGGCCGCCAGTCGGAAAAGTGCTACTGGTTATCTTACGCCGGAGCGAAGTACCTAACCGAAAGAGGCATAGCCACCCGCTACGAGAGTCGTTACGTTAGTCGGCCACCGTCTGAATATGTGATTCGCTTTCGCACGCTGGAATTAGAAGTGCCGTTCGAGGCTCGGCGGCTGGGTTGGAAAGTAACCGAGCCAAAATTCTATAATAGTGCCAGACCCAGGCCCAAGAACGAGCCGAGCCAGCAGGCCCGCCTTTTGATGGAACTGCTCGACCGGCAGGAGCAGCGCGAGATAGAGCAGGCCCGCCGGTCAGGTGAATACAACCACAACCAGCACCAGGCCGCGAGTAATAGTAATAGTAATAGGCAGGTGCAGGGGCAGGATTACCAGGCCAGGAAACATTTAGAGATTGTACCGAGCCAGGCTAACCACCATGTTTGTTACTTGCCCCAGGCCGACCGGGCCATCATTTTTATTTTGTGTCCAGAAGATATAACCGGCCAGTTCTGGGAAGCCCGTATCAAAGAGTACGGCGAGTTAGCGCAACGAGTTAAAACCTTTGGAGTTTTCTACACCCGCGACCAGGCGACGGCCTGGTTAGAACTCCTCAATGAAACCGGTATAGGAGTAGTTTCGCTAGAAAAATTACCCCAGGTGCTGCGGGATATTACGTATGAATATAGCGGGCAAAAAGCCTAAAACCAGCTTAAAAGGGTCTGAATTGAGTCCCTGTTACGATTTTAGGGGTAATATTAGATAGAGACTTAAGCGGCCTGCGCCCGCTTAGTAGAGCCGCTCGACGAGGCTTAGCATTTTTATCAAAAAACGCGCCTCGTCGAGACAGAGCGCGTTAAAATCTAATTTGGCTGGCTATTGCGCTTAGGCGCAACAGTAAAGGGGCGAGTACGCCCCCCAGCCAAGTTAGATTTTGCCTGTCTACGCTCTACGAGCGGCCAGGCCACGCGCTCTGTCGAGTCTTAGGCAGAGAGCCGGGAAACTCTTAAAAATCTAATTTTACTTTTGGGCTAATAGGTACAGGAAGATAGGGGTAAAAAACACACACTAGCAGGTTGTCGAAGGGAGGGCCAAAGGCGGAAAATGTTTTTCATGTCAACAGGTTGCTAAAGATGTCAATTAATGGGTGCCTTGGTCCACCCAGTTGCGGACAGATTGGGCCACTAACATAAATTCATTTTCAGCCTTTACAGTGAGATAAAAGTCGAATTATTTTTATTTTGTTTTTATTTCGATTTAGTGGTACACGACTGGCGAAACCACCTGGTACAATCCGGCCATTGCTTGACACTAAAGACAACTTTATTATTTCCGTAATAGGATAGGAGGTACAAAGAATGTTAATCAAGTGGAGAAACGAAAAAGAACTGGAAGATACTGCATTTACGGCTGAACTTTTTGATGGCTTGCTGGTTTTTCGATGCCACAAAAGAAACCACCTATGGGAATGTTACGCCAATGGCGCAGACGAAGCCTACAGTTTTTTTGGTTTTGACGAGGAATTTGCAACTGAACAGGATGCCAAGCAAGCCGCCGAAGAATGGTTATCCAGGAAGTTAGCCGAAATAAGTACATTAACCTAAAGTAACAAGTAATCCTACTTTTTATTTTCCATCAAACTTTCTTATAGGGTTCTTGACGGTCTTGGGCACTAACTTTGTTGGATGGGGCTATTGAGGTGTAATGGAACAGAAATATACGCCCCGCGTACCTTTGTTCTAGTTCAAATCCATAACCTCCATGGCGAAATTGGACCAAAAGCCTACCACAAAAAATGTTCGACTATATGAGGAACCCCAGGGTTAGGAGCGATAAGTTCTGAGAATTTGGCAGGAATTTTAATGACATACGAGCAGACAGGTATGGACTACTACAGTTAAAAAGATAGTTAAGAAGGTTCCCAATGAATTTTGTTACTTTTTAACGATTTTTTAACGGTTTTTAAGCTCAAACGCGGGCTACTTTTACAGTTCATCTCAAGGTTACGTCGGGCAGGGCATCAACCATTCATTCTTACCCCTCCTACGGAGGGGCGAGGTCCGCGCTTTGCGGACTAAGAATGCTGGTTGATAGGAACTCTGCGAGGCCAGAACCTCTTAACTCAGCTTTGTTTATAACAATCATATAAGTCAAGTTAAGAGGATGTGTAAAAATCTATTGTAAATATTGCGCCAGTTTGATCATCTACTGTATATACTGAGTGATTAAAAATCTGTGGAGTAGGACAAGGAGTGGTAAAACAACCTGGGCCGGCTGCTGGGAAATCTGTGTTTCCATAATCTAAAACCCACATTGGTCGATTCTCAATATGATTAAGAGTGACGTTTGTAGGAACACACTTCCCATCGTTGGAACAAGTTGGTATGTTAATATTTTGCGGACCAAGCCAACCTTGTTTATTACCACTTGTATTCGGAACACCTAAAGTAACAAGGCCAAAAACTGCAGTAAGTGTAACATTTTTACCATTTTGGGTTCCACCTAAAGCCCAACTCATCCCATTATTATGGACAGCAGTTCTTGCTTTTTGTAATGAAGTAATTGGTATAACAAGAGTACTAAGCACCGAAATAGGAACATGAGTTTCAAAAGGTACGAGAATTTTCTCACCCGCTTTTCCATTTGGAGTGACTACAGTTACATCCGATGCAGGCGTAGTTTGAGAAGGTGTTGAGCCTGTCGGTGAAGGGGTTAATGTTTGTGATGGTGTGGGTGTCATAGTGGGTGTTAAAGTCGACAAAACGGTTCCTGCTGCTCCGTACTGTGCTTGTGGAGCTGAGAGAGTTGGAGAATTAGAAGCGGTGAACTGTTTATTAGGGTTTGTCAAAGCGACTGCTAACCAAATAAATATTACTGAGCCAATTATTACTATAGCAATTGCGCTAATCAATATGTTATCGAAACCTTTAAGTTTTAGTTTCACGGTACCCTCCTCTCTTAAAATTTAGTAGCTAGATAAGTTATTTTTATCGTTTACTATAGCGAAGTGCGTAATTATTGAACCATTTATGGCTAAAGTGAGATTCAAAAATGGTTCTATGGTTTTGCAACATGCTGTAATCTAGCTAAAATTATACTGTCCATACCTCTACAAACCATTTATTCCCATCACCTGCTGCTCCACCTTGATTTCTTCGGTAATTAGGACAGTTATTTGGTCCATTCATGTTGCCGCCATTCGGGTTACCGCCATCACAAACGTTATACGGTCCAGGTCCATAAGGAGGAATAGTAAAGTAATAAAACGTTTGATCCGCATAATTTTTATATTTGATTTGCGAAAGGACAGTTTGTTGGGAAGTAGCACCTATTTGAATAGTATTATCAGTTGTTTCCCCATAAGCACTAACCTGCGATCCTTGAAGATAACCAGTAGCTGGAACATTAGGACGATTAATTGCATCATATAACCTAGGTTCAGAATATTGACAAATACCATCATAATCATGACACCAGTAATCAGTAATCGGGTCATATTCGTTAGTGTAAGTATGTGTTGTTCCAATGCCTGGATAAATCGTTTTTTCACAATGTTGAATGATCTGATCATTGAATGGGCTTCTACTTCCTGAGCGGTCTATAAATTCAGAAATTAAAACTACTCTTGGACCGCAGCCACCGTTGATGGTTTTAGCTATTCCAGTCTGAACAAATGCCGATGAACCTACGCCAGTATCCCCTAAAGTAAGAATAAGCACAAACGAACCACGGAAGCCACAACAACCTAAATTTGGATCGACCGTAAGAATATTAGCTGAACTTCCATCATTATTGGCCTGGTTAGTTACATAACCCCCAAAACAGGGTTGACCAGGGCATGCGTCTGCTTGTGCGGGTAAAGGGTCGTATAAAACAACAGCAAAAATACCAAGTAGTAAAAACATTACTGCAAGGTAGTGCCAACCACGATGAATTTGATTAAAGGAAAAATTGAACATTGGTCTAGTCCCTTTTCAAAATTAGCTGTGAATTAGATCAAGATACTCATCATCAGGCCAAATTTACCTCAGCAACTTATTAAAAATGGGTGATTCCCGAAAGTATTATAAGTGGGTTACTTACTTTTCCATTAACACAAGACGATTTTCCTAGTCTAAAAATCGTAGTAAAACTTGCTGTAATTAATACAACGCATTATAGCTACAAAATATTATTTAGGATTTTGAGAAAACTGATAGAGTGGAGTATAGAAATTGTAGTGGTTAGCTGTGTAGCGTTATTACTAATCCTATAGTAGCATAGCGATATAGTTCACACATCCGGGATTACCGAACAAATTTTTAGTTAGTTACCTACTTTTCCCAAGTAATATTTTTATTTACTAACGAACCAACCTGCAGATAGTGCCTTTATTAAAGCATTTGTTCTATCTGTTACTCCTAATTTCTGGTATATATGCATAAGGTGAGCTTCTACAGTGCGGTTTTTGATATGCAAATAGGTAGCTATTTGGTTATTTTTGCAACCTTGCATCAAAAGTGAAAAAACTTCTGTTTCTCTGTGCGTTAATTCAAATGGAATTTTGCCATCCATAAGCCAATTCTCCTATTGAAAATCTTGCATGATAAATTATCTTCTCATCACACGAACTTAAATAGGAAATCTTATAGAAATAAGTTAGCATAAAGACTTAGGCTATTGCAATAGCTTAGACTGTGAGTTTAAGCATTAATTATTACAATTTTGGTAAAATAAATTAATAAATGAAATCTTTAATGTGGCTTCTATTGATAATTGCTTCGCTGACTGGATTAGAAAGGTTATAGCAAGTTACTCTTAGCGTTAGCTGTTGTTGCAATGTTTCAAAAATTGGGCGGCGGAATTGGCAGTAGTACCTAACCAACCAGTAAAACTGATTGTCCTTGCCCTTGTCACACATGGTAAGGGTCGTTACCATCTGTGACAGGTGTGCAACAAGGCTGTGGCAAAGGTGTAATATGGACAAGAGCAGGAAAGAATATGACAACATTTGTGGCCTACTACCGGGTTTCCACCGACAAACAGGGCCGCTCAGGCTTAGGATTAGAGGCCCAGCGTGAAGCGGTCAGCCGTTACCTGGCCGGCCGTGGACACGGCGGCGAGGTGGTACTGCTGGAAGAATTTACCGACATTGAAAGCGGCAAGCAGCACAGCAACCGGCCAGCCCTGGCCGCCGCCCTCGAACTATGCCGCAAAAAGAAAGCGGCCATTGTCATTGCCAAGCTAGACCGGCTGGCCCGCAATGTGGCTTTTATTGCGAACCTGATGGAAAGCGGCGTTGATTTTGTGGCGGTTGATATGCCCCAGGCCAACCGGCTAACCCTACACATCCTGGCAGCCGTAGCCGAACACGAGCGCGAGATGACCAGCCAGCGCACGAAGGAGGCGTTAGCCGCCGCTACCAGGCGCGGCGTGAAGCTGGGGAACCCGACCCCCCAGGTTTCGCTACACAAATGCCGTAACACCATTGCGGCGCGGGTCGAGCAAGAACACGCGAAAATCTATCCCACAATTTGCGAATTGCGAGAGCGGGGATTATCTTTTAGAGCTATCGCAAGGGAGTTAGAGCGGCGCGGTATTGCTACGCCAAAAGGCGGGCGCTGGCATAGCGAAAGTATCGCCAGGCTGTTGCGGAAAGCTTCTTGATCAATCAGGTAAGTAAGGTAGGGTAGGCAACCAGCCAGAAATAAGGTAAAACCGATAGCGAATGAAGATGAAGATAAAAATTATACCAGCGCCAGCCGATTGGCGGAATATACCGGAAACAAAGGTTGAAGTCGAAGACTTACCACCGGATATTGAAGTGCTATAACTAACCGTTCGTTCTTATAGAAAATCCTCTCAGGCGGACCGGCCCTTGACTGGCTGTGCTGTTGGTAGTGAGGGCGAAGCGAGGTGAAGTGATAGTAGCAAATTGGGAGGCAGTCCCCTCGCTTCGAGACGAGTGCATTGTCGCACAGCCATCAAGGGTAAAGCCGACAAGCGGCCCGGTCCACCATCGAGGATTTTAGGGGGCTTGGCTTAGTTCAGTGATAGCCACCAGTACACTAACAGTTAGTCTAGTGGCTCACCGCTCTCATGTTGCCGCCGCATTTCTTTTTCAGTTTGCATAGCCGCCACAAAGTTAAGAGAACCAATATCGGAGCGGCTCAGGCCAGCCTGTCGGTGAATGTCCGGGTCATCCAGCCAGTCGGCCAGCCACACTTTATTAAACCCGGCCAGGGCGGTCCGATCCTGTTCTGTCAGTTCTATATTGACACCCATAGCGGCCAGCCGATCAGCGAGTGGAACGCAGGCCACGAGTAGGGCGATAGCTTCAATTCTTTTCACAGTATTTCCTCTATCCAAATAGCCCAAACTGCTAACCCCCTAACAGGCGCTGCCAGAAGCCCCTTTTAACCGGTTCTGATGCAATTTGCAGGGCAGGGGAATTATCTACCGACACGGTCGGTTCCGGGGCTGGCTGGGGCTGTGGTAAAGCCTGGGCGGCTTGTAGCTGGGCTTCGAGGTTTTTAACACGCTCTGTCAATTGGCCGATGGTTTCCGCGCTCGTTATTGACTCTTGACGCCGTAATTCGTGCAATGCTTCAAGCCTATCATAAAGCTTATCACGGTCATTCTGGATAGCCTGTAGCGCCATGACTGCGGCCCGGTTGTCACTACGAGTCAACCCTTTTGACTCTTGACCTGACTCTTGACTGACAACATCGGAGTCAATGTCTTTAGTCGCAACTTCGGCCAGGCGCTTTGTTAGCAAATCCTCTACGCTGGATTTTAAAACCTTACGGCCACGCTTTTCGCCACTGCTTTGGAGTTCACCTCGGCCTAGCATCCGGTAAATAGACCGCACATCAACGCCTAACATACGGGCTGCTTCTTCCATGGAAATCCAGTCCACTAATGACACTCCCTGAAATTTGCGACTAATGACACATGACGCGGCTATTGACTGTCGTCAGTAACCAGGGATATTCTACTAGACCGGGGGCGCTGGCACAATCTCAGAATTCGGTCTATAATATGTTATCGTTTTGTTATCATATATCCAGCCGGAGAAGAAACTATGCTACTAACCCGCTTAAAATACTGGCGTGAGCTGCGCGGCTACTCGGTACGAGCACTGGCCGAAAAAAGCAAAGTAGGCTTTACCACTATTTCATTTTTGGAGAACCAGCACCGACCGCCACATGGCACGACCGCCAGCAAATTAGCTGATGCCTTGGGCGTGGAAGTGGCAGAACTTTACGACCAAGCACCGCAACCACCAGCCCAGCCAGGTCCGGTAGTATTGGAACTAAAATATACGCCAGTACAATCAGTAAGCGATAACAAAACGATAACAGCAAGTCAACCGGTCCAGCGCCGGACGAATAAGCAAACGGCCGGTAATTCCTGGATAATAGACCAAGACGGCGATGCTTTCGGCCCGTTCATTCAGACCGAGGCGGAGCGGTTAAGAGTCAAGCTGGGCGGCCAGCACCAGGCCAGGGTTTACGAGGGGACAAGTAGGGCAGAGGCCAACGAGCAACACAGGCAATTCCTGATCAGGGTAGCCAGGGGGCATGATGCATGGTAGCCTGGTTAAATCTAACTATTTAGAATTAATTGGCTAAAAGTTGCCCATTGCTAATATAAAAAAGGTATAATTGTAATCTTCCTGTGAGAAATCATACTTGCAAATTATTATTAATTCTTGTAAAGTTATAAATGGCTGACAAACCTTTAAGAGTAATCTTTTTTAAAACCAATTCTGGAACCTCGCCGGTTGAAGATTGGTTAGATAGTTTACCTCTTAAGGACCAGGATATCATAGAAGACGATCTTAACGTGCTCGAAACAGGTGGCGATTTAGATATGCCACTCTTCAAACCACTAGGTCATAGTTTATGGGAGTGCCGAAGTAACCTGACAGGTAAAAGAAAAGCACGTATTATATTTTGCCTTCATGATAAAAAGGTATATATTCTGGATGGATTTATAAAAAAGACCCAGAAGACACCTTTAAATGAGTTGAACCTGGCCCGTAAACGTAAAAGGGAGATGGGTTTATGACCACTCGAGAACAATTGATACTTGAACACAGCGGTTCAAGTTTAGAAGATAGGCTTAGAAGAAGGGGCCGCCTGGAAGAAAGTAACAGGATAGCTGCTGAAAGAGTAGAAGCCTGGAAGAATGAACAGAAACAGGCTGCCATAGAAAATCATAGTAAACAACCACGACACTTACCTTTAGTACATGGTGGGCGTCCTACTTTTTGCCATTAATTAAAAACCATAAACTTTTGTGCTAGATCCGCTGATTGGCGGGTTTTTCATTTCATAATAAAACCGAAGCTTTCTGTTCTATCCAGGGCGGTTGAGTAGCGGTGTGGTAATAAAGAGGTTATTCGTCTTTGGGGTTTTTGCATAACCCCAGTATACAAGCTCAATTTGTAACACTTTGTTTAATTATTTAAAGCTATCAAAGTATTGACTCTATAGTAATCATGCCTTACATTAGGTATGGACGATTCACTATTTAGCAAAAAGATAAGAACGGATGAAACTAGCTAAAGCCAGGAAAACCGGCAACAAACTTAAAGTTTACCGGGTCAAGCGGAAAATGACCGCCGCCGAGCTGGCCGAAAAGGCTGGCGTCGAGCGGGGTTCTATCAGCTATATAGAAAACAACCGCCGTCGGCCACGACCGGAAACAGTTCTTAAACTGGCTTTTGCTTTAGGGTTCGAGGTGGAGTCCGCCGAGGAAGCTGCCGAAATTTTAGGCATTCAAATGTCTAAAAGTCGGGAGGCAGCTCAAACACCAGAACAAGAACAATCACAAGATTTAACCGGGGCTGCTTAGTCCTGGTTGAGGAAAAACTAACGATAACGAAGAAATAGCAGTAAATTAAACATGAAAAAAGCCGCTGGAACTGGAAATCTAAGCGGCTTAATTCATTCCATATTGTAACCCAGCAGGCTTTACGCCTACTATTGGTGTTTCTATCTTACATAACAGGTTAAAACTTGTCAATAGGATAGAGGCGCTGGAAAGGCTTTTATTTGCCATGTTCGACTTAACCCCAGGCTTTACCGCCATTCCTAACGATTTTCTTGACCAAATTGCACCAACTCTAACTGCCGCCGAACTGCTCGTTTCTCTCTATATATATCGACACATCATAGGCTATCAAAAACTTACCGACTCAATCAGCTATAGCCAGTGTACCGACGCCATCACGACCAACCACAACATCAAC
>MWWH01000383.1_pt1 | contig 12677 bp, 9 predicted proteins | sample 1047231 | NCBI WGS metagenome assembly MWWH01 (sample SAMN06349967, study PRJNA376086) | soil metagenome | isolation source: MG3-2 sample Antarctic (ecotone) soil | place: Antarctica | collected 2015-01-13 | reverse complement strand
ATTTCTATTACTGTACCTGCTCCGATGCGATTGTCGCCTTTTCTGGTCGAGGGCGTCGGGAAAATTAAATAAGCCTCGCCCAGAGTTCCGTTTTTGTTTATCTCGCGGTCAATCACATACAGATAACCGTCGCGCGGCGCTTCGATGCTTAGACGGACTTTTTCCTTCGGTTGAAAAGAGGTTTCAAACGAGACTCTTTCAGGCACGAGCTTTGAGCTGCCGCTCATCGTTAAAATTCTCGCTCCCGTGTCGCCGCTTCGTTCCGTGCGAAGCCGCCACAGCGTTACGCCTAAACGCTCTTTAGTGGGAGCGACAAGCGGTTTTGTCTGCGGTTTACGCTTTGCTTGCGCGCGCAAAACTTTTCTGCCTTTATATTTTTTTCGCGGCGGCGCCTTTCGGCTCGGAGCGGTCGTTTTGCCCATTTATGGAAAATTCTGTCGCTCTCGTCAAACCAAAATTAACCGTCGCCGAAAAGAAAATTATCAATATGGTCATTGACGGTTTGCCGTCTGAGAATTCTCGTCGCGCTTATCGCAGACACTTGGAAGAATTCTTCGTCTGGCACGCATCGGAAAACCGACTGGAACTAAATAAAGCTTTGCTAAACAGATATGTAAAATCCTTACGCGCCAGAAAACTCTCGTCATCTACCATTAACCAGAAACTTTCGTCTATCAGAAAATTGGCGACCGAAGCCGAAGATAACAATTTGATTGATTCAAGAATCGCTAACGGAGTTCGTGCGGTCAAAGGCGTTCCGTTTAGAGGCAGACGAACCGGCAACTGGCTCACCAAAGAAGACGCGCAACGCTGGCTGAACGCACCTGATACACAAAATTTGAAAGGCGCGCGCGACCGAGCGCTACTGGCAGTTTTAATCGGCTGCGGATTAAGACGCGCCGAAGCCGCGATTCTTTCTTTCTCGCACATCGAGCAACGCGAAGGACGCTGGGCAATCGTCGATATTGTTGGAAAGCGCGATAAGATGCGAACTGTTCCGATGCCGTCATGGGCGAAGGCTTGCGTGGACTCCTGGAAAACAGTCGCCCATTTAGAAGAAGGTTTTGTTTTTCGAAGGGTTAATAAGGGCGATAATCTAATGGGTGAATCAATCACGCCGCAGGCGATCAGAGATATTGTTGCCGGTTACGCATTGAAATTAGAAAATCAAGGAATTGCGCCGCATGATCTAAGAAGAACATTTGCCAAACTCGCGCACAAAGGCGGCTCGCCGATTGACCAGATTCAATTATCTCTTGGACACGATTCGATTCAGACTACCGAGAAATACCTCGGCGTCGAGCAGGATTTAACCGACGCTCCGTGTGATCATCTGGGACTTAGAATTTCTAATTAACCATTGGTGCTAGTTGAAAAAGCCACGGAAAAGTTTCTATTGTGAAGGTGACCAAACCAAACACAAAGGAAGCAAATGCCGTGACTCAAGAAAACTTTATCATAGAACTTTTTTGCCGTGTAGATGATATCAATTCCTGTTAAAAGCAGTATATTTGTTGAGTTATCTTGCTGAAAAATCAAAAATTAAGGGATGAAGGAATTCGGAGTCGGCTTATCGTTTGGCGCGCCGAAGACTGCGCCTTTGAAACCGTTTCCGGTAGTCTTTATATACCAGGCACCTTCACTAGGACGATAAACACCGACATCGACTTTACCGTCGCCATCATAATCAGCCGGCACGGGCAAATCACCCACTGCTCCGTATTGATAGCCTTTGACTTTGAATCCATCCCTGCTCGTTTGTAGATACCACGCACCGTTATCGGGTCGATAAACGGTAATGTTAACTTCCCGTCGCCATCATAGTCCGCCGGAATTTGTTTGTCCGTTCCCCAATCCATTCCCACAATGCTTTTGTCCGAACGAAAAATATCAAAAATAAATGAGCCATTTTGTTTGGAAATATTGCTTTTATAAATAAGCAGCCTCTTTTCATTATCAGGCAACATTCATTTTGCGCGGTCTGCCGCCTTTTTTCCCGTTTTCCGCGCTCGACTTCTGCTTGACTTCCGTTCGCGCTGCGCCGCCCTTTTTACCAGCACTGGATAAATGTTCCTTTAACCCGCTCATCCATTTTTGAGTGCCGAAGACGCCCCGCAGAAGGTTCGGCAAAAACAAATCTTCATCCAAACTCGTCCAGCGCAAATACAAGCCTTCAACGGCAATCTCGACATCCTTTATTTGTTCGGCGGTCGCGCCCTGCAAAATCTGAATTAAACCGGCAGGAACGATTGCCGTAACTCCGCTTTCAAGCTCGATGACAATGCGCTTTGTTTTAGCATTATAGGAAACCGACTGTGCTTTCGGGGATGAGGCGAGCGTTTCGCGCCCGCGGTTTGTTGCCGCTTCAAATTCTAAATTTTCGTTTTTCATCCGTGTATTTCTCTCCATTTTAATTGAAAGCTCGCTTGATTCTCTTGAACGATTCGGACGGCGCGGCGCATTTCATTTTGGTTAAAACCGTAATTATTTCTTACCAGAACTTCGGTTTCGAAATTTACGATTAACAAATTGCCTTGATGCCAAATGTGAACGTGCATCGGTTCATGGTCGTCGGTGTTTATCTTGAAACTGAATGCGCCTTCTCTTAATACCGTCCCCATACTTTTTATAATAACCTAAACAGCTTAGGTTTATCAATCGCAGAACGAATTATTTTGCAATTATTTTCGGGTTTTATTATCAAGTTAAATTTTTGAATGCTATTTTGCTATCGGGTTCGCGCAGGTAAGAATCTAAACAGTGAAAGATTATCTATGAAAATCAATCTGCCGACATCAACACAGCGTCTTCCCATTGACCGGCTCAAGCATCCGCTAAGACCCGTCGATAACGAACCGGTGAAGCCCGAAGATTTACTTTTTGGAGATAAGGAAGGTGTAGAGCTGGAGAAAGTTGTCAAAAGGCTTTACCAGCAAAAAATTAAGAAACAATCTTTAAATTTATGAGCGAGGCAAAAAGAACGATACTGCAAAGAAACACCTTTGTCCCAATTGTAAAAAAATTTGGGATTGTAATTATGATGATACTGAATATGCCTTACGAAATGCTTGATCTTAGACTGTGTAAACCGGCAAGAAAGAGAAAAGCTCTGGCGGACTGTGGATTGAATAAATCGATATTTAATTTTTCTACTAAGTTTGGATACTGAAAATAATCCTTACTCCAAAAATTGATAATGTAGCCCCAGAACTGGAACATAATTCTGTAAATTTTAAGTAACTAATTTTGTAAAAATTTTTAAGGTTTGTTTCTCAAGAATGAGATTCTCTTTTCGATATATTTGGTCAAGTAACTTCGAGTTTATTTACGAGATTATTATTCAAATTGACCTGTCTGGTTCACACAATATAATTCCATTTTGTTACACACAATTTAGTTATATCGCGTGCAACAAAATGGAAACTAAATAAATTCAAAAACAATAAATCACGCGATTAATAACTTTGTATTATCAATCGCAATTGATATGCATACGCGAACAACGACATCTTTGAAAATTCGCATCTTCAAGACGAATTCTCTAAATCATTCTTAAAAGTTTTTGCCTAACCTTGTCTTATTCTACTGAATAACTTTTTATTCGATTTCTCTCGATTTTTCGTCAAATTTTAAGTTAAATTTCCAGTATTTTTAACTTAGTATTTTCTCAAATTTTGACCAAAAAACTATTTTTTCCCCTGTTATAAATTTCTAACAGGCTAAATCTTTTAATAGCTTTAATTAAAAATCTTCAAAATTTTTACTTGCCTGTAAACATTGAAAATAAGCAGTTTATGTTGTCAGAAAATTCGGTATTTTGTGTCAGAAATTAGCAGCTATAAGTCCTGTGGTTTCACGGTTTAACTTTTCACTGGTGTAGATAATCGCTTCAAAAATTGTTCTGTCAGATTCTGACAGACGTAAATCCAATAGGTGCAGTAGTTAACTTCTAACCAACGTTGAAAATCCGACCTATCCTGTTATACACCTAGACCGAAATTTATTGATTAAAATAAAAATCGCTGCAATCAGTTTGTTTTGATCTAAAATTTGCATTGAAATCCGGCTATATTTTTAGCACGATTTCAAGGCTTTTGGACGTTCTTACCCGTAGTAATTTGTCATTTTTCTTAGGACTTCATAACCACACCGCGGCAGCGTTTTTGAAAAAAAGAATCGAAGAATTTTTCGAGAGAATTCTTTTAGCAGAAGCTAATTTCAAAGACAGAATATTGCAAACTCCACTTTCGTTTGCTGAAGATAATGCTTGCTCGCGAAGCGGGTCCGCGCCAAATTAGAAACGATAGTTTTTGCTCATGCCACTTCAGATTTTTTCGCTGTTCAACGTATCGTTTTTCTAAAATTTCGTGCGTAAACAACGGTTCCTTTACTATTCAAATTTTGCCTTCATTTCGTGGTTTGAGATGTCTTGCCGTGTGTTTATTTAATCCCGAAAATATCAATTTCACTCCTCAAAATTTGCTTAATCAGATGCTATGACTGAAGCAATTTGACTGCCATTTCAGCCGGCGAGATTCTTCCTTAAAAACGTCATCTTTATTTTTTACGGACGCTGGTTTGAAGTGTATGACAAGTAGTGATAAAAACACTTGGTTCTTGCGCTCTAAACTATGAGAAATTAAGGAGTTGGACTTGCAAGCGTGCAAGAAATCGGCAAATAGGTGATTTACGAAGGGATTTAATAGCTCTAAACTCTTTATTCTATCGCATTTTAATCAGGTTTTTTAAGACGTTTTTGCCTCGTGAATTTTCTTGCGCTTTAAATTATTGGAAAATTTGCGTTTACGATGAAGAGCATTTTAGTGATTGCCGCTAAATAACTGATAACGCATGAGAACCGGGCTTGCAAAAAAGCGCAAGAATTTTGCCCTGTTATTTCGCGGCTAGAATGTTGTTTAGCAGAGCTAAATAGGGAGTAAAATTGTGCTAAAAAAACAGAAAAAAGATGAAAGACAAAGTGATTATAAATCGGCTTTCATCTCTAACCTTATTTCGCTTCTTCATCAGATAAATAATTCGTCCGAAACACGGAATTTCGCTGCCAAAGCTTTTGCCTGAGATTTGCTGATTTCACGCCTGCCGTTTATGACCTGTGAAGTTGATGACTAACTTTTGCTGATTTTTGTTTTTGTGGTCGAGTCTGCCGTGCCAGCCCTGCCGGTGAGCAATCCCGCTTTCGGAGATTTTGGGCGGTTTTGTCAAATTACTCAAACGCCAAAGTTATTTTATTTTTTTGAAGTTTTTACCCCAGAAACATTTAATTCTGTTGCTCGACACGAAATAACCATAACTCTCCTCAATCACAGAATTCGACAAAACGATAGCTTGTAGTGGTCGTTTGCGGTGCGGACTTTGGACAAATCGGACAGTCTATAAAACCCCTCCTATTTAGAACGCGGCTGTTTTTGGATTTTAGTTTTTAAAAATTTTTATGTTTGAACAAGGAGATTAACTTTAAGTCCGAGGGAGCGGCGGAATTTTTGGAAACCGCACCGGACATGAGATTTGACCGTTCTGAGCAGCAAATTGGTCATTTTGGCAATCTCGCTATTTGACATTCCGTCGTAAATTGCCGAATGCGGATCTACCACACGAATTAGGTCTTCAGAAGAATGACAAAATTTCTTTGAATGAGAACAGCAATTACCTAAACTGAACTTCTCCGAAAACGGTTAACTCAAAGCGTGGCGAAATCGAGCTTGATATTCCGCGCGTCCTAGTCCGCCCGTTTATCGTTATTTTCAAACGATCTACCTAAATCTGTATTGATTTAGAATAATTGATTGATTAGTAACCGTAACTAACATTAACGCTTGTGTTAATAAAAAATCCGTGTTATTTTCCCAATAGATATGAGCAAAGAAAAGGAATATACAGCGCAACAAGCCGCAATTGAGCTTAAAATCTCAGACAGCCGTGTTCGCCAGCTCGCGCTCGCCGGTGAGATTGAACATAAATATTTCGGTCGCGCTCTGGTTATTACCCAAAATGGAATAGAACAGGCTCGAAAACGTGAAACAAAAGTCGGACGTAAGAAACTTAATAAGGCAGCATAAAATATGAAAATTATCGCTATTGCCAATCAAAAAGGCGGCGTTGGCAAGACTGCGACGAGCGCGTCTTTAGCTACAGAACTTGCCATAAACGGCTATCGAACATTGCTGATTGACGCGGACCCGCAGTCGAATTTAACCGGCACTTTCCTGAATATCGAAAGCGTTACGACTTCGCTTGCTGAAATCATTATCACAGAACCGAAATCGAAGCCCGCTAAGCTGCGTGATAAGGCACTTACGACCGAAATCGATAATCTCGATATTATTCCTTCGACGATTTCCCTTGCCAAATTTGACCGCGAGCCATCGGAATCGATGGCAAATTTAGCCGACGCGTTGCAGGATGTTCGTGAGGACTATGATTTTGTAATTATCGATACGCCGCCGCACTTCGGGCTTTTACTTTCCGCTTCTTTAATGGCTGCTGATTACGTTTTAATACCTGTTATGCCTGCGCCGTATTCTCTTCAAGGGCTTGAAGACTTGCTGGAAGTTATCGAGAAAATTAAGAAATATCAGCGAAATCTGAAAGTTCTGGGTGCCGTCTGCACGCGGTTTGATAAACGGACAAGAATTTCAAAAACCAGTCTTGCCGAGCTGCAGGAAATCTCTAATGCTGCCGGAATTAATTTCTTTGAAACTATTATCCACGACGATACGAAACTCGAAGCCAGTTCTGGCGAGCATAAACCTATTCAGTTGCATGATCCGGGCGCGCGGAGTGCTGAAGACTACGCGAATCTGGCACAGGAAATTCTAACTAAACTCGAAATGACCGCTTCCCTACCCCAAACTCGTGATTTAAAGCTTGTTTCAGGTAATAAACAATAATGGTTAATAAAAAAGCCGAAATTTCCGACGATGAAAAAAATAATCCTCGAAAACGAAAGCGTCTTATTCCAACAAGAACCGCCGGGACTCCGGCAAATCCGGCTTTTAATAATCCGGCTGATGAGCTTTTTGCCGAGGCGTTTGCTCATCGTCCACAATTAGTGAAAGCTCCCTCCCTCCTTCCGGCTACAGAAGAAGCTTTAATAACCCTGCCTACCAGGGTGAGCAGGGAGACCCTGCTCACCCTGCCTAGTCATGGTCAAACAGAACAAAAAAAATCTACACCCGTATCTCCGGAAAACAATTATCAAAAGGTTACGAATACGATTACACGAGAGGCAATTCCGCAAGGACTATTCAAGCCGGGTAAATCAAAACAAGTTTATGACGTTCTCTACGGTTTAACCCGCGGCGCAATTTCCCCGAAAAGAACAATAAAAATCAGTAAACCGAAGCTTCGTAAATTATCAGGTGTGGGCGCGCGTACAACTATGGATGCCTGCCTGACTCATTTAGAGCACGTCGGACTCGTTCGTCAGCAGATTAATGACGGAGGATTTCACGAAGGAAATGAGTATGAGATTTTTACTCCTGAGGAAATTACCCTGCTAACCACGCCTAGGCAGGGTAACCCTGGTTACCCTGCTGAGAATCTAGGCAGGGTAGGCAGCCTAGATTCTAGGCATGCTAGGCAGGGTTCTCAGCCAATAGCTATAAGCACTTCAACCACTCCTAAGACTTCTTTAAAGACTAATACAAAGAGTGATGATGAGGTGCGCGTAAGCGAGACATTTTTCGCGCTGGCAAAAAGATTTGATGAGGCGACGAAAAAAATCACAGGCAAAGGGGTTTCCAAAACCGAAGCGGCGAAGTGGGCAAATCTTGCTGATCTATTAATTTTGGAACTTGAAGTTGCAGCAAGTCGCTCAGATGGAGTTTCATCGGTTCCGGCATTTTTGACTGAAGTTCTGCGCCGGCAGTTTTTTATGCAGCGCCAGCAGCAATCTTCAACTAAAGCATCAAAAACGAAACCCGATACGGTGGGCAAATCAGAATCAGGATCTTACGAGATTAAGCCGCTCGACGAAAAGGGCAGGGAAACGGCGCTCGAACAGCTGAGAGAATTTGCCGCAGATGATTTTCTGCAAGACTTTCAGAAATGGTACACGCCTGAAGACTGGGAATGGTTGGTTAAAGAATTGAAAGTGAAAATGTAGATTTCTAGTTCGGTATGAGGCTGTAAATTAAAAAAAGAAATTTTGTTACTCAAGATTTTTAAACATAAAAAACACCGAAATTCGCCACTGCAATCTTTTCAAATAAAAAAACCACCCATTCCTCCTTCGACGACAGAAAAATTGATTAAAAGCCGAATAAGAGCTGAAAAACGAATCATATTAGAATTACCAGCGACCATTTTTTACAGGGAAGTCAGATTCTCGGATAAAAGTGTTGTTTGAAGGCAAGTAAAATCTGGGTTGTTGAAAGCTCTAAAAGTAACTCATAACTAAGCACACGACAGTAGTTGAATAAACATTTGAAACTCTATTCGCTTGTTTGGTTTATGATAATTGAACAGGAGATTTTGCAACGCATCTAATCCAATTCGGAACAGACTTTTCGCATACCTTCGGTTCTTTTTTAACTTCATTTCCACATTCTTCAAAACTTCCACTTGGAGTTCTCCCATCAACATCGCCAAACATAGTCCGAGTCCTAATAACATCAGTAATTTGCCGATTTTTTCCGGCATCGTTAAATGCGTTTCTTCAAAATTGAATCCGCGCTTCTTCAAGCATCCGAACATCGTTTCAATCTGCCAGCGGACTTTGTATTCTTCCAAAGCATATTTGTTTTCTTCTCGACTCGCGACAATCAGATGTTCGGTTTTTCCACTTTTCCGGTATTTCACACAACTCACATAAATCTCTAACCCAAACACTTTGATTTTCACTTTCCCGCGCAATTTGATCTTTTCCGCCGTCTTTCTCCAAATTTGCAGAAAACTTTTTCCGCCTGACTTATGACTCGTTTTCAGTCGTATATGAAAATCAATCCCGTTTTCTATCAAATACTTAAACAATTCCGAACTCCCGAATTCGCGATCCGCATAGACTCTCCGGATTCTTTGAACTCCAAATTCCGCCACAAATTTCCTGATAATCGCCACGTGTTCAGCAGCCGTCGCGTTGCCTTTGTGACTCATGACTTCCCATAAAACAGGAATCGCCACTTGTTTGTAAGCCACGCTCAAAGTCAAAATGTTGATCCAGGTGTCACCGAATTTCCATTCTGTCCGGTCAATCAGTAGCTTGAGCTGACCGTTGAGTTTCAACAATTTCAGATAATCAATCGAAACTTTATTCTCATTTTTCAAAAATCTTTGCGTTTGCCGATAAACCGAATCCGATTCTGCTTCAGATTCAATGACATTGGCAATTTTAGCTAAATTCGAGGTTCTGGTTTTCAATAAAGCCGCCGCAAATTGGGCAATAAACTTGCGAGCGTGCCGTGAACCTTGTATATTTTCTTCCAACGCTTCGCTAAAAGCGTTGTCAGGAGTTTGTTTTTTTCGCTTTTCATATACACGATTTTAACAAACTCCTTTTTACTGTCGTGTGCTTAGATGACAAGTAGTGATAAAAACACTTGGTTCTTGCGCTCTAAACTATGAGAGATTAAGGAGTTGGACTTGCAAGCGTGCAAGAAATCGGAAAACAGGTGATTTACGAAGGTATTTAATATCTCTAAACTCTATATTCTATCGCATTTTAATCAGGTTTTTTAAGACGTTTTTGCCTCGTGAATTTTCTTGCGCTTTAAATTATTGGAAAATTTGCGTTTACGGTGAAGAGCGTTTTAGCGATTGCCGCTAAATAACTGATAACGCATGAGAACCGGGCTTGCAAAAAAGCGCAAGAATTTTGCACTGTTATTTCGCGGCTACAATGTTGTTTAGCAGAGCTAAATAGGGAGTAAATTGCGCTAAAAAAACAGAAAAAAGTTGAAAGACAAAGTGATTATAAATCGGCTTTCATCTCTAACCTTATTTCGCTTCTTCATCAGATAAATAATTCAGCCGAAACACGGAATTTCGCTGTCAAAGCTTTTGCCTGAGATTTGCTGATTTCACGCCTGCCGTTTATGAAGTGTGAAGATTAGTAACCGTAACTAACATTAACGCTTGTGTTAATAAAAAATCCGTGTTATTTTCCCAAAAGATATGAGCAAAGAAAAGGAATATACAGCGCAACAAGCCGCAATTGAGCTTGAAATCTCAGACAGCCGTGTTCGCCAGCTCGCGCTCGCCGGTGAGATTGAACATAAATATTTCGGTCGCGCTCTGGTTATTACCCAAAATGGAATAGAACAGGCTCGAAACCGTGAAACCAAAGTCGGACGTAAGAAACTTAATAAGGCAGCATAAAATATGAAAATTATCGCTATTGCCAATCAAAAAGGCGGCGTTGGCAAGACTGCGACGAGCGCGTCTTTAGCTACAGAACTTGCCATAAACGGCTATCGAACATTGCTGATTGACGCGGACCCGCAGTCGAATTTAACCGGCACTTTCCTGAATATCGAAAGCGTTACGACTTCGCTTGCTGAAATCATTATCACAGAACCGAAATCGAAGCCCGCTAAGCTGCGTGATAAGGCACTTACGACCGAAATCGATAATCTCGATATTATTCCTTCGACGATTTCCCTTGCCAAATTTGACCGCGAGCCATCGGAATCGATGGCAAATTTAGCCGACGCGTTGCAGGATGTTCGTGAGGACTATGATTTTGTAATTATCGATACGCCGCCGCACTTCGGGCTTTTACTTTCCGCTTCTTTAATGGCTGCTGATTACGTTTTAATACCTGTTATGCCTGCGCCGTATTCTCTTCAAGGGCTTGAAGACTTGCTGGAAGTTATCGAGAAAATTAAGAAATATCAGCGAAATCTGAAAGTTCTGGGTGCCGTCTGCACGCGGTTTGATAAACGGACAAGAATTTCAAAAACCAGTCTTGCCGAGCTGCAGGAAATCTCTAATGCTGCCGGAATTAATTTCTTTGAAACTATTATCCACGACGATACGAAACTCGAAGCCAGTTCTGGCGAGCATAAACCTATTCAGTTGCATGATCCGGGCGCGCGGAGTGCTGAAGACTACGCGAATCTGGCACAGGAAATTCTAACTAAACTCGAAATGACCGCTTCCCTACCCCAAACTCGTGATTTAAAGCTTGTTTCAGGTAATAAACAATAATGGTTAATAAAAAAGCCGAAATTTCCGACGATGAAAAAAATAATCCTCGAAAACGAAAGCGTCTTATTCCAACAAGAACCGCCGGGACTCCGGCAAATCCGGCTTTTAATAATCCGGCTGATGAGCTTTTTGCCGAGGCGTTTGCTCATCGTCCACAATTAGTGAAAGCTCCCTCCCTCCTTCCGGCTACAGAAGAAGCTTTAATAACCCTGCCTACCAGGGTGAGCAGGGAGACCCTGCTCACCCTGCCTAGTCATGGTCAAACAGAACAAAAAAAATCTACACCCGTATCTCCGGAAAACAATTATCAAAAGGTTACGAATACGATTACACGAGAGGCAATTCCGCAAGGACTATTCAAGCCGGGTAAATCAAAACAAGTTTATGACGTTCTCTACGGTTTAACCCGCGGCGCAATTTCCCCGAAAAGAACAATAAAAATCAGTAAACCGAAGCTTCGTAAATTATCAGGTGTGGGCGCGCGTACAACTATGGATGCCTGCCTGACTCATTTAGAGCACGTCGGACTCGTTCGTCAGCAGATTAATGACGGAGGATTTCACGAAGGAAATGAGTATGAGATTTTTACTCCTGAGGAAATTACCCTGCTAACCACGCCTAGGCAGGGTAACCCTGGTTACCCTGCTGAGAATCTAGGCAGGGTAGGCAGCCTAGATTCTAGGCATGCTAGGCAGGGTTCTCAGCCAATAGCTATAAGCACTTCAACCACTCCTAAGACTTCTTTAAAGACTAATACAAAGAGTGATGATGAGGTGCGCGTAAGCGAGACATTTTTCGCGCTGGCAAAAAGATTTGATGAGGCGACGAAAAAAATCACAGGCAAAGGGGTTTCCAAAACCGAAGCGGCGAAGTGGGCAAATCTTGCTGATCTATTAATTTTGGAACTTGAAGTTGCAGCAAGTCGCTCAGATGGAGTTTCATCGGTTCCGGCATTTTTGACTGAAGTTCTGCGCCGGCAGTTTTTTATGCAGCGCCAGCAGCAATCTTCAACTAAAGCATCAAAAACGAAACCCGATACGGTGGGCAAATCAGAATCAGGATCTTACGAGATTAAGCCGCTCGACGAAAAGGGCAGGGAAACGGCGCTCGAACAGCTGAGAGAATTTGCCGCAGATGATTTTCTGCAAGACTTTCAGAAATGGTACACGCCTGAAGACTGGGAATGGTTGGTTAAAGAATTGAAAGTGAAAATGTAGATTTCTAGTTCGGTATGAGGCTGTAAATTAAAAACAGAAATTTTGTTACCCAAGATTTTCAAACATAAAAAACAGTGAATTTCACCTCTACAGTCGCTTCAAATAAAAAAAGACTCCCCTCTATGCCTTTGACTACAGAAAAACTGATTAAAAGCCGAATAAGAGCTGAAAAACGAATCATATTAGAATTACCAGAAACCGTTTTTTACAGGGAAGTCAGATTCTCGGATAAAAGTGTTGTTTGAAGGCAAGTAAAATCTGGGTTGTTGAAAGCTCTAAAATTAACTCAGAAAA
>MWWH01000382.1_pt1 | contig 12686 bp, 19 predicted proteins | sample 1047231 | NCBI WGS metagenome assembly MWWH01 (sample SAMN06349967, study PRJNA376086) | soil metagenome | isolation source: MG3-2 sample Antarctic (ecotone) soil | place: Antarctica | collected 2015-01-13 | reverse complement strand
TATAAGTCTAGATCGTATGGAGGCACAGGCGTTGACAGCGCTTTGGATAACTTGCGCCCTCGTGCCATGTATGAGGGTTGATGGGGGGGGGTAGGCCCTTCGACTTGCCATCGGGCGAAAGCCAATCACCGCTACTGAACACAGAGGGCACTGACTCCCGGCTGTCCGAAAAAATCAACGCTCCATGCTTCTCTCTTGAGAGGACAAGTTCGGTGTAGGCTAAGGCTACAGTGCATCTTTTTTCTAAGACCGGGTTTTTATTTGCAAAAGCCGGCAATGACGACGATAGCATAGTGACGAATAGAAGAAATAATGGAGGCCGCATTTCAATGCGGGCCAAGAATATCATCGGCCGCATCATTATAAGAATTCTGATGATCTGAACTCATTGGGTTGCCGCCAAGACTGGATAAATCGCGACCAAGAGCCCGCGCTTCTTCCCGACTGCCGTGAATGCCCTCGTGCAAAAACTCCATAGAGCGTGTACGGCTTGCATCACCAAAGGCAGTAGGTCCACGAGTGTTGATACCTGCACGGTTAATATTCGTTAGCCCATTATTAGGCGTATTCATTGCACCGACGTTGCTGAACGGATTTGCTACCATCGTTCGTGCTGCAAGTGATTGAGCAATTCTTCCGCTGTTCATTGAAAAAGAGTAAGAATTGATTCCACTTTTGAAGCTAATATTCTCCATCTTGCCACCATTAGCCGCAGCAGCATTTACAGCGCGGGTGAGAGACTTCTCGACCCCAGCATATTGCTTGTGATCCGCAGCATTTGCGTTTCTAGTGACCTCTTTTCCGTTAACCATCGATACAACTTTGTCGATTTGGCAGGTGTATGTTTCTCCACTCTTTTGACAGGTCGTCCCTGTAGGATCGGTGCCATTTATCGGATCGTTTGCGACATAGGCGTAAAGGTTGGTCTGATCTTTGTAGCCTACAGGATCGACCTGAAGGAAACGAGCCTCTGCGGTTGAAGCGCTGGTTAGTGCGGCTGCAATTATAGCTGCCTTGCTCTTGAACGCCTTCATGCCCGTTCCCTCGAATCCTCGTACTGATAGCAGTCGACCATGTAATTTCCTACATTGCAATCCTGTCCTGTTCTCAACCCGCAGCGTCGTAGTTTTCGATCGTCAGGGGCCGCCGAGTTCCGGCCACTGTTTCCAATTCCACCCTTCGCTACAAAGCGAGTGCGGTCCCTTGCAGAGCGGGGCGGCGTCCATGATCGTGCGAACGACTTCCACCCGGTCGCAGGCGGCAGCGGGTGCAACATCGAGCACGGCTTGCGGCTCTGGGTTCATGCTGCTCATTTGCGCCACGTAACGCCGCAGAGTTGCGTCGGAGATGACCACCCTGTTCCAGATGGTTGGAGCCATCAGCGCCGATGTAGATCGGCTGCACGGTCCTTAGATGACCGATCCCGTCCTTCTCTCGCCCCCAATGAGTGTGCGGCGTCGAGCAGTTGGCAGCATACGTCTTCGGCGTTCGGCTACATCCCGTGGCGGCAACACCAACAAGGAGAAGAATGAGCGTCGTTTGATGTAGCATCATCAGGTTATGGTGCCGTGTTCGGCATTCCACTGCAATGACCGCTTCCAGTCGCTTTTGATGCGAAAATCAAAAGTTTTGCATCAGACTAGAATCCGAGGGAAACCAACCCCTTCCGCGATGCATAAATCCGATGCACAATTCGGCCTATGATTTACGGCTATGCGCGCGTCTCGACCACCGGCCAGGATCTGGCGCAACAGACCGCCCAGCTCACCGCTGCCGGGTGCATGAAAATCTACCGCGAGAAGATCAGCGGCGCGACGGCCGAGCGGTCCCAGCTCAAGCGCGCGATCGGCGCGCTCGACCATGGCGACGTGTTGATGGTCACCGCGACCGACCGCCTTGCCCGCAATACCCGCGACCTGTTGAACATCCTCCACGCGGTCAAGGAGACCGGGGCTGGCTTCCGATCGCTAGCCGAGCCGATGGTGGACACCACTTCGCAGTTTGCCGAGGTGATAATCGCGGTGCTCGGGATCGCGGCGAGCTGGGAGCGCGAACGCATCATGGATCGCACCGCCGCAGGCCGGGTCCAGGCAAGGGTGCGTGGGGTCAAATTTGGCCGTAAGAGTGCCCTCACCCCCCATCAGCAGACCGAGGCCCTGGACAGGCTCGCTGCCGGTGACACGCAACGCACCGTCGCCGCGCTATTCAACGTCAGTCAGGCCACGATTTCACGCTTGATCGATCGGTAGCGAACGGGCATGACCGCATGCAAACATGCGGTCATGTAGGGACGCTCACATGCCAACAATAGCTATTATTAGTCAGAAAGGCGGCGCGGGAAAAACGACCGTTGCCTTACATTTGGCTGCTGCTGCGGAAGATTCGGGTCATACCGCCCTTGTGATCGACCTCGACCCGCAGGCGACGGCCAGTCAATGGGCAGCATGGCGCAAAGACGCCCCGCCAGTAGTGATCGACAGCGCCCCCCCTCGCCTCGCCGCCAAGATCGAGCAGGCTAGGAGCCAAGGTGCGAGCTTCATTGTGATCGACACCCCACCCCACGCCGACAGCGCGGCCAGTGCCGCCGTTGAAGCCGCCGACTTAGTTCTAATCCCATGCCGACCGAGCGCCTTTGATCTTGCCGCCGTGCAAACGACGGCCAGCCTTGTGAAGATGCGCGGCAAGCCTGCCTTCGTGATTTTTACCGCAGGAAGCCCAACCGCCCCGCGCATGTATGAAGAAGCCGCCCAGGTAGTTCAGGGTTATGGCCTTGAGACCTGTCCCCACATCATTGCCGACCGGGCCGCATTTCGCCACGCCGCCGCCGAGGGCAAGACCGCCATGGAAATCGAACCCAATGGCAAAGCCGCCGAGGAAGTCCGTGAACTTTACAAGTGGGCATGTCAGCATGTAAACATGCAATCTAGCAAGAAACGGAGGAATGCCGCGTGAGCCGCAAAGGATCATTGTTAGCGCTTCGCGACCGCGAACCCGCGCCAACACCAAAATCCGAGGCACCGGGCAAGGCGGCAATCATTCCCGCAGCGGCCGATAGCACTGGCGCAACCAGCAACTCGATCGCGCCGAGCCGTCAGGGCAAGAAGGCGATGACGGGTTATTTCAGCCCCGAAATGTCGTTTGCCATGCACATGACAGCCCGCAAGAACGGCATGAGCCTGCAGGATGCGATGGCCGAGGCCTTCAACGACTGGCTTCGTAAGATGGGGGAAAGCCCTGTAGGCAAGTAAACATGCCCACATGTGGGCATGTTAGCGCAGGGGATTTCGTTCGTGCCGTTTCTTGCACCAACCTAGGAACGCCGCATCAGGGTTTTTCAGCTCTTGCCGCCCCTTGTCGTCCCAGAATGCCAGGTAATCCGCCTTGAGCGCATAGACGTCATAGCCGGGTGCGACTGTGCGAGCCTTTTCCAGCGCTTGATTGGAGATCATCGGGAACAGCGTTTCTTGGGGTAATGCCTTCCCAGCGCGAGGAGTGAACGTCACTTGGTCGCGGGTATTATCAAAGCTCAGCACATAGTCAGGAAAATGGCTGTGCGCTTCGTCCTGATCCACAATCGTCTTGATGAGACGGCGGAACTCAAAATCCGTCGATTTGGACCCGCATTTGCGTTGCAGCGTATCCAAACCGAATCTCACTACCTTTCCCGGCCACCCGCAATGCTTGCGAGCAATCTCGTAGAGCCGCCGTTCCAAGGGCTTTCGCAGCCGAAAATATTGGCGGTTTAGGGTCAGCACTTCATTAGAACGGATTGCGTTGAACACCCAATCCGACAACCGCACTTCGACCTCTTGCATTCGGCCTTCTCGCGTTTCGCGCATGATCCGCACGCGATCGATCAGGCTGAAAATATCCAGTGCCTCGGTGCCGCCAGTCAAGATGTTGGTTTCGATCTGTGTCCCTTGGAGGCGCTTGAACGCACTGCGGAGTTGCTCATAGCCCCGGCCATCGGTCCCCCTGTTGGTGGCCACTAACAGGTCATAGGCTTTGAAGCGCACGACCTGGTTGACCGGTTGCCCGGAATTCAGCGCCGCCATGAGCTGGCTAATGCAGTAGATCAGCACATCCCGGTCGTGAACCGTCGCAAGCCCCAGCTCGCCGGGAGACACGCGAACGAAGGTGGAGCCGTTGCGATACTCCCGTGCGGTCAGATCGGGCTTCGTTGAGATGCTGAATAGGGGGTGCTCCATCGAGGCCATGTCCCCTTTGGGGGCGGCATCGAAAACGTCGCACACGAAAAAATCCTGCTGGGGATAGCGATCCGGCAGGAGAGGAGAACGATCGTATGGATTCGTGTTATCACCCATAGCCTCCGGTCTATCGTGCTTTCACCCATGGACCAACAGCTATCGTGCTTTCACCCATATGACGCATCGTGTTTTCGCCCATCAGGCTGTGGATAACCTCCCATTTTTCTTTCGTGTTATCACCCATGATCTTTCGTGCTTTTACCCATGATTTTTCGTGTTATCACCCATAAGGGTACTTCATAAGATACTGATTAAAAAGGGAAAAATGGAACTTTTCCCCGGCGTAACACAGATTCTAACACAATATAACACAAAGCGATTTCAGAAAATCAAAGCATGCTGCCGGCAACACAAGTGAAAAAAATGGCATCGGCCAAAAGCCGATGTGGTTTTGTTTCGTGCCGCCTGCGGCGTCACAGGGGCGGCCTATCGGCCGCTGGCTTGGCGGAGAAGGAATGGGGACGAAGGCGGTGCCTCATCATTCGCCGGTGGTCACGCGGCGCGGGGTTTCCCGTCGCGATGGTGTACCCCGATGGCGGACACGCCCGAGGTGGCGATGCGGTCGATTAAGTCTTCGGCTTCCTCTAAGCGATCGCTCGGCCAGTCGCGGGCGACGTGGACGCGATCGTCGCCGATTTCGAGTGTCAGGTGCGAGATGGAGGGATCGAGGTCGAGCAGCCGCGTCATGTCGGCCTGGGCTTGCGGCGTGACGCGGTCCAGATCGTGTCCGGTCATGATGAGCTGCCAGGTGCGGGCGTTGTCATCCCCGATCATGGCAGGAGCCACCCGGTGTAGGCCTTGCGATCGGGGTTGGCCCCGAAGCACCAATATGCCCCGTCGCGCTTCTCGCGTTTCCACCCGTGATCCTTGGGGCAAGTGGCGATGGCCGGGATGGTCTGTTCGCTGGCCTGATCGATCCGGCGGGCGAGCTTGCCGTTAGCGGTGTTGGCCCAGCTTGCCGCGGCGACTTCATCACGGGCGCGGGCATAGCCCGTCGCCTCGCCTGCCCCGTTACCCAGGTGATAGCCGTAACCCAGCGAGAGCGGCACCAGCAGGGCGAACGCGGCGAGGGCACCGTTCCACCACCTGTCCCACCGGCGCCGACGCATCTCATGGGCGCGGCGATCGGCGACATCGGCGGCGAGACGGTCGGCAAGGGCCGTGTGCGCGGCCGTGTCCGCATCGATCCGACGCCGCAGGGTCTCAGCGGCCCCGGCGAGGCCATCTGCGGCCCCACGACGCGCTCCGGCCTCCGCACGGGCCTCCAGGGCCGCAGGATCGACCAGGCGGGCCGCTATGGCCTTGTCACGGGCTTCCTCGTCCTCGGCGCGCTGTGCGTCCCTGGCGGCGGCATCGGCGAGGCTGGCGCGCACGTCGGTCACCAGGTCGCGCAGGGTGCCGAAGCCGGCGAGGATGCGCTGGATGTTGGTATCGAGGTGGGAGAAGAAGCTGTGCGCTTGGGCGGCGTCGGCGGCACCGCGCGCGCGACCGGCAGCAGAGGGCGGCGGGTCGGGGGGCATATCGAACTCGGCGGGGTCGAACTTTCCGGCCGGGGGATCGGCCCGGTCCTCGCCACGGCCCCTTACCCTTCCGCGTCCCTGATCGTGGAGCTGGCGCGCCTGTTCGAGCAGGCGGCGAGGGTCGTCGTCGCGGTCGCGGTCCATCAGCGGTCCTCCCCGGGCAGCGTCCACCCCTCGAACGGTTTCCTGTCCTGATCGCGGCTGATGCGGTGGGTCAGCTCGGTGACGATGCCGGCGAACCGTTGATCCTTGGTGGCGGCATCGAGGAGCAGGCCACCCAGGATGATCTTGCGGCGGGTATCTAGGCGACGGCCTTCGGTGGCGATCCGGGCGTTGAGCGCATCGAGACGAGCCTTGGCCTGGGCAAGACGCTTTTTCGCCAGTTCGACAGATTCGGGAGTGGGGGCAGCCATACCTTCTCCGCGTCAAAGCACGATCACGAAACGAGCATAGCGCAAACCAACAACCGAAGCCACCCGAGACGACGATAGGAGACAAAGGCGCACTTTAGCATTACTGTGTAATGCGTGCGGCAGGGACACCCTGCACCCATGTCGCAAGCGACAGCGGGGCCTCCGCCCCACACCCCGACCAGCGTCATGCCGCTGGACTACGTTTGAGAAGGCAGTGCGCAAGCGATGGCGATCTACCATCTGGCGGTGAAATCGGTGTCGCGCTCGACCGGGCGCAGCGCGGTCGCGGCGATCGCGTATCGTGCCGGCGTCTGTCTCGAAAACGAGCGTGACGGCCTGGTCCACGACTATACGCGACGGGGCGGCGTCGAGGATGCGTTCATCGTTGTGCCGGAGGGCGCGGAGTGGGCGCAGGATCGATCAGCGCTGTGGAACGCGGCGGAGGCGGCGGAGAAGCGCAAGGACGCGAAGGTGGCGCGGGAGTATGAGCTGGGGCTACCGGCCGAGCTGGATGCCGGCCAGCGCCGCGACGTGGTTCGTGCGTTCGCGGAGGATATCCGCGACCGCTACGGGGTGGCGGTCGATGCCGCGATCCACGCACCGCATGATTATGGCGACGATCGCAACCACCATGCTCATGTCATGACGACGACGCGGGTGGTGGACGCGGACGGGCTGGGGGCGAAGACGCGCCAGCTCGACGTGCGATCGTCGGCGTCGGTCGAGGTCGAGGCGATCCGGGAGCGGTGGGCCGAGCAGGTCAACGACGCGCTGGAACTGGCGCAGGTGGCCGAGCGGGTCGATCATCGCAGCTATGCCCGTCAGGGCGTCGAAATGGAGCCGACCGTGAAGATGGGCCATGCGTCGGCCGCGATCGAGCGGCGCGCGTATGCCGAGCAGATCGCGGCGGGCGAGGAGCCGCACGCCGTCACCCCGCGCGGGCAGATGAACGAGGCGATCGAGGAGAAGCGCGGGCTGGGAGCGTATCTCGAGCGCGGCCGGGAGTGGCTGCAGGAGATGGGGCAGCGGGTGCGCGACCAGGCCGAGCAGGCGGCACACGGCATGGCGAGCCTGGTGCAGGGCGCGGCGCGGACGATGCGGGCGGGGTTGCAGACTAGTGCCGGCGACGGGTTCGATGCGCTGCCGGCGCTCGACCAGTCACCCCGGCAGCAGCAGACGCCGGCCCTCGATCATGGTCAGGACGAGCGCGATCGGCAACGCCAGCGCGGGCACGACCGCGATGGTCCGGATATCGGGTTCGGGCGGTAGACCTTAGTCGCGAGGTATCTCTGTGACGCGCCGCGCAGCGGCCAGTTCGAGGATGCGGCCGATGACGGTATCGTAGAGCTTGGGCGGGATGAAGCCGTAGGCGAAGCGATCCTTGCTTCCAGGCACCGGACGAATGTCATAGCCGGGCCAGGCGAACTGGTTCACTTCATCCAGCACGATCCAAGAGCGATTGTCATCGAGGCCGAGCGCTTGCTTGACGCGGGGCGGCAGCTCGATCGCTTCCCCGTCCTTTACTGGCGGGGTGTGCGTGATCGGTGCGACCGTCACGCGCGGTGCACCGCCCTTTGGGCTTTGCACCGCCAGCACGATGACGCTGGGGCGGACCTTCCGGCCCTCCTCTTGTCCTTTGCGATGCTCGTGCCGCCACAAATAGGCATAGGGGATGACTAGGCCCGGTTCCGGGGTAGGAAGCGACAAGGATCAATCCATCAGCGCATTGAGATGGTCGTGGCGAGAATCCATCCGTGATGCCGCCAGCGCCTTCAACGTCGCGCCGTCCAGCTCCTCGACCGCCAGGGCGGTAGGGGCTGTCGCCTTGAGGCGCTGATATTCGTCATAGTCGCGGGCGGACACGAAATAGCCCGTGACCCGGTTGTGCGTCACCACGGCGACCGGCTCGCGCTGGGCTTCCTCGCGATAGCGACCGAAATTGCGGGCGAACTCGGTCGCAGCCACCTGTGTCATCTTGCCCTCCTTGGCATTCAGGAGGACATTACACAAAACGCGCGTTTTTCGCAAATCTATTCGCTAAGCCAATTCTGCGCGACGTTTCAGGTGGTCGGTTCCCAACCGAGCTCCTCGGCAGCCTTGAACGTCGCTGCGTTCATTTCGGCGAGCTGGCGGTAGCGAAGGCGCAGATTCGGCGGAATCAATTGCGGGTTGGGATATTTGTCGACGAACTCGGCTTGCATCATGCCGGCGAGTGCCGTTCCCTTCTTCGCCATCACATAGGATTCGCGCGGGTTGGCGGTCAGGATCGCGTCGGCAACGTCCACGGCTTCCTGAAACCGGCGCTGGTCGATCAGCGCGTCCATGACCGTGGTCGCCAGCTCGGCGACAGTCTCGCGCTTGGTGAGCGTCCGCATATAGGCCCCGCTCTCGATCGCGCGATCGGTCATCGGCATCTTTTCGCGATACCAGGCATCACGGGCCGCATGACCCCCGCTAGTCGGTTCGAGGCTGCTAGCTACGCCAGCAGCGTCGGTGTAGCGAACAAACATATGGAGCGGCGCGGTTGCAAGGTGGACATTCAGCCCCATCCTATCCGCCACAATAAGAAACAGCGTCGGCATCGAGACGCAGTTGCCCTTGCGCGTCTTGATGTAGGTTGAAAGCCATCGGCTTTCGAGGTGCTGCCCGAGCGGATCGGCCAAGTCGTAACTGAACGACCGATTGTAATTCCAAAGCCCGCTGACGTAGATCGCTTTGCGAACGGCGGCTAGCTTGAAAGTGTCGCTGGGATCGGGACCGGCCATCTGACGAGCTGCATCGACCAACCGTGCTACCATTGCCTCAGTATTGGCCGTATTGTTTGTGGAGCGGATTAGCCTTTCAAACGTCGTTGCCGCTTTTAGGTAATCTAACTTCGCTTCCGGCATTTGGAGTGTTTGTTCGATAACCTGCACAGGGTTGGATTTCGATGGTGCAGCAGCTGCCATTGCAGATGGAAAGGCCAGCAAAAAAGCTAGAGAAATCCACCGATAAAAGCTAAAAACTCTGAAATCGAAATCTAAACAGCAGCTCACTACCCACCTCAGCGACCGGAACAGAAGTAAGGATGAACTTGATACTGGAGAGTTTTGGATGAGGTATCGCGAAGGGTTTGAGGGTCTTTAAACTCCTTATAATTCACAGACCCAGTCAATACCTTTTTAGGTTGAAGCACGGTCTGACAAGTCTTACCCACACAGTATCCAAAGTTAGTCTCTGTTGCAGGAATGTCTTGACCGTTTAACTTCAGAAGGGCCCGACCACCCCCCCCGGTAACCTGCCCAAGGCTATTGGGCCAATCATCAACTGACAAGCAGAGTTGTTTTGGCGATCTAGACGACAACGCTAAGTCGAAACGTGAAGCGGCGTCGTTGGGCTTAACCGTAAGTATGTAATCCCGATCGGCGATTGCGGTGCTTGTTTGTTGAGCCCTAGACCCGGCGCAAGAGACACAAGAGACGACGGCCGCAGCTAGAATTGTGAGTCGCCAATGCGTCATTCTGGAATGCGCCCATTTGAATAGAGCAGGATACCATCCGGGTTCGCCATCATTGCGCCTGGATTGGTAGAAGGTAGCCGGCCAAATAATGCTCGCTGATCGGGAAAGCCCATTGCGTATGGTGTCACGCCTCCGATAGCCGGATGGGTAAGTCCAAAGTTATGGCCCGACTCATGGCCAACAGCCCAACCGAGTTGCCCCCGGTCGCTAAAGGATGCGTGGCCTACGTTGACTGTCATGGTTGTACCATTGATTGCACCATAGGCCATTGAGCCAGGCGACCTTCCCGCCGCTGCATAAGCAGAACTGGAAAGGCCGGTTGCCATATAGCCGTTCGAGCCGTTGTCGCGGAGGGCCCCTGCCACTTGGCCAAGTTGCCCCGCCGTTTTCGACATATTCTCAGCTGTTCCGGTGCCCTTGCCGAACGTCTTTTCATATTGACCCGCAGCTTTATCAAATGCCTTTCCGCCGGCCGCTATTGCTGAGTTAAGTCTTGAAGCGGCTTGCTCAAAGCGGCCCGCTTGTGCCTGCTGCGCGCGATCAAACCTTTTCCATTGATCGTCGGTGAAGCCATCACCTCGGCCGTACGTGCCGGTCGGATCACGTCCATTAATAGGATCGTTGTTGACATAGGAATACAGATTTACTTGATCATCATAACCGACAGGATCGGTTTGTAGGAAACGAGCTTCCACGGTCGCGCTGCCCGCCATCGCAGCCGCGAAGAGCATTGCCTTGATTCCTGCCGTCCTCATCAGTCAGCTCCTTAGCCGGTTCCCTTAGATAAAAGTTCGACCACTATATCTCCTACATTGCAACCAGGTGTCGATCCTATGGTGCAGATTGTAGGACTTTGGCGGATAAGGCGGCCAGGCCAAAGGCCAGCTAGGGGCCGCCGAGTTCCGGCCACTGTTTCCAATTCCACCCTTCGCTACAAAGCGAGTGCGGTCCCTTGCAGACCGGGGCGGCGTTCATGATCGTGCGAACGGCCTCCACCCGATCGCAGGTGGCAGCGGGCGCAACATCGAGAACGGCTTGCGGCGCGGGATTCATGCTGCTCATTTGCGCCATGTAACGCCGCAGAGTGGCGTCGGAGATGACCACCCTGTTCCAGAGGGTTGAGCCATCAGCGCCGATGTAGATCGGCTGCACGGTCCTTGATGGCCGATCCCGTCCTTCTCTCGCCCCCAATGCGCGAGCGGCGTCGAGCAGTTGGCGGCATAAGTCTTCGGCGTTCGGCTGCATCCCGTGATCGCAAGACCAGCGAGGAGAACGACGAGCGTCATTCGACGGAACATCATCCCGCCGCGTCGCTGCTGGTGGTTCGGTAAGCGATGCGCCATGTAATAGCTCCACCCGTTGCTGAGCATATCGCAATGATGACGGCGGACCTAAGTGCAAGTTGCCAGCCATAGGCGGTGAGGACGCCATTCGACTCGATCAATCCGCGTCCATCGCCGACCGAGCTGGAAGTTCCGGCAGGATCGGCAGACGAAAGAAGGCCGAACAGGTTGGTGTTTAGGGCTAACGACACAATGAAGCCAAGCACCAGTCCGAGGAGGATGGCGTGAAGCGGACCGCGAAAGCGGCGGCGGTGCAGCATGATCCAAAGCGGTCCGCCAAGCACGGTTGAGCTGACCATCCAAACGAGCGTAGCTATCACCCACGCAAGCATCATCGTGGCGTCATAATGCCCGGCCGGAATGAAAAAGATGATGCACCATAGAAGCGCCGATGCCGCTGATCCGGTCGCTAGAGCAAGCGCGATACGTGGGAACGGGAGGAGTACATACATACCGTATGGTCGCATATCTAACGACCGCCTTCCAACGGTAGTTAACCTGCCGTCGCCGAGGACAGAAGCGATTGCTGATCTGCCGCGTTTCTGCATAGTTGGCCGATGAAGGCGGTTCACTTTGCAACGCTAGCATTTGGGATGGCGGTCGCGTTTGTGATCGGCTTTCTGATTGGCCGACCACGCCCTGTGCCGCGCCCATCCGCTCGTGAGATTGTTCAGGCTCAACAGTTCGCCAACAAACTTCTCCCCCCGATCTGGGTTCGGATGTTTCAGGAAGAACGCTGGCTCAAAGACCTTAGGCAAAGGGGCTATGAATATTGCTATCGGAGCGGCTCGATTGATGCAGCTTGCGCAAGCAAGCAGGATGAGGCCGTGCAATCCGTTTTCTTTGCGCTGAACATTTCCAAAGCGCAGCAGAAAATGGCGGACCAAAGTCGGTTGTCGCTTCGCGAGCATGAGGCCGCACGCAATCCGCAGCTTCGGACTGACATCATTCGACACTGTACCGGTTTATATGCCGACCACGGAAAACAAGATGCACGGCTCCTGGCTGTGTGCCTTGGCAACCTCTCCGAGTTTTCACCGCTCGTCCCGATCCCCGTGCCATAGGCAGCAAGCGGTTAGCCTTCTCGAATATTGGCCAGGAACGCAGTTATGCGACAGACCAGATTATCGGGGAGATTGATTGCCGCTGTAGCAGTGGGTTTGATCGCCGGATTCGTCATAGCGTTATGGTGGACAACATCGCGCGCAACGTCGGCGCTGACGGCAAACCTCGATCCGAACTGGAAAACTGCCTCGGCCCAGTTTGACAGCCGCCTGCGTAGGCGCTTCCCCGTAGGCACCCCCATTTGGAAGCTCTCTAACGAACTGAAATCGCAAGGCTTCAAGCCAACGTGGTTCGCGGCAAATGGGGAGTACGAGGCAATGCGGGACGAAGGCAGTTTCGTGTGCAACGTTGCAGCGCGAGTATACTGGCGATCTGCGGACGACCGGACGCTTTCCACAATACGCGGCGCTTATCGCGAGGAAGGGTGCCTCTAACTTGCGAGCCTGATGCAAAAATCAAAAGTTTTGCATCAGACTAGAATCCGAGGGAAACCAACCCCTTCCGCGATGCATAAATCCGATGCACAATTCGGCCTATGATTTACGGCTATGCGCGCGTCTCGACCACCGGCCAGGATC
>MWWH01000381.1_pt1 | contig 12699 bp, 21 predicted proteins | sample 1047231 | NCBI WGS metagenome assembly MWWH01 (sample SAMN06349967, study PRJNA376086) | soil metagenome | isolation source: MG3-2 sample Antarctic (ecotone) soil | place: Antarctica | collected 2015-01-13 | reverse complement strand
CGCGCTCGACGCTGCACGCTCTGAATTGCTGGCCGACGCCGGCAAGAGACAAATCGACTCCACTACGGTCGCGCAGTCTCGGGTAATGGCTTTGGAGGGCATCGCGCGCGCCCTCGCCGCGCAGATGGAAGCGAAGGGTAGAGAACTAGCTGCCGCCGAAGCTTCAGAAGCGCGGCAGGGACAGCTTGATTTATTGGCGGAGATCGCCGCCGCCGCCGCAAAAGATTTGCGCGAGTACGAACTTCTGAGGGAAGCATCCGCCGCCGATCTCCGAAAGCTGGCGGACCGGCTTCTCGATAAATTCACCGCGCTCTCGGAGCATCGCCAAAAATTCATCGCGCGGGCGCACGGACTAGCGGACCTTACGTACGCCTCCGCCGGGACGGGCGGCTACGGTAGGGCGTCGGCGGAAGAGCGGCAGGAGGCGCGAGAATTCACAAACGCGTTGGAGGATGCAGGCGTCGATCTCACCGCGGTAGCGATCCCGTTCGACGGTTCCTCGAGTTTGATCGACCGTGCTTATTTGCTCCCTTCTGTCGAACCCTTCGAGAATGTGATCGCGGTTATGATTCAGATTGTGTATGAGGAAAGATCGACGAAGAGCAGCCCGAGACGCCCGAGGTGATCATGTGGCCGCAAGCTATGGTGTCCATTTCAAAAAGCATGAAATTCGCTCACACGCCACACGCGCTGAACAATATTCAATCGCGCTTCACGCTACGGAACGCGGCCCGATCACAAGCGAATGTGCTTTCACGCTTCAAACAAGCTGAACCATGATTCAGCGTTTCAAAGTGGCATCCGATAAGGGTCGATATGGATTTTTTGTCTTGTTATGGCGACTAATGGCACACATGAGGGGGGCGCGACGAAGCTCACACGTAAGGCGGAGCAGGCGATTGCCGCGCTCTTGGAGTATCCGACGATTGACGAAGCGGCGAAGGCTTGCGGCGTGTCGAAGCGCAGCCTTTGGCGTTGGCTTCAGCGTGAAGACTTCCAGAAGCGTTACCGTGAAGCGCAGCGCGCTGTCGTTGATTCGGCGATCACGAAGCTACAGGCCGCTACGTTGCGCGCCGTCGAGACTTTGGAGCGCAACCTTAATTGCGGAAACTTCTTCGCCGAGAACGCGGCGGCACAAGCGATCATTACGCACGCCTTCAAAGCAATTGAGCTTCACGAGATGGATGAGCGAGTGGCAAGGCTTGAGCAAGCATTCGCGGAGCAGGAAAAGGAGAAAGGAAAGCGATGGGGCTAGAACAACGGGTGGAGCGGTTAGAGCAACTTGCGGCTGAATCCACGGAAGAGCCTGAAATTGATCCGTGGTGGCAGGCGTACTATGACGCCTTCGACGCCCTCCTGCGGACCCTGAGCGCCGAGCACGCCGGGTTAATAATCGCCGAAGAGGAAGCGAAGTTCGCGCATTACGAGCGCACCGGCGAGCTTTACCGGACGAGCAAGCTGTATGATCGTTTTCATTCCCTGTGCATCGCGCAGGCGCAGCCGCAAGAGCGCCACCCCCGCCCGTTTGCGCTGCCGCCCGCCGTGTGCGACGTGCTCATCGAAGATCCGGAGGCCGAAGTCATGCAAGGTTGGTCCGAGTGTGAAGACTGCCGCCTGTCGCTGCCACATAAGAAGTGGGCGGGGCCGCCGCATAAAGTTGAATCCATCTTCGACACGTGCCCACTGTGCGGCGGGCGCGTTGGTTATTACTTTTTCTCAATTAAGGAACAGCAGCGGTCGCGCGTGATGTAAACCGATCTCATGGGCGTGCCGTATCTGCGGCTTGATTTTGTTCATCGCGCGCCGTGATTCAGCGAGGCCGCCCCGGTCATAGCTTCCGCACGTAAGCATCCAAATCACTTCTCTTCACCTATCCACAAAGCAAAACCACCCGCCAGCCACAAGAGCCAGCGGGTGGTGATAGTTCGCCATTCGACTGAAGTCGGGGAGAGCAATAACGGACTATGATTCTTCGCCCTTCTGTGCCGTGCGCCGCTTGCGAACCTTTGCGGCGACTCCTGCCAGACCGGTGCCGAGTAGCAGTATGGTCGTTGGTTCCGGGACGGTGTTGATAGTCCCCGTGAAGTCAGTATGGGAATCTGCCGTACCATTAGGATTGAAGGTTACTGTGCCGGTGCCTAGGAGACTTCCACTAGCACCCGCGAATCGACCCGTCCCTCCCGTCAGCGTAAACGTTTCCGAAAAAGCCAAAACGTCCGGTGTCGGTAGCGGCGCGAGTGTTCCCAAAAAGGTGCCGAAGAAAGTGTTGCCGCCACCGAAATCCCACGCGAACAGCCCGTCGAAGACCTCACCTGTCGCCGCGTTGACGCAGTGACTATCTGTCGCGGTGAACGACCCCACATTAGAAGTCCCAGTGCCCGAGAGGATCACCAGTAGATTCGGTGGGGCCGGGGCACCACAGCGGCCAATATCAGGAGCGGCCAGCGGCCCATTGACCGTATCACGGGTGCCGATGAACGTGATGACATCGGCATGTGCGACCGTGGCTGCGCCGATGCACAGCAGGGCAACTGCTAACGATGCGAAGATCGTTTTGGGTAGGCGCATGATCAGTTCTCTCCTTACTGAAGTCTAAGGCTGTGGCCGCACCACACAGCACACGGAAATGGAGAAGGTTGGACAGGAGATGGATGCGGGGCAAGCGCAGGCTCCGCAAAGCCATCCTGTAAACAGTTCTGAGGTGCGAGACGATATGCCAACTGGGGCAAGGCGTCAATAGTCACCCGGCGCGTTTATAGTTTCTTCACGTAAGCGTCCAGATCATCTCTCTTCACCCGCCAACCCCTGCCGATGATCCGCGCCTTCAGTTTCTTCTCTTCGATGGCTTGTCTCAGGTGATTGCGCGAAAGTCCCGAAAGCTGAGAGGCTTCGGCTAGGGAGAGCGTCAACTTGTGTGCGAGGTCGGTTATCGAGGCGGGTTGATCATCACGCCGGCGGGAGGACTCAGCGGCCTCTCGGAGAATAGCGACCAATTCCGACAATTGCGACGCGCCCCTGTCGCTAACGGTCGCTATTCCCGTTTGCTGGCTTTCGGCGGGCACAATCGCCGGGCGCGCGTGCGTCGTGTTCTCAATCTCACCTTTAAGCCTTTCAACCTCCGAACGGACATAGACGGGCACCTTTCGCGTCGTGCCGCGCTCGTAAGTGACGCTCAACCGCCCGGCGCTCGTGAAGCGCTCTACTTGGCGCGTTGAGACTTCTAGGAGTTCGGCTACTTCGTCCTTCGTCATGTTTAAGAAGTGCCCTTGAGGGCAATTATTCGACAGGGTTGGTGGAGCTCAGGGCGTGCTTATATCAAATAACGACCGCTGGCGACAATGCCGACAAGCGGCGTCGTTATTCAAGCGTTTGCTAATGTGTATATAGAATGGCGGCTAACTGCGACGGCTTTGTATAGTGAACATACAAAACCACGCAAGGGCTTTCCTGTGGGTGACTCGAAACACGGAGTAACTATTCCCCTGTCTCGTCCTTCTCGTCTTGTGCGTCTCCCTTATTGCCTTTTGGAGTATCTCTTATAAAAAGCGGGATCGAAGATTCGTTGACGGGGTTTTCAGAAACCGGCTCTGTAGTCTCACCTTCATCCTTCAGTTCTTGCCCCAATTCATTACCGGCTTTCCAGTTCTTCGTGTCCTCTTCGGAATTTAGTCCGGCTTCAACCCCTTGTTTGAACTTGGCAGACTTCGTGTCCACGTTTTTTTTTATGTCTTCGCTCATCACTAGCTCCTTTAGAAAATAGTCCTCCAACGCTTGTGCTTGCTCAGAGCATACGCTCGCCTCGAGTTCAAAATCAAAACTTAGTTTCGTCAACGTGAGGACCGTTTTTGGACAAGCTAAATAATAATAATTGGGCAAGCCGCAATGTAGCTATTCCCGATAGCGCCCGTCTGTACCCTTCCGTACATCACGGCTGGTTTTGTTCAAAGCAAAAGAGGCGAACCCCCGAAGGCCCGCCCCTTAGATTCTCGTTTTGAAACGACAATTGTTAGTTACCCCTGGCCCGCCTTCGCACGCTCGACGTAAGCATCCAAAGCGTACCCGAAAGCCTCCGTGTTGTTGTACGCGGCGGTTGAAACCGAGAGCGCCAAGTCTTCGCGCTCGGTCGGGTCGGGTTCGGCGGCGATGCCTTCGACGAGTTCGATCAGCGCCGGCGCTAGGGTGTCCGCGTCGTGGTGGTAGAGGCTGTGCGGGCACACCAGCCCGGCGAGGTGTGCGGCGCGTTCGCGCGTCAGTCGCGCGAGGGCTCGCGGCGGTCTTCTCTGTGGCATCAGTTCACCACCTCCGTTCCGCTGATGGTGTCCGGCCACTCGTCGGCTTGGGTGCTCGCCGGGACGCGCCCGCGTGCTTCATTCTCGCGCAGCGTCTTGTTGATGGCACTTATAACTTCGTTGCCGTCTTCACCGGCGAGCGCGCGGATCGCCATGAAAAGCGGCTGCATGATCGTCGCGTCCGTGTGCTCGTATTGCGCCATGATGAGCGGCCACGCGACGCGCAGCACTTCCGGCGTGTGAAGGTTGACTTCGCCCGCCAACTCGAAAACAACGTCCGTGATGTAGTCGCAGACCTCTGCCGGCGTCTCGTCGTGCTCAAGAATGGCGGCGAGGTATTCGCCGTCGCGCCGGTTGTCGATTTCGCGTTTCATTAGCGAATCCTTTCCGCAACCATCAGTTGCATCTTGAGTGTGTCCATCTCGCGCAGAACGCCTGTCAGGGCGCGCGCGATGTCGTCGGACGATTGGTAGTCGAGCGGCCCCTCTTCCGCTGTTCTGAGCGCCACGTGGACGCGCGTGCGGGCTTGTTCTAACCGCTCCGTCGGTGTCTTCTCTTGTGTGTGTGCCCATCTCTTCGTTAAACTCATAGTGGTGTTAGTCCTTTCTTTCATTCCTCCAGGGTGAAGGTTTGGGGCTAGGCGAGCGATGCAAGCGCTTTCCTAGCCCTTTTTGTTTTAGTGGCCGCGTCTGGCAGCCATGTAGATGTGCAAGGCAAGAGCCGCCGCCGAGTGCTTGCACGGCACTCGCGCCGGGCAATTACAGTCAACTATCTTCTCGCCGGCAGCGCGGTAGCACAGCACGGTGTACGTGTTGCCTTTGGACCCGCTCACTTCGTACTCGCCGAACTCAACCATGCGGACCTTCGGGTGAAGGATGCGCGCGTTCTCGATGGCCTTCGTGATTTGCTCTTTGTTTCTCAGGATGAACATTTGTTTCTCGCCTTTCGTGATTGATGTATCCGACAAGAGAGATACTAACAATATAGTAAGTAACAGTCAAGTAAATAATCACAGTTGCGTAAATAATTATTTGAATGTAAAATGCGCGCCCATGAGTAAGGAAACATTCACCACAGGTGAGGCGGCGGCAGCGCTCGGCGTGTCGTCGGCGCGGGTGCGGCAGATGGTTCTCAGTGGGGAATTACCGTCTGAGATGTTCGGGCACGTCCGGGTAATCAGGGCGACGGACTTAGAGGCCGCGAAGCACCGAAAAACCTCCCCCGGTCCCGCGCCCAAAGCCAAGCCCGGACAATCGAACGGTAAGAAGAGGGGTAAGAAGTGACCAACTATCAAGAGCAGACGTTGACCTGCGCCGTCTGCGGCAGGGATTTTAGCTTCACTGAGCGCGATCAAGAGTACTACCGCGAGCGAGGCTTCGAGCCGCCGAAGCGCTGCAAGGATTGTAGAGACGCGAAGAAGGCGCAGCGCGGCGAGGGGGGCGGAAAAGGCAGCAGGTGATAACACTACTGTGGCTAACTGCTTGGATGCTCAAGCAGACGCGGAGAGGCTTGCGGGCGGGCGTCGGCGACCTGAAGAGAGGCGACATGCTGTGAGGTGCGAAAACACGCGCATGGTCGAGCTTTCGCACCTGTCCAGCCCTGTTTACCTATTCACCCCCTGAGCCGCGAAAAAGGTGCGAATGCGCGCCCGTTTCGCACCTTACAGACGGCGACGCCGGATGAATAAACGAGAAGTTGCGGACGAGTTGGAATGTTCCACACGCCAGGTCGAAAAGTACGTCGGGCAGGAACGCCTGCGCGTGATCGAGTACGTGCGCGGCAAGACCGGTAGGGAAGGCGTCTATGACGCTGAAGAAGTGGCACAGTTGAAAGCCGAGTTAGAGCGCGTGCGGAATGAAGTCATAGGCCACACGGCGCAGACGGCGCTCGCCGCGACGAAGGGCGCGCAAGGCCTTGCCTTAGTCGAGCAGTTGACGGCGAGCCTTGAGAGGCAGCACGCCGACGCGCAAGCAATCATCGCGGCCATCACTTCTTTGAGGGAAGCGCCCGCGCAACTAAACGGTGAAGCCTCGCCGGGCGTGGGCATCACGGACAAGCTTACACTTTCACTTATCGAAGCCTCGCAGCTTTCGGGACTCTCGCGCAATCACTTGCGGCAGGCGATAGAAGACAAGAAACTCAAAGCGCGGATCATCGGCAGAGGGTGGCGCATGACGCGCGCGTCGCTGGATGCTTACGTGCGGAAGCTTTAACCATTTCCGGTCCGCCTCCGTCTCGTCCAGCTAACGGGATGCCATATCAAGGAATGCAAAAAGTAGACGTGCGGGAGGTCTTGCGCCGCGAGTTCGAGTGCAAGGTACTCGGCACGGTCGCCATCGGGGTCGAACGCGGGACAGGCAAGGTTTATCTGAAACTGTATGGCGCGGCGGTCGGTGAAGATGATGAGGCGTTGCCCGTGCCAGAGGTGATGTCGGGGACACCATGCGAGGGCGGTTCTACTTACACGCCAAGCAACTTTATCCACACACGTCCGCGAAAGCCGGAGCCAACTGACGAAGACCTTGCAGCGTGGGCACAACAGGTTTTCGACCGCGCGAGCAGCGGCCTTCCCGTCCTGCTTTCCAGCATCGTCATCGGATACCTTGAAGGCGTAGCGCATCTGCTCGAAGAGACTGGACACCCGGACGACTACGCCGAAGAAGAGGTCATACAAGACCAGTTGACACAGATCGAGAATTACCTGCGCGGGCTGCTTGAATCGCCAAAACGCGGTAAACGCTCGAAGTGGACGCGCTTCAGGATTGAGCGAGCCGTACAGCGCGCGCTCAAAAACATGAAGGTGAAGGATCGCACGCTCGATAACGTAGCCGCGATCTTACGCAACAAGCATCCAGAGAGCGCTCCTGTTTCCGGCGAAGCCCTCGGCGCTTTACTCAAAAGGTTTGAAATTTCGTGGCGGAAAATAAAAACCGATGATTAAGGGTTCTTAAGTGTCGGTTTTTCGGAAAACCGACACTTAAAGGCGCGCATTTATCGGGCTAATGTTATTGATTTTTTAGCCTAACCGAGAGTGATTGATGATAAGATGTTTAAGTGTTTGAGAAGGTTTAGGTAAAGCAAAGCCCCGCGCTCGATTCTTCAGGACGGACGCGGGACTGAGCTTTGATTAACACATCGCCGGCTGGTGCCTTTGACGTTAGGGCAACTTTTAGACAAACCGCTCTCGGTTGTCAAGCCCCTTCCTTCCGAGCATCCCCGCCTGCGTACCTGAAAAACACAATAACTTGGACCTTAGCGGGCGACACGCCCCAAGATGGCGGAGGTTAATTATTATGTCTACCAACAGCCCCGTTTTGAGTGTGCGAGACGTAGCGGCTGAACTTGGCCTGAGCGTGTGGACGGTGCGAAGCCTGACCAAAGCAGGCGCGATCCGTGCCTATCGCTTCGGAAAAGTTTTCCGCTTCGACCGCGAATCCGTCAACGAGTTCAAAAGAGGCGCGCAGGTGCAAGCCGCTACCGCATAAACGCGACCAAGCCCGGAGGGCTTATTCTCCGGGCTTGTCATTTTCACCCGTTGTTTTGAACGGCGACGGGTTAAGGACGAACAAGATGAGCATACCACAAAGCCCCCCTTACGGAAGCCAAAATCTCAAGTCTAGCCCGCATGCCTGCCACCGCTGCGGCGCTCTTGCACCGAAGCGCGGACGCATGAGCGCGTCCGTCGAAGACGAAAATGGCAAAGTCAGGAAGCTGTACCTCTGCCGCTCCTGCATCGCCTCCCTGAGTTCGTGGCACGCGCTTTACTGCCACGCCGAAGCAGCCGAACTCGAAAGCCAGCGCCGCCGCTTCGCCGAACGCCGCGAGTCCCGCCCGGCGGATCGAAGGGAGGCCGCGTGATGTCAGCGCAAGCCCCATCCTTCACGCCCAATGTCGCCGATCATGTGTTCGTCACGAGCGGCGAGAAGCGCAAGATCAAAACCAATCACCAGCACCTCGCGCACGTCTTGAACCGCATGACCGGACGCATGGGCTTTCCTGATAAGGCCGCGCGCTGCGTTGTGGGGCTTCACGGCCTCTTGAACGGGCGCGAGACGCACAGCTTCCCCGCGCTCATCGCTCATAAGTATGCCGCGCGACAATTTAATTACATCGGCAAGGAAGAAAACTCCGACGTCTTTATGGGGCGCTTTCTTGACGCGCTCAAGGACGCCGAGATCAAGGCCGGTCGGAAGTGTTTCGAGATCGAGCGCGCGAACGGCGTCACGACCATCATCACGACTTATCATGCCGACTACATCGGCGAGGCCGCGTTGTGGGCGCTCACAGAGGCGCAGGCGTCTGAAGAGTGGAAGAAGAATCCGGCCAAAGCCGTTACGAATGAATTGATAGATCGTGCCATCGCCAAGCTGCCCGTTCGCACTCCGCCCGATCCACGCGACACGTCGGAGGGTCCATCCATCACGGACGACGCCATCATAAAAGGTCTGTGGACGAAAACTGACACGTTCGCGGAGGCGGCGATGCGGACAGTGGCGAAAGCCGGCGGAGACCCGCTCGCCGCGCTGGAAGAGGCGCACCGTCGGCAGCGGAGGATCGCCGTCGAAGTCAGGCGCGAACAACTGGAGCGTGACCGCCGCGCGAAGGATGAAAAATTCTACGCCACCGTGGACTGGCTCGCCGACACACACCCGACCCCAGATGGTAAGAACATATCCGACAATCTCGAAAAGTTTTCCACAGGCAATGACGACTTGTCGGATGCCGACCATCCGACAGATTGTCGGATGCCCCCGCCGCAAACTCCCGAGAATCAACAAGTTAATTTTGAGCCTGACGAAAACACCGATTCTTTGCACACAACGTGTGCATTGGCCTCTGAGGCTGAAGATGATCAGCCGAAGCTTCGGGCGGCGCTTCAATCCGTCGCTGAGGGCATCCCCGTGCTCGCGCTCTGGGGCGTCGCCGATGGGATGTGCGATTGCCCGCAAGGGAGTGAATGTCACTCACCGGGCAAGCACCCTTACCCGCGCTTCTCTCCGAACGGCGTTCACAGCGCGACGCTCGACGCTGCCAAAGTCAGAATGTGGCATGCGAAGGACCCGCGCATCAATTTTGGGCAAGCGATGGGCGGCGAAATGAATGTGATTTGTGTGGACGTTGACCCGCGCAACGACGGCGACGCGACGTATTACGATCTACGCGCGGCGCACGGCGACGACGCTTTTCCTGCGACAAGGGAAAAGGCGACGGGAGGCGGAGGCTGGCACAAGCTTTATCGGTTGTCGAAGCCGATCAAAGGCAACGGCGAGTTAAATGCGAAGCTTGGGCCCGGCATAGATGTCAAAGGCGCGGGGGGGTTGATCGTCGCGCCGCTCGGCGATCACGCTTCAGGACGAAGCTACGGAGAAGACAACGGGGAGGAAATCGCACTGGCGCCCGCTTGGATGGAAGAACGAATAATCAAAGCGGCGGAGGGCGAACGTGTGCCGGAGCCGATCAACTTTCAAGCTCACAAGGACCGGAAACACGCCGCCGGCGCAACCCGGTATTTTGCCGAAGGCGAGCGCAACGACGGGCTGCGCGATGTGGCGTGTGGGCGATGGAGAAACGGATGGGCGACGGACGCGCAGGACCTTTACGCGCAGCTATGCGAAGTCCGCGACACGCGATGTGCGCCGGGCAAGAAGCCGCCCCCGTCGAACCCGGAACTTTATGATTTAGCTTTGCGCACCGTGCGGAAGTACGCCCGCGGCGAACGAGTGCATGAAATACGGCAAACCAGACGCTAATCAGAGCGGAATTGTCAGAGAGTTGCAGGACGCTTACGCTTCGGTGCTGTACCTGACGGGGATCGGAGGCGGTGCGCCGGACCTTTTGGTTGGAAGATCAATGCCCTGCCCGTACTGCACCAAGCTCTTCAAACAAAACAAGCTGATCGAAGTGAAGACCGCGACGGGCAAGCTCAGACCGGAGCAACAAATCTTCCATCAGAGGTGGAACGGTCAGATTGCAGTTGCGCGAAACATTGACGAAGCTCTGGCAATCGCCGGAGGGAAAGGGTTACAAAATTCATGAGCGACAACAACGAAGCGCTACTCGAAAAGTTGCAAGAAGAACGCCAGAGCCGAGCAGCCGAGGCCCGCGCCGCCGCCCTTCAGGAGCGAGAGGCCGCCATGCCGACGCCTGTGGCCGGAGCACCCTCAACCGACGCGGTGAAGAAGTGTTTTGAGAAGTATGCGCGGCCTGACGCGGGGGAGAAGTAAAAATGACACCGACAACAGAAACTGGCTCAACCCAACTTCAAGCCGAACTCGGCGAACTGCTTCGCAAAAGCGACCGGCTCGACGAAGAGATGCGCGCTGCGAACGGCGCGCTCGACGCTGCACGCTCTGAATTGCTGGCCGACGCCGGCAAGAGACAAATCGACTCCACTACGGTCGCGCAGTCTCGGGTAATGGCTTTGGAGGGCATCGCGCGCGCCCTCGCCGCGCAGATGGAAGCGAAGGGTAGAGAACTAGCTGCCGCCGAAGCTTCAGAAGCGCGGCAGGGACAGCTTGATTTATTGGCGGAGATCGCCGCCGCCGCCGCAAAAGATTTGCGCGAGTACGAACTTCTGAGGGAAGCATCCGCCGCCGATCTCCGAAAGCTGGCGGACCGGCTTCTCGATAAATTCACCGCGCTCTCGGAGCATCGCCAAAAATTCATCGCGCGGGCGCACGGACTAGCGGACCTTACGTACGCCTCCGCCGGGACGGGCGGCTACGGTAGGGCGTCGGCGGAAGAGCGGCAGGAGGCGCGAGAATTCACAAACGCGTTGGAGGATGCAGGCGTCGATCTCACCGCGGTAGCGATCCCGTTCGACGGTTCCTCGAGTTTGATCGACCGTGCTTATTTGCTCCCTTCTGTCGAACCCTTCGAGAATGTGATCGCGGTTATGATTCAGATTGTGTATGAGGAAAGATCGACGAAGAGCAGCCCGAGACGCCCGAGGTGATCATGTGGCCGCAAGCTATGGTGTCCATTTCAAAAAGCATGAAATTCGCTCACACGCCACACGCGCTGAACAATATTCAATCGCGCTTCACGCTACGGAACGCGGCCCGATCACAAGCGAATGTGCTTTCACGCTTCAAACAAGCTGAACCATGATTCAGCGTTTCAAAGTGGCATCCGATAAGGGTCGATATGGATTTTTTGTCTTGTTATGGCGACTAATGGCACACATGAGGGGGGCGCGACGAAGCTCACACGTAAGGCGGAGCAGGCGATTGCCGCGCTCTTGGAGTATCCGACGATTGACGAAGCGGCGAAGGCTTGCGGCGTGTCGAAGCGCAGCCTTTGGCGTTGGCTTCAGCGTGAAGACTTCCAGAAGCGTTACCGTGAAGCGCAGCGCGCTGTCGTTGATTCGGCGATCACGAAGCTACAGGCCGCTACGTTGCGCGCCGTCGAGACTTTGGAGCGCAACCTTAATTGCGGAAACTTCTTCGCCGAGAACGCGGCGGCACAAGCGATCATTACGCACGCCTTCAAAGCAATTGAGCTTCACGAGATGGATGAGCGAGTGGCAAGGCTTGAGCAAGCATTCGCGGAGCAGGAAAAGGAGAAAGGAAAGCGATGGGGCTAGAACAACGGGTGGAGCGGTTAGAGCAACTTGCGGCTGAATCCACGGAAGAGCCTGAAATTGATCCGTGGTGGCAGGCGTACTATGACGCCTTCGACGCCCTCCTGCGGACCCTGAGCGCCGAGCACGCCGGGTTAATAATCGCCGAAGAGGAAGCGAAGTTCGCGCATTACGAGCGCACCGGCGAGCTTTACCGGACGAGCAAGCTGTATGATCGTTTTCATTCCCTGTGCATCGCGCAGGCGCAGCCGCAAGAGCGCCACCCCCGCCCGTTTGCGCTGCCGCCCGCCGTGTGCGACGTGCTCATCGAAGATCCGGAGGCCGAAGTCATGCAAGGTTGGTCCGAGTGTGAAGACTGCCGCCTGTCGCTGCCACATAAGAAGTGGGCGGGGCCGCCGCATAAAGTTGAATCCATCTTCGACACGTGCCCACTGTGCGGCGGGCGCGTTGGTTATTACTTTTTCTCAATTAAGGAACAGCAGCGGTCGCGCGTGATGTAAACCGATCTCATGGGCGTGCCGTATCTGCGGCTTGATTTTGTTCATCGCGCGCCGTGATTCAGCGAGGCCGCCCCGGTCATAGCTTCCGCACGTAAGCATCCAAATCACTTCTCTTCACCTATCCACAAAGCAAAACCACCCGCCAGCCACAAGAGCCAGCGGGTGGTGATAGTTCGCCATTCGACTGAAGTCGGGGAGAGCAATAACGGACTATGATTCTTCGCCCTTCTGTGCCGTGCGCCGCTTGCGAACCTTTGCGGCGACTCCTGCCAGACCGGTGCCGAGTAGCAGTATGGTCGTTGGTTCCGGGACGGTGTTGATAGTCCCC
>MWWH01000380.1_pt1 | contig 12728 bp, 7 predicted proteins | sample 1047231 | NCBI WGS metagenome assembly MWWH01 (sample SAMN06349967, study PRJNA376086) | soil metagenome | isolation source: MG3-2 sample Antarctic (ecotone) soil | place: Antarctica | collected 2015-01-13 | reverse complement strand
CATCTTTGATACCGGCTACCGCGAAATGCCCCCGCAGATGTACGCCGACTGGCTCCGGTCGGTGAACGACGCAAAACAGAAGTACCAGAAAAAACACTAAGCCCTGCCTGCTCATGCGCTATTTCTACGCTCTTTCGCTGCTGCTGGCCCTGGGCCTCGGCCGCTCCGCTCACGCCCAACAGCCCTTCCTCAAGTATGGGGTTATCGTCAAGGTCGCCACGCTGAGCAACGGTCGGTTTCAGGAATTTTTCACGAATGACAGCCTGCGCCGCATTGGCTCGGTGGTGTACGATACCCGCCTGCGCCGCGTGGCCTACCTGTTACCGCCGGATTCCCTCGTAGGCCACGCCAAGCCCGATATTACGAGCCGCTGGATGAGCCCGGACCCCCTGGCTGAGAAATACATGTACATCACCCCTTACGCTTATGGCAACAACAACCCCGTGCGCTACATGGACCACGACGGGCGCGAAATTGTGGATTCTAAGGGTAACGCAGTTACCATCAATAAAAGCGGCGGGTTTGCGTATGCCGGCAAGGATGCAAGTATTATAACTTTTGTTGGGGCGCTCTCCAAAACGGATGTGGGTTCCGGGGTACTTAAAAGCCTAGTTGATGTTGATACAAAAGTTAGTATCAATATTTCTAATGGCCGGGGAAGAGGCGTAGGAATGGGGGGAGAAGTAGAGGGTCTAACAGTTCCTACTTTGGGAAAAGATGGCAGCCCTAAGACTGTCATCGACAAAAAAACTGGCAAGGAGGTCTACGAATCGGCCAAAATCAATATCTACATGGGAACCTTCGATGCCGAAAAAAACAAGCCAAAGGCTACCGATACACACGGGTATACCAACGGCAGCGCCGAAGAATATGTTAACGCTGTCGGCTCCCACGAAGGAACACACGTTACACAAGATGTTGAAGTTAACAAGGCTACTCAACAAAATTGTGCTGGCTGTAATGATGACCAATTAGCAGATAAACAATCAGCGAATCGAGAACAAGCTGCTGATAAAGTAGGCGACGCTTCACGGCAACAGTATCAGCAATTGAAAACCAATGGCCAACCTTAATCGCCTCTACTTTATTACATCTACGCTTTTGTTTGCAGTTACAAGCTGCAAAACAGCGGAGCCAACCTACTTTTCTAAGGTTGATAGAACAAAACCTACTACTTGCTTAAGGTTTCCAGAACTGCACCTATCCAAAAAGCAGCTATTTTATGTGAAGAAAAATGTGCGGGCGCATCTTGATGGCGACGTTCCCTTTTCGGACGATAATTTATGTCTGAGGATGGCTGGATTAAGCCCTCAAACTAAAATTGTCAAGGTGACACTTCCTCTTGGAAACCACATCGGCCCCCTATGGTTCTTAGCAAAGAATGACCAGATAAGTCTATTACTTATCAATTTCAAGGAACTGAAAAACGATTCAACATCTATAAAGCAGAGGATATCAGATGTGTTAAAGCCCATTTCTAACATCACTGCCGATGACATCAAGGGCGTTGATAAGTACTTTATAACTCAATCTGATATGTGGAAGTGAGGGGTATCATTCGCGTGGCCGCGCTGTAACTACTTAGTTGGCAGGTACTTTTCAGCCACTTTCGGGTAGTATTTCCACACCTGGTCCTCGGCCTGTTTGCGCGCTTGGTTCTCTTTGTAGAGCACTTCGTAGTTGCGGGTATACATCTCTGCCTTCGCCTCAGCCGCCGCTTTTTTGCTGCCTTGCCACGCCGCCAGCGCCAGAAACAGCCCCACCACCCCCACCGACAGCAGGGCCGACGGCCAATTGACGAACCCAAAAAACGGGGTCGCAATCGACACCTGGGGCGGAATGCTGGCCCGAATGGCTTGCAGCTGCTGCACCTGGGCCGCAGTCTCCTTCGCGCCCTGGGCCAGCGTCGCCCGCATCGCGGCCGTGGCTTCGGTCATAATGCGCGCCGTTTCCGCGTTGGTGGGCATATAGGGCACAATCAGCTTCGCCGCCGCCTCGCCGTTGAGGGTGATGCGGTAGCCCTGCTGGGCCTGGCTCAGCAACTGCTCGCCCTGGGTCTTGACCTGGGCGAGCAACTGCTGTAACTCGTCGGCCGTGGCGGGCTTGCCGCGCTTGATGAGCGTGTCGATGCCGTCGCGCATCTGGGCCACGGTCACAAACAGGTCGCTGGGTTGAATGGGCTGCATGACAAAAGGGAAAAATTACATCTCTAGGCCCCCGTCCCGCTCGCGGGTGGGGCGTTGCTGCTGGCGCGGCGTCAGCGTCGTTTGGCGGGCCATTTCCTGCGCTTTTTGAGCTGCTTCCTGGGCCTGCTGGGCGAATAGGCGGTTCAGGGCCTCCCCCGAGTAGTTCTGCGCGGCCTGGCTCACCACCTGGGCCAGCTCCGGGGCCTGCACCTGGTGCTGGGCAAATGTTTTTTGCAGGTTGCCGGCGCTAAACGCCTTGCCCACCTCACTGCCCTTCATCTGGTGCCCGTCTTTCTCAAACACCACCCCGTACACCTCCGGGCCGGTCTTTTTCTGGTGGACGCTTGGCGTTACTTCGATGCCGTAGGGAGCCAGGCGGGTTTGCAGTTGCGCGAAGCTGGCCGAGTAGGGGGCGGTCTGGCTCAGGGCCGTGGCCACGTCGTGCCGCGCCCTCTGCCAATCCGCCGCCCGTTCCTGCTTCGGTGTGGTGGCCACCGCCTGCCGGTGGGTAGGGCCGACCTCGCGGGCCTGGTCGCGGCCCCGCTGCTCGGCCACCGTCAAGCCGAGTTGCTGCTCAATGCCCTGGCACACGCGCCGGCTCTCCTGGCCGATGAAGTTGTCTTTGAGGGTCTGCCCGTCGTTGTCCACCCGGTTCACCACCAGGTGCGCGTGGGGGTGGGGCTTATCGAAGTGCTGCACCAACGCCCATTGGGTATTTTCCAGCTTCATGCCCTGCACGTAAGCCCGCCCGGCCTCGCGCAGCAGCTCGCTCAGCTGCTCCGGGCTGCGGCCGGCCGCGTCTTCAGCCGGCAACGCCAGCGCGACGTGCAGCACGGCATTCCCCAAGCCGGGCCGCTGCGCCTGCTGATAGAGAAAGTCCTGGGCCATGTGGGCCGGGCTATCCGTCCGCACCCCCTCCGCGTCGAGCACCTGGGCCTGCTTGTCCTCTTGCAGCACGTAGCGGCAAATGCCGGCGAAGCTCTTGCCGATTTTCACTTTCCCTATCATGCCGCGCCCTGGTTAAGCATGGTCAGCAGTTGCTGCACCTGGTCGAGCGTGGCCCGCGCCCGGTCCTGCACGTCCTGGCCGACGCGGGCCAGTACGACGAGCTGGTTGAGGTTGGTGGCCAGCTTGACGAGCTGCCGGTACTGCTCCCGCTGCTCCGGGCTCGGCGCGGCCTGGAACACCTGCACCCCGTCGAGCGCCGCCCGGATAATGGCTGACCGGCTGTAGCCCGTCACCCGCGCCTGCTCGGTGAGCTGCGCCAACTGCCCACTTTCCAAGCGCAACTGAATCGTCGCATCGTGCGTGAACGGCGCTTTGGGCCGGCCAGGGGTACGCTTCTTTTGGTCTGGAGGCATGGGCAAATTAAGCTAAGGGGGTAGGGCTCCCGGCACGGGCAAGAAGAGGGAGGCCAGCGGCCGACCGGGGTTTTTGCGAAGCAAAAACACTTCTTGCTTACCCACCATAACAACCCGACACGCGCCTCTAAGGTACGAATCACACCCGCCCGCGCAATAGTGCCCACTCCCTTTTTTGCCTGCCCCCAACCGCTGCCCATCCCTCAGCTCGTCATTATCTCGCCCATCACTACCCCCCTGCTCTTGGTGGCCACTGTTGCTCTTGCCCTCCTATCTGCCGCCCTTCCCGGCCCACCTGACCACTGGACTACCTGGCAACCTGACAACCGCCCGCTCCCCTCTTCCCCACTGCTCGCCCTGTCTCCTGAGTTGCCCCCGTTTCGGCCGCCTCAGCACTCCCCCGCATTCCCTAGCCCATAGCAGTACATAAGCCCGACAATTAAGTACATAAACTGTTAATTACCAATAATATACAGTTTATAAAATGCGCGCAAGTCACTGGCTTCTAGGACTTTGTTGTTTTTGTTTTGCTCACGCCGTTGTACCCCCGAACATTCCCTAAAAGCCTTTTTTTTCCTCGCGCGGGAACACCAATTGGTGTATTTGAAAAGCTTTGTCTATTTGTAGGGCTCAACAGTAGTCATCATAAGTAATTGGTTATTATTAATTTATGAGGGATGAAAAAAGTTGAAATGGGAGGTTTAATCAGTGAAATGGGAGGTTTAATCAGTGAAATGGGAGGTTTAATCAGTGAAATGGGAGGTTTAATCAGTGAAATGGGGAGGTTTAATCAGTGAAATGGGAGGTTTTAAAAGGTTACTCCTTAAGTTTGCTCCTTTTCGCGTATATTTATATTATGAATCAGCCACTTATCACCGATTTAGAGATACGTCAAAGCAATGCTTTAACCAATGCCCGTTTTGAGTACAGTGAGTTGCAGCTAGACTTGTTTTTCTTCATGCTTTCCAGGCTGCGAAAAACACAAGAATCATTAGTTTATCAGTTGAATATCAAAGAATTAGCTGCATTAACGGGTAAGCAATATCATCTACCTTATCTGTTGCTAGCCACCGAGGGTATGATGTCGCGTGTCTTTTCAATAACGACCGAAAAAAGTATCAAACAGCTTTCTATGTTCCAGAGAATTGAGTACCTAACGGGTACTGGAATCATCGAATTTGAGCTTACTAAGCACATTTTACCACACCTATTTCACCTCAAGGACAACTTTACTAGCTTCGGTCTTGCTGCTGCACTCCGTCTCACCAGCAAGTACGCCAAGCGCATTTATCCGCTTTGCAGCCAGTGGAAAGACCTGGGCGAAACCAAAAAATACGACCTCCAGGACTTCAAAAAAACACTAGGCATACTTGATGCTAAGGGTAATGAAAAGCTGAAATTATTTAAAGATTTTCGCGTAAACGTTCTAGATGTATCTGTCAAACAAATCAATGAGCACACCGAGCTGCACGTCAGCTACAAGCTCGAGAAGGTAGGTCGGAGCGTCAAAAACATCATTTTCACGGTCAAGCCGCAAGCCCTGGCCGAAACCATCCCCTTCGACTTGGTGCCCACCACTACGACCCTGCCCGGCGTTCAACAGAGCCACTACGACAACGCCGCCCGCATCCTCGACGAGCTGCGCATCACCGACCCCAAGCACCGGCAAACCATTCTGGGCAGCGCCGCCCACGTCGCGGACGTGAACCTGTACAACCACGACCTAAAGACGGGCAAGGTCAAAGCCTCTCGTAACCCTGGGGGGCTGCTACTCGTGCGCCTTGGCCTGGTCGCGGCCAAAGTTGCGGCCGTGGCCAAGTAGGATTTTAAGGGCAGCAGGGAGAAAAATCTTTCCCCTCTTGTTCCTTAGAAAAGCCACTTAACATAAGATTCCTTGTCGGACACCTCCCGGAAAAGTGGTGGTTTTCGGCCCCTTGCAACCCGGTTGCTGAGCTGGTATTTTCCCGCGACGGGGCAACGGAAATCCCTTATTTTTGACGGGCTTAGCCTCTCCCGAATGCGTTACCCGCTACCCTCCCTTGTCTGCTTGCTGCTCGTGCTCGGCCTGGCCACCGCTGCGCCCGCGCAAACGTGGCAGATGCCCGACCCTGATTTGGGGGTACCCAAGCCCCAAGGGCCGCGCCTGCCTACCCTGAGCAATGCCGACGACCAGCAGGCCCGCATCCGCGCCCAAAACCAGGCGAACATGGACGAGGTGGACCGCTACAATGCGCAGCAAGCCCAACGCAACCAGCTCATCGAGGAAGCCAAACAGGACTTCGCCAAAATCGAACGCGAACGCCGCGAACAAGCCGAATTTAACGCCCAATTCGAGGCCAGCAACAAGATTCTTTACGAGGCCGCGTACCAGGCCCTGGCCGAGATGCTGGACGGGCGGCGCAAGGTGAGCCTGCCCCTGGCCGTGTTCATCGTGGAAAACACGTACACGAACAATCAGCTCAATTATACCGCCTTCCAGGCCGACCTGGACGAGCTGGCCACCATCTGCCGGGGCCTGGCCACCGACACCAGCGCGACCGCCCGCTTTATGGCCCTGCACCGCCTGATGACCGACACCGTGCAGGTAAGCTACGCCGGCAAGGTCGTTTCGCGGCACCTACCCTACCGCTACGATTTCGAGGACTTCCGGGGCGAGCAGGACTACCGCAAAATGTTCGTCACCAAGCTGCTGCGCACCAATACCGGGCAATGCCACTCCATGCCCCTGCTCTACAAAATGCTGGCCGACCGGCTGGGGGTCAAAACCTACATCAGCATGTCCCCCAACCACACGTTTATCTCCGTCAAGGATGGCCGGGGGGCGCTTTACCGCTACGAAACGACGAATGGGCACTTTACCACCGATGCCTACTACATGAGTTCGGACTTCATCAAGGCCGGGGCGTTGAAGCAGCGCACCTACCTCGATACGCTCACCCTGCGCGAGAACCTGGCCTGTCAGGTCCTGGACCTGGCCGGGGGCTACGAGCACTACTATGGCGACGATACGTTTGTGAAAAAATGCGCCGACCTGGCCTTGAAACACTACCCGCAAAGCATGACGGCGCGCATTCTGGCCCACAACGTGGCCCTCACACGCTTCGTCAAGCCCTGGCAAGCGGCCGGCCAGCCTTCCCCGGAGGTGGCCCGCACCCTGCCGCAGCTCAAACCCTACATGGCCGAGGTCGAACGCTGGAACCAGGCCCTGGCCGACCTGGGCTTTGAGGAAATGCCCAAAGAACAATACAACCGCTGGCTGCACTCCCTGGAACAAGAAAAAACCCGCCAAACGAGCCAGCAGGCCGCCGCCCGCTTCGCTCGCCCCGTCGCCAAATAACCTGCTCCGATGAAACACCCTTCCCTGCTGCTCTGGTGCGTGGCCCTGCTATTCCTCGGTACGGGCTGCTCGCGGCGGGTGCTGGTGCCGGTGGAGCCGCTGGCCCTGCGCATACCGGCCTACCGACCTGGCCCGGTAACGAGCCGGCCCGCTGTCCCGTTGCCGGGGCAGCTCGCGGGCGTACCCATCCGGGCAGCGGTGCCGGCAGCTCCGGCCGTGCCGGTGGCCCCGACGGCGGCCGACTTCTACGAGCCCGCCTATCAGGAGCTGGCCAAGATGCTCGATGACCGCTACCCGCTCAATTTCAAGCGGGCCGTGTTCCTGACGGAAAACGCCTACTTTGATAATCGGCTCAATTTTGAAGAGTTTAGCAAGCAAATCAGCTCACTGGCGCAGATTTGCCGCCTGTTGAAGAAAACCAACGACCCCTATTTCCTCTACGACCGCGACGACAAGGAGAACGTGGCCCGTAACGCCGCTATCTTCTTGCTAATGAAGGATAGCACCCATGTACGCCCTGGCGTTACCCTAGCCCCGTTTCGCTACGATTTCGAGGACTTTGACGGGGATGCGGATTGGCGCAAAATGTTTGTGAGCAAGCTACTCGTTACCCACAAGGGCAACTGCCACTCGCTGCCCTACCTCTACAAAATGCTGGCCGACGAAACCGGCGCGCAAACCTGGCTCAGCTTGGCCCCCAACCACATTTACCTGAAGCAGCGCGACCGCAAAGACGGGTGGTATAACACCGAACTGACCAGCTACACCTTTCCACTGGATGCCTGGCTAACCGCGTCGGGCTACATCAGCCGGGAAACCATCATCAGCGGCATTTACATGGACACGCTCAGCGCCAAGCAGAACGTGGTGCTCTGCCTCGTGGACCTAGCCAAAGGCTACGAGCACAAGGTGGGCCGGGTGGCCGCCGAGCCGTTCGTTAGCAAATGTACCGCCCTGGCCTTGCAGCACTTCCCCAACTACATCAACGCGCAGCTGCTCCAGGCCGAAACCCTGCGCCAAAAATTCGAGCGCCAAACCACGAAGCCCGAAGCCCAACAAGTGTACACGGCGATGGAAGCGGCTTATACCCGCATCTTTGATACCGGCTACCGCGAAATGCCCCCGCAGATGTACGCCGACTGGCTCCGGTCGGTGAACGACGCAAAACAGAAGTACCAGAAAAAACACTAAGCCCTGCCTGCTCATGCGCTATTTCTACGCTCTTTCGCTGCTGCTGGCCCTGGGCCTCGGCCGCTCCGCTCACGCCCAACAGCCCTTCCTCAAGTATGGGGTTATCGTCAAGGTCGCCACGCTGAGCAACGGTCGGTTTCAGGAATTTTTCACGAATGACAGCCTGCGCCGCATTGGCTCGGTGGTGTACGATACCCGCCTGCGCCGCGTGGCCTACCTGTTACCGCCGGATTCCCTCGTAGGCCACGCCAAGCCCGATATTACGAGCCGCTGGATGAGCCCGGACCCCCTGGCTGAGAAATACATGTACATCACCCCTTACGCTTATGGCAACAACAACCCCGTGCGCTACATGGACCACGACGGGCGCGAAATTGTGGATTCTAAGGGTAACGCAGTTACCATCAATAAAAGCGGCGGGTTTGCGTATGCCGGCAAGGATGCAAGTATTATAACTTTTGTTGGGGCGCTCTCCAAAACGGATGTGGGTTCCGGGGTACTTAAAAGCCTAGTTGATGTTGATACAAAAGTTAGTATCAATATTTCTAATGGCCGGGGAAGAGGCGTAGGAATGGGGGGAGAAGTAGAGGGTCTAACAGTTCCTACTTTGGGAAAAGATGGCAGCCCTAAGACTGTCATCGACAAAAAAACTGGCAAGGAGGTCTACGAATCGGCCAAAATCAATATCTACATGGGAACCTTCGATGCCGAAAAAAACAAGCCAAAGGCTACCGATACACACGGGTATACCAACGGCAGCGCCGAAGAATATGTTAACGCTGTCGGCTCCCACGAAGGAACACACGTTACACAAGATGTTGAAGTTAACAAGGCTACTCAACAAAATTGTGCTGGCTGTAATGATGACCAATTAGCAGATAAACAATCAGCGAATCGAGAACAAGCTGCTGATAAAGTAGGCGACGCTTCACGGCAACAGTATCAGCAATTGAAAACCAATGGCCAACCTTAATCGCCTCTACTTTATTACATCTACGCTTTTGTTTGCAGTTACAAGCTGCAAAACAGCGGAGCCAACCTACTTTTCTAAGGTTGATAGAACAAAACCTACTACTTGCTTAAGGTTTCCAGAACTGCACCTATCCAAAAAGCAGCTATTTTATGTGAAGAAAAATGTGCGGGCGCATCTTGATGGCGACGTTCCCTTTTCGGACGATAATTTATGTCTGAGGATGGCTGGATTAAGCCCTCAAACTAAAATTGTCAAGGTGACACTTCCTCTTGGAAACCACATCGGCCCCCTATGGTTCTTAGCAAAGAATGACCAGATAAGTCTATTACTTATCAATTTCAAGGAACTGAAAAACGATTCAACATCTATAAAGCAGAGGATATCAGATGTGTTAAAGCCCATTTCTAACATCACTGCCGATGACATCAAGGGCGTTGATAAGTACTTTATAACTCAATCTGATATGTGGAAGTGAGGGGTATCATTCGCGTGGCCGCGCTGTAACTACTTAGTTGGCAGGTACTTTTCAGCCACTTTCGGGTAGTATTTCCACACCTGGTCCTCGGCCTGTTTGCGCGCTTGGTTCTCTTTGTAGAGCACTTCGTAGTTGCGGGTATACATCTCTGCCTTCGCCTCAGCCGCCGCTTTTTTGCTGCCTTGCCACGCCGCCAGCGCCAGAAACAGCCCCACCACCCCCACCGACAGCAGGGCCGACGGCCAATTGACGAACCCAAAAAACGGGGTCGCAATCGACACCTGGGGCGGAATGCTGGCCCGAATGGCTTGCAGCTGCTGCACCTGGGCCGCAGTCTCCTTCGCGCCCTGGGCCAGCGTCGCCCGCATCGCGGCCGTGGCTTCGGTCATAATGCGCGCCGTTTCCGCGTTGGTGGGCATATAGGGCACAATCAGCTTCGCCGCCGCCTCGCCGTTGAGGGTGATGCGGTAGCCCTGCTGGGCCTGGCTCAGCAACTGCTCGCCCTGGGTCTTGACCTGGGCGAGCAACTGCTGTAACTCGTCGGCCGTGGCGGGCTTGCCGCGCTTGATGAGCGTGTCGATGCCGTCGCGCATCTGGGCCACGGTCACAAACAGGTCGCTGGGTTGAATGGGCTGCATGACAAAAGGGAAAAATTACATCTCTAGGCCCCCGTCCCGCTCGCGGGTGGGGCGTTGCTGCTGGCGCGGCGTCAGCGTCGTTTGGCGGGCCATTTCCTGCGCTTTTTGAGCTGCTTCCTGGGCCTGCTGGGCGAATAGGCGGTTCAGGGCCTCCCCCGAGTAGTTCTGCGCGGCCTGGCTCACCACCTGGGCCAGCTCCGGGGCCTGCACCTGGTGCTGGGCAAATGTTTTTTGCAGGTTGCCGGCGCTAAACGCCTTGCCCACCTCACTGCCCTTCATCTGGTGCCCGTCTTTCTCAAACACCACCCCGTACACCTCCGGGCCGGTCTTTTTCTGGTGGACGCTTGGCGTTACTTCGATGCCGTAGGGAGCCAGGCGGGTTTGCAGTTGCGCGAAGCTGGCCGAGTAGGGGGCGGTCTGGCTCAGGGCCGTGGCCACGTCGTGCCGCGCCCTCTGCCAATCCGCCGCCCGTTCCTGCTTCGGTGTGGTGGCCACCGCCTGCCGGTGGGTAGGGCCGACCTCGCGGGCCTGGTCGCGGCCCCGCTGCTCGGCCACCGTCAAGCCGAGTTGCTGCTCAATGCCCTGGCACACGCGCCGGCTCTCCTGGCCGATGAAGTTGTCTTTGAGGGTCTGCCCGTCGTTGTCCACCCGGTTCACCACCAGGTGCGCGTGGGGGTGGGGCTTATCGAAGTGCTGCACCAACGCCCATTGGGTATTTTCCAGCTTCATGCCCTGCACGTAAGCCCGCCCGGCCTCGCGCAGCAGCTCGCTCAGCTGCTCCGGGCTGCGGCCGGCCGCGTCTTCAGCCGGCAACGCCAGCGCGACGTGCAGCACGGCATTCCCCAAGCCGGGCCGCTGCGCCTGCTGATAGAGAAAGTCCTGGGCCATGTGGGCCGGGCTATCCGTCCGCACCCCCTCCGCGTCGAGCACCTGGGCCTGCTTGTCCTCTTGCAGCACGTAGCGGCAAATGCCGGCGAAGCTCTTGCCGATTTTCACTTTCCCTATCATGCCGCGCCCTGGTTAAGCATGGTCAGCAGTTGCTGCACCTGGTCGAGCGTGGCCCGCGCCCGGTCCTGCACGTCCTGGCCGACGCGGGCCAGTACGACGAGCTGGTTGAGGTTGGTGGCCAGCTTGACGAGCTGCCGGTACTGCTCCCGCTGCTCCGGGCTCGGCGCGGCCTGGAACACCTGCACCCCGTCGAGCGCCGCCCGGATAATGGCTGACCGGCTGTAGCCCGTCACCCGCGCCTGCTCGGTGAGCTGCGCCAACTGCCCACTTTCCAAGCGCAACTGAATCGTCGCATCGTGCGTGAACGGCGCTTTGGGCCGGCCAGGGGTACGCTTCTTTTGGTCTGGAGGCATGGGCAAATTAAGCTAAGGGGGTAGGGCTCCCGGCACGGGCAAGAAGAGGGAGGCCAGCGGCCGACCGGGGTTTTTGCGAAGCAAAAACACTTCTTGCTTACCCACCATAACAACCCGACACGCGCCTCTAAGGTACGAATCACACCCGCCCGCGCAATAGTGCCCACTCCCTTTTTTGCCTGCCCCCAACCGCTGCCCATCCCTCAGCTCGTCATTATCTCGCCCATCACTACCCCCCTGCTCTTGGTGGCCACTGTTGCTCTTGCCCTCCTATCTGCCGCCCTTCCCGGCCCACCTGACCACTGGACTACCTGGCAACCTGACAACCGCCCGCTCCCCTCTTCCCCACTGCTCGCCCTGTCTCCTGAGTTGCCCCCGTTTCGGCCGCCTCAGCACTCCCCCGCATTCCCTAGCCCATAGCAGTACATAAGCCCGACAATTAAGTACATAAACTGTTAATTACCAATAATATACAGTTTATAAAATGCGCGCAAGTCACTGGCTTCTAGGACTTTGTTGTTTTTGTTTTGCTCACGCCGTTGTACCCCCGAACATTCCCTAAAAGCCTTTTTTTTCCTCGCGCGGGAACACCAATTGGTGTATTTGAAAAGCTTTGTCTATTTGTAGGGCTCAACAGTAGTCATCATAAGTAATTGGTTATTATTAATTTATGAGGGATGAAAAAAGTTGAAATGGGAGGTTTAATCAGTGAAATGGGAGGTTTAATCAGTGAAATGGGAGGTTTAATCAGTGAAATGGGAGGTTTAATCAGTGAAATGGGGAGGTTTAATCAGTGAAATGGGAGGTTTTAAAAGGTTACTCCTTAAGTTTGCTCCTTTTCGCGTATATTTATATTATGAATCAGCCACTTATCACCGATTTAGAGATACGTCAAAGCAATGCTTTAACCAATGCCCGTTTTGAGTACAGTGAGTTGCAGCTAGACTTGTTTTTCTTCATGCTTTCCAGGCTGCGAAAAACACAAGAATCATTAGTTTATCAGTTGAATATCAAAGAATTAGCTGCATTAACGGGTAAGCAATATCATCTACCTTATCTGTTGCTAGCCACCGAGGGTATGATGTCGCGTGTCTTTTCAATAACGACCGAAAAAAGTATCAAACAGCTTTCTATGTTCCAGAGAATTGAGTACCTAACGGGTACTGGAATCATCGAATTTGAGCTTACTAAGCACATTTTACCACA
>MWWH01000379.1_pt1 | contig 12741 bp, 16 predicted proteins | sample 1047231 | NCBI WGS metagenome assembly MWWH01 (sample SAMN06349967, study PRJNA376086) | soil metagenome | isolation source: MG3-2 sample Antarctic (ecotone) soil | place: Antarctica | collected 2015-01-13 | reverse complement strand
ACTTGTAACACGGAAATCCGAAAGGGTTGCCTCTGGCGGGGGGCTTTATAATACCCGCTTACAATTAAACATTAACCTCAAAACAATGCTACAAACAATTGTTAAAGGAACGGTTAGAAAGTTAGGAGTTTTAGGTATAGGAGTTATGTCAATTGCTCTACTTGCTTCAGGTTGCGATACAACTACAACTGAACAACCAGCAACAAACAAACAGGCTCAAGTTCAAACGCCAGCGTTTGATGTGCCAACACTCATTGGTAAAAACATTGATGAAATAAAAGCAGTGTTAGGGACACCGCAACAAGATACTGAACCTAACGCACAGCAAATAAAATCTGGCGTTACAGAGTGGGAGAAACAATATACAAAAGACGGTAAGGGATTATTAGTTACATATAGTGTGGCGACAAAAGAGGTAATTGATTTTTTTATAACAACAGACAAAACAGATAAGGAAGGTTTAACAACTGACAAGCAACACTTGCTGGATATTGGAAACTTCAAAGAAGGAGACGCCAATTACAAAATTGAGTTTGTTAAAGCGTTAAAAAATCCGTCTGCATATACAGGTGTTAAAGCAACTCCTGTTAAATAATCAATAACCCAACACTATGAAAAAATGTCCATTTTGTGCAGAGGATATACAGGAAAGTGCAGTTGTCTGTAAGCACTGTAAAAGTCCTTTATCAAGCACTCCTGCTGTGGCTACCCAAACCACAGCTAAACAAACCAAACCTACTGACTGGAAAAGGGTAGGTAAGTTTTTTGGGTGGGGAATAGCAATTTTAGTAGGCTTTAAGTTTTGGTATTTAGCCATACCTGCATTAGTAGCGTGGTATTTGTTTAAGAAAAAGAAAGACAAGTTTAGCCAGAGGACAAACATACTCATAACTGCTGGCGTGCTTGTATTATTTGTTGGGGCTGGCATAGCTTCCGCACACGGTAATAGAAAACCAACTTTAACAATTACTGAACCACAAAGTAACGCAAGTGTGCAATCAAAGACTGTAATGGTTAAGGGAACAGTAAGCCCAGCAGGCTCAACCGTAACGGTTAATGAAGCACCCGCACAGGTTGATAAAGACGGTAACTTCACTTATGAGGTAACCTTGAATGATGAAAAAAATCTATTAAGTGTTGTGGCAGTGAATGGTGGGAAACCTGCCCCGCAATCAATTACAGTTGTAAGAGTATTTTCACCAGATGAAATAGCAGAGCGTGAGCGAATAAAGGCAGAGGCAGAAGCAAAAAAATTGGCACAAGTGGAAGCACAGAAAAAAGCTCAAGGGGAAGCAGACGCTAAAGCAAACGCTGAACAAGCCGCTTATGAAAAAACTAAAGCTGGGCAGTTATGTAAGCAACACCCAGATTGGGATAAAGAAAGTTGCCAAAGAGTGGCTGACGGTAAGTATTGGGTTGGTATGACCTATGACCAGCTTGTAGTGTCATACGGAAGTAAACCTAACAGTGCCAATCCTTCTAATTATGGTAGTAAGACACAATGGCAGTGGTGCTGGCACGATTATAACCCTTCTTGCTTCTATGATAATAATGACGACAGAATAATTGATAGTTATAACTAAACCTATGACAGAAACAGTATTAAATAATGAGACCAATAAAGAATGTCCTTACTGTGCTGAACTAATAAAGAGTGAAGCAAAAGTTTGTAAACATTGTGGTTATAACTTGGAGACAGGCAAGCCCTCAAATGTAGCTAATACAGCGACCCCCATAACACCATTAGCAACAACTCAACCAAAAGCGGGAAGCACAGTTGGAGATGGTGTTAAACTTGGTTGTGGTATGTTTATTATTTTACCGATTATAATAATTGTAGCTATAATTATATTTGTTGCAGTGGCAGTGATAGGGGCAAGTTAATACTTAAAGATTGTTGAAATGCGAAAGTTAAAAGAATACTCACTGATAATACTCATTGGCTTATTAGTTATTGGTTGTCTATTTTATTGGTATGAAATCAGACCTATAAAAATCCGTAAACAGTGTTGGGATATTGCGTTTGAAAAGACAACCGCTAAAAATGGTGATAGAGATGATGTGATTTACAATTACCAAAAATGTCATTGGGAGAGAGGTTATGCAGACCCAATTAGAGGTGGAATTGACACTAATTAAAACCCCAATAAAAGGGTGCTTACTTCCGATAAGTATAATTACAGGAAGTAGAAAATAAGGAGTAAAATTGATGGGAAAAATACTAAAATACTTGCCTGACTTTATAACCCAAATTGGTGTTTTAACATTAGCTTCTAATACCTTACCAGACTGTTATTTTTCTATTAGTGGAGACTACTGTAACGGTTATGGAAAGGTGTGGGGTGTAATGTTTATAAGCATTGGACTAAACATAGCCTTACGCCGCTATTTGAACCATAAGAAAAATCACAATGCACGACACAAGTTGAGTGGTGATACCCCCCAAAGATAACTTGCTACAAACAGAGTTTTATAATTAACATTTAATATCAGCACCCTCATAGGTGCTTTTATTTTTACCACGACTATGAACTTGATAACTATAACCTGCGGAATAAAAACGCACGACCAGCAAGAATTGGCACTTGCGAACTTTACAGACTTTCTAACCCTGCGTGGATTAGAACCCATAACAATAGGCGGGTATAAAAGAACAATAAAAGTCCTTCTCAAACAAATCAACACACCCAAGCCCACAGCAGAACAGCTAAAAGGCTATATCTTAAATCATTATAAAAGCAACTTCTCTTATAGTCATACAGTAAACACCGCCCTTGCAGTTGAACGATTTAGCGAGTTTTTGGGCAACCCCCTACGGTTTGGAAGACCACGAAAGCCTAAACCAATTGTTAAAGAGGTGTTGAGTGAAGCAGAAATAACATTACTTGTTGCATTTACAAAAAATGTTCGTGAGCGGGCAATAATATCTTTACTTGCTTATTCTGGTATAAGGAACTTGGAACTATGTAACTTAAAGGTGAGAGATATTGATTTAACTTCTAATGCCGTTTGGGTAATTGCAGGGAAAGGGAAAAAGGACGGGGTTGTAAGCATTACACCCGATTGTGCCAAAATCCTTATGAGTTATTTGGAAGAATATCCACGCTATAATGATAGTCCCCTCTTTACCACGCTACGCTTTAACAACCTATATCAAACAGGAGACCTTCGTAAATTGTTGCGTGTAGTGGCAAAGCGGGCAAAAATCAATAAACGGGTTTACCCTCACTTATTACGCCACTCATTAGCGACTAACTTACTAAATAGGGGTGCAAATATCTTTATGGTGCAACACCAACTACGCCACTCCTTCATTGAGACAACAATGATATACCTAAAAGCAAATACTGCCCGCCTCAATTCTGAATACCAATTTTACGCACCAAGTTACTGTTAAAAACAGCAAAACACAGCATAAAACGGCACCCCTTTTTAGTCAGAACTTGATGCGATACAGACCAAGTTAGCCCTCCCCCCTTCACAAGCCCTGTGCTACTACATTAAACTGTGGATAGTGTTGGTAAACGCTTATAAAAAACACTGTTAAGAAGCCCTTGACAGTGTTTTTTATTAAGGTTATATTGTAAGTAGAAAGTAGATTGTAGTAAGTAGTAAGTCAATAAACTATGCGAAAACAAACAAAGTCAGGGATACAGCAAGAATTGATAGTAAATGACGCCCAGCTTAATGCAGAGCGGATATTTGAATTGTTAGATGTAAGCCCAGAAACCCGTAAAGACTACAAATACAGGATTGGGTTATTTTTGAGCTATACCAGTGAAAAAGGATTTAACCGCAATAGCTTTTTGGAATATAAGAGATACCTTGCAGACAGAACAGAATTGAGTGTATCTACCAAAAACAAGTATTTAGCTACTGCGAAAATCTTTTTGAAAGAGTTAAACAGGCAGGGTTTATTGCCCGCAGATATAACCCAGAACATTAAAACATTTAGCCAAAGTAAGAAGCATAAGCGGGACGGGTTGAATAATGAGGAAGTGGCTGTGTTAGCAGAAGCATTAAAGCAACTACCCCCTACTCCGCAAAATACAAGGCTTATGGCTGTTGTAAGCCTTTTGGCACTACAAGGGTTAAGACAAATTGAGGTTATAAGACTTGATGTAAAAGATGTTGATTTAGTGCATAGAACCGCTTTTGTGCAGGGAAAAGGCAGGGACGATAAAGAGCCAATAGACCTTCACCCAGAGACAGCGACAGCGTTAAAGGATTACCTGAAAAGCAATAAAAAAGGCAGTGGGGCTTTATTTACGAGCAATAGCAATAATAGCAAGAACCAAAGGCTAACAACCAAGAGTATACGGGACATTATTAAAAAAACCTTTGTTGCATTGGGAATTGATAAGACTACACACGGATTTAGGCATTACTTTACTACCACGCTCATTAAGACATACAAAGGTGATTTACTGGAAGTAGCACAGCACACAAGACACAAAAGTTTAGAGATGTTGCAGGTGTATAACGACAGCGTAAAACGGAAGGCAGATTTACCAAGATATTATGAAGCATTTAAGGGAGTGAGTTTTAGTGGAAATGCGAATTGAGATTAACTCAAATACGCTGTAAACATTAGTGATTATACAAAATAACTCACCAAGAAAGACTACCCCTAAAGTATGCAAAAAACTACAAAAAAAATGTCAGGAAATGTCAGTATTTAAGAACCATAATATGGTGGAAAATGGTGGATTAAAACAAGCCAAACAAGCCAATTAACGCATTACCTCAATCACCAACCAACGCATTGACTTAAAATGTAAAAACCCTTTAATTAAGCATTAAACATAGGTTAATAACCTAAAATAACGCAATGGAAAATAGACTAAAACTATTAGCAGATAAGAAAGCGAAGCTGGACAAACACCGTCCCCTCTCCCCTGACTTGGTAAAGAACCTTGATGAGTGGTTTAGGGTTGAATTGACTTATACAAGCAACGCTATTGAGGGAAACACCTTAACCCGTCAGGAAACAGCGTTAGTGGTGGAAAAAGGCATTACCGTAGACGGTAAGAGCTTAAATGAGCATTTAGAAGCAATCAACCACGCACAGGCATTAGATTACATTAAAACTCTTGTTACCAATAAAAGGGCAGAATTGAAGGAACGAGACATACTAAACCTGCACAGGCTAATACTTCAAAAAATTGATGATAACAATGCTGGTAAATACCGAGATGTGGCAGTGCGTATTGCAGGCTCAACTGTAAAGTTGCCTAATGCGTTAAAAGTCCCAGAGTTGATGAGTGATTTTACAGATTGGCTCAATCAATCCCCTGCTCACAACCCCGTAATGTTAAGTGCAGACGCTCATTTTAAGCTGGTAAGCATACACCCTTTTACAGACGGGAACGGGAGAACAGCCCGCCTGTTGATGAACCTACTGCTAATGCAGGAAGGATACCCGCCAGCATTGATAAGAAAAGAGGACAGGCGTGTATACATTAACGCAATTGAAAAGGGACAACTTACAGGGGAAAAGGGAGATTACTATGAAGTTATTTACGAAGCTGTGGAACGCTCAATGGATATTTACCTTGAAGCGGTTGAGGGTAACTCCCCTATGCCTCTCTCCCCTGCCCTAAATTAAACAATATGCTTACAAATACAATGAGCAAATCAGATACTAAAAACTTATTAAAAATGTCAGAGTTAGCCCAAGTGTCAGGGGTTAGATATAGCACGATTAAGTATTACTCTGAATTGGGAATACTCCCCTACCAACAAGAGGAAACCCGATTAGTCAGACGCTATGACAAGGACGAAGCTATAAAACGGTTGAAGGAAATACAAAGGTTGAAAGACAAACGGTTGAGCATTGATGAGATAACCAACCATTTTAAGCGGTAGTCCCTACTGCTTGTTAAAGAAAAAATAAAACTATGGAGAATACCTATTTAACAATCAAAGAAGCAAGTGAGTTATCAGGCAGAAGTGAGATAACGATTAGGCGTTTGATTAAGCAAATGCTCAAGTCCCCTACTCAAGAGACTACGCAAATGATAAGGCAAGACCGTCAGAATGATAACCCTCAAAGCCCCTTCATTTACAAAGTAAACATTGAGGTGATTAGGCAAACTTTTAACTTGCCTACTCAAGAGACTACGCAAGTGGATACTCAAGAACAAGCAACTGATTATGCACAGCCTACTCAAGTGCCTATACAGACGCCTACGCAACTTGAACAAGTGAGTAGTCAAGCAGTTGAAACGCCTACGCAGATGTTGCGTGAGGTAGTAGATTTACTAAAAGACCAAGTAAGAATAAAGGACACACAGATTACAGGGTTGAGTAAAACGGTAGACCAACTTATTGAACGAGACAGAGAGACGAACATTATTTTGAAAGGCTTGCAAGACCGTTTATATTTGCTTGAAGCCCCACAGAAACCAAAACCCGATATTACAGAGGCAACTGTGGCAAGCGAGCCAGAGAGAGGCGAATAAGTGGCAAAATAGGGTATACCCATAACTTGAGTAATCAAATGACTATGCAAGACGGAAAAAAATGCAGTTTTATAAAACCAGACAATGAGCAGTGTAATGCGTGGGCTATGACTGACTACTCATTTTGTTTTACCCATAACCCAGATACTCAAATGGAAAGGGAAGTGGCAAACCAGCGTGGGGGGCAAGCAAATAAGATAACAGTAATGCAACCGCTACCAGCATTAGAACTTGATAAGCCAAATGATGTGGTTGAGATGTTAAAGGACACTGTAAACCAAGTCAGAGCTGGAACTATGGACTTAAAAGTTGCAAACACAATGGGCTATTTAGCAGGGCATTTAATAAAAGCTATGGAAGTGGCAAAAATTGAGAGTAGGGTAGAGACAATTGAGAGGGTGCTAATAGAGCGTAGGACAACTGCAATTAAAAAAGATTAACGGTGTAATACACCATTTAAGGACAATCATATGGAGTTTAACTTTACAACCAAACAGCTATTGAATGGAGAAGCCGAGTATAGCATTAAACAATTTAGAGCAGACTTGCTTGCTGAAATAAACAAAACCTCTGATGTGCCAGTAGAACAGCACGAACAATACCGTGATTGGCTATACAGTTTTTATTATTCTTTTGCAACAGGGAAGCAACCGCTTGAAATTGTGGCACTGGCAAACAAACAGCCAATCCCAGAAGCTATTGCAATTGTTGAGGATATACAGAAAGACGAAAAACATAAAAAGAACTACGATATTTTAGAGGCTGTATTACAAAAGCGATATTTGGAAGTATTAAGGGACAATCCAGATTTAACAGAAACAGAAGTTTTAATACTTTATAACGCAGAAATGGAAGAAGAAAATAAAGAACACCTTGATTATGCGTGGAAGCAATTTAAGGGTGAAATAGATTAACAAAGTATGGCTACTCCTAACTTAAACATTAAAAAATTGGCAAAAGGTATGAGCCTTGAGGACAAGGCACAACTGCTGTTTGCTGACCATAATAAACAGGCTGAAACCGCAGGGGTTGAAAGGATACTTGCCCCTGATGAGGAACAAGCTATTGTTGATGACGCCCGCAAACTTAACCAGATTGATGAGTTAAACAGACTTGTAGGGTTGTTCAATTTTGCCAGTTTAATACTGCTTGATATACAAACCGCTTACCTCAATTTTAATATAGCTATAAGCAAGTTAGAGGGCTTTATTATGGCTTCTGCTGTAAGGAGTAGGGCAGACGATATAATACACAGTCTAATTTACGAGTTTGCCACAGCAGGATACTCTGAAAAAGAAAAAGATAGGCGAGACATACAAAAAAAGATAGACGCTAAAGCACAAGAGTTAAACGAAAAACACAGCACTTACAACAAGTTTTTTGAGTTATACGACCATTTCACCCCGCCTGTTAAAACAGTAAGCTATTTCCACACTAAACTTGAAAATGAGGATATTGAGCCTAATAAGCACCTACAACATTTGTTTATGCAGGCAATACAGTTGTTAAAGGATTTTAGGCGGGTAGTTTACCAGCTTGAGTATATTGTTAAGCTGGCAAAGATAGATTTTTTGGGGGACGCTGACAGAAAAAAGCTCAAAGAATACGAAAAACAGGTTGCCAGTTTTATAAAGTTAGAGGGCTTGCACAGCACAGTGAACATTTACAAAATATGGGCAGATAAGGAACTAATGAAAACAGAGGGGCTTACTCAACCAAAGTTTTTGGATACTATAAGGGATATTGAAAAAAGCATACAATTGACCCCAGAGGATAAGCGGCTGGCAGAGGCACAAATAACAAACTTGATTAGTCAAAAAAAGTTATGAGTAAAGACCGTAAACAATTTGTAGACCTGCGTATTGATAAAGCCAGTGGGGAAGCAGGCGGGAAAAAGAAGGCGAGAGCTTTTATCCCACGCTCAATGCAAAACATTACCAAAAGGGTTTTAACCCATAGTCCATTGAACTCTAAAAAACACCATAAGGGGCAAGAGCAATGGCAACAGGGGTTGGTTGATGTTTGGGAAAGGGGCGGTGTTGGTTATGGGGTTAGAGTAGAGGATAAGGGCAAGCTAAAAGGGGTAGTGCCTAAAATATCCGTTAGTCAAGATAAGAACATTAAGCTATTGCTGGCTATGGTAGAACAGCAACAAATAGCTAATGAAGTTAAAATCCCAGAAGCTACATTTACCCTTAAAGAATATGCAAACAAGAGGGGATATGATGACACAGAGGTTGCCAAAGGGGGTAAGTTTATGGACGAATTGAAAAGGGATTTGTATAGCGGTGCTTATACAACTTACAAGGTAGATAAGATTAAGATTGACGGTAAAATCTACACAGCACACGGTATACCTAACTTCTATACGCTATTAGAGCCAGAGAACAAAAAAGCAGAGTGGCGGGTTATTTTCACTTCCTTTTATGCAGATAAAATACTGGAAGTATTAAACGGACAAGCCCCACAGTTTTACACTCACCAGTTAAAGGAGATTGCGGACAGGACAACTACCGAGCGGGATTACTTACATTACTTTTACAGCCAGCTTGTGGAAGCTAAACGAAAAGAGAGTTGCAGTATGCCTATGAAGGTAAGAACTCTGCTGACTAATATGGGGTGCAGTGATAAGACATTGAAGCGTCCGCAGGAGTGCTATAAGGTTTTGAAGGATTGTTTAGTTTATACCTCAAAGCATTACCCAGATGATTTAGAAAGCATTGTATTATCTTATACAGGCAGTTTTACTAAAGAGGCTGATAAGGGTAAGGAGTTGAAATTGAGTAGTTTACATACGCTGGAAAATTGGGACTATACACAGGTTAAGGAATTGATTAAAGGTTTAGGTGTTAAAGATATTAGGGATTGTTATATTAGCTTCTGTGAACACACAGAACCCAAAGCCCTTGCTTTACCACTGCATACTTACGGTGCAACTACAACAGTTAGCAACGGGGTATTAGTAAACGAAATAATGGATTGGATAGAGGATTGGGAAGGCAGGAATAGTTACCCAATTAAGTTTACAGTTAAGGATAGGCAGAAGTTTTTAACAGACTGTGAAAAGCAATTAGGGACAAACCGCTTAAGGGAATTGTTTAAGGGCTTGAATAACGAACGCAATCCAAGCCCAATCACTTTTATCACGCAAACCCTACCCCAACAAATCAAAGCCCTAAAGAACATAAGGAATAATACGCAAAATAGGGACGCTTATAATGAAGCTAAAAGTAAGCTGTTTAATAGGGGTGATGATTAAGCAAATGACTATGCAAAAGGTAATATGATTACTCATTTTACTTACACTTGCAGGACAAAATACTTACACTTGCAGGACAAAATTGAGGTATATTCCTACACTTGCAGGACAAAATACTTACACTTGCAGGACAAGGCTAAACTGGATTTAAGTTGCAATTAAAAGGTAAAACAGCGATTGCTCATTTAACACTAAACTTTACTAAACTTAAGTATTCTAAATAATACTAAATAGAAAAGATTTTTTAATAAAAATACAAATAAGACAAATACATTAAGAACACCCTTATGTTAAAAACAATGACTACCAAAACAAGACTGACCGTTTATAAACCTGTATTAAAAGATACCGTGTTGCTTCCGCTCTTTTTATCAAAAGTGTGTGCTGGCTTCCCTTCCCCAGCAGATGATTATATTGATGAAAAACTTGACCTCAATAAACACCTGATTAAAAACATACCAGCTACTTACTGTGTGCGGGTAGAAGGCAACTCAATGATTGAAGCGGGAATACATAATGCTGACATTTTAATTATTGACCGTTCATTAACTCCTAAAAATAATGATGTAGTAGTTGCTTGCATAGAAGGGGAACTGACTGTCAAGCGTTTGATTAAAAAAAGAAATAAAGTATTGCTGGTTGCAGAAAATCCAAACTATAAACCAATAGAGGTAAGTGGTGATGATGAACTGACTATATGGGGTGTAGCAACAAATGTAATCCACTCTTTATAAAAATATGACTAAGCCAACTTTTGCATTAGTAGATTGTAATAACTTTTATGTCTCCTGTGAGAGGACTTTTCAACCTGCACTGGAAACTGTGCCAGTTATGGTTTTATCAAACAATGACGGTTGTGTTATTTCACGCTCTGCGGAAGTAAAAGCACTTGGTATTAAAATGGGTGAACCAGCATTTAAGTTAAAAGGTATAATTAGCCGCAATAAGGTAAAAGTATTTTCTTCAAACTACACACTTTATGGCGATATGTCCCAACGGGTAATGGACACCCTACACGAGCTGGTAGAGGAAGTTGAAATCTATTCTGTTGATGAAGCGTTTATGCGACTTGACGGGGTGAGAGACCAAGAACAACTTGCACGAAAAATAAAACATACAATTAAACAGTGGACTGGCATACCTGTCTCAATAGGAATTGCACCTACAAAAGTGTTAGCGAAAGTTGCTAACCATATTGCTAAAAAGAACCCAGAATATAATGGTGTGTTTGATTTAACAAACCGCCCAATAGATTTTTATTTGCATACCTTTCCTGTGAGCGACTTGTGGGGAGTGGGAAGGCAATATAAAAAAATGCTTGAGGATAATGGTATTAGAACTGCCTTACAATTAAAAAATACTAATGACAATTGGGTGCAAAAGAAAATGACTATAAAGGGTTTGCGTATGGTGTATGAACTGCGTGGTATATCTTGCTTATCACTTGAAGAAGTTGTCCAACCAAAAAAAGGTATAACTTGCTCAAAGTCTTTTGGGCAACCTGTAACAGAATTGTCAGGATTACAGGAAGCAGTAGCCAGTTACATTACGAGAGGTGCTGAAAAGTTAAGAGAGGAAGGATTAGTTGCTTCTTATTTGCGTGTTTTTATACTCACTAACAAGTTTAATAATGACGCCAAGTATGGGGTAAGTAAGGGGATAGATTTACTGACACCAACAGCATATACACCAAACCTAATTGCAAATGCAGAGCGTATGCTTACAGAGATTTACAGAGACGGATACAGATATAAAAAAGCAGGCATTATGTTACTTGGATTATTGCCAGAAAAACTGCACCAGCAAAACTTATTTGAAAAGATAGATACAGAGCGACAGCAAAGGTTAATGAACACGCTGGATATAGTGAATACTAAACACGGGCGTAATACTTTAACTTATCTTGCAACTGGTATTAAACATACTTGGAGTATGAGGAGAGAACTTTTATCACCTAATTACACAACGCAGTGGAGTGAACTGCCTGTGGTGAAGGCTTAATATGTGCGGTGCATTTTCATTGGTTAGCGACTTGAAGTTTGTAGCCCAGAGGTTTAATGCTGAAATACCAAAAGAGTATTATGAGCCAAACTACAACGCAAGACCAACACAATTATTACCTATAATCTTAAACTCTGAACCTGACAAAGTAGTGTTTTCAAAATGGGGATTACAACCAGCGTGGGGTAATATCAGTAAGCCAATTATCAACGCCCGCAAAACCAGCTTGACTACAAAACGAACATTTACAAAGGCATTTAGAGAACGCAGATGTTTAGTTTTAGCAGACAGCTTTTTTGAATGGGGGATTGTTGAAGGAAAAAAACAACCATACCGTTTTATGCTGAAAAAAGAACAACCCTTTGCATTTGCAGGCTTATGGTATGAAGGTGAAAAAAATAAAGAAAATACCTTAACTGATTTTATGATTATTACCGTAGAGCCAAATGATATGGTAGAAAAAGTCCATAACCGTATGCCAGCAATTTTACCAATCAATGCAGAGAATGATTGGTTAAACCCTGACCTGACTGATGAACAATTACTAAATATGTTGAACCCATACCCAAGTAATAAAATGGAAGTATACCCCGTTACAACTTTAGTAAACTCTCCCTCTAACAACACAGTTGATATTATTAAGCCTGCCAGAATATGACAGGAAACAATAATTGGAAAAATTGTTATAATTAACCAAAGCTGATTATATGAAATAACTGGCTCACAATTTAAGCACCTAACCCTTGTAGATTTTCTATAAGGTATGGTGCGAAAGCTACAAACATATAGAACCCTTCGTCAGGGTGTTTGTAGCTGTGTGCGGGGAAACTTGTAACACGGAAATCCGAAAGGGTTGCCTCTGGCGGGGGGCTTTATAATACCCGCTTACAATTAAACATTAACCTCAAAACAATGCTACAAACAATTGTTAAAGGAACGGTTAGAAAGTTAGGACTTTTAGGCATAGGCGTTATGTCAATTGCTCTGCTTGCTTCTGGTTGCGATACAACTACAACT
>MWWH01000378.1_pt1 | contig 12758 bp, 14 predicted proteins | sample 1047231 | NCBI WGS metagenome assembly MWWH01 (sample SAMN06349967, study PRJNA376086) | soil metagenome | isolation source: MG3-2 sample Antarctic (ecotone) soil | place: Antarctica | collected 2015-01-13 | reverse complement strand
CCCCCCCCCTTAAATTTTTGCTCCAAAAACTGAGCCGTATTCCTCATGGTAAAAGTTCCGTGAGTTACAATGATATTCTGGTGTGGTGAGGCCATGATTGCTTTAGCTAGTTTTCCCCTATCTTCTTCCGTAATATCCCTACTGTCTTTCTCGGTTACGCCCTCGGTACTAAAATTGAAGTGAGGCTTAATTAGATTGTGAAGATAGCTCTCTATTGTTGCGTCTAGTTTCATGAGTTTTTTATTGATCGCGTCATAGGCAGGATCAAAAAACTCAATTGTCCCTCCCATTTTTATGATATGTACGTGGCTCTTTATCATGAACCAATCCCCTTTCTACTCTGTTACGAGTTTCTTTTTAATCTGTTCGATGGATAGCCCTTGCTCTTTCAACTTCTGGATTTCGTTTAACCGAGCCAACGCCTGGTCTTTGTAATAGTATCGGGCGCGGCGCTCCTCGGTTTGTTCGTACGGTAACAGGCCGATGTTTGAGTAGTATTCAATAGTACTCCACCTTACGCCAGCTAGCTTTGCTAGATCATTTCGCTTAATCTTCTCCGAGCTAATCTCTACTGTTCCCGGTGGCTGCTCAAAGTAAATGTCGAACGAACGATCTACGGCGTCGTAAATAAGCCGGTAAAACTCATCAAACTTACCAGTTGTGTCAATGCTATCAAGCGCGTCAATATACGCCTTTCTATCAGTTTCTCGAATAATTGTTAGGGGGTAGCCTGCTTGAATTAACAACAAGTTCATCAGCAATCGTGCTGTCCGGCCATTACCGTCAACAAACGGGTGAATTCTTACAAGCTTATAGTGGGCGTCAGCCGCAATTTTGATAGGGTGATCGGAGTTAGAGCCGCTTAGCCAAGTCATAAACTCGGTCATTAACTCCGGTACTTTCATTGGGTTTGGGAGTACAACACTAGTACCGGCAATCCTTACCGCTACGCGGCGATAACGGCCAGCGTCTTCGTTGCTTATACCCTGTAAAATCAACCTATGAATATCTAGTAATTCGCGCTCTGTTAGTTCTTGGCGTGTTTTGCTAGCGATGTCAGAAACGTAATCTAGCGCCATAGCGTGATTAGTGGCCTCTAGGTGGTCATTGAGGCTTTTGCCCTGTACTGTTAGCCCTTTTTCAACTACAAGCGCTGTCTCCTTTCGGGTTAGCGTGTTCCCCTCAATAGCGTTTGAGGTGTATGTTAGCTCAACCCTAAACCATTCGTATAGGTTCTTGATCTGCGCCTGTGGCAACGGACGCATAGCGTCAAGTTGGCGCTTTTTGTCTGTGAGTTGTTTTAACTTCTTATCCATAATAATTACACTTTACTTTGTACTTGTTACTTTGTTGTTTAAGTTTAGTAAACTTGGCTTGAACTGTCAATATGCAGTCTGTAATAATGCTAACTTGTTAGTATGTTAACAAAGAAACAAGTTATAGTGTTTGCTTACTAACATGATTACATGTTAGATTGTTAGTGTGTTTATTTACTAACTTAGTAATATGTTACTATGGTAACAAGGAAACAATTATGAAATTAGCAGGCTACTGTCGGGTAAGTACCGACAACCAAAAAGATGACGGTACAATCCAAATTCAAGAGCGCGCGCTTGAGGAGTACTGCAAAAAGAATAACCATGAGCTTATAGCTATATATAAAGACGAGGGAATAAGTGGGGACGTTGAAAATCGGCGCGGCTTATCCTCGCTTATTACGTTTCTTGAATGTAGTAGGGGAATTGACGGTGTACTTATTTTTAAGTTAGACCGGCTAGCGCGCGATCTGTATATGCAAGAGCACTTAATTAAAGAGTTTACGAAACTTAGTGTGAACATCTATAGCACAATGGAGCCGGACTTAAATAGTACTGACCCTATGCGTAAAGCATTTAGGCAGCTCCTAGGCATTGTGGCCGAACTAGAAAAATCATATATCACCATGCGCCTCACTACTGGCCGACTTAACAAGGCTCGAAATGGCGGTTACGCCGGTGGCGGTATTCCTCTTGGCTTTCGATCAACTACCGATAAAGACGTAGAGATAGACGACATTCAAGCCGCAACTATTCGGCTAATTTTTAGACTTCATCGCAAGCAATTGAGCCTACACGAGATTGCACGCTATCTTAATAAAACCGGCTATGAAACAGCAAGAGGCGGTCAGTGGTATGCCGGAACCGTCAAATACATAGTAGAAAATCCACGCTATAAAGGTCGGTGGCACTACAAAGACGAATTGAGTAAGCGGAATGACTTAGTTTTAACAGGTAGGCGTCAGGTTACAAATGTATAAACAATACCTATTCTTTATACAAAAAGAAACATGTTTACAAGGAAACATTAGAATTTACCGTGGCTAATAAAATTGCTATCACACTGCGTAAAGGGGGAGGCGGTAAGACCACTACCGCTGTCAACCTTGCAGCAGCCTTAATACAACATAACCGCCGGGTACTTTTAGTTGATTTAGACCCTCAGTCTAACGCGACTATGGCGGTTGGGCTTAATCCATTAGCCCTCGAATACAGCGTTAATCATTTATTCCGTACTAATACCGTTGGAGTGGGGGAGGTAATCGTAAAAACAAGCTTCGGGCTTGACGTACTACCATCACACCCCGATCTATCTTCAACCGAAGCCGGTATGACTGCTACCCAAGTAGGTATTATGCGAGGACTCTTGGAACCATTAGAAGATCAATACGACTTTATTATTATCGACACTCCGCCATCTGAGTCTTACCTGACTGCCAACGCCCTCGCATACGTAGATCAGGTCATAATCCCACTACAAGCCCACTTTCTGGCTATGCAGGGGCTAAGCCAGGCGATGGAACAAGTGGACAACGCGCGAAGTGGCTTAAATCCTAAGCTAACCATTGCCGGTATCTTGCCGACGATGGTTAGTCAGCGTACTAACATAGCCAAGACTGTTCTAGATCAAGTAAGGGCTACTTACCCCAATACTGTTTATCCATTTTCGATTGATTTTAGTATTAAACACGCTGAGGCCAGTTTAGCCGGTCTTCCTATCGTAATATTCGACCCCAAACATAATGGCGCTTTAGCCTATAAACAGTTAGCGGAGACACTACTATGAGCAAAAAGCCCGACCTCAAACAGCTAATGGATCAGCGTAATCCCTTACGACCGGAAACACGCCAAATAGTTAAGCCGGTCGATCTTTACAACTCTAGCCCTCAGCCAGAGCAAGCGCACACTGAACCACCTAAAGGGCAGAGTAAGAGTATGCAGGCAGAAACCAAAAAACGCTATGGTACATACCTATCGCTCGACTTGATTAAAGCAGTCCAGCGATATGCTTTTGATAACGATATTCCTGACTATCAGGTAGTGCAGCAAGCGCTAGAAGAATATCTAAAAAAGCATAGTAAGCAATAAGAGTGTAGCCGTCCTGTACTAAGCCGTCCTTTCTTGACAATTTAAGCATGTTAGTCTATTCTATACACCATTATGAGTGAAGCGACAGAAAAGCCACGGCTGTGGAGTGATTTTGACGGAACCGCTGTAGAAATCGTTCCCAAGTGGAATCCCCGTAACTGGTCAAAGTACCCTTTGGCCGGAATTGAGGGGTATAAGGCTTTTTTAACTGCCGTTTCAGACAGTGGAGTAGAGGTTGCAGGCGTGATATCAAGAAGGCCAAATATAGCTCCAAGAAGATATGTTACGGCCAGGTCTATTTCGCAATTAGGTTTATCAAGATTTTTCGGGGAACCGTCACAACAAGTTTTAGTAGGAAGTGAAGAAAATAAGGGTGATTTTTTAGCAAGAGAAAGTCTTAAAGCTCCTGTAGGTATAATTGACGATAAACCGCACAGACTAGGAAGTGCAATGCTACACGCCCTATTTCAGTTACAAGAGAGAGGAGGGCACGAAGATAGAAAAGGAGTAGTGTTAGGGGCTGTCAATCATCCAAAAATAGAATCATACATTGATCAGTTAGCAAAAGAGGCTTTAGCTGGAGGTCTTGAGGTTGCTTTTACCCCCAATGGTGAGCATGATTCAACGATGATTGTAGGTGATACATACTGGGTTAAGGTTGTGCCTCTTGATCCATATTCGGCGGCTGCGGGACGTAGTTTTGCAAATGAGCTATTAGATCCCATACGCCCCTAAATTTTGCGTAGTACTATTTGGGAAACTTTTTAGATGAGCTAAGTCAGATAGGCGGATAGGTTGCTTGTTGCAAACATAACAAGTATAGTTGTATTAACTAGTTGTGTGCTTCGTAGTTGTTTCGCACACTAGTTACAAATCGGGGTATAAAGTGTGTAGGCTAAGCACAAGTGACTTGACTTGTGTAAGCTGGTGAGTTAATATTCTCTTAACTACGAAGTGCACACCGAAAGACCCCGCAGGGGTCTTTTTCTTTAGAATTAAAAGGTGTAGCCGGTATATGGACAGTCTCAGAAACGTACTTGAAAAGCACACAATCGTTGTTGTAAACGAGCAAATGAAGCATGGCTTCACTCAACTCCCCAACTTTGTTTTGAAGGACAAGCAATTATCGTTTGGGGCGCGCTTATCATATGCGGTCTTATTGTCATACGCCTGGCAGGAAGATAGTTGTTTCCCTGGGCAAACTAAAATGGGCAAAGATTTAGGCTCGAGCCGCCAGATGGTTAACGGCTACTTACAGGAGTTAAAGAAAGCTGGTTACATTGACTGGAAGCGTAGAGGGCTAGGCAAAACAAACGTATATTATGTTCTGGATTATAAACCCCTTAAACTACCTTCTGATGTCAAGCAGGGTTGACATCCAGAAGTATGCTAGGCTTTACGACTGGAAGTAAAGTAGGGTTGACAGTAAGTATAAGCAGTTTAATTAAACTCAGAATAATATAAACAGTCTTAGGACAATTTTAAATTTTAATTGGGGAAAACTAAGACAATGCCTCAAAGAATACGGAGATAACTATTAAGGGTGAGTTCCTGCTTGTACTAATTAAGTTCCCGGAATGACACGACCAGCCCATAAAGGGTAGTAAAAAAGAAATATATTATACCATAAAAATTCATCAATAATTGTAGCTATATTGGGCTAAAATTAAGCCCTAGTTCATTCGTTTCCGGCTCTTTTGTATAGATTGTAATGTGTAAATTACACCATTACCATGATAATCACTGCGTGAGTAAGTCTGAAGTTCGGATCTATTTTATTTCAGCCCACGCAGTAGAGCTATGAGGTCAGCCCTATGAATTAGGGACTAGCTGGCACCTGTACGGCAAGGGCAGGCAAGCCCTTTGGCTTGAGGTTGGCGGTGTGCAAAGCTTCCGGCGATCAGCCGCAAATTTGGCCAATACGTACCGCCTTGCCGTACGCAATTATCCCAGTCGTTGCTTAGTTCGGAAGGACAAGCAAACATTTTTTCGCTACCCAATTAGGAGATGTATTATCTTTGCCTTTATAGTTATGCTCGGAGTACTCGGCTATCTAGTCGGCTTCGTTATATTGGTGATTGTGCTTAGAAGGCATAGGGAGCAAAAAATGCAGGAACGTAACCGTTCTTCTTTCCGGCTCATCTTTCCTGAAAATCTTGAAAAAGGGGCGGTTTTGGCATTTCTGCGTAGTCTTTCCGGTTTGCCAAAAAGCATGTTTGGTCAATTTGGGATTGTCTTTGAAGCCTGGGCAGACAATTCCGGTATCCATCATCGCTTTACCGTACCGTCTCATAAAGCTGATGTAATCGATCAGCTGCGCACCGCTGTGCATGGAATACGTATCACCCCAGACGAAGGTAAACCCGTAGCCATTTTAGACTATGCAATGGAGGTTGGATTATCAAACCTTGAAGCTACCATAAAAATGGATAATCCAGCGGCGCTGTCGTCACAACTTCTTACCAGCTTACAACCTGTGCAACCAAACGAAACTGTCATATTACAGTGGGTAATTGTCCCGGCTAAACAAACCCCAGCTCGCACAATGGGCTCCCTTCCCCGGCCAATACGTATGCCCACTGGCGGCATTCTTTCCGGAGTCTTTAATGCCAGTAATAGTTTAATGCACGGCTTAGTCGGCGGAGCAATGAATGCACATTACAATAACCCGGATCGGATTAAGGCTTCTCATGACAAAAACCGTGAGCCAATATTTAGTTGTGTAGCCCGAATTGGCGTAAAAACGACTACAAAAGAACGTGCATTACAGCTGCAAGAGCGTGTTTTAGATACGCTAAAATCTGCTAACTCTCCTATGACACAGTTTGTACAACGAGGCTTCCGTTCGCCTAAGCAAATAGCTAGATGGTTAGAGCGTGGCGCTGTACCTATAACGGGCTTACCGTGTTGTCTAAATGCCGCTGAGTTGAGCGCCCTTGTTGCTTTCCCGATCGACTCACCTCGCGTACCCGGCTTGCAACTTGGTGGGACAAACCAGGTTCCACCATCTTATGATGTACCATCTGAGGGACGTATCTTAGCTAAGTCCAATTTCCCGGGCGTGGAGCGTCCTTTGGCTGTATCGCGTCCTGATTCTTTGCGCCACTTGCATACACTAGGGGCAACTGGTGTCGGTAAGTCTACTCTGTTACTTAATTTAATTACGCAAGACATGAATTACGGCGCTGGAGTAGCCGTAATTGACCCCAAGGGCGATTTGATTACAGATGTACTTGATCGGATACCAGTAGGCCGTGAACAAGATGTAATCTTAATTGATCCCACCGACAAACATCGCATGGTTGGGTTAAATATGTTAGCTGGGGGAACTGAAAATCCTACTCTTGTTACGAGTAATGTAGTAGGCATGTTTAAAAAATTGTACAAGGACGGTTGGGGAGCTCGACTTGAGTACATCATGTCCAGTGCAATAAGAACATTAGCCACTATTCCCGGTATGACAATGCTTGAACTTTCACCGCTGTTGACGAATAAAGTATTCCGCAGCAGGCTTCTAGCTGGCTTACCTATGTCTTTGCCTCTGAAAGAGTTTTGGGAGCAGTACGATAACTTAAAACTAAGCGAGCAGAGTGATCGTATCGGTTCAATAATGAACAAAGTCGAGGCTTGGACTATACAAGATGATCTACGCCATATTATGGCTCAGCCTGATCCACCGTTAAACATGGACGATGTATTAGCAAACCGTAAAATATTATTGGTGTACTTACCAAAGGGTAGATTGCCAGCAGAAGGCACAGGATCCTTAATTGGCTCTATGGTAATGATGATGTTATGGCAGGCTGCTCAAAGACGCATTGATTTACCCGAATCTGATCGGACCCCATTTTATTGTTATGTTGACGAGTTCCAAGACTTCCTAAACCTATCAACACCGTTTGAAGATGTGTTGAGTCAAGCGCGAGGTTATGGATTTAGTCTTACGCTATCACACCAAAATCTAGGCCAGTTACCAAACAGCGAAGGGAACAAGGTGCAGGACGCGATACTAGCCAATGCCGCAACAAGAGTAATGTTTCAAACTTCGGCCAGCGACGCTGCAATTTTAGCCAGACAATACAGTACTTATTTACAGCCTTCAGATTTGCAAAATCTGGGAGCCTTTGAGGTGGTTGTCTCAATTGCTGGCCGGGCAGGAATTAAAACACCTCCGATTACGGCTATTACATACCCCAAACCACCCGTAACCGGCATGGCCGAAGTTGCACGTTGGGCGTCTTCTGTGAACTATGCTGCTCGTCGCGAAGATGTTGAAGAATCCGTTGCTAAGCGCCGGGAAATGTTCACTCAAAATGAAAACTTTGGGCAACGCCCACGCCAAGATTAAGCTTATGCTCGCTCTTGTATTCGCCTTGATAACTTAAAAAGCTCTAACACCTTTACAAAGCGCTATTATTAACTTTAATAAACATGTAAGATTGTTTACATATGGATTCGCTATTCCGTACTTCAAATAATCGACTTAATGAAATTGCCAGTCAGCTAAGTCCTCGTGAATTAGCAGTTATAGAAACTATTGAGCGCCTACAATTAGTTAGTGGTTCGCAGCTTCAGCGGCTTCATTTTACAAACGGTACGCCTCGATCAAATACTCAAATTCGCAACACCACATTACATCGTTTAACTGAACAACGTATCTTAGCCCGGTTGCCTCGAAAAATTGGAGGCTATGACAGTGGTTCGGCCGAGTATATTTATTGTTTTGATCGTGCTGGCCAACGTCTAGTCAATCAACAAAAAGGTGAGGTTGGCCGTGCGCCTCGTACTCCAACGTCTCCTACCTATCCATTCATCGCGCATATGCTGGCTGTAAGTGAAGTATATGTGCAGTTAATGGAGGCTCAAGAAGCCGGACAAATTGAGTTAGCCGAGTTCCAAACTGAGCCACAATGTTACAGGACTATCAGCCATAACCAAAGGCTTAAGCCTGATGGTTATGTACGGCTGTATGCCAATGACAAAGAGATAGCTTGGTTCTTGGAAATCGAGCGCTCTGTTCAAACGGCCTACACAACTACGCATAAGCTTGTAGCATTCTGGGCTTATGCTAATACACTTGGTAAAGATGATCTAATCCCACTTACTCTATTTCTAGTACCCGATGAACGTCGAAAAGCCCGGCTTCTGAAAGTTATTCAGCGACAATCAACTGCGGATCAAAAACTTTTTAGCATAACCACCTTTGATCAAGCAGTTAGTGCAATAACCAAAACTGAACCCTAATGGCCGTTAATTATTATGAACTTTTAGGTATTCAGCCCGACGCTACAAGGGCTGAAATTAAAGCTGCATTCAACTATCACTCTAAAGCCCATCACCCTGATAAACACACCCAAGCAAGCCTTGAAGATCAAAAAAGAGCTGAGAGATACTACCAACAAATCACCAACGCCTACAGTGTCTTAAGCGATCCCGAAAAACGGCTTGAGTATGACACTGAACACAGATCGGCTAACAACTCTGGAGCTTCTGCACACAGCTCCAAGAATAACAATACTCACAATCCTTCTGAGACTTATGGAACAAAAAATCCCTATGATGACCCGTCCAATTATAATCAGGAGCCAAGATACCGGGACGGTGGTGACAATAACTACTTTGATGGCTATTGGGATTACTGGTATGAAGAAAATGAGAGACAAAAAGCCGAAGCTCGCAAGCGTGCTGACTTCGCTGCCAAGGAGCGAGAGCAGGAATATCAAAAACAAAAAGATAGTCTCGTACTACGGCTTAAACAATGGTGGGAGTATATTATCAAACCAGCTAAGTCTCAGCCCCAGGGAGCTACCCGAAGATTGATCAGTACGCTCAAACTTTACCTAATAGCAGCTTGGCCGCACTTCACGAACAAGGCTGGGGTTAAGTGGCAAGATAGCCTGCCACAAAGAAGCGGCCGTTTTATTGGACGATATAAAAAATTATTATTGAAACTGTTTCTTACTGGCACCGGTGTAATCGTGTTCGCCATATTCTTTAATTGGTTTATCGCTCCGCGCCCGCATCAGACCCAGCGTCGCGGTTCCCCCGGTATTCCAATTTCTATGGTCACTAATGATCCGTGTGCCTCGCCCTACATTATCTATTATTCAGATGATCCCCCACCCACCTTGTCTCCTTCGCGCAAGGAGTGGCTGATAGCAGGCAAACAACTTGATCGCCTAGTGCTTGAAGGTTTTTTATACAATCGATCTAAATACCCTATTATCGTAAACCGTTGGCGAATACATTATTCCTTCACCGATAATTCAGATCAGTACGCTGATGTTGCCAATGTTATTAAGCTTGATCCAATGGCAACGACTGACTGGAAAATTACCCTTAATAACATACCGGCTGATCGCGTAAACGACACTACTCTTAAAACAGTAAAAGTTACTTTTGATGGGGTTAAGAATGGCTGGGAGTTTGACGCTAAAAAGTACAATAGAGACAACCCTGGTAGCACCCAAGTCATCTGCGCAAACACTCAAAATAACTGAGATAGGGTTATAGAACCCCCTGCCATCTCCCCTTTCGGGCTGCAAATGGCCTCTTTGGGCTGCAATTCCTCCAGCCTTCGCCGCAGTAGCGCTTATGGCGCTACTCGTCTCAGCCTGTAGAAATTTCGCCTGCAAATAGTCCATTTTCGCTTCCGAAAAGAGATGTGCAAGGAGTTCTATATTGTGCTGCTGTAATTCCAAGAAAACAGATAAAAAGTATTGACATACAATACATGCTTGTAGTACAATACATACATAGCACATTGATAACTAAATAGGTAATTCAAGCATAACATTAACCGGCGGCGACAAGGAGAAATCAGTATGAAATTAATAACTAAGGAGCTGGCAGCTAAACTTCCAAAACTTTATGAAATGGAAGGAACCCCACCAGAAGATCAAATCGCAGTGGCTAAGCTATTTCACCCCGCTAGTTCATGGAGATGGTACATAGTGGAGTATGACGGCGAGGATATCTGCTACGGCTTAGTCATAGGGCATGAAACCGAGCTAGGTTACTTCTCAATTAAGGAACTAAGCGAGGTAAAAGTCTTGAGTCTCGGAGTTGAAAGAGATTTATACTTCCAGCCGACAAAGCTTAAAGAGCTAGGCTTATAACCTAACTGGGGGAGGCAATACTCCCCCGCCCTTCGGGGTTTATAAACGAAATTAACAACTTAAAACGACAAGGAGATACTATGAAATTAAGAACAGTAAAAACTCACAAACTAACCCCAATGACAAAAAAATTAATATTTGAGGCTGCTGATACGTATAAAGCCCTTTATCTGTATGAAGGTAGAGAACACATAAACCAGTTCTGTTCTGCCCTAGAACAAGCTCAGTGCGCTAATATGGCTGCCTGTCTTGACGAGTATGGGCATCAGGGCTTGGCAGCAATACTTAAAAAAGGAGAGTTAAACTTTTTCAAATACCGAGTAAAAACAATAAATCTTATAGCCCCCTGGTTCACACTTCCCAAACTAATATCCAAACTTGAACAGAGTTGTGTAACCAGCCAAGGAGTAGACTATCTGCCAAAGTGTGCTCATGAGGTTCTTACAAAAGCAAAATTAGCTGCATACAAAAAGACACCATTTAAAAAATAAAAGTGTGGGGCATTTAGCCCCACACTTTTATGGTGTATAGTTTGTATGTATTGTTTGCATAGTAATCAGTAAAGGATATAAAAGCATGGCAAAACGTGAATATCTACAATTTGACGCTGGCCGGGCGGTTCGTGATCGACTTAAAGTTGTTGCCTATTCCAACGGCATGACTATGCGCGAATTTGTATTAAAAACCCTAGCTAAAGAAGATCCAGAACTCAAAGCATTAATTGAAAAAGAACTAAGCGGTTCAGAAACTAAATAGAAGGTTATTACTGCTTGCCTACAGCCCCTAGGCGTGCTTTTTGGCCAATTTAGGCATATTTGGTCGAGTGCTCAATCTGTATGCGTTACAAGGGCTTAAAATGGCTTAACAGAATTTTCGACTTTGTTTAAACTACCAGCTACGTCATTTTGAACACTACCCTCTAGGTATCCAGCCACATTACTAATAAAGATTTCCTGCTTTGCAATGGTTGCCTCGTCACTAACAAAAGCAATGGGTGGGTATAGTCTGTAATTAGCATATCCTCTGATTTTTTCTAAATCCTCTTTCGGCATTTCATCCGGGTGGTCAGAAATAAAGGTAATGTCATTCTTGGATAAGCGATTGGCCAATGCGTCTGTGTTAATAATTGGCGGCGGCACAGTACTGATTAGGATAGCTCCGGGTTGTATAAGCCCCAAGTTTTGCTCGTTTAATAGCCCTACTGTTTCCGGCGCTTCAGCGATGTTAACCGAAACGTAATCACTATCTTTAAGCAAATCCGCCAGTTCTTTGTATGTAAAGCCCCCCCCCTTATTAGTACGAGACCAGTAGCTAACATTTGCCCCAAAACCGGCGGCAAGCTCGGCTACGCGATTGCCGATACTACCAAGCCCAATAACCCCAAAGTTACTGTTTTTAAGTTCGCGTGCTTTAATGCCTGCAAAGTCATAGTTGTCAGAACGTGCTCGTTTTAAGCCTTCCTCGATGTTTCTCATCTCATAAAGTAGTGCTGCAATAGTAAACTCTGCAACTGATTCTGTACTGTAACCAGCTAGGTTACAAACGGGTATCCCCCGTTCGGCTGCAACTTTTAAATCAACTGTTCCATATGCAGTAGCAAGGATACTAATTAGCTTGAGATTAGGTGCGGCGTCAAAAATGTCTTTGCCTACCGGTACTTGGAAGCCTAACATTAAGCAGTCGCAATCTTTCAATTCCGCCAACAAGCTTGGATCATCTCTGTTCAGGGATACTCTTTGCTCAACTAGACTATCAAGCTTATCCCAATATTTTTTGTCAAAGTGGCTGTTTGCTATGTTTATCAAAACTGCTTTTTTGAACTTCATGATTACTCCTTATCCCTATAAAGGAAAATTTTACACTTAACTTTACTAATCATCTAATCCTAGCCAAATATCGCTATTATTCTGATTCATTCAAACCTAAATAATTCTACGTTTTTCTCTACTTCACTGGACTCAAAAATACCGCCGTTCATACTGAGATACACCCCGGCCTCAATACTTGGGAATGACGCAACAACAAAGCCTAAGTTAAACCCTGCGTCAGACGTAGTAAAGCCTGTTATTGGGATCATTGAGCCTGTAAAGACAATCTTCTTATTGTCGCCCCCCCCCCTTAAATTTTTGCTCCAAAAACTGAGCCGTATTCCTCATGGTAAAAGTTCCGTGAGTTACAATGATATTCTGGTGTGGTGAGGCCATGATTGCTTTAGCTAGTTTTCCCCTATCTTCTT
>MWWH01000377.1_pt1 | contig 12773 bp, 28 predicted proteins | sample 1047231 | NCBI WGS metagenome assembly MWWH01 (sample SAMN06349967, study PRJNA376086) | soil metagenome | isolation source: MG3-2 sample Antarctic (ecotone) soil | place: Antarctica | collected 2015-01-13 | reverse complement strand
GCGCGAAGGATTACGGGGCTTCAATTCGGGGCTTTTCGTACCTTACCTAAATGGGCATTGAGAAAAGGATGATTGGCAAGGTGCTGAAAGGTCCTTAGAAGATTTGTACGGTGCGAGAGCATTTGAGTCCCCTGCACCGTACGGGCCCGTGTGGTGCTTCCCGTCCACAACAGGCCGTGCATAACTAAATGGACAATGGCGGGCTGATTCCAGTCGTCGCTCGCGGGGGTCATCCGCCCTTTTGATGCTGCATAGGTAGACCAGCCCGAGTGTGATATAGTGCGCGCCGAATCGAGCCTGAGCTCACTCCCTTCCCAGCTTCTCTGGTATTCAACCAGATCGTCTGCAGTCAATAGCTCAATCATCAAGGAGCCACCAATGAAAAGACTTCTCCTTCTCCCAGCCGTACTCTGCCTTTGTGCCATCTTCAGCCCGCAGGCGCAGGCGCAAGAGCACTACACGGAAGGCCCCGTCTGGGTCACCAGCTATTACCGCACCAAGCCGGGTAAGTTCGACGACTACATGAAGTTCCTACGGAGCAACTTCGCCAGAGTTTCCGCCGAGCAGAAGAAAGCGGGCGTGATCCTCGACGCGAAGATCCTCCTCCAGCCGGGCCTCAACGGCCCCGACGACTGGGACGTAGCCGTCGCCTACCTCTACCCGAGCTTCGCCAAGGCGATGGATTTCAACCAGGCCGACTTCGACAAGGTGGAAGAGATAGCCGCGAAGCACTATCGGGAAACGAATCGGGAGAAAAGGGCGGCGAAGAACGACGCCGCGCGCCTGCCGATACGTGATTTCGTGGCGATGCGCATCACGCGGGAGGTGACGCTGAAGCCTATGCCATAAGACTCGGCCGACGGCATAGGAATTCGACCCTCTAAACACCTTAGCCAACAAAACGAAGAAAGGAAACGAGACAACATGCCTTCCATAACAGGAATTTTTTCGGGAAAAATCACGAAGCAGTCCGCAATGCCACTTACCGACCAACCCAACCACGAGATGAGCATCGCCGAGGTTAGCGGCACGCAGAAATCGGCCGATCCGCTGTGGAACAACTCGAATATTAGCTACTGGGGCGTTACCGACTTGCTCGGCGACAAGGGCTCGCAGCGCGGCTACTTCAACAACGTCCATGCCGATGGGGGCCGCGACTGGGGAACGTTCGAGGGCCAGGTCAACGCGTCGGGCGGTGCGGTGACCGTTGAGGGCACCTATAAATTCGCCGGCGGCGACGGCGAGTACCGCGACCTCACTGGCGGCGGCAAGTTCAAGACGGTAATGAAGTCTGAGACCGAGCTCGAGTGCAATTGGGATGGCAACTACCAGATGACCAAGGCGCAGACGGGCTGAACAACAACCCGGCGCGGCCGGACCCAATAGAGGCGCAGAGGCGAGCCGCATAAGCGGCTCGCCTCTGCCGCCCTTGATGTTCAAACCTGAGTCATCAAAAGTGCGGATGAACCGCTCGCGGAGGGCGTTATCAGATGCTCGATTTTGCCCTCCGCTGAATTGGAGATGCCCCCTTTTACCTTTCGAGGCTGAAAACTCATCTGGCGGGCTCTAATGAGCGGGAATTGACACCCCCTGGCGATTGCTTGCAAGGTCCAGATTTTCGCCCCGGAGCGAAAGTTTGAAATCGCGCCCACACGGGCGGAGAGTAAAGGAAAAAAGACGAAATCGTCTTCCCACAAGTGTTAGCAAAGCAACGGGTTACAGAAAGTGCACATGCACTTTTGCCATTTTCGCTGCTTCTGCTTAGTAGCGGATAGAGCGAGCGACACGGTTCCTATGGTAGCCAATGGTGAGGTAGGCAAGGGAAGAAATAGAGGTTATCACATAACCTCTAACCAGCGGGGTGTCTCCAACGATTACCTCACTTCGCGCAAGGTTTATAGAACGTTCTACAAACCTGAATTCGCATCGCGCCAACACGGGCGGGGAATGCAAGATCAAAAGAGTGAACCACTCACTTGATTCCAAGTTGCGCCCACATGGGCGGAGAATGCAAGGAACGACCTCGTTGACAATGTAAACGAAGTAGCTGTCCGTCCTAACGGCAATAGTCGCCAACGCGCTCTTCGTCAACTCCGCAAGGATCGTCCAGACCTTGTTGATAATATAAACGAAGTGGAACTGTTGATATTATCAACAGTTCCACTAGGCCCGACGGCAATCTAAGAGACCGCACCCGGCAAAGGGCTAACCCTTGAGAATATCCGGCCATTCGTCTGCCTCTTGCTCGTCCTCCTCCTTCTGAAAAGCATGAATCAGATGTAAGACCTTGCCCCACACTTCAAACTTCATTGATGGCGTGATTTCTATCGGATCATACTCAGGATTCTCCGGCAACAACTCTACCCGCTCTCCTCGCATACGCAACCGCTTTACGCACAACTCATCATTGACGATGGCAATGATGATGTCTCCGTCGTGCGTTGGCTCGGATCGGTCAACGACAAGTATGTCGTCCGTTTGAATGCCCGCGCCGGACATCGAATCGCCCGTTACGCGCACGTAGAAGGTTGCCGCCGCATTCTTGACAAGGTGACGGTTGAGGTCAAGGCGTCCCCCGTCAAAGCCGAACCGATTGGGTTCCTGATCGTTTTCGACTTTCTTCTTGTCCTCGACGGGAGAAGGGCGTGCTTTCTTTCTCGAAGTCTTACGACGGCGAGGAAATGAAAGAACTTTCGCTTTCTTGGTTCCAGGTTCGTCGCTTTGCTTCTTAGCCATTAGTATTTTCCTTTCTTATAACTTCATTGAGTTCTGAGAGCGCCGTGTAGAGCGTGCGCTGTAAGTAGTCGCGCATCGCTTCATTCATCGGCCCTGTCTCAAGTGAATGCAGGGCGCGCTCGATATGGCGTTTTACCTCTTCGAGCGAAGCCTCTGGCTTTGAAGTTGGCTTTGAAGTTGATAGCCGGGCAGCCGGCTTGTGTGTGATATGCTCTGCTAACATCCTTATTTCCTTTCTTCTCGGGAAGGTAGAAGGTTGATGGGATAGGGAGCGTCTTGAGCGCTCACCTATCCCGTTTCTTTTAGTCGCGCGGATCGTAAAGGTCCGCCATGTAGTTATCGCGTGTGGCCAGCTCGCCTGCGAAGTAAACATGTTGTGCGACAGCGGCCGCGGCATGAAAGCAAGGCCGCCCGAGTTGACCCGCCTGGCAGTTGCAATCAACTACCTTTTGACCATTGCGACGCTCACATGTGACGGTGTAGGAGTTGCCTTTGCTTCCGGTAACCTGATACTCGCCGACTTTGCGGACACTGACGCGAGGGTGAACGGCTTTGGCTCTGAGGATCGCTTTCTCTATCGTCGCTTGATTCTTGAGGATGAACATTTGCTTGATTCCTTTTCTTCGGTGTTGTTCCCAACTGAAGAGAATTATAAGGCATGCCTTATATTAATGTCAATAGAAAAATAAGCTATGCCTTATAATTCTCTTGATTTATTTTGAGGTGCGCCTTACACTTCACGGCATGAAGAGGCTAACCACGTCAGAAGTGGCTAAACGTTTAGACGTCGCGCAAGTCACAGTGAATGTTTGGTGCTTACAAGGTAGGTTCCCAAAGGCCACGCGAGAAGACACGCCGCGTGGCCCTGTGTGGACAATCCCCGAGGACGATGTAGGGAACTTTGTTAAGCCCGATCTAGGCAGGCCCCCTCGGAAGTCAGCCAGCACAGAAAAGCCCGCCAGCGAGGCAGCAAACGCCGGCAATGGGCGCTCTGGTAGGAAGAAAGGCGGGAAGAAATGACCGACGCTTTAGTTATCAAGCTGGTCACAAAATCAGAGGCGCAAGAAGCGTGCGCTAAATGTAACCAGTGTTGTGCAAACATCACTGGCACGCCCGGACTGTTTACCGCCACCGGACTGCACCCCCTTTGCGGAGATTGTGGTCGTGTTGAGTCGCCTTTCATGGTCGCTGCCCTTAATCTGGTGCTCGCGGGGCATTTATACGCGGTCTTCGCTGACTACTCGAGAATCGGTGATGAGAGGCAACCACTCGCTGACTTGAAGCGGGCAGCCATGAGGCTTCGTGAAGCCGAAATAACTGACATGCAAATTCAAGCAGAGGAAGGATGGCCTGACATCCTCGACGAGTAAAGAAGAAAGGAAAGAAATGAAGACTAAGAACAACCAACAGCAGTCGCCCTCGATGGTGGAAGACGAGGCGACGGAGAAGCTGAAGAAGCGCTTGCAGGATATTGGCCTGATCATCAACGCTGGCGCCGACCAGAAGCACGGCACAATCGCCTCACAGACGAAGACCACGCGCAAGCTTGATCGAACCGTCAGGCGGGCCGCCGAAGACCAGATGGCGGGTAAGAAAGGGAAGCGATGAAAGGAAGGACCAAAAATGTCACCGCCTCAGCTTGAAGTAGAACTGGTCCACGCGCGTACGATGTTTAATGAAGCGCTGGAAGTATTGAATCCGGACTCACATGAACTCGGCGGGCGGTACCTAACACTGTTAGGTGAATATTTGGTCAAATTACGCCAGCAGCCAACCTTAACAGATGCACAGTCTGAACCCAGTCACGGGGCTTCGCTCGGGACTGCTACAAAGACAGCGTATCAAGATTCGGTACAGTGGGCACAGGCTGAACAAGAGAAGGTCTCCGCAGCACTCAGCGCGAAGCAGGCGGGTAAGAAGAAAGGCGGGAAGAAGTGAGCAATGAGACGCTAAGCCAAAGCTTCTCGCCAAACGAATTCTACGAGCGCCTGATTGTTTTGCGAGACGCCGACCCAGTGGCGTTTATGGGCCTCAGTGGCACGACCCAAGCGGCGTTGCGAGCCTACGAAGAGGCGAAGAAAGAAGCAGAGAAAGGCGGGAAGTTATGAGCGACGAAGCAACAACACAACCAACCATCCAGACACTTCTCGACCGCATGGACGCACAGACGGCAGAGATGCGCAGAGGGTTCGCCACGCTAGAAGAGCGATTGAACGTACGCTTCGACCGCACACAATCACTGATTCACGATGTGCGCGCCGACTGTCAGGAACTTCGCGGGCAACTGAGAGAACTGATACTGTCGCTTAATTAGGGCGAGAGCAAACGCGGGCAATGGCGCAATGGCAAGTAAGAAGAAAGGAAAGAAATGAAGACTAAGGACAACCAACAGCAGTCGCCCTCGATGGTGGAAGACGAGGCGACGGAGAAGCTGAAGAAGCGCGCGCAGGATTTGGGCCTGATCGTCAATGCCGGCGCCGGTAAGAAGAGCACGGAGCCGACGGGTAAGAAGAAGGCGAAGAGATGAGCGTTCTCTCCGTATAGGTATAAGGCTATCAAGCTGCGGAGAGAGGTATCATCCGTGATGAGCATCGCTTTTGTCAGTAATCGGCTACGAACCCGAAGGAGATAACCATGTCAACCAAAAAAGAATCTTCGACAAGTGATAGAAAAGGACGAGATGTAAGCTCTAGCAAGTATGCACAAGAGCAAATGAAAAGTGGTAATCCCACGCCAACTGCGGATGCGCCAAGCGAGCGAAAGGGCGTTGGAAAATCTTCAAAGAAGGGCGGCGAGAAGAAAGCTAAGAAGTGAGCGACGAAGTAACAAAAGACCAGAACGGTAAGCGACCATTCGAGGAGCGTGTGCTCTCCATGCTCACAGAGATGAGCACTGACTTCAATAAGCGGTTGGAGAAACTTGAGGCCAAGCAGTACGACACGAAGCCGATCTGGGAGCAGGCGCTCGCCGAAATCGTTGAGACGCGAGCAGAGATACGCGAACGCTTCGATACGGTGGATCGCAAATTCGACTTGCTCATCAAGGATGTCTTCCAACTCCGCATCGAGCAATCACGCGCCAACTCGCGGATTGAGAAGTTGGAGCACCCGCCGGCATAGATATGTGACAAGGTGATGACAGACCAGGTGGCGCGGTTGTGTCGCACCTTGATTTTTGAAGGATAGAAAAACAAAAGCGGCAGTTAAAGCCGGGTTCTATCCGAAGCGCACCAGCGTCAACCTGGTGGATGCCAAGTCCGCCGCAAGGACAATTATCAAGGCAGGCGGCGCTGAGTATGCAAAGGAATTACTTGCAGCGTTAAAAGTGCAGTTGCGAAATGGCTAAATCGAAACTTACAAGATTGGTACACCGGACTCACCGCCGAGACGCAGAGAGAGCACAGAGTCGGCGCAGAGAACTCAGGGGGTTTTCTCTGCGTAATCTCCGTATCCTCTGCGTCTCGGCGGTGAGTCCGGGTTCCTGACAGACGAGTCACGAGTGACCACATGTCCCATCGTCTTGTGTTCTGATTTAGCGGCAGCATAAGAAAGGCGGGAAGAAATGAGCGAGGATCGGGTAATCACCTGCGTTGACTGTGGAGAAGACTTCATTTGGAGTGTGGGCGAGCAAGAATTCTTCCGCGAGAAAGGTTTCACTGATGAGCCGAAGCGATGCAAGTCTTGCCGGCAGGCCAAAAGGCTAAGCCAAAATGACGGTGATCAAATGGGAGGTGGCAATAGATGAGCGACGAAGCAATAACACACCCAACAATCCAGACATTGCTTGAGCGCATGGACGCGCTCTCCGCCGAGATGCGTGCAGGGTTCGCCGGAATCGAGCGAGCAGGCGAGCGCGGTGCCACAAGGCTCGACCGCATCGAAAGCGAAGTCAAAAAGACGGGTTCGGAGTTTTACGAGCTGAGAGCCGACTGTCAGGACCTGCGCGGGCAACTGAGAGAGTTGATAGCGGAGCTTAAATAAGAGCGCGAGAGCAAGCACGAACAGCGCGAAGGGAAGTAAAAATCGCCTGAAGTGAACGGCTAAAAATATAGAGGAGTTAATATGTCGACCACAACCATTCTGATCATCATTTTAATCCTGCTACTTGTTGGCGCAGCGCCGACATGGCCTCACAGTAGAGGTTGGGGCTATTACCCAAGTGGTTTGCTCGGGCTTGTCCTGTTAATTGTGATTATCTTATTTCTGATGGGTCGCCTCTGATTTACTTGTTAAAGGTTTCTTTTATGACCGACGAAGAGATCAACAGAAAGTTCGATATTGTGGCCGGCCACCTGGCGACCCTCGCCGTTGGGATGCAGACACTGCATGAGGCGCAGACTGGATCGGTTGAGCGCTCGAGACAAGCTCGAGGGTTTGGTTATCCGCCTGGCTTCTGTTACTTCCGCCGGCTTCAAAGACCTCGGCGAGAAAATCAACATCATCGCCGATTCACAGATCAAGGCGGACGCGAGGATAGCGGCGCTCGCCGAGGCGCAAGGTCACACGGATGAGCGCCTGAATGTCTTGATCGGTATCGTTGAAAAGTATTTTAGTAACGGGCGAAACGGGAAGTAAGGACAGGGTATGGCCGATGAAATCAACTTCTCGCCATTTAGTTTTACTATTGAAGGCCATTTGAGTCTTACCAAAGGCGCTACTGTGGTTACTCTAAACCACGTCATCAAAACTCATAAGGGCCCCATTGGAATCAATATCTCCGGGAAGAGTGAGATTCCGGCAAGTCTTTTTGTAGACGAGCAACAGCAAGAGGCCTGGGCGGCCACAATAGATCGCGCTTTTCAAGAAATATTAGTAGAGGCAACGCTAGATGAAGCAATGTCTACCCTCTCCGATATTATTCACTTTTACTTGAATTATTTTCGCATCGAGTCCATTGACATGAAGGAGGTTCTGAGAGAACACACGCGCGCAGCGGAGGCGAGGCTCAAAGAAAGGTTGGATTTACGAGGCCCCGGACGCCGCTCGGAATGGACAAGGCTTGATCTTACAAACGCGGTTTCAGAAGCCCTCAAAGAATTACCAAAAAAGCGTGAGCAAACTTATAACCATATCGCCCGAGTGCTCAAAGAAAAATACCCCGACAAAGCCCCCGAATCCGGCGATTCATTAAGAAAAACGCTGAAGCGCTTTGAAATAAATCTAAAGGAACTGAAAATCGGACGTAAATATAGAGGGTTTCTGTCCGGTTAAGTAGTACTTAATATTAGAGTTATTTAAAAATCGGTTGCCTTTCGGAGGCTTTATGGCTTATAGTGGCAATCGTAGAAAAACAGAAACGCTGCGTACCCCACCAAGAGTTTCGCAGCGCCTGTTTTTGAAGAAAACCGCACCTTCCGGCGACGGTATTTGTTTTGGCATTATGCAGCCAAACCCGCCGGAGTGCAAGAGGCTTTTGATAGAGCCGCCTGACACCGGCAGGCTACAATTTTAGTTTCTCGCGCCGATCCGCCCGCGTGAGAGTCGCAAAATCCAACGATCCTGAAGGGTGTCAGCTTCAGAGGTTGTTGGATTTTGTCTTTGAAAACGAAAAGGCCCCGCGACAAACGGGGCCACTTCAAGCTTGTTAGCAGCAAGCGAAGAGAACTCTATACTATGAAAAAGATAGCGCAAATCCCACCATTTTACAAGCCAAAAAGTGACGAACATTATCCGACGCGGCCACGCTGGCGACCCGGCGAGCCGATCCTAAAAGATCACAAAGTTGACGCATGGGCAGCGCTACAGCGAAACGCTCGGGCCGCCGAACTTGCAGAGGCACGCATCCTTCGCTTCAAGCCGCGCTTGAGGCCGATCACCGACCCTGACGGCGGAGAGAGGAGGGCGGCATAATGAGCGCTCAAGCTAATTTTTCTCCGCGATCACCCTTCGTCCCGATTGGCAAATTCAAGATCAAGTGTCCGGTGTGTGGGCACAAGGATAACTGCGCAATCACGGAGGACCGGAGCGTCGTGTTTTGCCGCCGTGTTCCGTCGGCATACCCCGGCACAGGTGGCTGGACCCACGTACTAAGCGACAGCCAGCCACAGCCCGCGCCCAAAGTAAATAAACCCGCCCCGGCGGTTGCACCCGTCGCCGACAGGAAAATGCGCGACACGGGTTACAGATCGTTACTCAGCGCGCTTCCGCTTTTGCCAGGCCACCGTGACAACCTTCTCGCGCGCGGTCTCGACCTCACAGCAATCGAGCGCGGCATGTTCCGAAGCACGCCCACAGAGGAAGAGGCCGTGCAGCTCACGCGCGAAATATCGGACGCGCACGACCTCGCAGGCATCCCCGGCTTTTACCGCGAGCGCGATGCGTGGCAATTAGTCCATGCACCCGCCGGTTTCTTCGTTCCCGTGCTCGACCGGGAGGGACTCATACAAGGCTTGCAGGTCCGCCGAGACTACCTCAAGCACGAGAAGGATTCGCGCTATTGTTGGCTCTCGTCGGCGAACCGCCCGTTCGGCACTTCGAGCGGCGCGCCCTGTCACGTACAAAACCCGGAGCGCATCGCGGCAACGGGCAAGTGCATGATCACAGAAGGCGCCCTTAAAAGTTTCATCGCGGCACAGTACCTGGACGAAAGTGAAGGTGGCCTAATGGCTCTCGCCGGTGTCTCAATCTTCCAAGACAGTTTCGGCCTACGCCTCAAACAAGCATTCCCGGACCTTCGGAGCGTGGCGATAGCTTTCGACAGCGATTGGCAATCCAAAAAGGAAGTCAAGGCGCAACTCCTGCGCCTCACGCGGGTATTACGAGGCGCAAATTTCGAGTCAATCACGATCCGAACATGGCCCACAAATGAAAAAGGTATTGATGATTACCTAGTCGCGGAAGCACGGGAGGTGAACCGATGAGCGCAATATTTGTTGATATTCCCGCCGAACAATTCGAGCGAGAGTTCTGTGCTGAAGAAACAAAAGAAGCGCGGACGTTCGATAAGCCACAGCGCAAAAAGGCGTCGAACTTCGCCGCCGCGCTCGACGCCCTGTTCGACGTTTCAAATTGCCCCGCGGAATTACATAAAGGCGTCCATGTGTTTTTAAACAAGTCATTGGGTAAAGCACCCCACGAAGAATTCTTTTTCAGTGAGGCCGATGCCGGAGCCCTGCTGCCCGGTGGCGACGACGTTACCCACGGCTCGAAAAAGAAACGTTGGACGCGTTTCTGGGGAGACTTCGAGGCATGGATGGAGGTCTCGGGCAAGCAGTTAGGGCAACGGGTCCGAGGTTATCTGGTGACAGAAAAACAGACGACGATAACTAGGGGCGCCCGGTACACGAGCGAACTCGCCCAGGCCGTCGTGGACATTGAGCGCGCGGCCGAGAAGATGCGCCGGCGGCGAGACGAAGCGTACAAGGTCGCGGCGCGCGAGGTGTGGCGAAATCTGCCGAGTTACGTCCCGGAGAATCGCGGAATCAAACTTGACGCTAAGGTCAAAGAGCCGCGGCGGACGAGCGTTGCCGGAAAGCGAAGCCGCGCAATGGACCGCTTTGAAAGCGCGGCTGAACAACTACTTGACGAGAACAGGGAAGGAGGCGCGAGCGAGGTACGCACCGCCGGCCAACGGCTACTAGAGGCAACGGCCAAGATGGTCTCGAAAAATCTAAAAGAAGTTGCCCCGGATGAATCGCCCGCCTCGGCTTTCAAGAGTCTTTTTTTGACAGCCGCCCGGCAACTCCTCCGTGAGAAACAGCACGAAGGCGAAGCAGCGATTGATGAAGCGCTCGCCGCCCTGCACGTTGAACTTGAAGCCCTCGGCGCGGAAATCCGGGAAGAGTCCGCTTCCGAAGTCGTTTCCGAGCCAGTTGAAACTGAAAAATCTGTCCATGTTGATGATGCTTCCCTTGAGGATAAGAATAACAGGACAGAGCGCGATGAAGCGGAAAAAGCTCGTGCGTCGAACTTTTCGCCGAATTTGCAAAAAACCGAGGAAAAACGCGAATTCGAGGTCGAACATTTGGACAGCCCAGTCCAAATGTCTGAGCCTTACAGGGACGGGATCAGCATTGATTGCGTCGACCCGCCTTTCGATGTCGGGGACGATTCCTTGCCTGAGCAGACAGAAGAGCCGCGGCAAAGGATTAGAGACTTTGAGAGGAAAACGGCAGGGAGGCAGGATGTTATTTACGCGGAGGACTTCATCGCATGATTATTTGGAGTCTTTATGCTGACTTGTGCGCCCGCGGCGTTCTTCTCTCAACTATCGGCGACGGGTCGAAGCTTCGCGTGAAAGCACCAATCGGTGCGTTAAACGAAACGATGCGGCGCGCTATTCAAGATCATAAGGCGGACCTTTTAGATTTCGTTGTCGAGTTGGAGGAAACGGCGGCGATCTTGGAGGAGCAGGGGAACACGCTGGCCAGGGCACGAGCCTTAGCGCGTGAATGTGTCACCGGCGGCCAGGCCACGCCCGATGGTGAATTGTGGCTCAGAGAGTATGCCGAACGGGAGCTTGAGCGCCTCGGGATTGCCGACAAGTTGGAGATCGTCGAGGTGTGGCGCGAGCCAGCGGAGAGGAGCGTCGCCGCATGACTACAATCTACGTTCAACATTTTGAGGGGCAATACATCACACGCTTCAGGGGCGATGATACGACCATGTTTCGCCTTTGTGTCGACTCGCTAAAGAGTTACATCCGCGCGGATCGGCGCGGCTATGACCCGCAAGCAAAGTACTGGCACATAGACGAAGGCGCTGAATCGTCTTTCAGAAAGTGGCTTGATTATGCGCGCTCCTCGCTTCACGCTCGAATTGAATGGGAAGGTGAAAGCGATTATGAGTCAGAACCACAACCCCCGCCGAGGTCCTGGCAGCAGCAGTCAGCGTATCTGAGGCCGTACACAACGCTTCACTTGCTGCCAAGCGCGCCGCCTGAATTGATCAAGGCCGCATACAAATGTCTGGCAATGAAGTATCACCCGGATCATGGCGGCAGTAACCAGGCGATGCAGGAGCTAAACGCGGCTTATGAAACTTTAGCCGAAGGACGTGCTGCTTGAGAAGAGAGAAGCAGAAAGGCGCTCCGCACCTGAGATTTAAGAGACACGTCACCCCTGAAAGGGACGTAAGTTTTGGTTGTGCGCGTAATCATTTGATTGCGCATGTAACCTTAATAATCAAACGACTTCGACAGAAAGTGGTTGCAAGCGTAATCCAATGATTACATTTGAAATCAAGAAACATATGAGCACGACAGAGCAGAAGATTAAGCCACCCTCGCCGGCACTGACGCTACTGCAACAGGCAGCGCACCAGATCGCGCGCCTTAAACAAGCGGTCGAAGATGTGCGCCAGCGCGGCGGCTCCGCCTTTGGAGAGTTGCGAAACGTCCGCCAGAAAAAGAAGGACCCCGCGCTCTCCGCCGATGAACTAACGACGCTCCAGGCGAGAGAGTCCGCGCTCGTTCAACTCATGCACAACTGCGACGAAGAGGAGATTCGTTTAAGGCGGGAGTTAGACCGCGCCGACGAAGAGTTGAAATCCTTGCGACAGGAATTGGAAATACGTCGCTCGCGGAAAGAGACGCTTGAGCAGGAAGTCATCACCTGGCGCATCCGGGCGCAAGACGCCGAAGCAGCGGCACACCTTGCAGAAAAGGAGCGCCAGAAGGCGGAGAGCAATTTAAAAGGGACCATCGAGCGCATTGCGCAGATCGGTGAGCCGGAGAAAAATCAACCGTACACGGTCGGGCCGGAGAGGGGTCATCCATATAAATGAGCATCATCGCTGATAAACAGCGGAAAAACAGCGAAGTGAAAAAGCGCGGCAAGCCATTTGAGAAAGGCAATGCCAATGCTTGGAAGCGCGGTCAATCCGGCAACCCGGCGGGGCGCCCGAAGTCAATCACGCTTTCTGAAGCGTACCGCAATCAACTCTCGCAGCCTGTACCGAAAGACCCTGAAGGGCGCACCTATGCCGAGCTGATAGCCAGGCTCGTATGCGACGAGGCCGTTAATGGAAACGTGGCGGCGGCGCGCGAGATTGCAGATCGCACCGAAGGGAAGCCGAAACAGGCGATTGACGTTGATATGA
>MWWH01000376.1_pt1 | contig 12778 bp, 15 predicted proteins | sample 1047231 | NCBI WGS metagenome assembly MWWH01 (sample SAMN06349967, study PRJNA376086) | soil metagenome | isolation source: MG3-2 sample Antarctic (ecotone) soil | place: Antarctica | collected 2015-01-13 | reverse complement strand
ATGAACTTCATCATCGAGCGCCAAGAGCACATCACCGACCAGCAGGCGATTAGCGCCGAGCAGTTGGCGCAAGCTGAAACGATTATTAGGGAGCGACGCTGAAGACGAATGCCGCGACTACCGAATGCTGATCGTGCAGTCGTAGAAATCGCCAAACTGCGTGATTATTCGCTGAACACCGAGCATGAGGTAGGGAAACACAAAGCGCGTGTCTTCAAGGCAGCACTCGGGCTAACGATTGAGGATGCCGAATGGCTGCGAGAGATCGCCCTGCAAGCTGCGCGAGAAGAAAAGGCCCATCCCCGCCCGACGTCTGAATTCGGATCGAAGTTCGTGGTTGATATGATTGTAATGCGCGGCGTGCGATCCGCCCCCGTGCGGACGGCGTGGATCATCGAGCGTGGCACCGACTTCCCTCGCCTGACAAGTTGTTATGTGAGAGGTAAATAATGATGGAAGAAATAAGACTTCATGATGTAGTCGCGTTGCTTGTTGACCAGCCGGAGCAAGGTCTGAGGCGCGGCGAAGTCGGCACGGTGATTGACGTGTTGACACAAAACGAGCATCACCCTGCCGGGTACATCGTTGAGTTCGTTAACGAAGAAACAGGCGAAGTTTACGCGCAGGCTGACATCATCGACGCAACGCAGGTCGTGCGGCTGTATTTCAGGCGAGAGGCAGCTTAATGATGAAAACAATTGTTCTTGCCAACCACAAAGGCGGCTGCGCGAAGACTACCGTTGCGCTGAACATCGCCGTGACGCTGGCCTCCACCGGCTCGCGCGTGCTGGCGATTGATCTTGACCCGCAGGGCAATCTATCGGCGGCGTGCGGCGTTGACCTCGAAGAGTTAGAAGAAACCCGCCATACGTCGCTACGGTTGATGCTTGACGATCACGGCGACTATTCCGAGTACACAACGCCGGTGCGCCCGAGAATGAGCCTGATTCCCTGCTGCCTCGACGATGAAGCGGAAGCGATTGTTTCGGCAACGGATTCGCGCGAGCTGCTGCTAAAAGAAAAAGTCGAACCGGCGCTGCCTAATTTTGATTACTGCGTTGTGGACACGCCGCCGAGCCTCGGCATTCCGACACTCAATGCGCTTGCCATGAGTGATCTAACCATCGTTCCAATTGACACCGGGCTGTTCGCTTTATTGGGCATCAAGCAACTCCTGCGCAAAGTCACGCGCATCAGCCGGAAACTCTCGCCGGAGATGCAGGTCATGGCGCTCTCAACGAAATTCACGTCGCGACAGAAGCTCGACCGCGAGGTGCGCGAGAAAGTAATCACCAGATTCGGCGAGGATTATGTTTTGCAAACGACAATTCCCCGCCTGGTGGCCGTCGAAGAAGCCACGTCCATGCTCAAATCCGTCATTGAGGCCCACCCGGAGTCTCCAGCCAGTTTCGCGTTTCGTAAGCTCGTTAAAGAAATCAAAGAGGTCTTAGGCGATGAAGAAGTCAGACCGGAAGCTTCTCTCAGAGACGCTCGATAAGGCGCTCGCGCCACCCGTGCAACGCCGCAAGCCTGCGCTTGCTACTCATCTCAGCGAATACGACGACGCGAGAGAGGCGGAAGCCTCTGCGCCGGTGTCGAAAACAGCGGATGCCGGTACGGTCACGCAGCTAACCCCTGCACAGCGTGCCACCCCTGCACATGGTACAGCCCCGGCACAGAATGAGGCTGAACCCCTGCACCGTGCAGCGGATGCACAATATGCCACCCCTGCACAGCAGACCACCGTTGCCGGATTTACGCGCGTTCCCAACAACCTTCTGGATCGCATTCTGCCGACGCTCGACACCTACGGCCAATCACTGCTCATGCGGCTCTATCGGCTCTCGCGCGGCTTCGGTTCGGACACCTGCCGCGTTAGCGTCCCGACGCTCGCAAAGGCTTGTAATATCAGCGAAAGGCAGGCGCGCAAGAGCATCGCCAAGCTTGAAGGAAGAGAACTCATTCAACGCATCGAGCAGGATTTCGGCAATAAGAATTTAGCTTTGCGGGGAACTACCTTCCGAGTCTTAATATCAGACGCAACCCCTGCACGTCGTGCCACCCCTGCATCACAGACCACCGCTGCACAATATGCCACCCCTGCACAAGGTGCAGCCAATAAAGTAAATACATTAAAAGAAAACACACAAACACAAGGAGCGCCTGACGGCGTGAGTGTGCGTGTGGGTTCTAGATTCACTTTGGAAGAATGCCGGAGGTATGCCGAATCATTGCGAGCGAGTGGCATCAATAATCCGGGTGGCTATGCGACAACGATCAAGCGCACCGGCGAAGCTGATGAATTAATCGCCGCTTTTTTCGCGCCCGTCGAATCATCGCCGACCATCTACATAAGCGCGTGCCCGGATTGTGGCGGCACAGGGTTCAAGCCTGCGACGAGTGGTGCTGGCGTCACGCGTTGCAAACATGAGCGGTTAAAAGCAGAGAACTCGCCCGCATAGCTTTTATAACTTCGGCTCGCCTTACTCATGCCTGATCAGTGTGAGGACAGATCGCCATCCCTGTGCGATTGAGTCGCTGGAAATTTCGTTCATAGACCGTTGTTAGAATTACTATTCTTTGGTGATCTGTTGATGTTTTTCTCACGCTCGTGACGATTCAGTTTGTAGGCCTCTCTCTTTTCTTCAGTGTCGTACCGCTTGTTATGCTGGCGCGATAGGTTCGCGCATCGTGTCGTACAACAACTCTGGTCTTTGCGCGTTGCGAAGAAAACATATTCGCAATTCTTGCAGTGGCGTATGAGTGTTGGATCAATCCCTTCTGCGGCTTCGCCGAACCAGTCTTTGACGAACCTCAATCTGCCTCCATCATCAATCTCCGTTCTTGTTCCTCCCCCCAGCGAATCAAGAAATTTCTTAAACTCTTTTAGCTTTCCCGGTCTGAGCCTGTTGATGTTGGCTACACCATAAAGTTTCCGGAGCGCGGTAAGAAAATTGATGTATCGCGCAACCGCTTCATTAAGTACGCTCACTGCATCGCGCCATTGTGAATCGGGTAATCCCCAAACGTATTCGCGGAAACTCCGAGGTGTACGGTCTTCCTCCTTCCAGCCGTCAAGACAAGCATTCAAAGCCTTAGTGTATCTATCGAAATCCGTGCCTTCTGGCGATTCAGATTCAACCCATAGCAAGGCATCGCTGAAATCAAGCAACGTAAGATCGGGCGGGATCATGTTAACTGTCGCAATTAATTCTTTCAGCTTTTGCTCTTGTAACGCTTCTAGTGCGTTTTTGCGTGACATGGGTGGAAATTATTTCTGATAATTTATGCGAATTGTGGCACTATCCAGCGCAGTCAGCGAACCTTGTAGATATTAACGCATACCACAAAGCGTTACAATCAGAAAGGTAAGCAAGATTTATCTGCCATATCACGCGACGTGGCGCAACATAAAGTTTGTCCCACTCGCTCTGGCTGCCGGGCCATTGACGAGACCTGCGAAAAGCAGGGTGAAGAGTAAGTCGCGTGACTCTTCACCCTGCTTTTGCTTTGAAAACGAAAAGAGGCCGTCGCTACAACGGCCTCGATTCAAGAACATTGATCTGCTAGACACAGATAGAGTTGACGAAATGATTATCCACAAAAAAACTTCCGTTGCAAGCTCGAAAACTTACCGGACGCCACAACATCGTCCATTTCCACATGCCCTGCGTCGCGGCTGCAAATGTCCCGGCTGCTCGTTGCATCTCTCCAGACTCGAAAAACTAAACAGCCAACTGGCAGGACACGCCGATGCTTTGCGGCGCGAAAACGATGCGCTGCGCCAGCAACTTCAAGAAAGGCAGGTTGCCTAACATGAGCGCGCAATCATCGACTTTCGCCCGTCGCACAGCATCACATCACCCGTCATCACACAGCGGACGGATCGCGCGCGTCTCGCGCAAAGCTCCGTGTTCAATCTGCGGCCACCGGGACTTCTGCGGGATAAGTTCCGACGGCGCCATCGCTTTCTGTATGCGCGTCGCATCCGGCAGCTTCCTGACCGCGCGCAACGGCGCATACCTTCATCGCCTTATTGAAACATCAGGCGCGCCTTTACCACAGCGACCATCTGCACTGGCAGCCGCGCACGCAGATGTCGCTGGAGCCGACGAAGCGCGCCGCCACATCATCTACACAGCTCTCTTGCGCGAGCTTCAGCTATCACGCACCGACCGTGCGAGCCTGCGCGCGCGCGGCCTGAGTGATGAAGCAATCGAACGTGAACAATTCAGAAGCACACCAACGAGAGACGAGGCCGACCGCATCACGCGCCGCCTCGCGCAAGACTTCGATTTGACGGGCGTCGCGGGTTTCTATCGAGAACATGGCGCGCCGCGTCTCGTCTGGACTGACACCGGCATCATCATCCCGGCGCGCGATCAGCACGCGCGCATCAACGCGCTCATGTATCGCCGCACACACGCCCGCAAAGATGAAGATTTCGGAAAGTACATCTGGATCAGCAGCGCCGAAGATAGAGACGGCAAGCCGCGCGAGGCGGGCGCATCATCGGGCGCGCCATCGAGCTACGCGAACTCCCACATGATGAAGGACGCGCGCGAAGTAACAATCGCCGAAGGCATACTTAAATCGAAAGTCGCCGCGCATCTTCTCAACCAACCTGTGATCGGCAACGCGCCGTCATGCTTTGGCGAGAGATTCGCCGCCAATCTCAAAAGAGACTTTCCGCAACTCCAGACCGTGTACGTCGCCTTCGACATGGATTTCAAGCAAAAGCCTGAAGTAGAGGCCGCGCTATTTCGCCTCGTCGAACAACTCGAAATAGCGCGCTTCGACGTGCGCGTGCGCATGTGGCCGGACAAGTGGAAGGGAATTGACGACTACTTGCTCGCCGTAGCTTCGCAGAAGGAGGTGGCCGCATGAGTGCCAATGTCGCTTCCTTCAAAGATTACAAACCGGCCTACCTGAAGCGCCGGATAACGCAGGCAGATGCCACGCCGCGCACAGAGTCAATCATCTCGGATATGGCCGACGGCAATCTCGTAACCGAATTCTTTTTCTCTTTCGCCGGGTTCGACTATTCCGAAAGCCATCTTATCCTGACGCTCATCGGCATCATGGGCGACAGCCAAGACAGCATCGAGCTTTACGACAAAGAGGTCGCCAAGATCGCAGGCTGCGATGAGCGCACCGTCCAGCGTTGGCGCAAGGCCTACATGGAAAAGGCGCAGAAGAAAAACTTCTGGCCGATGGGCATTGAGCAGGGCGCTTACGTCAGCGGCGAGAAACGCTATTTGCCGACGAAGTATCGCATCACCTTTGCCGAACCGCTGGAGCAGGCCGTCGCGCACGCGCGCGCATCCGCCGAGTACCGGAGTGACCGTCTCCAAGCAATCGAGAAAGCGGCACGCCGCTTCTATGATGACATCCCGCAAGCACCGCCGAGCCTGCGAAAAGGGAAGCGCACGCAATCCATACAGACGCCGCTCTCGCACTTGAACGGCGCGGCCAAGAAACTCACCAGCGCGAAAGTCACACTCCAAGATATGCCGGAGCAGCAGCGCCGGGCATTCGTCAACGGGCAGGGCGATGAGTTGCGCGAGGCGATGGAAAACCTGCGCCGACAGATGGCCGAGTTGGAAGCGGCATTGTCGGACGAAAAATTAAGTGTTGCAAATAAAGAAGATGGTTCCTACACCGACATTTTGTCGGGTACCCCCCAGGACGATGAAGGCGTGCCTGCTTATGTCGTACCTAAAGAAGAAGAAGGTACGACACTACCCGAGCCGGAGCGGAAGCCGACGCCGGAAGAAAACGCGATCTGGGATCGAGCCTTCGCGTGCCTCAATCAGCCGAGTGTGACGCTCGCCAATGTGGAAATTACAGCGTCCACGCCCGCCGCGCCGCCGCCGCTCGAACTTAAATACTTGCCGGATGCGCCCGGGCCTGCTTTGACGGAAATTGACGATGACGAGTTATGTGAGCGTGTTGCGATCTTGATTGAAGATGGTGGTTTGTCGCATGAGGAAGCCGCGCGGCGCGCCCGCGCAGAATTGCAGGAGCAATGGGAATAGCTCACAAACAGGAATCTTCCGCGCTCGTGCGCTGCAAGGAACTCGCGAAGCGTTCAGCGTTCGATCTGAACCTTGCGCACGACGCGGCGATGAGCGCCCATGTGCCTTTTGCAAGTTTGGCGAGAATCAAACGCGCGCGCCGGGAGATGAATGATCTGCTGCGCGAATTAACAGCGAACCCCGCCCAGCCCGACCAGACAGAGAACTTGAAGGGATGACACATGGAAACTGACATTGAAAAATTGTTTCGGAAGCTAGCAGAGGGCATCGAGAAGGCATCGCCCACGTCTTTGATCGGGGAGACCAGACTGAAGATCGAGGAATTTCAACAAGATTTTGATGCGTGTGCAGAACGTTACTCTTCGCATCAATTGGAACTGCGTGACGTGTCCGACCGGATCGAGCAGGGCGTCACTCTCGACGCTTCCGAGATGGAGAGTTTGCTTGCTCGCCAGCAGGTGCTTCAGAAGCTTTTGAACCTGAATACCGCATCGCGCGAGGTGGCAGAGAGGCGCCGCGCTGAAGGAAAGCGGCGATTTCTCGCCTTACGCGAAGAGTACCGGCTGCTTCTGATGCAACAGCAGAATTTGGAGAGTCACATGCGCTATGTCACGGCACCGCAGTATGCCGAGCAGCTCGGCCAGATCAGGAGCCGGATGACTGAACTGGTTGGAAACAACATCCCGCCATTTGCTGAATATGTAGCGCCGCCGGTTTATGAGTGCGCGTGGGCATGATGTCGGAAGATAGCCTTCATCGTTTGCTCGAACTTTGAGAGAAAATGAAAGTTGATGTACGTCAATGAAAGTCGCCGCCGAAAAATTAACAGCCAAACAGGAGCGTGCGCTGCTCGCCCTGCTTGACTGTGGCGAGACAAAGAAGGCTGCCGAGATCGCCGGAGTTGCCGAGGTCACGCTGTGGCGCTGGCTCCAGTTGCCGGACTTTCAATCGCATTACCGTGCGGCGCGCCGCCAAGTGGTCGAAACGGCCATCGCGCAGTTACAGGCTGATTGTGGCGTTGGCGTGCGCGTGCTCCGTGAGGTTGCTGAAGATACGAGCGCGCCCGCATCGGCGCGTGTCTCGGCTGCGAAGACGATCATCGAACAGAGCGTCAGTGCCGTTGAGCTGATGGATTTGCAGGAGCGTCTTGAAGCCCTTGAAGAGCGCCTCGCAACAGACCAAGACAAGAAGAAAACGAGGTCAGCATGAAGGCTAATCTGCAAACCCGCATGGCTCGATTGGAACGTGCTCTTCCACCGAGTGAAGATGATGAATTTTTGGGTTATGCGGATGAGCAGGGAATTGTAAAAGCACCTCCCGCAGAATCATTGGATTGGCACGAGCGGCTAACAAAGGCGGCGGAACAACTTGCCGGGACAATGAGTGAAGAGCACTATGAACACGTTCTTCGTGAGAGCTGCTGTGGGCAGGGGAAAAGCCTTCGGCAACTTCCCAACCTCGCGCGCCAGTTCTGGCGAATGGCGGTGTTTATGGCTCTCAGCGAGGAGGAGCGCAACCGCATATCCGACCGCGTCTCCAATCGCAAACATGTCTTCTCCCTACCGCCGGAAGTCGCACAAATCTACATTGACCATCCTCTGGCGACGGCTGCGGATAAATGTCGTCAGTGTGGCTACCTTTGTCCTGCCATTCTGTGGACGGGCAGCTCGACGGATGCCTCGGCTCGAGCCGCCGCATCTCTGAACCTTCCACTTCATCCGGGCTTCAACGGTTTTCAGTTCTTTACTCGCTGCCCCCTATGCGGTGGAGCTACCGGCGGATCACCAGAGCTGTACTTTTTTTGTGGAACTCCAGTGAGCGAAGAAGGGAAGAGATGACTTTCAAACAAAAAATCAGAGCCATGAAACAATTGAAGCAACGCCTGCGGCGCGCCTGCGCGTGCGTGACCTGCGGGCCGATGCTGAAATTCCCGGAGCCGTCTCCTGGTAGCCAGAATGCTATAGAAGTCAATTGCATCTCGTGTGGCCGCACTATTCGCTTCGATTTCGCTCCAGACGATCTGCGCACGCAAGAAGCGATGGACAGTATGGTGCAAAGCTTCGTTACAGGCAGAGGGTTATGCCCGCACGCCTGCACGATCTCTATTGATGGTGAAATGTGGAAAGATGACCCGGAGTGCTCTTGCGGTAAGGATCGCGCATTCTTTCAATTTGTGTCTTCAGGTAAAAGCACAGAGCCGACGACTCAAGAATAGATTTGAGGTTTCATTATGGCAGCACGAAGACTGATAGCACTCGTAATCACTGCTGACGGTCGGCAAGCCGAGTCCACCTTCAAGAAATTGGGTGGCGACGTTAAAGGCTTCGCTTCGGAATCCGAGCAATCGGGCGAGCGCACCAAACGCAGCTTTAAGAGTACATGGGAGACTATGGATCGCGCTGCCGCGCAGTCCATACGCGAAGTGCGGCAGCTCATGCGGAGCATGGGCGCGTCGAACATCAATGATCTTCAGCGTATGCTCAGCCAGGAATCCCGTCTTCTTTCCGACGCTGGCCGCGAGCAGGTGCGCATCAACCAGCAAACCGGCAAGGCAACGCACGCCGTCCATACGGCAGAACTAAAGGAAGTGCAGAAGTCGGCGCGCGAGCAAGTGCAGATCGCAGAACGTACAGCGCGCGAATCGGCTGGCTCTTACGAAAAGCATCTCGGAGCGGGGTTCTTCCGAAGCCTTGCCAGCAAAAGCGCCAACGCTTTTAAGATGGGCATCTCCACACTCACCGGCGGAACTGGCGTTGGTGGCGGCAGTGGTGGTTTTCTTCCCGGCCTCACCAACATCTCCGAGATCATTCAGGGCATTCCGCAGATCGGACAACTCGCCGGCGCGCTCGTGCGCCCGCTCACAAGCGCAGCAGAAGCGGGCGTTAAATTCAATGCGTTTTTGGAAACATCGAAAATCGGTTTCACGACTTTACTCGGCAGCGAAGAGAAGGCAGTCGCGCATCTCGCCGAGCTTCAACGGTTCGCTAATACTACTCCCTTTCAATTCGAGGATTTAGTCGGCGCGTCACAGCGAATGCAGGCTTTCGGCTTCTCGGCGCGCGATATTATCCCGACGCTTACCGCCGTCGGCGATGCCGTTTCTTCGACGGGTTCGATCAGCAAAGAAACACTCGACGGCGTGCTGCTCGCGCTCGGCCAAATAAAAACCAAAGGCAAAGTTTCGGCAGAGGAGATGAACCAACTCGCCGAGCGCGGCATTCCGGCGTGGGACTTGCTCGCAAAGGCCATCGGCAAGACCGTCGCACAGACGCAGAAGCTCGCCACAGCGGGACAGCTAAACGGCGGCGCGGCAGTACAGGCTATCGCCGCGCAGATGGAAGCGAAGTATGGCGGGCAGATGGCGCGCGTCTCGAATACCTTCACGGGGCGCATGAGCAATCTTGAAGACATACGCCAGCAGGCGCAGGGCAAGGCCACAGAAAACTTAACGCGTGATATTTCGGAAACTGTCGGCGCGGCGCTCCAGCGCGGCGACGTTGCGAGTAGTTTGGCGGCAACAATCAACATGGCTATTTCGCCCGTTTCCGGTTTGATAAAGACGGCGGCTGTGGGATTGCTCGGCGGCAGTATCACGAGCGGGTTGACCGAAGGCATCGCGGCGGGGAAAGGTGCAGTGCTTAACGCTGCGATGGATTTAGGTCTCGGCTCAATCGAGGCTTTGGCGACGAGCATCGGCGCTCACTCGCCAGCGGTAAAGTTTATCGAACTCGGCGAGTTCGCGGGGCAAGGTTTTGAAATCGGATTGATGAACAGCACGCGGCGCGCTTTTATTAATTTCGACAAGTTGACGAAAGAACAACTCGAAAACGCGCGCAAGATTATCGAAGTCGGCAAACAGATGGGCGCGCCGGAGAAGCATGTCCGCGCAGCTATTAGTACAGGCATTGTGGAATCACGAATGCGAAACCTAAGTTATGGTGACGCGGATTCTCACGGCGTTTTCCAACAACGGCCATTAAAAGAATGGGGCAGCACGGTAGCAGGAACGATGGACGTAGCAAACGCCGCGCGAATGTTCTACGAACACGCTGCCAAGTACGACAGGTCGGGAATGTCAGCGGGCGAGCTGGCGGCGCGCGTGCAGCGTCCACGAAAAGATTTGCGCGGCCTCTACGGTGACGCACTGCCCGCTGCGGATAACATAATCGGTCGGCTTGTCGGCGGCGGCAACGCTTTGCCCGTGCGCGTCGTTGGCGGCGACATGGGCGCGCCGACGGCAGCCGACAATGCTTACATGCGCAACAAGATGCTTGTGCGTCCGCGCCAACGTGAAGACTACGGCGGGCGCGATCCGTTCGTAAAGCCAGAATGGACAACTTCAAACAGCACAGGCGGCGGCTTTGTTGACCGCTATGATAAAGAAACAGGCATCGGCGCGCTTGCGCCGCCTGTCGCAAATCTCTTGGCTTCCATTCAGCAAATCGACGGTTTGTTGCCATACATTCCGCGCGTCTTCGACGAGTCCGCGCGCGCCGCTGAAAAGGCGCATCTTACTACGTCCTACATCCTTGACGATGTAGAGAAAACGGGCGTTGCGGGCAATGCCGTTGCTGACTCCTTCAACAAAGCAGATCAAGCCGCTGGCGCATGGGCTGACCGTGTAATTAAGGGCGGCAATAAAGCGAACGATATTTTCAAAGAGCTTTCCAAAAACTCGGAGCAAGTTCTCGTCGGCGCACTCACCAATGCAAAGGGCGGCATCATGGGCATCTTCCATGACATCGGCGCGGGCTGGTGGCAGATGCTCAAGCAAATGGTGGCACAGGCTATTTCGACCAATCTTAATAAAGCGTTGTTCGGTGATACGTCGAAAGAGGGCAGCGGCGACGGCGGTCATGGCTTAATTGGAAGTATCATCGGCGGGCTGGGCGGGCTGCTCAAAGGCGGTAAAAAGAGCGGCGGCACATCAAGCTCGACTGTCTTCGCCGACAGTCCCATCCCGGCGGCTATGACACCGGAAGTAATCAGCGCGCTCACAGGCAAAGGAAATGGCGGCGGACGCGTCGGCGGCTCCTTCGGCTTCGGCTTGCCGACTGGCAGCGTTCTCAAAGATTTAATCAACAGCCCCGCCATTGCCGCTGCCTCCGGCGTAACTTCCAACATCGCCATCCTTCCAAGCGAAACACTCTCCGGGCAAATAGCTGCGCACTCTGCCGCTTCCAGTGCCACGCAAAAGGGACTCGGTTCATTGTTCGGCAGCGGACAACTACTTGGCGGCTTAGGTTTCGGTCGAACAGCAGGCAGCGGCGGCGCACTCGCGGCGATGCTGCCCCTGCTAGGCGTACAACTCGGCGCAGGTCTCGGCGGCGGCGGACTAGCTTCGATTATCGGCGGCGCGGGCGGGCTTCTCGCGGGCGTCGGTCTCTCGGCAGCACCGGCATTTCTGACGACCGGCACGCTCGGGTTAGCCAGCGGCCCGCTCGGTTTCCTCGCCCCCTTATTCTCGAATCCGTTTACGATAGCAGCGGGCGGCGCTCTATTAATCGGCGCGCTCATCTGGGGAAAGAATAAAGCTCGTCGCAAAGATGAAAAAGCGCGCACACAATACATCACAGATGCTTTCGCGCAAATTGATGAACTCACACGGCAGGTGAAAATACACCGTCTCGACGGCGGGCAAGCTTTAACACAGGCCGCGCAGATACGCGCGCAGTATTTGCAGCAGTCCGGCGCATTAAAAGACAAAAAGACAAGAGGCATCGCTCTCAAAGATGTCAGCCGTCTTGACGATCCGCACATCAAAGCGCTTCGTAATGCCGCTAATAAAGCCGCGAACGAAACCGACCGCGCGGCGAAGTTCGCGCCGGAGTTTGCGAATGGCGGCATCGTCGGGAATCTAACTCAAGCAGAATTGCGGCAAGTGCTAGCGATGCAACGCGGCTATGACATGCAACTCATCAAGGTCAAGCCGGGCGAGAAGTTCTTGCCGCCGCACGAGCACGCGCGCCTGCTGGAACGAGGCGGCATCATCAGCGGCACGGATCGCGGCGTAGATGACACTTTCATGTATGCGCCAACCGGCTCGATGATTCTGAATCGTGCGCAACAGGCAAAGCCGCGCATTCCGCAATTCGCAGAAGGCGGCGTTGTCGGCGGCGGTTCGGCGTCTTCATCGGCACAACAAAGCAGTGCGCCGACGTTCGCTCCGCAAATGCAAGTTACTGTCATGCTCGGCACGAAAGACACATCCGAAGCGGTGCTTGAGATCATGGAAAGCGACGGCGGGCGCGCCGTCACCACCAAGAACGTCCGGGTGGCTGTCAAAAAGAAGGAACTCTAAAGATGGCACACTTCGGAAAGAGAATTAGACCGCAAGATATGGTGCGCGCTTACCATATTGAAAAAGTGTCACCGATGGAAACGAATCACGCTTTACGATGCAAAGCACGCACACCACATCTTGCGCTTCCGTCCGATAATCATCATGTGTTTTCAAAATGGACGAACATAATGATGGTTATCAGTCGCGCCCGGAAGAGAAGTCGAATATATACAGAACTAGGTGGAATATATTCCATCTAATACAAAGTTAGATGGCTTCCTATCGTGCAAGCTAATACAACAGCTGTTTCATGCTAAGATAGTCATCCCCCATACACTGAAGTTCTCGGAAGAGGACTTTTGGATTTAAACCCCCAGCCTTAAGTCTTGAAGCGAGATTTAGATTTGCCTGTCATTACGCTGAAGAGAGGATATTATGAGCACGAGAAACACAGATA
>MWWH01000375.1_pt1 | contig 12791 bp, 15 predicted proteins | sample 1047231 | NCBI WGS metagenome assembly MWWH01 (sample SAMN06349967, study PRJNA376086) | soil metagenome | isolation source: MG3-2 sample Antarctic (ecotone) soil | place: Antarctica | collected 2015-01-13 | reverse complement strand
ACGATCTTCGTCCACATCGCTTTTAGCACCGCGTCCGTCATCAAGTCGCCCGCATCCATCGGCGCGCGTTCACCCTTCGCCGTGACGGAGGCGTCGCCGGTAATCGTCGGCAGACTTGCGACCGCACCGTCAAGCATCTCTTCGGTGATTGCCGCCGAAGGATTCTTGGCGTAACCCGGCGCGGTGCGAACGGTGAGATATAAAGCTTCGGCGGCATCAAGCAACGGATGACCTTCGTAAGCGGTAAGCTTTTGCGTTACGCCGTCGGCGCGTCGGATAACTACCAACTGCCGTCCGCTCGCCGCTTCCGCTTCCGCCAAGTCGTTAAGTCGTCGGCAGACAAGACGCCCCGCGTTTTCTGCCGTTTGCGCTTGAACGTCCTCGATCTTGGTTTCTTTGACTTCCGGCGTTAGCGAATCATCCGCTTGTATCAGCGCGATCTCTGCTTTGCTTGTGTCTTGGAATCCGAAGTGCGGCGCGGTGTAAATGTGTGCGCGAAAGTGCGGATAATCTTTCGAGACTTCGCGCCCGTTGAACATGCCATGCAGCGCGTGAATGGTTTGAAAAACGCTCGGTTTGAAGGTCGCCGCGCGGTCATGGTCAAGCGTCTGAATGAGTCGGTTGACGATCAGATTTACGATCTGCGCGATGTGTTGGTAAGAGACGCGCGCTTGCCGGGCTTCGGCTTTGGTGAAGGTCGGCGGAATCTGCGAAGTGTGTGCGCTCATGATTCCACCTCCGGCGTTGAAATAGAATTATTGTTGTTACTTTGTTTTGTTTTTCTGTTATAGTTTTCCATGTAGCCACCTCCGAATGGCTGCGTTGTCCGTACCCGCTTCCGTCTGTAACAGAAGCAAATCGAAGCCGCCGGTGCTTGTCACACTGCGCGGCTTCATTAATTTCACGCGGCTTTAGTCTCTGCGCTTTTGCGCTCACAACTTGCGAAGAAAGCCGCGAGATGCGTTTGGCTGTAATAGATTTTTCTTCCGAGTTGGTAGAATCCGAGTCGTTTAGCTTTGCGCTCTTGCCATTGTTTCACGTCAGACATGATTCCTTGCTCCGCAAGGTCGCGTGGCGTGAATAGTTTTTCGTGTGCTTCTCGCATAAGAATCTCCTTGTGTTAATACAAAAACCTTCAGTCGCCTTCTTTAGGCTTCGTGAAGGTTTAAGTATAACTACCCGAACCGGACAACTTACCTGAATCGGATATTTTCTTATCCTCTTCGTGATATGACTTCTTTAACCAGTGCGGCTGGCGTGAGGGATTTGTATCCCTTCGCCTTAAATTGATGAATGTTGTCGCGCGTCGCTTTGCGTAGGGTTTCGCCATTAATCGCGTTAGATCGCGGGTATTTCATTACTGTTGCGATCTGCTTAAAACTCGGCACGCCACTGTTTGAGATTTCTGTCGCGCTTATAACGGCATCTTCAAATTTATTAAGTTTGAATTTTCTATCTGCATTTTTTGCTCCGCGAGGTTTGCCATTAGGTACATCTAGCCATTCTCTTGCTGATTGCCAACGTGCTGAATGCGCCCGCGACTTTATTCTTTGAGCATCTGAAGCAGTTACAGCCTTGCCTTCCTTTTTATCTATTTCACGCCAAACGCTTGTCGGTGCTTCAACCACTAATGGAGTAGCCATTTGCCCAATTACTGAATTAATGTTTTCCATGTAGTTGTCTGCGATCAATCTCACTCGGTGCGTGACATGTTCCTTGTACATCTCGAACACTCGTTCCCGCGACACTGCACCGCCCTGCTGTTGTTCAAGTTTCTCTATAAATTCTTCATCCTCAAAAGCAGCGTCAACGTCGAAAGGTTCACGTTGTAAATGCCATTCAACTAATCCAGCCACTAAAGCGTCGTAACGGAATTCTACCGATATGAAAGAGTGAGTAGTGTTACGAAGTCGCAGGTCATAATTCTTGCCCTTTTCTGTTTCTTCAACAATAGACAGGTAATCCTTTTCTTCCACGATGAGCCTCCTTGCAGCTTCTACCTTGAATTGGGTTCGGCTCGCCGGTGGTCGCTCAAGGATTGCAACCTTGTTTTCCCATGCTGATCGGGCACGGGTTAGGCGAGCCGAATTTTGTTGATTATAGACTTCCCTTCTGCTCTCGCAGTCGAGCAATGGCGAGCGGGTAAGTTGTCGGCAACATCTTCGCGTCTTCTGCGGTTACATCTACCGCGCTGGCTGTGTTTCGTTGTTGTGTCATCAGGCAGCCTTCCTTTCCATCACGGCGAGCGTGATTGTCAATTCCTTCAGGTGACGAGATGCCGCGTCGAGGGCGCGTGTAATGCTCTCCGCAGTCTCGAAGTCTAGGAAGCGTCCTTCCGTTGCTTGCACGTCCGAAATAGCGTGGCGAAGTTGAGCGCGTGCCTGTTCGAGTTTGCACGTCGGTGAATCGTTTTCGGCTTGCTGTTCGTAAAGTCGTTTGCTAAAACTCATGTCAATCAATTCCTTTCTTGGATTGGGGGTTGGTGAGAGGGGCTAGGGAAGTTTGCGCTTTCCTAGCCCTTCGCTTTTACGCTTCCATCGGGTAGCCCGTCAGCGCACTATCTACAAAGGCGGCTTTGACAAGGTGCTTGCACGGCACGCTTCGGACGCCCGCCGCACAGTTGCATCGCCCGTAGCGTGCGCCGTCGCGGAAGTCGAAGCGCACGGTGTAGCGGTGTCCTTCCGTTGTCACAACCGAATATGTGCCCGCAGCAAAGCGTGTGACGTGCGACTTTGCTTGGCGTGCTTTCGTGATGGCGTTCGTTAGATTCTTTTTCATTGCTTTTCCTTTTCGGTTCGTTTAGTATCGCCTTGACGATGTAAGGATATTACACCAAGCTTCCTTACACTGTCAAGAGGTTTAATAGAAAAATATGAAAAAACTTTTAGACCCTGAGGATTTAATTTCTCAGACCGAAGCGGCAGAACTGCGCGGCGTCACGCGGGCGTCAATCAATGAACTTGTGACGCGCGGGCGGTTGCGCTCGGTGACTATCGGCGGGAAGGTCTTGCTCTACCGCCGCGAAGTTGAAGCATTTGAACGGTCGAAGGGCGGCAGACCTAAGACGCCGCCCGACGCGAAACTACGCGCCACAAGCCACGTATCGCGCGGGAATGAGGTATCTACAGGCAAGAAGAAAGGAAAGAAATGAAAGACAAGAACATCAAGCAATCAACGAAGCTCTCGGCACGCATGGTTGAACCTGAACCCGTAGAGAAACTGAAGAAGCGAGCGCAAGATTTAGGGTTGATCGTCAATGCTGGCGTAGGCAAGACGGGGAAATTAACGGGTAAGAGGGAAAATAAGAGATAAGCTATAGTGCCCGTTCGATAATGTAATTAACATAGAGCCTATATTGACTAGATTTGAATATATGTCGCATTTGACATATTATTACATTTACCGTGTCGCCCCATAATAAACCCATAGTATGGCTGGGTGGCGAAATTAAGACCCCGCCTATCTCCAGCGACGCGCGCATGGAGGCGGGGTTTCTCCTCCGTAAGTTACAGCGAGGCGAGAAGCTCGCAATGCCTGAATCACGACCAATGCCTGATATTGGTCGTCACTGTCATGAATTACGTATTGAGGATGGGCGAAGAACTTGGCGAATTGTTTATCGGATAGATGGGGACGCCATTGTGCTGGCAGAAGTGTTTGAGAAGAAATCCCAGAGAACGCCGAAGGCGGTAATTAAACTCTGTAAGCAACGCCTAAGCCGATACGATTCGTCGGCATCATGAAAGGAACACGGCACATGGATTTGGCAAAGCGTAAGCGTCTTGAAGCCGCAGGATGGACAGTTGGCTCGGCGGCAGATTTTCTCGGACTTTCACCGGAAGAATCTGTCTACGTGGAACTAAAACTACGTCTGAGCGATGCCCTTAGGGAACGTCGGAAGTCTCGCAGATTGTCTCAGGAATCTCTTGCAGGGTTACTAAGATCAAGTCAATCACGTGTCGCTAAAATGGAGGCAGGCGATCCTAGTGTTTCGATTGATCTTCTCATTCGAGCGTTATTTGCAACAGGAGCAAGCCGCGCCGAACTCGCACGGATTATGGTTTTTAGCGAATGCACCTCGATTGAGGAGGAACGCTCTCTCGCTACAGGAGAGGTAGCAAGAGCGACACTACGCCCTCAAGTATCGAAGCTTATTCAACCAAATCAAGGACAAAGTAATAATGAGCCGCTCTTCTCTGTATCTTCACCGGCACTGCATCTTGTGTCTAGAGTAGAGATGGTGAATGCAGATAGAGACCTGCCACTAGCTTCTTAGAGGTGAACAACCGTGCAGCAGAGTTTGCTATTCAGCATAAACAATTATTTCGTCAAGTCGATGTTATTTGCATTGCGACCCGGCTTCGACGGTTCACGTCAACTTGATCCTCAAGTAGCAGTGCCGGACATTACGGTTAACTCAGAACTGCAGTTCTCAACAGATGTACCGCAAAGATTCCGATGTGAATTGAGCGTTAATTTACATGATGAGTTAAACAGCAATTTCCCGTATATATTCTCAGTGGTTCTTGTGGGACATTTCACATCTCCTGTGAAAATGACGGAAGAGCAAGTCAACTCACTTATAAAGCCTAATACGTCATCAATTTTATATTCGGCGGCGCGTGAAATTGTGTCTGCTATGACAACACGGGCTAATTATCCGGGTTTTCTTTTACCTACTCTGACTTTTGTGGAGGCTCAGAAAGATTCAGCGACAACTGAGCCAAAGCAATTGTCAGGAACTAAGAAGAGATCATTAAAAAGCCAGAAGACCTCAACAAAAAAAGAGGCTGCTAAGTCAACAAGCAAGAGCATGAAACTTAGGAGCACGAAAAAGAGCTAAGAACATTTAGGAGTTCGGCTCGTGGAGGCAAGATGAAAACAATCGTTATCGCTAATCACAAAGGGGGAGTCGCTAAAACCACGACGGCTCTGAACGTCGCTGTGTTGCTCGCGTTGCAAGGCTCGCGGGTGCTCTCCTGCGACCTTGATCCGCAAGGCAACCTCTCGCTTTCGCTCGGAGCTGATCTGCAAGCTCTGGAAGAGTCGCGGCTTACCTCGCACCGCCTGATGCTCGATGATCGGGGTGACTATTCCACGTACACGCAGAACGTGCGACCGCGCCTTGATCTGCTTCCGGCATGTTTGGATTCCGACGCGGAGTCAATGCTTCTCAGTCAAAGAGTCGCCGGAGAATTACTCTTGAAGCAGAAGCTTGCACCGGCGCAGCGCGTCTATGATTTCTGCGTGATGGACACGCCGCCTTCTTTGCAAACGCCAACATTAAACGCATTGGCGATGGCTGACCTCGTCATCATCCCGATTGAGACATCCATCTTCGCTTTGCACGGCATTTCGCAATTGCTTCGCACCATCGCACAGGTTCGCCGCATCCATGTACCTCACCAGCTTGTGATGGCTCTTTCGACGTTGCACAACGCCCGGCAGAAACTCGACCGCGACGTGCGCGAGCAGGTGATGGCTCGCTTCGGGAGCGACTTTGTTTTCAATACGACGATTCCCCGCTTAGTCGCCGTTGGCGAAGCAACCGCACAGATGCAGGCGGTTGTGGAGGCGCAACCGGATTCGCCCGCTACTTTCGCTTTTCGCAAATTAGTCAGTGAAGCTCAACAGGTATTGATTGACGAGGGTTTGATGGATGAGCAAGAAGTCACGCGAAGCAATAAACAGTAACCTGAAAAAGGTGCTCGATCCGCCGCGCCCAAAACGCGCGTCGCACTTGGACGGGATGCTCAACGAGTATGCCCCGCCGGAGAAGCAACCTGCCCTGCAAGATGCACCCCCCTCACGACACGAACCCCCTTCGCGTGACGCACCCGGTTCGCAAAACACCCTCCACCCCGTTCACAACGAACCGGGTGCGCGACGCGAACCCCCTTCGCAGCGCGAACTGGTTGAACGATTGTTGTCTCCGAAAGCGGCTCATTTTCGCTTCCCGTATGAAGTCCTTGATGCGGCTCTTAGCAAGGTCAATCCATTGCCGCGCGTGGTGCTTCTGCGCCTCTACAGACTATCTGCCGGGTTCGACTCCAACACCTGCCATGTGAGTATCGGAAAGTTAGTTTCTCACTGTAAAATAGGCGAAACCAAACTACGCGCTTGTCTCCGCGAGTTAGAGCGTGACGGCTACATTCGACGAGTGAGCATTGATGTAGCCCATAAGAATCCGGATGCGCGGGGAATTACTTTTGAAGTTTTGTTGCCGCGCCTACCCCCTGCACGACGCGAAGGGGGTTCGCTTCGTGAACCGGGTGCGCTCAACGAACCCCCTTCACCACACGAACCCAATAAAGTAAATACATATAAAGAAAACACACAAACACAAGGTAAGCCTGCGGCGGGTGTGCGTGTGAGTTCAAGATTCAGTTTAGAAGAGTGCAAGCGATACGCCGACCATCTGAGCAAGACCGGACAGGGCATCACGAATCCCGGAGGCTATGCGACGAAGATATACCGCAGCGGGGAAGCCGACTCCCTAGTCGAGAAGTTCTTGAATCCTGTGCCCGTGTCCGATAAGAGCAAGTGTCCTGATTGTGGAGGCAAGGGATATTACTTTCCCGACCCGAGTAAGCCGGAGACGAAGCGATGTTTGCACGAGCGGTTACACACTAAAATCTGATTTAGTACCGTGATAAACAATAAGCGGTTCGCTGTTTGAATCAACAACCTTTGAGACTGAATCGGGGTTGACGGTATATAGACGTTCGGCTATGCTTTTAATAACTCCAGACGCTCCGGCAAGCGGACTTTGTAGCGCACCGGTTTTGAAAGCGGGCTGGAGTTTTTCTATGCTACTTTGTGGATATGCAAGGGTCGTCTCGGACGTAGAGACTTGGGGAGTATTCATCGGGTCGCCCTTGCTAGTTTGGAACTTAGGACGCGGATGGATGCCGAACAGAATATCTGCTATTCTTGTTTTGACTTGAAGCGTTTCAGATGTGCCAACTTCTCCTTCGGGAGACGCGCCCCTGAACTTAGATGACGCTTCAAGTTTTTCTGTGCTACTTCGTCGCAGACGTAATAGCAACATTGTGCGTTCCGGCAGCAGCTAAAGCCGTCACACCGACAAGTTATCACCAGCGCGGAAATTATAGACAACATCGCAAGTGGAATAATTATTCCACTTTTACCCGCAACATCAATAAACTGTGCTAATCTAGTGTCGAAGCTGGTTCGGCTTCCTGTCGCTGCCTTGCTAATGGCAGAGGAGACGGGTTGGGTTCCGGCTTCAACTATTTGTGCGTCGGAAATAAAGGTTGAGTTCGCGCAGTTGCCCTTCGGTAAGGACAGACTCGCGCTCGTTGACTAAATCCTCGTTGATGAGTATTTTCTTGAATAGCCCCTGTTTGGTTTGAACCTCCGTCGGCAATTGGAGCCGACTTGACGTAAACCACGCGGGGGCTTTCTCTTTTTCGATGTCGGCGCGCGACAAAGAAGATATAGGCGTTTCACATCATAGCGATTTACCATTCAAGCGGGTAAAAATATAGGGGATAAATAAGTATGCTCACAGGAAAGCGTCATTTCTGTAATCACAAGACTGACAGTTGTGTAGCCTTCACAGCAGCTCACTACCCGGATTCGAATATGAAAATCTTGATGCGACAAAACGGTATTATCATCACCACTTCCAGATAATACGCTGATCTGAGTGTTATCTGTAACTGGTTGTGATAATACCCTAAATAAGCATATTATCTATACTTAATATAGATAATCACTAGAAGCTATCTCAAAAATACGAATCCACCGAAGCACACACAAGAAATGCTCAAGGAAATTATGTTGTTGAGTCGGTCAAAATGATTTTTGAGATAGCTTCTAGTTAGATGCTTTCGCCTATGTTGTGTTGACATTTTATAAGTTGCCGCAATGATACTGTTAATTCTCATTGAACAAATTTGCGCTGATGTTCTATTGAAAAATTTTTGAAGGATCAACCGGCGGCAATTTTAAGTTAAGAGCGTTTATGTCTTTTGCCGTAGCCGCGTCAACATTTAGTCCCCATTTTTTGAAAAAAGGAATTAAATTATCGCCGGTTATTTCGCACATCGCATAGACGAATTTGTTCGCTTTGTCTTGATCCGTTTCGTTTTCGTCATACTCGTATTTTTGCTCTCTGAAATGTTGATGTAATTTTTTGATAGTGTCCCAGCCATAGACGGATTTGAGTTGATGAAACATCACGAGTTTTGTAAAAAATTCGTTTGAATCATCTTTATTTTGCCCCAGATAATTCTTGTTTGGTTGGGCTAGATATTTTCTGGCTCTTTCAAAAGTGGTGGTTTCGTCGTCTTCTTCGGCGGTTCCGAGTCGTGACGGCAGTCCGAATTTTTCCTGAACATAAAGCGAAAACATATTGACGCTGATTTCGCTAATTGAATCCCAAGTCCAAGAACGCTGCTGCTGTGTGTGTCCGGTTTCGTGCCAGATGCCCCATTCTTTGTTCAGGATGTTGGTCAGCTCTGTAAAATTCTCTCGTTTCATTCCGATTAAATAATCCAAAGCATACATATAATAATCCTCGCTTTCTTTCGGAGTTGAATAGAGGTCAACCAAATAATGTATGCGGTTATTTGTTTTCATGTTTTCGGGCGTGCTGTTGTCGAAACCCGCCAATTCGTCTTCCCAATCTATGACTTTATGAATTGTCTTAAACGATTCGGCGATATTTTGAGTCGGAGTTTTTAAGTAATCTCGATACGGAATCGTAATCAGAGCTTTGTCCGAAACAAACTGCACAAACGGCGCGTCGGTCATCGTTTTCAAATCGTTTTGCCAGTCGGCGAGATTTGTTTTGTCGAGCTGATACAGCGGAAACGCTTTGCCGCCGGTGACTTTCACTTTAACCGTGGTCGGCTTAAAATCGTAGCCTTCTTTTTTGACAAAAATAAACGACAGTATTCCGTCCTGAGCGGCGGTTATGGTATTGCTTCCGTTCCTTAATTGATTTTCCTGAGTTTTATTGCGGTCACCCCACATCGGCTTGAAACCAATCATTGAGGATAAATTGTAATCTTCATTTAAATCAGCCACATTCAGCGTGATTTTTTCACCCTTTTTGACGTAAAGCCCGGAAGGTTGGTAATCGCACAATACGGTTCGATGCGTTCTGTCGGCTTCTATATGACCTTCGGTCAGAGATTTCAAAACATATTCTTTCTGACGGTTGTTATAAGTTTGTGCGTTTGTGTTGAAAAGAAACACGCAAACAAAAAGAGATGCGAAAATTATCTTTTTCATAATTGATTTTAGTTGATCTCGTTTAGTTTAGTTTAAGATTGAGTTTCAAAATCTTCTTTTGAAATTCTAACAAATTTGTCATTGTTAGAGAAGTGTTGAAGTTGAGTATGGAAAAGGCGATTGGGTTTGTCGGTATGATTTAGCCGATGCTTGTTTGAAGGCTGTGGAAACTTCAAAGACCCGATTCAATATTTATCACATTGTTGGAGCAAGCAAGCGAAGGCTTCGATATTGAGCGAACCGAAGAAGAATTGGGACTAAAGTTTGCGGTGCGGTTTGAACAGTATGAATAATCAAGCCGCACCGAACAATTCAATGGACGTGAGGGCGAAACAGCTACTTTCTTATTCAAGTTGCTCGTTAAACTTTAGCTTGCGTGGATTCGGTTTCGCCCCACGTCAACTCAATCGTTGTGCCGCTTACTTGTTTATGTGAGGTAGTATGAAAATTACGACTCTAAAGTCATTTGTTCTGACATTCGCTATTTTCTTTTTCGCTTCGACCGTGTTTTGCCAAACCGCGCAACCTTCAGGTTGGCAGACTATTAACGCCGAAAACTTGTTTACCTTTCGCTTACCGAAAGGATTTACTAAAACTAAATTAACGGGCGTTGAAAACTACTTGGGTGAATATCGCAAAGGCGAAACCAAATTTTTGTTTATCCACAAGGATACTGCTTCTAACGCTTATGATGTCCGACGTGAACCTGAAATGGAAAATTATCAGGAAACAGAAACTAAGATTGGCGACAGGCGAGCCAACATTCGGACATTCGCTCAAATGCGAGAAAAAGAACGCATCTATCACGCAGAGTTGAACATTGGCGATTGGGAAAACGCGGATGTTGAGTTGTATATGGAAGTAGAAAGCAAAAATGCAGCCGACCTTGAAATGGCAAAGCGGGTTTTTGCTTCAGTTGTCTTTTCAAAATAACGGGCGGCACAACAAATCATTGGACGTGAGGGCGAAGCAGCGACTTTGTTTGGTTAGTTGTCCGTTTCCCTGACGTTGCGTGGCGGCGGTTTCGCCCCATTTCATCTCAACCGTTCCACAAGTAGAAGTGTAGCCCAAAACATTGCTTCCGCCTATCAAGAGTTACCCTTCCGCTTTGAGAGGTGGCGGAAAAGTGCGGGACTTCTACGAGACACACCACGACGAACGACTCTGCCGGAGGCTTATCGACGCGCTACAGGGCTTGCAAACGCCGGGAAAGGGCATTGCAGCAAATGTTAGTATTGCCGAGAAGTTGATGCTGTCGGTTGACGAAGCGGCGCACCTTGCGGGCGTGTCATCGAATCATGTTCGAGCGGCAATCAAGGCGGGCAAGTTGAAGGCGAAGGTCGTCGGGCGTGGCTGGCGTGTGAAGCGCGCGGACTTGGACGCTTACATTCGGCGGCTGTGAAACTTGATTTATATTTCAAACAATCAAACGCGCCCCGTGTAATTCCTTATAAGTGTAAATATCGCCTCTTTTTTAGGTGTCCTCTTTGTGCGTTTTGAGCGAGAGTAGGGAAGCCCATGAGGGTATTACAAGCCCATGAGGGTTACGAAATCTTAGTTTTTCTTAGTTACAGTGATTTGAAAAACTTTGATTATTCAAATTGCGCCACTTCTCACGTTTCTTTCACGTTATTTCCCCTGTGTTGTCATTGTATTTGTTTGGCGCGTTTACGATTCCTTGTTAAATCTCTACTTTTCTTAAGTTCTTCCGAGTGCCGACACTAAACGATAATAACGATCTTCGGCATCGTTGTCCCCGAAACTATTAAGATGCTGCTTGCTTCTGCGGAGCAGGGCGACGCTTTGCCTTGCGAGTAGCCTTTTCAGCAAGCTGTGTAAGCGGTTCGGTGTATTGACGGTAAAGGTCAAACAAAAGTTCGAGGCGTTCCAAGTCGGTTTTGAATCGGCGCGAACCGTAGCAGGCATCAACCGCTGCATCGGTTTCGCGGTGCGCGTCGAGCAGTTCTTTCGGCATCGTATTCGGGTCGTAAAGGTCGGCGAGAGTTGCGCCCGGAAACTTTGCCCGCGCGTCTAAAACGGATTGCGCCGCCAGTTCGACTCGTTCGCGCTGCTTTGCGTTCGGTTCTTTCGGAAACGGGAAATTGTTATAAACGAGATTGTTTGAATAGCGGTAACGGCTTTCAAGTCGTCCGCAAACTTGCCGCATCCAAGCGTTGTGCATTTGCGAAGTCATCACGCCGAAATGATAAAGCGAAGCGTTCGGCACAATCGAAACAAGATTATTAACGACAACTTCTTTCGGCATAAACCCGATAGGAACGTAACGCCGACTTTCCGACGAAACAAGCGGCACAATCAAATAATCGTTTTCCGGCTGTCGAATTTCCGCGAACAAATACGGAATTTCGGCAAGTCTTACCGTCGCCGCTTTGGTACTTTTTGAGCGAAATTCGCGGACGGCTTGCACTCGTTTCATTACTTCGGGCAAATTGCGCCATTCAGTCGGCGGCGCGTCTTTGAGCCAAATGCAAAAACGGTCAATGCCGTTAATAAATTCGTCCGAGCCGTAAATACGCCGCACAAACTTTTCGGCTTTCGGTTCTTTGCTCAAAAATTCGGCGCGTTCTTTTTCGCCGTTCAAAAATAAAAATCCGCCGTCAACCGGCTTGTTTCCATAAATCATTTCCGGCACGTCGGAAAGCGGTTCGCGGCGGCTTGGAATAACCAAATCAGCCGCGTCAATCAAATATGGATTGATGTTTTTCGTTTCGATTTCGTGCGGTTCGCTCGTCGGCGTTTGATAATCGAAAAGACGTTTGCCGTTTTCGTCAAAAGCCGCAAAGCCGATAATCGCGCAATGCACGGCGGCTCTACCTCTGGCTTCGTTGTTCCATTTGAAAGTGCGATGCGCGAAATGAATTTTCACGCCCTTATCAAGCAAATAACTCCACAAAACGCCGACTTGCTCGCCTTGCGTAATTGAATTTGTCGAAACAAACGCGACTTTGATTTTTGTATTTTCGATAAACTTCGCGGCTTTGATGTGCCAAGCGGCGACAAAATCGAGCGATGCGAAATTATTAACATCATTGCAGGCAAAAGCCATATCCGCCGTTTGCGCTTCGCCGGTCGTCGCGTTATACACTCCGTTTCGCGCGAGCTTGCTGTGCGGGTGCTTGCCTGCCGAGCGGCATTCACTTCCTGCGCGGCAATCGCAAATCCCGTCGGCTACGCCCCACAACGGCAAAACCTCGATCCCTTGCGCCGCATATTCGAGCGCGTGCCGGAGTCGCAAATTCTCGTTTTCTGAAAAAGGCGTTTCGCCAACTGCTTGTGTTTCAACGGTTTGACTCTCAGTTACCCCGACAAGTTTGTCGGGGTAAAACGGCGCGCTTTCGACGGTTTCGTCATCATTCGCCCCGACAACTTTGTCACCCCAACCGTCATTGTCGTCGCCTTCGGTGAAGGTTTTACCCCCCTCAACATGTCCCACGTTGTTCTTACCATCGCCGCCTCCTCCTTCACCCGCTGTCGGTGCGTCTGTATCTTCATCGCCCATCGACGAG
>MWWH01000374.1_pt1 | contig 12812 bp, 17 predicted proteins | sample 1047231 | NCBI WGS metagenome assembly MWWH01 (sample SAMN06349967, study PRJNA376086) | soil metagenome | isolation source: MG3-2 sample Antarctic (ecotone) soil | place: Antarctica | collected 2015-01-13 | reverse complement strand
GGAATAGACAGTGCAACCAGGACCAGGGCTGTGCAGTGTTACAAGCGGGGGCCCGAACTTCGCCTTATCATAATTCTGAGAAGTTCACGTCCAGCATTATGCATAGCCCCGGCCCTAGACAGCAGATTGTCTTATGTAGAGTATCGAGAGTTCATAGCCCACCGTACATAAGACTCTGATAATACCTGCAGGACGTATTATGGCCCTCATAGGGTAGGCCCTCCGGACCGGGGCGATGGGATAATACGAACTTCCGCTTTACGGAGTTCTAAGAAGTTCGTCAAAAATGTTCCAGATCTAGTTCATTTGGGTGATGTACTCCGGTTCCGTGGGGCTCATGATACGCGTGTAAAAGGTTACCGAAGGGAGCTGGCAGGCAGATGAGACGAACTATTATGCTAATCGCTGCGATCGGCGTGGCCCTGCTTGTCGCTGGTAGCTTGACGATGGTTCTGGGATTGGGCAGCACCGGGTCACGATCGGCGCAGGCCCAAACTACATCTAAGGGACAAGACGACGGTTCCCGAACTAAGGGCGAAGCGGGTCGAGCGCTCGAACGGGGCGTCTCCATGCGGCCCGATACGGACGGCACCCAGGCGCAGGCGGCACCGCAGCGAGCGGTTGAGCCTCCTCCCCTAGGCCTCACCAAGGAGGGGAAGGCTGCTCTGAGAGAGGCCCGCAGCGGAAATGCGCAGCCGGCGGGAAGACCGACGGTAGATGTGGGGGCCATACCTTCCGGTCCATCCACGAACGGCCCAGAGAACAACGAACCGCAGCCGGATACCCCAGCCCTGGGCACCTCGTTCCTGGGCGTAGCCGACACCGGATCGTTCCCGCCGGACTCCCAGATTGCCGCCGGGCCGAACAACGTCGTTGCTTCCGCCAACGGGGCGGTCAACATCCTGGACAAGAGGGGCAACTCGCTCTCGTCGCAGAGTTTGGTGAACTTCTTCTCGCCTCTAGGAGCGGAGCACAACGACGTGTTCGATCCTTGGGTCGTCTACGACCCGTACATCGACCGGTTCTGGATGATGGCGGTCTCCGGGCGCACCACGGCGCGCAGCGACATCGTCATCGGGCTCTCCAACACCCAGGATGCGACCGGTGGCTGGACGCTGTGGGAGCTGGATGCCACGGTCGATGGCGGGACCGACACCCAGAACTGGTGCGACTATCCCAAGCTCGGCTTCGACGCGCAGGCCGTCTACGTCACCTGCAACATGTACCAGCTCAACACCACGACCAACCAGAACGTGTTCCAGTACTCGAAGACGCGGATCATGACCAAGAGCCAGTTCGTCAACAACACAGGCATCTTCTGGTGGGACACGACCCAGCTCAGGCAGGGTAACGTCGGCACGGGGTCTTTCGTGTTCACGCTCCAGCCGGCCCAGATGTTCGGCGCTTCCGCGTCCGACGGCGAGTTCTTGGTGGACGCACAAGGACGCGGCGGTACGGGCAGCACCCTCGACGTGTGGCGCATAACCAACGCGGCGGAGTGCTGCGATCAGGACGCCGTCGGACCCACACTAGCCTACCAGAGCCACGGGGTCGGTAGCTACGGGCCGTCGGACGGCGCGAGGCAGCCCGGGAGCACGACCCAGATCGACAACGGCGACGCCAGGCTCCTGTACGCCTTCTGGAAGAACGGCAGGCTCTCCACAGGGCACACGGTGGCCTGCTCGGGTGCCCCAACCAACGCCTGCGGCGGCTTCACCGAGCTAAACGTCTCGGCCTTCCCCACCGTCACCACGGCCCGTGACTATGCGCTCTCGGCGGGCGGCCAGGACGTCTACTATCCTTCGATGTCCGTCAACGGCGCCGACGATAGGACGATGGTGTTCACCGTGTCCGACTCCTCGTTGTCCCCCACGGCGGCGTACGTGGGCATCCCTTCTATCAGCGATTGCCCCGGCAATCCTACCTGCCTGGACGGTGGCACGACGGCCTTCCGATTCGGGCAGAACTCCAACGGCTACGTGCGTCTCGACACAAACGGCCGCGACCGCTGGGGGGATTACTCGGGCGCGTCGCCGGATCCCAACGGCGAGGGGATCTGGGTGGCCGGCGAGTTCGCGGCGGCCACCGATGACACCTGGGGAGTACAGGCTGGCCTCACCTACCAGACCTCGCCCCCGCCCGCCAACGACCACTTCAACAACGCGCAGTTCATCAGCGGCCAAAACGTCTCGGTGGGCGGCACGAACAGGTACGCTACGTGGCAGCCCGGCGAGCCGGGCTCGAACGGTACCACGCACTCGGTGTGGTACCGCTGGACGGCCCCGTTCTCCGGCCCTGTGACCATGGACACCTGCTCCAGCAGCTTCGACACGTTCCTCGACGTTTACACCGGTTTCTCCGTCGGCGGCCTGAGTCCGGTCGCAAGCGACGACGACGCCTGCGACTCTCCCAACGCCAACGGCAGCCGGGTGACCTTCAACGCGGTGGCCGGGACGACCTACCGGATCCGGATCCGCGGGTTCTCTGGCAGCGAGGGTACGTTCACCCTCAACCTCGTCCTGACCGACGTTACGGCGCCCAGCGTCGACGCCACGAGCCCGGCCAAGGGCGCGCCCGGGGTCGCTCGCGGAACCAACGTCACGGCGACCTTCTCGGAGGCGATGGATGAGGCTACCATTAACGGGACGAGCTTCAAGCTCTTCAAGGCGGGCACAACGAACAGGGTAGGGGCCGCGGTCACCCACAACGCGACAAGCCACAAGGCCGTGCTCAACCCCAACAACAGTCTCGCAGCCGGGACCAAGTACAAGGCGACAGTCACCACCGGGGCCACGGACCTGGCGGGCAACCACCTCGACCAGAACCCCACCACTGCGGGCAACCAGGCCAAGAGCTGGACCTTCACAGTGGGCTAGAGCAGCACGAACCCAGAGTTCAGCTTACCGGATGGAAGGGGTCGGAGCGTAAGATCCGGCCCCTTCCTTATGTCTTTATTCATCGGAGTGCGTGGAAGGGGTCAGCCTGTTGAAAAACCCTCTCGTGCTCAATCTTGACCCCCGTTCGAGAGCTCAAAACCGTAGTCTTGTAGTGTTTTGCCCTGATTTTCAGGCGTTTTCGACTTGTTTTGGACTACCGACCGGTCCCACAACGACTTTTTCAACAGGCTGGGGTATTCTGCGAACTTCGCGTTGACGGCGTTCTCAGAAGTTCGCCTTGAGGGGATTCTAAGAAGTTCGCGCCTGCGAAACGCGGATATCAGGTCACGCTTCGCGGGACCCCACCCTATATATGTGAAGACCTCTTAACGTGCCATTCTCAGGACGTTAAATAACTCAAGGCACAATAGGCCAGTGAGCGTGAGTTACGAGACCAGAAGAATGCGCGCCAGAAAAGGAGGGTAGGTGTCAAGAGGGGACCACAAGATACGCTACCCACACCTCGCAGACGAGGACCTGATGTCGCTGGTAGAGGGCGGAGATGCCGATGCCTTCGCCGCCCTCTACGATCGCTATTGCCGCCTCGCCTACTCGGTTGCCCACAAGCTCCCCGGCGAGAAGCAGGCCGCCGAGGACCTGACCCAGGAAGCCTTCCTCAAGGTCTGGCGCTCGGCAGACGGATACCGACCACAGAGGGGCAGCGTCAGGACCTGGATCCTCTCGGTGGTCCGCAACCAAGGCATAGACCAGCTGCGCGCGAAAGCGACCCGCCGCAGGATGCAGGAGAAGGTCGAGGCATCCGCCCCCACCCCCAGGTCCGAGCCCAGCGAGGCTTTCGCCCAGGTCTGGCACGAGGCCCGCCTAGGTCGGGTGCGCAAAGCACTCGATGCTCTGCCGCACTTCCAACAGCAAGTCCTCGAGCTCGCCCACTTCTCTGATCTGACGCACATGGAGATAGCAGAGCGCCTGCGCCTGCCGCCGGGCACCGTGAAGGGGCGCCTGAGGCTTGGACTGGAAAAGCTGCGCAAAGACACCGAGCTTCGGGATGTAGCGGCAGGGTAGGCGTTGCTAGCGCCCTTGCCAGCGCACGTCTACCCGCCATACCCGCGCACCGCCCCTATTCACCGGAGTGCGTGGAAGGATAATTCTGCGAAGTTCACTTTCACGATCCTGGATAAGACCACGTAATACCCCGGCCCGATGGCCCTGGACTGGTCCTATCCGCAGTCGAGGCGGTCGGTATTATCTGAGGTTGGATGCTTATGCAGGCTTCTGGATACTACCGCCCAATAACGCGGCGCAACCACGGCCTCCCCACACCCTCCTTTGAGGCTCACTCTTTGCTAATCCGCCAACCAAACAGCTCTGGACCCTCGTGGTCGCCCGGTGTGTCCGCTACCCGGAAGCGTATGTCCGGATAGAAGGTCTTACTGTTGAGGTTGATGTCGTACACCGTCACGCCCTCGCATCGGTACTCACCTGGCAGGAGATCGTTGGTGACCTTCTGTGAGAGAGACACGGTAACCTCGGTCTCCCCTTCGCTATCCCCGCGCATCATGAATCCCTTGCCGGTATTGAGTTCGTAAAAGACGGCGCCCACTGTGGAGACCCCGCTCTCATCGCGCAGGTCGAGTTCCACGCGTATGGTGTCACCTAGGGAGAACGTCTCCACTCCGTTACCCACCGAACATCCTACGCCACCAGGAGCGGGGCTCTGTAGCCGTCTCACGAGAGCCTTCCGTAGCGGACCGGTTCGCTGCACCCTCCGACTCCTCCTCGACCGTCTCGGCGGCCTCTGAGGCCTCTTGCGGGGCTTCTATGGCCGGGATCTTGCTTGTGAGTTGGGCCACGACGGTATCGTGTCGCCGGCGCTCCTCGGTTCGGGCCTCCCTCTCGGCGTCCAGCCGCTCCCGAAGGTAGCGGACCTGGTCCTGCAGCGAGGCGACAAGCTCGGATTGGTCGCCTGGTACGCCGGCGTTAGTCGTTTGGTTCGCCTGCGACGTACCAGGCGAAGCCGAGCCCAACAGCACGAATACCGTACCGCCCTCTTTCGTGGTGGGCAGTGTGCCGCGCTTTATCCGGCTGCGGACCGCGCCCTCGGTTATGCCGAGCGAGACGGCGGCCTGGGCGACTGTTAGGCGCTCGTGGTTCGCCTGTGGTTCGCCTGTATGGTCCTCTCCCACGAGGGGATACTAGACCATTAGGACCGGGGCCGAAAGCCCTTAGAAGCCATCCTCGGCGCTCTCTAGGACTATCCCCGCCAGGGGCGCGTTCTCCCGGGCGGCTCCTCGGCCTCGATCTCGTCCCAGTCGCGGCCCCTCTCCTCGAAGAACAATCTCCGCCAGCTGGCGGTCCAGCCCTCGACCAGCTCCTCTACGGCCTCCTCGCTCAGGACATCCGGGGCGATCTCGCGCTCACGCTCGAAGACGCCCCGGATGGCGTACTCGACCATCTGCCCGGTGGTGTACGGATAGCCGAGGGCTTCGCCGGTCGGGTCGGTGGGCTGGATGGGAGTAGGTGGGTCGCCGCCCCTGTAGCTGTTCGTAGAGCGGCAGGATTTCAGACCAGAGAGCTCGTCGAGGATGCCGCGCATCACAGCACGCCGGATTTGTGCGCCCTCGTCTTCGGGCGAAGCCGGCTTTATACGGCGCTCGAGGGCCTCTATGCGCTTGTCTATGCTCATTTGCGGGCTGCCTCGCCGGCGCCCATCCGGTCCATGAGGTTGAGGAACGCATCCATGCCGGCTGATTGCGGGAAGCGTGCTACCGTGCCGTCTTTCTGCGGGATCTCTATCATCTCCTCCCGGGCGCCGCGCTCCAGGCGCTTTATCCAGCTCCTAAGCCCCATACCGGCGGTCTCCTTTCTGCTGCTCCTCGAGGGCCTCCAGGCGCTCTATGAGTTCCTCCTGCTCGCGGGCTGCCAGCCCATCGCGGACGCACGCCCTTGCGCCGTTTAGGAGCTGACCTGCTACCGCTCCAAGGCCGCGTTCTACTTCTCCGGAGAGGATCTTATCTGCGAGGTCCTCGAAGCGTGATGCCAGGCGCCCGAGCTCGCTGGTAGGGCGCCCCCGACCACCACGCTTGCCGCCTTTTGATGCACGACGCCGGCGGGCTTCGGCCTGGTCGGGATCGTGGCCGATGCACCACTGAGAGTTACGCATAGCTTGTGCCTTGCACCGCCCCCCGTCGGCTTTGATGCCGCTACAGAGTGCCATAGCTTAGGCCCCCTCCCCACTCTTCGTCGCCGGCGGAGTCGTACACGATCTGGATCACGCACCACAGCGGCCGCCCGCAACGCCCGCAACGCCCGCAACGCTCGGCCGGGTCGTCGGGAAAGCCTTCGCCGGGAACACCGTCGTCTACGAGGGCGATGCCCCCCGGTCCGTCTGGCGGTAGGCCGCACTCCGGGCAGCGCCCGCGCCCGTGCTCCTCCAGGCGTTTCAGCCCCTGCCTGCTAAAGCCCACGGCCCTACTCCTCTCGAGGCAGCGTGGTGGACATCAAGTCTTCTCGTGCTCTCTCGCCCGTCTTCTTGCCGTCGAAGGCGAACCCACCCGAAGCGGCCCACACCTGCCGCTCGTGGTTCCACTTGAGGCCGTAGTCCGTCTCGAAGCGAGTGGACCAGGCCATATCTGCGGCTCCGCGGGCTATGACTGCCTTAACCTGGTCGAGGCGAACTCGATGGTCGCGCAGCGCGTCCGCAGGAGAAGACCCGAGGGGCGGCCACACGAGCACGCTGAAGATACGCCTGTCGTCGGTCCAGTCGAAGGCATCCACCAGGATGGGCGCCTCGACCGACTTGTTCCAGTCACGCCTCTCGACTTCGAGCGGCAGTCGTCCGGCAATTACGCGACAGGCCAGTCCGATGCGGAAGGCGGCCTCGTCGAGGAAGGCGCCCAGGGCATCGGCGAGGGCTCGCCACCAGCGTGCAAGCGCCGGTATCACTTCCATGATGGACGCCGTTTTTTCGTGAACGGGTTGTTTGCCGAGCCGGGGGCAGAGGAGAGCATCGCGGGGGCGGTGTTGTAGGTACCTGGTTTTCCGCGTGGGGCGTCCGCTCGCGCCCCCCTCTTAAATGGGGGCTCAGGCACGTTTTTGCCTACCATGTCCGCCCATGCACGCTTAGAGAGCGCATCCTCCAGGGCGCCGCGGTGGAAATCCCGACGACGGCCGTCCACCACGGAATCGAGGTCCAATCCCCAATCCCGCGCGAGCCCCACGACGGCGCGCACCTTCGCGCCGCCCGACGGCGCGCACCTTCGCGCCGCCCGACGGCCCGCCTTCGTCCAGGCCGTGCTCAAACTCGCGCTTCAAGATGTCCGTGGGGTTTTTTGCCTTGAATGGCCCCTTGGCTGCCGCCTCTTTGGAACGGCTCATGAGGCCCTCGATGCGGCTACGCTCGTGGGCACTCAGGAGGAGCTTGTCAGTGTCTTCCGTGATGAGACTCTCCCCCTCGGGCCTGGGGATGCTCATACGCTCTAGACCTTCGGCGCTCTTTAGCATCTTCCGGCGGGCTTCGGGAGCGAGCTGCTCGACGCGTGCCTTCGTCTTCTCGTACTCGGCCCACGCCTTCTCTGTCTTGTACTCAGGCGTGCGCGTGTCGTCTTCGGCGAGGGAGCGATAGAGCCCCGAGAGCGCGGCGCGCTCTTTGTCTACCGCCCTCCATCCGTCCGTGCCCGGGCCCTTTGCGTCGCCCTGGATGCTTTCGTAGGTTTCCGTCATGATGCTCCTTTCGGCAGGTACTTCTGTGCTTCCCGTTCGTGGTGGCTCGCCAAAGCCTCCAGGGTGGCTCTCAGCCGGTCCGCTGCGGCCAGGTGGTACTCGTGCCAGGCGCTGGCGTTCTGGGCGCGTCTGGCGGCCTCGTGGTGACGCTCGGACTCACGCCAGGCTTCCTCTTCGGGACGGCCGCCCTCGTCACGGACTCGCTGGTCATGCCTGCGGGATATGAACGCATCGTTGTACGACTCGACCGCCTCGCCCGGGGCGAGATCTCGGCTGAGCCCCACCCCGGGAGGTTGATGGCCAGGATTCACGATCATGCCGCAACCCGGTTTCTTATGTAAAGGAACGAGATAAAGGGCCGCTGCCCTACATAAGAAACCATTAGCGGTACCTCGGGTGCCTGGCGTTTTGGGTGGAGACGAGAGCCTTGGCGATGTCATCGCGGGTCGGGACATCCTCGACGTAGCGCCAGGCCCACAAGGCAACCTTCATCCACTCACGCGACTGGCGGGCCCACGAGGGGTTCTCGCGGATGGCTTCGACGGCGGCCTTGCTCATACCGAATCTACCCCGATTGGCTTCCTAGAGGAAGCTTCGATTATCATCGCCCATCCTTTCGCTCTACTACAAACTGCAGTTTGCACTCGCATTATCCTCCATTCGGCCGGCAACTTCACTAACCTGGCTGTAGCTGATGAGGGTGTAGCCAAAAAGACGAGGCGCCGGAGGGTCATGCTGCCATCAGTTCGCTACCGCCATCGGGGTATCAAAGCATCCACCAGCGCACCCGAAGCCCGGGGCCTCGTCGGGGCACCGGGAGCTGTGGTAGTGGTGCATGACGTAGACCTTGCCGCGCTCCAGGCGGGAGGCGGTCTCCTCGGCGGCCCGCTTCTGGCAACCCGGCGCGGCGTGATAGCTGAACTCTTCGCCCGTAGCAAGGTCCTCTACCCCGATGTGCGGGTGGTGCGCCTTGATGCGCCTGGCGCAGGCTGCACAGCGGAGAATCCTGCTCCTCTTCTCCCGTGCTTTCGGCATCAGCCCGCCCCCCTAACCGAGCGCCAGAATTCGCGCCGCACGCCCTCGGGGGTATCGTGCGCCCTCCGTAGCCGGGCCTCGTCTGCTATCAGCCACCGGGCGTATCCGCTGCAGACCGCGCAAGCGTCCTGTGTAACGCCGTGGATGCACGGGACCACGCCAACAGCGGGGACAGCCCCCGCGGACAAATTCGTTAAATTCGTAGTTCGTAAGTTCGTAACGCTGTTTTCGGGACTCCCGGCCGCGCAATTGCTACCGCTCGCTACACCTTGCGGCATTTCCACAGAAGAGGGGGCTTCAAGCGTGTGTTCAGGTGTCTCTGAGGTTAGCTTACCTATACTACTATCTCTATTACTATATATACTATTTATATTGACATTATGTATATTAACTACGGGAGTGCCCCCCCCATCCGTCTCCAACCGCCGCGCAAGGTCCGTATATTTCCCCATCACGAAGCCCCTACGAACTTACGAACTACGAATTTAACGAATTTAATCCTCACGCCGCGTGCCACCTTTCGACGGGCTTTTTACTGCCGTCCTCAGTGCTCCAGGAGACGGCGATCTTGTCCGCCTTTAGCAGCGCCGCCCGGATGCGGTCTAGCTCTTCTCGGCTCTTGTTGCGGCCGAAGAGGCCGGACACCTCGGTCCTGGTCATGCCCTCGTCTGTGGTCTTTAGGGCGGCCCGCACCTTATCCGCGTCCGGGTCTCCGGTAAGGTTCCCGAAGATGTACAGGGCGGACTTCTCCGCGTACTCCCACACGGCCAGGGCGCTTTCGACGTGGCCGCGGTGGATCTCTTGCGAGCAATCCGCCAGCGCGTAGAGCATGGAGAGCCTTAGGGTCTGTGCCTCGGCCCTGGCAGTAACCGCGCCGAACATCCCCGGCCGGTCCTCCGCCAGCACCTCGTAGGCTTTGCGCCACAGCGGGCGGGCGTCTTCCGCCCACGCCATGTGTAGGTCCTGGTCCGCGAATTGCAGGGCCCCGACGATTGCCCGGGAGAGCGGTGCGAGGTTCGCGGTGTGCCATTCCCCGCCGAACGGGAGGGACTTCGAGCGGCGGACCAGCAGCCATATAAAGCGGTTTGCTAGCCCGTTTGCCATCTCGGTTTCCGTAAGGTGCCGTTCGAGTTCGGCCAGCGTGATGTCCCCCGAAACGGAGATGTGGGGGTTTGTTGCCCGGTGCGGACTGTGCTTTACCATCGTGCGCAAGTTCTCGCCGTCCCAAGCGTTGCGCATCACCGGCGATAGGGTGTTGCCTTCCCGCTTCATCACCTTGAGGGCTTGGGAGAGTTCGCCTTCCATGACTAGCAGGCGCTTGTCTTTAACGCCCGGGTCCGTGATCTGCATCTTGCCGTCTTTGTCCGGGACTTCGACCGGATCGCGTACCTCGGATATGAGGCCTTCGCCGCTTGAGAGCCCACTTAGGATGCGATTCTCGGTCCAATGCCTGTCCGCGGTGTGCATGACGTCCTTGACGGGGTTTCTGGCGGACCCTTTGCGCCCCTTCGAGGTCTCCCCGACGTGGCCGAAAAACAAATTCGTACGGTGCTTGGTGGCCCCGATCTGTACGTAAGGCCCCCGCCCCGCCGCGTTGCCAAAGGAGACGAGGGCGCTTGCGAGGACCGCCACGGGATCTCCCTCCGTGTGTGGATCAACCGTCTCTACTATTTGGCCGAACACGCCGCGGTAGGCGGCCGCTTCCATCGCCGGCCATGTGGGTTCGGCATCCCTAGAATTGTCTTCTGTCTTCTCTCGCGCCCCGCCGACGGTTACCCGCACGCGGGGATTACGCGGCCCGAGCTTAGAGAAAAGGCGCTCGTACTCTTTGTGCCCCCCGTCTCGGTTGCCTGTGTATTTTTCGTATCCGAGTGTTCGGTCTCGCTCGGCTATGGCGGCGGTTACGGTTTGCCGGTTGGCACCCGCGTCGTAAAGCTCGCGTGCAATCTTCATCAGGGCTGCCGAGCGGTCTACCATGCCGGTCTCTTTGAGTTTCGGGACTTCCCCCCGCCAGACTTTAAGCGCCTCCGGGCTCAGCATGACGGGCGGCTCTTCGCCGTTGTCGTCTTCGCTAGGTTCGCTCTTGGGCTCTTCGGGGTCGGGGAGTATCCGGTCTAACTCGCCCGGCGAATAGGAGCGGCCGCCCTCAACCTCAAGGACTTCTACCAGCGGGCAGCCCTCGTATTTGTGGTTAGGCGTGCCGGGGACCCTCAGAAGTTGGGTTAGATCGAAGCCGGAGGGGTCCGCCCCCGTCCTGTGGGCCAGCCGCTTATTGAGTTGTTCGGCGGTCTCCGCGGGTATCGCGTCCGTCAGCCGCCAGTAAGCGTGATAGCGGCCCGGCGAAGACTCCACGACGGCTGTTGGTTTCAGCTCCCCGTTCGGGATCGGCGCGCCGTCCAGGTCTCCCCACAGGGTGTGTACCGCGGCGGCGTTCTCTTTGATGCGCCGGTGCTCGGTAAGCAAGTGCGCACAGAAATACACTTCGCGCCCTTGCTCCGCCTGCTTCAGCGCCCACTCGGCCGCGGACCGGGCCGCCTTCGGATAGGTGAACACGGCGTCCTTGACGTTCTCGCGTGGGATGGCGCCGTGTGCATCCCGCGATCCGGTCCACACCTGGAGCAATCCGCGCCCGCCGCCGAAGACGTGGCGCCAGAGCTTTTCGATGCGCTCCGGGCGGCTATCGTCTATAATCAAGTCAGACTCCTTTGGTAGGGGGTTACTGATTTGGCCGGGCTGTGGGGCTCGGCCTTTCTTATGCTCACGTAACGGCTTCCAGCGGCTCTAGCGCCACCAGAGCCTCATCGGCTGGCGAGCCGTCGGCCGTGCTGTGCTCCCGCATCGCGGCGTTGAACTTGGAAACAATGGCATTGATGTCCATGTATCGGGCCATGTACCGGGACAGCCCGTCCTGTTTGTCGTCCAGCCCCTCTGCGCTAAGCTCTTTCAACACGCCATAGTTGCTCAGGCGGAATGCGCGCCATAGGATGGCCGTGTTCGCGAGCCACTCGTAGTCATTGGCTTGCGCGCGGGATGGTAGCTCTGCCTGCCAGCTAAGCAATAGAAGTTGAGCGAAATCTAAGAGCAGATCCGCCACTTCTGGTAGCCTGGACTTGCGCCGCTGCACGTCCGCCTCAGGCAGCGGCGATTGGACTTTTGGGCTCACTTCACGAGCCTTTAGAAACTCCTCCAGGTCGCTACCCTTGATCCGGTATTCCTTGCCGGGTTTATAGGCTGCCAGTTCACCGGCTTTGACCCAGCGCCGGACTGTCTGGTCGCTCACGCCGATCTCGTTGCCCACTTCCTGCAGCGATAAGTACCTTTCGCCCGTGGCCCTCACCTCATTTCTGGTATTTGCTTATCAGTGCTTCACATTGAGGATTATAGCTGTTACAATTCGGGGTGTAAAGGGCGTTGCCCAAAGAAACGGCCCCGCAGGAGTCGGCACTCCCCGGGACCAGGCCCACAGAAAGGATGAGTAACTGTGGACAGCACCAAGTCTAGCGTATTCCGTCCAAGCGAAACCAACGAGGATCATCACCCCCACGCCTGCTACGGGGGCGTTGTGTATCTCACGTACACCGTCTTCGACGAGGCCGTGGGCGACGAGGTCGAGCGTATAGAGGCCGTGCCGTGCCGGCGTTGCGCGGATAGCCGATAGCACCGCTCCGATAGCTTATGCACCCACCATCAGTGAGGGCGCCACCAGCCTCGAACTTTTCCGATTGGCTGGACGATTCACGAATGAGGAGGAGAGCAGTGTACGTAAAGCTCGACGGAGAGAAGGTGCGGGCCATGCGCGAGTCGAACGCTGGGGTGTTCGCTAAGGAGGCGGGCATCTCGGCGAAGACGCTTCGTAGGGTGGAGCGCGGCGAGACGGTGAGCGTCAAGACGGCGCGCAAGATAGCCGCCGCCCTGGAGGTGGAGCCGCCGCAATCTCTGGCACGCCCGCGCTAGAGGCGTAGAGAGCACACCGGGCCGGGGTATCCTAGCTTCGCTGGGGTGTCCCGGCCACGACATGAGGAGGAGCATGGAGACCGAAGAACATCTCCACGTCATCGGCATGGGGAGCGAGGCGGATTGGGACGCGGGGCGCGGGAGCTTCTACTATATCGAGGATAAAAACGGCGAGAAGTGCATCCCCGTGTTCACGTCGCCGGAGCA
>MWWH01000373.1_pt1 | contig 12831 bp, 20 predicted proteins | sample 1047231 | NCBI WGS metagenome assembly MWWH01 (sample SAMN06349967, study PRJNA376086) | soil metagenome | isolation source: MG3-2 sample Antarctic (ecotone) soil | place: Antarctica | collected 2015-01-13 | reverse complement strand
AATCTGTTCTCTACTTACGCTCATCGTCATACGGTATGCTCCCTTCGACTATCTTGTTCTTCCCTAACAATGGTAAAGGCTTTTGCATAGTTTAGGTATGGGGACGTTTGACAAATTACGTTTTTTTGTCCCTTTGCTTGCGTTCCGGGTCGCGCTTATGGCGTAACTTCTCCCTAACCTGCTCGGCAGATATGGGAAAGTCGTCCCCTGCTTCGTTAACATCGTCAAACGGCTTTTGGCCGTTCAGTGCGCGTGCAACAGCTTCGCGTACACTGTTTTGTGTCTCTTCCTCTGAGTAAAAGTGACGGAGCCACGTGTGTATGTGTCGTAAGTGGCGTTCTGGGTCGGCTTCTCCAGCAGCAGTGCTATCTACGTAGCTTTGTATTCGCTGTGCGAGTGCTATGCGTAGTTTAGCAGCGATCATGTTTGGTGAGATGGGTTTACCTGAATTGGTGGGATCGGCAGAGCGATCCCCTTCCCTGTTCAGCCAATCAAGTGCATCGAGCGTAATTTCTTCACGCCAGCCGCGCCAGTACTGAAGTTTGGTGGCAACAGCCCATGCATCACCTCTAACTGTGTTCCACGTTGCTGAATGTCCTACCCTGGCCTTGACATACACCGCTGCATCTTCATGGGGGAGCGCTAATACACGAATCGGTGTACCATCGTCGGCTACTTGCTTCAACTCAGGATTGCTTTTCCAGAAGGCCGCAATCAAAGCTTCAACTTCTTTTTCCTTATTAATCGATTCTCTGGCAAGCATCAAAGCCCGGTAGGCTTCTTGATAGAACAACAACACTTTAGCCTCCTGTTCCCGAAGGCGTGTGTTTTCGTCGCGTAGCCGTTCGATCTCAGCCTGCAAGTCAGTGTTATCGCCTTGCATTTTAACTTTCCCTTGTGCTAGAATGAATACAGCACGTAGCTATGGCTGTGTGTGGACGAACGAGTAAGACGAACACCGCCGGGATGTGGAAGCGTCTTGCTCGTTTTGCTTTGTGCCCTCCAGCAGCACCATTATGTCTGCTTATGCTAATTAGTGTTAGCATAAGCATCTGCTATTTGCGCTAACAAGGGCAGCTTACTGGTCTTGCTTAGGCTTGATAAACAGTTGCAGATTGTTACAAGACTCGCAGAGCCGCGCCTGAACATCATCAGGCCCCAGTTTTCGGCCAGTGCCAGACAGGAGTTGCTTCCACTTAGGTCGTTTCTCACTAGTGGGAAGAACAAGAATTGGAGTGACTCCAACCTGCGGTACACTAGCTGCCACGAATTGAAAAGACCCACGTGCGAATGACGTTCCGCCGCAGATTGGACACTTCTCTGGATTTTCCATTCGATAGCTCCTCTCGCTTATTCCTGCTTCTCTCATCTTACAAGTTTGACTGGTATCAATTATCATCCCGCCCAGTCTGCGGATCGATGTGGCTGGTTTGCACTCCACGTGGGCGGAACTCCGTAATGATTACATCTACCCACGTTGCATGTTCAAAGCGTTGATGAATGACCGTGACGCCGGTGCTTACGGCGGTTTCTGCGCTGGCAACATACCAGAGCACATGTTTCTTTTCGGTGCGCGTCCAAAACCAACCTACGAACGGGTTCATTCCGAGCAAAGCCAGCAGGCGGCGGGCATCCTCTTTTTGTTCGGGAGTGAGCCGCCGCCAATCCTCACGTGCTGCCGGTGTGCCGGTGATGACGGCCGGTTTATCTTCTGGCCTCACGGCGCTGTAACCGGGAACGGGAGCGGGGTATCCTCAAAGTCGCCTGCTGCTGCATTCCAGCGATAGACCCCGATACGCTGCGCCTCTTCGATACGCCGATCTGCCTCGGCAAGCTGTGCAGGCGTTGCCGATGGAATTTGCACCAGGGCGATCACGTCGCCAGCCTGGTTGCCCTCACCGCCCAGCACCCTCCGTGCACGCATCATAGCGGCCTCAGTAACAAAATCTACCAGCGTTTTACCCTCAGTTGCTGCGGCTACCTTCAGCATACGCTCATCTTCATCGCCTCTGACATGAACACTTAACCGTAAGCGTTTCACATCATCGGTGTGCTTGCGTGGTCTACCGCCAGGGTGCTTCTGCTTTACCTCTTCGGTCATGGTCTGCCTCGCTTTCGTTAAAGGTTTCAGAACAGTTTTTAAGCTTTTGCTTGACGCCAGTATAGCATATACCTTCATGTAAAATCAATCCCCAAAACTGCTAAAATAGTTTATTTACCCTGTTGACATTTAGCAGTTTTAGGGATATAATACTAGTGTCAAGGGAATGTGTAAGGGCTGTTAGCCTCTCCCCTGGAAAAGTTGAAGCTAACAGCCCAGCCCTGACAGCGAGACGCAGTTAGAGCCACCTGCAGTATAGCAGGTAGAACAGGAAAAAGTACAATGGCCCAACTCAGTCACGAGGCAATCGCGCTGGTAGCCGAGTTCGCGAAGGGCTATGCATCCGGGGCGCAACTCCAGCGCGCAATCAAGCTGGTCGAGGCAGACAAGGCGCAGGTAAGTGGTCACACAGCAAGCGTTGCCAGTCAGTCAGACCCGAACAAACAGTACCTCTTTCCGGCGACGGGGCGCTGCGGTTGCCAGCACAGCACGAACAAAGACATGATCTGCGTGCATCGGTTGTGTGTGGACCTGATGGTCTGTGAGATGGAGTTGCAGCGGCCCGCAGCCGAGGCAGCCAAGGCGCAGCGGATAGCGGCATTGATGCAACCCCTCGAAGAGTTGTTCAACTAGCAGCATAACGGGCGGGCCATGTGAAGCCCGCCCGGTGGAAGGATACGAACATGACAGAGCGTAAAGGCTACGCCGGTGGCAAGGCTAGGGCGGCTCGGTGTGATATGAAGGCGCTGGGCGCGCTCGGCGGCAAGGCAACGGTCGCACGGCACGGCCAGGCGCACATGGCGACGATAGGCAAACTCGGCTGGGCTGGCCTGGTCAAGAAGTATGGGCGGGAGCGTGTGATAGAGATGCTTTCCGAGGCCGGAAACAAGAGCGCGTTTCGGCAGTTGCAGCAATGGAGCATAGACCAGTTCGGTGGGTACAATAACCTGACCCGCCGGAATGATGGGAAGGTGGTTGATGAACTTGACTTCTAGGCAGGCACACCGCGCGGGAGCTGGGCAACCGCTCCCCCTGCCCCAGGTCGGGGATCGCGCCAGCGTCTACAGCGAACAGGGTAGGATATGCAAGGTTGAGCCGGTGCACGCGGATAGCACCGGGCGGTATGTGCGCTATTATGTGCGGCCATGCCGGGCTGATTGGCCGGGCGGCACGATTTCGGTACGCCGTTATATTGAACCAGGAAGGATGCAGTCATGAAGAGAGAACAGATTCTCGAACGCTATAGCGCGCATGATCCCGAACTTCGGGAGGCGCTTGGGCTGGTATTCGAGCTGGTGGACAAGCTGCACGAGGCTGGCGCAACGGAGAGCGAGGCGCTTGAGCTGGCGCTGTTTTGCTTGCAGTACAGCCGCAGCCGGTTAGCTGCTGGCCTGACCGATGAAGAGGTTTTTGCAGAGATCGCCGGCAAAGCCTACCGGCACGGTATCCTATCGGACGAACCTTAGAACGACCATGTCCCGCCCTGGCCTTCACCGGCTGGGGCGGCTTTGTGTTTGCGTTGCAGGTGATTTGCCAAATGGCAAATCAGAATTGCCGGAACTCTCACCGGCTGGGTTGGGCCATTATCAGCCATTTCCACGCGCACAGCATACCGCTCCCGGCGCACGATACTGGCTGGGCGGCATGGCGTACCGAGCGCGGCATCTAGCAGGCACAGTACAGCCCCGCCAGATGCACCGGCGGGGCTTGTTAGTTCCACAATAAATCCTTACTTGTGGGCGGTGGTATGCGCGATGACTTCTCCAGCACTGCTGCTCACGAGTGGGGCTCCCATCTGGCTCAGCGACTGTTGCCACTCCTTTAATCCTTTTAGGAAGGCTTCGGCTTGGGCCTGGGTCTCAAAGACGGTGATAGACAAAGCCTGCTCCGGCGTCTCTTGCACCACATAGAAGGCGACAAATCCCGGAGCTTTGTGCAGCATCGGGAAAAGTTCCTTCTCTCCGCGTTGTTTTCGCTCTTGCTGATTCGTGGAGTCGGTCTTGCGCACGGTCATAAATGCATACATGGCATACTCCTTCGTAAATACCTCTACTGACAAGGGGGTCGTATGCAGACCATACGACTGGCGCGTATGCTACCACAGCGATGCAGCAAAAGCAAGGAGGCCTGCAGGGGCTGTCATGTTGTTGCACTATCTTGAGCCCGTGCAGCTACATCCACACTGTAACTTGCTGCGTATAGTATGCAAGAGGTAAAACAGCAGCAGAAGTGCCGTCTCGCTCCGCGCCCATGTGAGCGAGAAACTGTCCCCGCAATGCCCGTTGCGGGGACGTTAAGATAACAAACGAAAGAGGATACATTGGAGAATGACTGGGGAGGAATAACACCGCTTCATGAAGTTCTACGTTCATGGAGCGCCCCGTATTATTGCGTATGGCGGTCCTGTTTGTAACCCCCCCAAAAGTACTATAGTCAACCACAAGTATACTTTTTATTGTGGCGCAGCATCCATGTTGCGCTTAATCGCTTGCACTTTGCGGAACGCCGCGCCGGAATCGTAGCCATACACGTGCAGGGCCGTAGCTGAGAGACTTGCCCCGGCTAGGAGCATGGCCCTGGCCTGCCCTTCACGCGGATCGGGCTGCTCCCCTACTACTACTTCCAATACATCGCCTGCATGGTCCGGTAGGGCCTGCATGGTCGTAGTAGTAGGGGCTGGCGCGGCCATGTCTGCATCTACCATCACGTCATAGCGGCCAGTGATCACCGGTGCTGGCATGGTCGATAGTGCCGGGCGCGGTGCTGGCGGCGGGAGCTGGGCTTCTGTTTCCGGCGCGTCCCCCTTGCTGACATAGCAGCGGCGCGCTCCGGATGCATCTTTATCCAGCCGTACAAAGAGCAGACCCGCTTTCAGATCGGCAGCGCCGGTCACACCCAGGAAGCGCGCGTTCTTACTCTGGACCACAAAGGCTGGGTAGAGTCCGAACTTGCGGCTCTCCATCAGGCAGGCTCGGACCTTGCGCGTCACAGCTTGCTCCATCTCTCTATCACACTCATTCATGGCCGCGCTAAATTCATCAAAAAGCCACAACCAGCTATCGCGCTGGAAGTCCTCTTCACTCGCCTGGCCGCGTGCGAGCAGGCCGGATCGCCGGTGCAGCTCAGCCGCCAGCGTGTCTACACCACGCAGAATAGCGGCAAAGTCGCGGTTGCCACCAGCCACCTCACACACAGCAGGCCACTTGGCCGGCGCATCATGCGGATCGTAAATCGAGACACGATAGCCACCTTCTAGCAGGCGGCTAATCCAATTCTGTAAGAGCGTGGTTTTGCCGCTGCCCCGGCTGCCATACAAAGCTACCGCATCCGCCTGCATCAAGACATCCAGCACCGGCGCGGCTGGCTGGCTGAGCGCGCTGGCTTGCTCTTGTGCAACCTGATAACGCATGTACGCCGGCGGGAGCAGGATCGGGCGCTGCGCCTCAGCGAGCCGGGTAGCATGGTACGCTTTGATAGTCTCTTGTGGAAAGTCGGTCCGCGTCACAGCCTCGATAGTAACCGGCAGCCGCCCGGCATCATCGGTGCTGACCAGGCCTACCTTGCGCCGGGCGTACATGTGCAGGTAGCACCCGAATTGCCGCCAGGTCCAGACAGCAGCGGCAAGCAGGACCAGGGCGGCAAGGGCAGCGACCATGGACCCGTCAAGCGCCGGTGGTGGTGGTTGGGCGCGTGCCTGCTCGACCGAGAGAGCAGCCAGGGTGCGCGCCGTTTCGACGCGGATCGCAGAGACTTGCTCGCGTTCGTGGACAGCAGTGGGATCGTAGTACTGCACGGTCCAGATCGCGCCGTAGACCAGGGCGATGCAAACCAGTGTGGTGACAAAGAGGATGGTTACGGGACGCATCATGCACCTTACCTTCTCCGGCCTCCGTGTGCTATAATGAGCCGTAGGCCGTCTACACGCGGTTTACCAGCCTGGGCGTTCACACCGCGCCAGGCGCTTGCATGTCGGGTATTGTTTCTTGCGTGTAGTCTACTATAGCTACACCGTCAGTGTCAAGTAAAGTCGCAGACAGTCCGAATACACATGGTCATCTGAGGGCAGACATGGCACGTGAGGTTACAATCAAAGAAGCTGCCGCGCTGCTGGGTGTCAGCGTCAAAACGATTGAACGGCGCATCCATGACGGTGTGATCCGCTCCGATCTGCGAGGCAATCGGCGCTATGTAACCATCGAAGAGGCCGACATTGTCGCAGCCCCAGCCCCGGCACAAGAAACGGATGTGCAGATCGCAAGTCTGAAAGCAGAGCTTGATGCTGTCCGGTCAGAACGTGATAATCTCCGTCAAATGGCTCAGTCACAACAGGTCATCATCTCGCAGCACTTGCAGACCATTAACCGGCTGGTAGAAACGCTGCAGCTCCCAGCGCCCCGCCAGGAATCCATTGAACAGCCGCCGCCCGGCCATGACGCAGACACTCCAGCACCCGCGCCTCTGCCACCGGCGCAACGGGTGCCACCAGCATCACCCCGACGCAAGCGCCCCCGGACCATCTGGGAAAGGCTTTTCGGGCGCTAGGCTCATCCAGCCAGGCTGCATATACCGCAGCTTGCTTTCTTCTTCATGCGTGTGGTATCATGCGCCCAGCCAGGGATACGGCCGTTCGTTTGGATGGCACGTGATTCTTGAGCGAATCGAAAGGAGCAGACCATGTATGTCATGATTAACAATTCGAAGGCTGACCCTGCCCGACGCCACGAGGTCGACCAGTGGGTTGAGAAGGAAATGCTTCCTGCACTTCAGAAGACCCCGGGCTTTCTCGCAAACTATGAGGTGTGGGAGGGCAATGACCATGTGACGGTCGTCACTACTTGGGAGAACGAAGCAGCATCGACTGCCTGGATGAAAATCTTTGAGGCTGAAAACTTCGATTCTCAACTTGGGCAACTCGGGCTGCAATTCGAAAGCGCACGACGCGGCGAAGCCGTGCGGCATACCACCGCCCACAAATAACAGCTATCCGATGAACGTGCCCCGCTCCCTGGCTGCGTTCGTCCGCAGCGCCGTCTGTGCCGGGTGCATTGGCGGCGGCCGCTTCCTCATCTACCAGCCGGTATGTGTCGATTGATACCACTGTTTTACAGTGTGCCGGGCACACGCTAAAGTACCGTAAATACAGCCAGGATGCATATACAACAGCTTGCCGAGCGTCTCGCCCTGCCAGCCCCGCGCCCGACAGATGCCCGGCCAGCGCCGAAACGCCGCCCGCGCCCGCGTACACTGTGGGAACGGCTGTTCAAACGGTAGCGATTCTGCGCCCCACTTGAAGCCATAAAAACGGTGGAATATGCATGGTGCACTCCACTTTTACCTGTAAAGCAGGGTAGGAATGAAGAACGCACCCCACCGTTATTGTAAAGTCACTAGAATGGCGCTACAGGGGCGCGGCGTGCCGCACTGGCGTTTGGTACACTTCTTAGGCAAGCTGGTAGCGTGGCAGCCTGGCGAATTCTTGGGCCTGGCGCTCCGTCGTGCCGTCTGCCTGGTGTCTGACACTGGTGGCCTTCGCTTTCAGGTCCTCGGCTGCCCGCTTGCGCGTAGCGGCTCTGGCGCGGATACCGTCAGCATCATACAGCGCGACTTCCAGCTTTTTGATTGCGTCCATCGCCGCCAGGATACCGGCGCTCTCCGCGTCTGACCGCTCACGGCGCGGGTTGGCCTGGTAGTCGGCTTCACGTTCGTCAAGCCGCGCTTGTGCAAACCGGTGGTGCAGCCACATTGACGCTTTATCGCCGCTGGTGATGACCGTCTCCAGGCGCTGTGCTAGCTGCGTCAACGGCAGGCGCTCGCAATCTTCGCGCACATAGCGTTCTGCCGCGTTGGCATTGGCAAGCTGGTCGGTAGTCAAGATCCGCGTCGGGTCGGCATGCAGGCTGGCGAGTTGCGCATCGGCTTCAGCCTGCACGGTCTCTGCCGACTGCTGCGCACGATAGACCGCTGGATCGATATGGAACGCCACCAACGCTTCACGCTGGCGCTGGTGCTCCTCCGGGGTGTAGCGCGGCTTGCCTTGGTAGTACAACTGCGCCTGGGCGATGCGTTCAAACTCCGTCAAGGCGCGGTCGAGTGCGGCGGTATGCGCGTCAAGATCGCGCCGTCGCCGCTGTTCCTCTTCGTGAAACAAACGGCGTTGCTCATCGGTTGGGGGTGTGGTCATTTCTTTTCTCCTTCGTGTGTGTGTGCGCCGGTGGGGGTCGTCCGGCGCGGCTCATGGTCCACAATCATCATGCTGGCCGGATCGGGCGCTGGCAGTGCATCCGGGGCTGGGGCGTGCTGTTTCGCAGCCATGTTCACGTTCACTTGCACCAGCGCTGGGAGCTGCATCTTGCGTATACGTGCTAACGTCTCCAGCGCCCGCACGTAGCGCCCTTGCGCTAACGTCAGGTGCTTATGCCAGTACATCGCCTTTTCGAGAGACATACTTTCGGCCATCATTGCCGCGTGACGGCGCTGGGTATCATAGTAGCCGAGCCAGGCTATCGCAACAGCATCAATCAGCAGCTTTTCCAACGCCGGTGCATCGCTGTAGCCCAGATCGCGCTTGATGCCTTCGATCCCTGCTTCAAGCGTGGTTCGTGTGCCGAGATCGCCAACCATGTGATCAAGCATCTCGCTCAGCGCGTGCGCGGCGATGTCGCCCCCAAACACCTGCCAGGCGTGCGGGTACTTGGTAAAATAGGCGTGCAGTAGCGCCCGATCCTGCTCGGCTGGTTTCTTGGCTTTTCGCAAGCGAGCCAGCACCGCGTCTATTTCCGCGCGGTCGTGTTCTGGTATCCGGGCCAGCGTTCGTATGTGTTCAACATGGTTCACCGGTTCACCTCGTTTCTTGCGCCATGTGCCTTTATGTTGATGGTAGCCGAAGGCCGACAGATGCGCGGCCAGCAGCGTGCGGACCATGCGCAGGGTATCCAGTACCAGGCCAGCGCGTGCGGCGTGCTGTTCGCGTTCGGCCAGCGCAGCGGCACGCGCCATGTCTCGCTCTGCGCGTTCGCTGGTGTCCATATACTCAGCATAGCCGGCTATAGCTGCTGGCACGTACTCGCTTTGCACCGTGCAGCCATGTCGCACTTTGCGGTAGTAATAGCTGCGCCCGTTGCGCTGTTCCCAGCCCATCCCAGTACCTCCCGAAGCGGGGATACGTCCACGCTGTAGCACAAACATCAAAGGGTGGGGCGTGTGTATGCCGTGTTTGCAGGACAAAATCAAAAACTTTTTGATTTTGTCCCATCTGCACTCCCCGACTGGCTCGGCAACCGCGGCATACGCTACAAACACGGCACGGCCTCGGCAACCTCGGCAAACTCCGCCCGTACCAGGATATGCAGCACGATCCCTTTTTCGGTCCGCACATGGCCGCGCTGGGCCGCTTCTAGCAGCGTCTCACACGCCGTAAGTGCGCCCAGGATGGCCGGCCATACGTCGGCACACTGGCAGAGCACCGCCGCCGGTGCAGCGGGATCGCGCTCGATACAGAGCCGGTCGTGTACCGCCTGGTCGTGCAATTCGTCGAGCTCACTCAGCGCAGACCGCCAGCAGCGCCCGGCGTGCAGCTCATCCGCAATCTCCCTGAATGCGTCGGCATACTGCGCGAGCCGCTGCTCCGCGTGCCACCAGGCCGGGCGCGCTGTCCACATATTTCGCTCCGTTTCTAGCCCTTCGATGGCGATAGCCTGTTACATATCAGGTTAGGCACACCTTGCCCAGCCCGCTGTCCGGGGGTGGTATCACCCAACGCCGGATGCTCCCACGTGTACCCAAGCAATCTACCAGGACCATGCTTCCAGTGGGCATGTTCAACTCGCCTGCCTCGCCCGGCTGAAACGGGCGCTTGAATGCACACACATTTGGGTTACTCTCAAAGTAGTGCAGGTCTGCAGCGCGAACCGCTGCACGTACATCCCGCTGTGCTTGTTCTTTCAACATGGTTTACGCTCCCTCCAATGTTAGTCAGGTGTATAGGATTCCGTTGTCTCTCTTTTTTTTGACTGACTCACTGACTCACTAACATAGTATATCTAAAGATATACTATGTTAGTGTTAGTCATTAGTCCCATGTGTGTTAGTGTTAGTGTTAGTCTTATGTTAGTCATTAGTCATGGCTCCAAGTACTTCACGCCCGAGCTTGGTAAGCAGATAATAACGGCTGCGGCTTTTTGCCTCGCCTTCGGCTGCGATCAGGTTGCGCTCTGTCAGTGTGTCGAGCATGGCGTAGAGCGACGCTCCAATCCCGGTCACTTCTGAGATAACTCCTACTGCCGCACCCATTGGTTGCGCGTGCAGACATTCGAGCACCTTCCGTTGGTGCATGGTCACTTTCGTTCCCGGTCCTGGCGGCTGCGTATCCCGGTCAAACACAAGCGTTGTCTCGCCATCGGGCAAGTCAATAACGCGCCCGGTGAGTGGGATGTCAGTAAACTCTTTGCTGCTTTTTTGCTTTTCGCACACGAGCGTGCAGTGCAGTTTTTGAAGGTCTGGACGCTTTATGTGCATGACCGTGTGCGCCCAGTCTCGCAGCACTTGGGAGCCTGACATCACGCCTGACTTGTTCTCGTGGTGGATAATGAGCACGCACGCGCCGGTCGCAGCGCGGACGTGATCAACGTTCGCAACAAAGGATGTCATGTCTTTTGGGTCATTGATCGAGCCGCCAACCATGCACCGTGACAGGGTATCAATAACCAGAATATCAGGCGTAAAGGGTAAAGCGTCCAATGCTTCTAGGAAGCGTGGTACATCCTGGTTCTGCCTGTTCATAAGGAAGTTGACGGGTTCTGGCAGGATAGCAAGGCGCTCATCTGGAATAGATACGCCGCGCCCGATCTCCCAGCCTTCCAACCGTTGCAGAAAACCATCATCATCTTCGGCTATAATATAGGCAGCATTCTTCGGGTCGCCATGGTCAATACCGTGCCAGGGCGTGCCGGTCGTGAGACAGCCGACAATGTTTGTTGCTTCAAACGTCTTAAAGTTCCCGCTCCGTGCAACGAGCGCGGCCTGGCTGTTCTTTTGTAATATGTATGGAATAAGCCATTCGCGTTTTGGTCGCTTCTGTAAGCCGGACTTGGTGTAAAAGGTAAACTGTGCAGGCTCAGGTGCCGCGCCTGGCTCAGCATCGGTGGTGGGTGGCGCTTCTGTGCGTTCCTGTTTCTGCCAGCCGTTAGGCGGTTGCCCTGCAGCCTCTGCAACATTAATTTTGCTGAAGTCTACGCTGCTCATGCTGCACCTCCACGGTAAAACTGCTCCAGATCGGCAACATCGCGCCCACCGATAGCAGTATGCGCTGGGCAATGTGGCACATGGCAGCGAAACCGCTCGTATCCATCTGGGTCAAGATAAACAGACGCGCTCTTATCATCATTGTGGAATGGGCAGCGCAGCGCCATAGGCAGGTTCTGTGCTGGAGGTATTCCAAAGTTCTGCCAAAGCCAATCACGCACGGTTGTCGCATCTTTTGCAGCCTGAATTGAGCGATGCATGGCAGGGTTTGATGGAGCAGTGAAACGCGGTGCCGCTGCTGGTTCAGGTGGTATCTGAGCAAGCGCACCAGGCAGGGCATACCGTGCAAGCTCAACATAGCCGCGCAACCAGTCAAGCTGCAACAGCGGTTCCCAGCTCCCGCCGAGCGGTGTACCGTCTAGGTTCACCCAGCCATGTACTAGGCCGCTCTTGCGGTGAATGCCGAACGGCAGCCGCACACCGTTGCCAACGCGCTCGAGCGTGTCAAGGTAGGTTTGTTTTGGATTGATCTCAACTGCATCAAGCGGCACACCGGCAAGGATGCAGGCGTGGGCGAGCCCACGCCGTATGTCGCTCGCCCATACGCCATGCACATAGGTGCTAAAGAACACCCAGATGTGATAGCCGCGCCGGGTGAGTTCGATATAGGCCTGGATGCCGAGGGTTGCAAGCGCATTCACGAGAGCAACGCACGCTGCCCATACGTCGGGCATTCCAGGCTTGGGTTCGTCAAGGTCAATGCAGCCGGCTTTTGCGCGGTCATTCGGCGCGGTCATGTACACGCCGATAGTGCGAGCGAGCCGAAGGTGATCGGCTGCAACTGGGGCGGTAAGCGCCGCGCGTACCCGCTCAGGTCCTTGCTTGTATTTTGTTTCAGGTGTGGCTGCGTTGTAGAGTTGGCCTTTTGCGTTCTGTTCCAGGTAAGTATCAGTCCTGCACACAAACAGGTGGAACATCGTTTCAACTAACGTAACTTGATCATCCGGGTCGAGCTTATCAAACGGATAGCACTCGCTCGGAAGTAGACCGCGTGGTGGGCTATATATCTGCTCTGCTACCATGTACCTATCCCCTTCGAGACAGTCTTGACATAGCGGGGGCTTCCATGCTATGATCAAGACGTGCCATGAACTAAAAACCTACTACCCAATGTCGCGCCTGCCTGCTGCTCTAACAGCAGGCTTCACTTTTTCTCCTCAATCGGCTCAGCAGCACGAATAATAAGCGTGCGGATAAAGTCGGGCAGTGTGCGTAACTCCCGCGCCGCTGCTGCTTGGGCTAGCTTCATCTCACGATCACTCAGAAGCATGGTGTAACGATGCTCTCGCTTCTGAGGACGCATAATCTGTTCTCTACTTACGCTCATCGTCATACGGTATGCTCCCTTCGACTATCTTGTTCTTCCCTAACAATGGTAAAGGCTTTTGCATAGTTTAGGTATGGGGACGTTTGACAAATTACGTTTTTTT
>MWWH01000372.1_pt1 | contig 12868 bp, 11 predicted proteins | sample 1047231 | NCBI WGS metagenome assembly MWWH01 (sample SAMN06349967, study PRJNA376086) | soil metagenome | isolation source: MG3-2 sample Antarctic (ecotone) soil | place: Antarctica | collected 2015-01-13 | reverse complement strand
GTTCTTCTTCGTTTACCACATTGGTAATATACCCGTTACCACGCTGGTAATCCTCAGTTACCGCGTTGGTAATCTCCTCTTCCAAAAGTGCCGCCACGTTACTATCTTTTTGTGACGTAGCATTGCCATGATACGCATTCAAAGCATCAATATCCTTGGCCCTCATCGGTCTCTTGACCTTCTTCGAACGCGTCCAACCATCATGGATGAGGTGGGTGGTGAAGAAGGCTTTGCTGTTGTGCATCCCATCGTCATACTTCACAACTAGACCGCACTCAATCAGCACATCCATCGCAGCATACAAGTCTCTGTTACTCTTGATGCCACTCTCAGCGAGAAGTGTCTTCACGCTCAACCAACACCAGTTGTTGCTTCCAGAGTGACTGCACAGCACCAAATACAAGACCTTCTCTTTCGGTGTGAAGCGTCCGTCTCGTGCAATGTCGTTGGTCACTCGTGTGAAAGGGATATCTGCGTGATTATCCTCATCAACAGTTATCCAGTTTGAGGTAACGACTTGACCATCTTGTAACCTACTTTTCTTTTTCATTTTTCCTATTATCCCTTCCGTTATGCAAATAGATGAGATTTGGGTAAGGCACCGTAATTGGATAAGGTACCGTAAAGTGCGTGGGAGCGCACAAATCCCATCCTTTCCGCTCAACTTTCCCCTTACAGGATGCCCTTCCACGTTCTACGCGTGATTGCAGATTTGATGGTGCTTCCTGAAACGTTGTACTTTTTGCCCCACTCTTTCAACGTCATTTTTCCCGGCTCATATGAAGTGCGAAGGAATCGGACAATATCGGGGGTCAGTTTGGATTTGGGGGCACGGCCCTTTCGAGCCATATCAGCCATATTTTCGGCATGGGTGCCCAAAAAAAGATGGTTAGGGTTGACACACGCTCTGTTATCACAGGTATGACAGACCTGTTGATGCTTTGGGATTGGGCCATATGCAAGGTCATATGAGAAACGATGGGCTGATTTCCCACCACAGCCATTGCCGTAGCCCTGATTTCTCGTTCCTGTCCATTCCCAACATTCATCCTCACCGCGCACATCAACCTGTGACCAAAATCTGTCGCGTCGTTTGTCCTCTTTGCACTGCTGAGATAAGCGTGTTGATGCTCCCCTATCGAAATCTGTTATACTTATTTCCATTCTAATAATCCTTTAGAACACCAGTTACCTTAAATGTGCTGGTGTTCTTTTTGTGGTTTTAATCTATTGTTTCAGATAAAAAACTAAAAAATATTTCCGTCAATAATCGTTTGAAAAATTTGGAGGCGGGATTTCGAGCAATCGCTCTTCCGTCCGTCACTTTGCTCCGTCTCTTATTGCTGTTCTCCCTCCTCTTCTACCATCATTCCAGTTGTTTTGAACTGAATCCACTCAAACAATGCTTGACGCGGAACCCTTATCGAACCTCCTATCTGCAATGAGGGTATTTCCTTCGCTTGGACCATTCGATAGACCTTCTTTACGCCAACATTCAGTGTTTCTGCTACCTGAGTTGCATCCAATAACATTGTATCCATACGTTTTCTCTCCTTCTTAACGGCAAAAATCTGCCTTGTGTTTTTCTTGTTCGGTACTATTTCCTAGTCAAGTGAGGTCATTCTATCATACTTTACGCCGTTTGTCAACCCTAAATGTAATAGTTGTTTAGGAGAATGGACAACTGCTGCACGGGATGGTACGGAGATGATATTGTGGGTTCTCAATCATGATACTATTTGCGGGGGCTCCGGTAGAGCACATGGGGATGCCCATAGGGAGTACCCGTGGGGGCTCCGCAAGTATAGGCAGAGGTTTCTATGGAAAAGGGGATTTCCCTCTCACAAGCAGCAAAGCAGTTAGGGATAGACAAAGAGGCATTACGCAAACGCGCTTTACGTGGCTCAGTAAAAGCATATAAAGATTCCTCGACAGGTCAATGGTTTGTCATCCTGCCATTAACATCTGGGACTGCTGATATAGGGGTACCCGAAGGGGTAGACACAGAGAATAGGGAGGGGGTACCCGTGGGGATACCCGCTCCGAATCAATCTACCGATTTTTTTCAGGCTCTGCTTGTAGAGAAGGATGCACAAATCACACTCCTAGGACGCGAACTTGAAACACGAAATGCAGAATTAGAGGCACGTAGACGTGAAGTGCAGGAACTCCATGTGCTTCTACAAAACACTCAGCGATTGCTCATTGCTCCCACGACCTCACCAAATGCCCCACAAAGCACGAAAGGGCATGATGAGCAGGAAATGGGCAGGGGAGATTTCATCGCACCTGAGAGAGGCATACAATCGCCAAATCTGAGCATTATCGTGAGACTGAAAAGACTATTTACCGGACAGTGAGGTCGAAAGGCCACGGACTTAACATATCCACCGGCAGATATGGATTTTCACTCCCGCTCATTCCAGAAATCCCTCTTACCCTGAACAGACGGATTCGTATGATTTACAGGGAAATATCTGGTCAATGGGGGGCTTTGGGGATATGGCAAAGTGCTGGAATGGGAAGATTGTGAGTCCCCAAACAACGTTTTTTCCAACACTGCAAAGAAATATGGCACCTTGACCTTCACCCCATCTTGCCGAGATTTCTTGATAGAGGCGGAACGTTCTTGTGTGGTTTGTCGAGCAACAAGCAAATGCGTTTGGAAGTCCTCGATGCTGACATTTGCCTTCCGATAAAGCCTCACTGCTCGTGTTGTCGTGGCAGAAAGACTGGCCTCATCGTGAAGTTCCCTGGCAATGTCTTTGACGAAGGGAAAAATCGCCATCCTCACTTCGTCCAGTTGGGGAGCCGGGATTGGCGAAGGGGAAGATTCATGGGCTGATGGCTGTTTTGTCGTCTCTCTCGTATCAAGAGAAAGAATATCAGGATTTTTTGCTATCGAATCTTCGAGAGGTATCTCTTGATGTTCTTCTTTTATCTCTTCTTCTACCCTCTCTACGTTTTGGTCTTGAACGAAAGAATCTTTTGGTTTGACGAGCAGGTGATAACGATTTGACCTGCCCTGTCCTCGTTTTTCCTGCATGACAAGACCAGCACCACGTAGTTCATTCATTGCCTTACGAGCAGTTGGCTCTGACACACTCATCAAGAGACAAAGACGGGCATATGAGGGGAAGACCTTATATCCCGATGATGCTCTTCCATGTTGCATGAGGATGCTGTAAAGGAACCTTGCATTCCTAGACAGAGATGTGTTGAGTAAGACTGAGTTGGGCACTTGCGTAAAGCCCTCAACTGGCATGTTTGAGACAGGTAGTGCGAATGACATGAAAAAACACCCCTAACCCTCTTGCAAGAGAGGAATCAGGCGTGTATTCTTACGAGTAGTTGAGGTTCGTGAGAATACACGCAGCCATTTACGTTACCGGGAGTCGCCAAACTCCCGGTTTCGTGTTTAATGCATCGTCCTTCATCATTCGGGAAGGGTGATGACTCGGAATGATGATAGCGGTTGCAGGGGCGATAGGCAATCAATTACTTGGACTGATTCTCGTCAACTAATCGGTGTTACGTCTTCTTTCAGAACCCATCCCTCAACCGATTTATCTCCATAGTAGTAGACGACCTTTAGGAAAGTAGAGTCATTCTCTATAACGTACACAGTGCCCTTTGCGGGTAATGCCATGGATACATTTCCATTTCTAAAATCTGGTTGGTCAAACAATTTCGCTCCGTTGCCGTTTATTCGGTACTGTGGTGTGTTCACTGGTACGTGGGTTGGTGTAGGCGTCGAGGTTGACCCCGCTAGTCGGTCAATGGGTTGACGGTTGGAAAATGCAACCACACCACCAGTCACTGTTACAACTGCTATTGCAGCCGTTCCGACGAGGATGTTACGACGACTAATCGGGCGAGCCGGAGTAGGAGATGATAGCGTTTTTGTACGTGGTGCTTGTTCGGCTACTGATGTTTCGGGCGTTATAGTCTTATCCGTCACTGTAAGGGAGTCTTCATCCCTTCCCCTCTCCATCTCATCAACAGAACGCATGGCGGCCTCTACGATTTTCGGTGTAGGAGCCTTCGCCCGAACAGCAACATCGGGCTTTGCTGGAACAGTCGGCAAATCTTGGACGATTACGGTGTCATTGGAAACCGATTGAGGTAGCGATGTTGCCGCTGATGCCACTTGCCGCTCTATCCGCTGAATCTCCGTTGCCACGTCCATCATGGACTCATAACGGTCGTCGGGGTCATCCGCAATCATTTTGCGAACGAGCGTTTGAATCTGCTCCGGCTGCTGCGTCAGCAAATCTTCCGCTTGTCGTTTCCTCAGTTTCTTGTACGTTTGACCTGTCAGCATCTCAAACAATACCAAGCCAAGCGAGTATTGGTCACTCTCTTGCCTTACATAACCGCTGGAACCCGCTTGTTCGGGACTCATGTACAGCGGTGTACCGGGATGGCCCGAAGTTGCCCTTGTTCTGCCGGATAGGTCGTCCAGTTGGGCAATACCAAAATCTCCGACCCTTGCCCGACCATCTGCGGAGAGGAAGATGTTGGCGGGTTTTATGTCCCGATGAACGATATGCATCTCGTGTGCGGCGGAAAGACCTCTTGCTGTGTCTGCTGCCAATCTAAGTGCATCAGTCTGTGGCAATGCACCTTCACGAGTAAGACGGTCAGCAAGGGTTCCACCGGGCACAAACTCCTGCACAAGATAGAGGGATTTGTCCGTGTCGGTTACGAAGTCATGGACGACAACGAGATTGGGATGGACATGCATACGACTTCCCGATTCTGCTTCTCGGTGAAATCGTTCTTCCATGTTTCTGTACATGTCTGGGTCATTGCTGTACACAGAACGTTTCAGCGTTTTGATAGCAACAAATCGTTTCAGTCTGGTGTCGTACGCCTTGTAGACGGTCCCAAGACCGCCTTCGCCAAGAAGACCGTCAATACGATAGCGTTCAAGAAGGAGCGTGGGCTTTTCCGGTATACGGGTATTGTCGTCCACTATGCACCCTTCATCCCTGCCTGTCGGTCGTGTCTGGATGCCATGATACTGGCGTGGTGCTAGATTTGACAAGCGGAAAAGAAGAATGTATGACAAGAGGTGAGGTCATATTCCCCTTACCCGCTTAGGAAAATGCCTTATATTGCCTGTGACAAAGGACATTTCGGAGAAGTTCGGCATTTTTCTATGTGACGAGGGTTTTCAGGGACGATATGTTTCATGACATTTGTCATGTAACTATACTTCTGTCAGACTTTTTGACCGTTCTCTATATGGTATTTTGTCTCAAAGTCGCATAAAAAGTCTTATGCGACAACCCGAACACCGTTCAGTTGAAAATCTCAACTGATAGTTGATGAGATGGAAGGCATTACCCGTTTCACAGGCCGTTGGAGCATGTTTCGCGCCCGGTTACTCGGCTCGTGATTGCCTAGATTGTGCTCTCTCAGGCACAAGCACCAACGATTCTCAGGAACCGTGTTTCACAGGCCTTTTTGCTGTGCATCTGGCTCATCCCCCGTTTTGGTTCATCATAATAAGCAGTCGGAAAAAGCGCATAAGACCAGTGCTGAAAACCCAACCTACGTTGATGTATCATGAAAAACCTGTCGAGTAGCGAAAGGGGAGCCCGATTTGGCGTCAAATGCATGGTCGAGTCTGATTGCGAGTCCGAGTGACCTTATAACGAAGAAGGACGCCACTCGTGATGGATTTCTCGAACAAGCACTTGCAAAGGCAGATAAGGCAAATCCGTTTGTCAGACGAGCCGAAACACTAATGGCTGCACTCCAAGAGGTTTCACACGTTGACGAACTACTCGAATTGCCTCAGTTCCGTAATGACCTTATCGCTGCGTCAGGTTTCTCCGAGAAGGCAAAGAACCGGATTGCAGTTACCGAACTGGATGAGGCAGTCATCATTGCGCTTCGCAAAATTGCCTCAGATGCGGGTACTAACTTCCGACAGGAACTTGTCTATAGATTCTTGCTTACTCAGGGCGATGCCCTCGGTGGACAGATGAGAAACTGGACAGGTGCGAATGCAGGGCGGAAGTTCACGACAGCGATACATGAAGCCTTTTCGTCTGGCCCAGTACCGCGAGTTCACTATCGCCCCGGCAGCAACGAAATCCAAGCATTGGAATGGGACCATCGCCTTCTTGTGTTCAATCGGACAGTCAAGTTTCTTGGGAAGAACGTTGACGTAATATTGCTAGAAACACCAACCTCTCCAATACTGACACGAGATTTATTGGAGATTCCACAGTTCTTCATCGCGTGTGGTGAACTCAAAGGCGGGATTGACCCGGCAGGTGCTGATGAACACTGGAAGACTGCCGTGAGCGCACTTGAGAGAATCCGTGTCGCATTCGGCCCTTCTCGCTTCCCGTCACTTTTCTTTGTCGGCGGTGCCATCGAAGCGTCAATGGCGATAGAAATCTACGCCGAACTTACGAGCGGGAGATTGGCCTATGCTGCGAACCTCACCGTGCCAGACCAAATGGTAGCGTTGGCAGCGTGGCTCGTGTCGCTGTAGGTTTGCGCCATACATAGACACACTTACGCAACTCTGAGCGACCATGAATCCCCATCTGCTGACTGCTATTTCCTTTTCCCCTCGCCAACGTCCATATCTTTTCGGTGGTCAGCCCGAATGATTCCGCCATGCTGGACAGAATCAAGTCAACTGGTACTTCCTCTCCTGCATATTGAACGTTGTCATTGACCATGATGATGTGTCCATCAGGAGTCAGGAGACGCGACATTTCAAAGATGACGAAGCACATTTCATAGAAGTAGTTACGCACCATACGCGCGATGTGCGGATTGTTGAGTTCCTTCTTGTCTCTGAGGTCGTCGAGGATATTCAAGACTTCTTGCAGCGCGTGGACAGATTTGTATACGCCCTCCACTGCATCGAAATCAGCACCCTTCCCAAGACGCTGGTATATCGCGCTAATCTCATCATGCTTGGCTCTGTTCTCCACGGTGCATGAGAGCATGGCCTGACGGAGCCTCGTCACGTCCTCGTGCGTACTTTTGAGGAAAACCAACTCTAGCGCATAGGTGCGTGTGTAGTCGTAACGATTGCAATATGGGGGCGAAGTGAGTGCCGCATTTATCGTCCCGGCCTCCATCGTTGGCAGTATCTCTAGACAAGAACCTTCCGCAACATGCGGGGGCGATAGGCGAACGTTCTTCTCGCTGCTGTCGAAAAATCCGCTATACAATAGGTCATGCACCATATCGTGCAGTTTTTGACCTATTGCCTGTTTGAAGGGGAGTATTTTCCCCTTATCGAATGCCGTCTTCCCCGCTGTTCTGCCCGAACGTGCGTCCCAACGAAGATATTGCCCGTCCTTCCGAGTGAAACTGATGTCTTCTAGAATGCAAAATGCAGCGAATAGGGCCAGTTTTTTCACGTCCGCATCACCTATGCGGGTGTGGCAATAGGCGAGGTATCCAACCAATGCTCGTTCAGTGTCGGCAGGAAATGCCCCATCCGTTATAGCGATGTGCTGCAACTGGTAAGCGGTGTCGAAGTGCCGCTCAAAATCTGTCGCACCTAACTCTTCGACAGTTCGTGCAAAGAGGTTGGCATCCACCCTGTCAGCGGCAACACGAGCCTCAACTGCATAGATGCCAACAGGTAGAACTTCGATGCCCTCAGTCGCCCATCCTAACTTCGCGGCCCCAAATAGGGCCGCACCAGAACCTGCAAAGGGGTCAAGAAGGAGACCCGGTTGCGGATGAACTTTCTCCAACAGGTATGCTACTAATCGTGACGTAAAGCCCTCACGATACTTGAACCACCGAAAGAAGGGCGCATCTTTATCTGCCTGATAACTCACCAGTTTGCGGTCTAAGTCGAGGTTGGTTTCAAGGCTCTCTGTGAAGCGAGAGAGCAGAGCCAGACGATTTTCAGCGGAAGTCTGAGCGAGAATCATGAGGGTCCTCCAAAGTGTGACGTATAGTACGTACTAAGCCCATGTTACACCACATCCCAAAGTCAAACGACTGCTTCTACCGGAAGGGGGCAGCATAAACTGCCCCTTCACGAACGATTCAGCCGAGCAATGAGAGAGCGGCATTCACATTCTCCACTGCTCGGATAAGGGAGGAAGTCTCTTCTCTGTCGAGACGGGCATTGAGGCCCACATAGCAGAGGGCACGATTCGCGTCCACCAGTTCCGAGCGCATCAGCGTCTTGTGGTGATGGTTCGCCGGGGTGACGGTCTTGGCGGTGAAGAGCACTCCATCGAACGAGAAAGTGCGCCATTCCTCGCGATTGTGACAGAAGGCCACAAAATAGCGCCTTGCATCGTTTACCTCATTCACGTCCACGATGCGTTCACTAATCTCGTTCGCCTTGTTGCGATATACCATCCGAATGGATGCGCTGGGGACGATGTGTGCGATAAACTCGTGCTGCATTGGAAGCCTCTTTTCCTTTGCGCTGCTCTCGTTGCTCTAAGTCAGCAGCGGGGGCTTTTCTGTGTCAAGAGCCATTCCCTTGACAACTCTAGTATTGCACGGTAGCGTGTAATAGTCAAGTTTTTTGGCGAATGAGTTTTACACGGTATACTGCCGTAATGGAGAAGATGATGAGTTTGAGCGAAATGGCGGAAAGGCTTGGTTTGAAATCTGGCGATGGATTGAGGCGTCAGGTTCTTCGAGGAGCATTACAGGCGCAGAAGATTGGAAAGATATGGGTGGTAACAGAACAGGAAATGGAAAGGTATCGGTTGGTTCATTTGGGACAAAGGGGGAAGAGGAATCCTGCACCGGGAAGGAAGACGCAGCCGGAATCCTAATCGAACGGGAGTCTTATGGGTTCCCTTGAAACCCGTTATCGTGTGTGATTCGGTACAAAATCGTTGGGAGGGACCCTCAAACGATTCTTTCTGGCCCTGCTGCTTCCAGCAAAGAATGAATCATGTTTCCTTTTCCCTTTACATCTTTCCCTCAAAACGCCATGAGAGTCGTTACTTCTTTCACTACAACCCCCGTTTTTCCCTTTCCTGATAAGCAAAAAGTGGATTCAAGATTCCGATTCCTTCTCAATAAGAAATGTGCAGCATCATTCAACGACTGTCGAGCAGGACTCCATTTGTCGAGGAGAAGAATGGTACGTGCTATGCAAGTCGTTTGTGAAAAAATCTACTATCGTGTACTACGATTTAAATATCCTGTCCATCACAATATCGGAATCCCCTTGTCAGTAAGGGAAAATGTTATCAGGTATCGTCAGTTTTTTTATTAGACGAAAAAAGGGGTTGGGAATGAGGTGAATGCCATTCAGTCTTTTTGTTGACCCATTTTCTCCATCCTTTGTCTCCTCTTCGCTCGTTCGATAACTTGCCCAACCTGTGAACCAGTCAATGTTTTGCTCTCAATGAGTGCAGCCGCAACCGCCTTTATTGGTTCCCATTCCTTTCTCACCAATCGCTTCGCTTGTTCCCAACATCTGTCAATAAAAATGTCCATTTCCTTATCCGTTTCGGCAACGTCTTCGAGTAACTCTCGGACAGCCCCTATATCCAACTTCATCTCGACTCCGCGCATCGTCCCGTACAACTTCGCCACTGCCGCACCACCTGCCAAAATGATTGTGGCGATTGTGGCGATATGGGCACGTTGCTGCTCATCCGACGTTCCCGATAGTCGTTCCTTCCAATCCTCATCAACTCCCTTCATGCATCCTCGATATTCGTTTGTGCTGAGAATCGAAACATAATCGAGGCGATGAAAGAGCCTGTAACAAGCAACGGCATGACTAGATTCATGGAACGCGCATTCCCATTCCGGTGTGATTGGCGGCATTGATGTGTGTTCGGTCGCACCCGTTGGTAGGGGCAAATCCGTGTGCCATAAACTCGGTATTCTCCATTCTTCCATTTGTTTTTCTCCTTTTCAAAAAATACTGGTGAATAAATAGATAAATAGGTGCTATCAAGAAGATGTGGTAGCCCATAATCAGCACCAGAGCCACCATGACGGACATTCTCACGCTATTGGTGTCTCTTCTGCATATCGAGTTTCAGGAATCAATGCAGGGCGTCTGACAGCGGATTCTGCCCAATTATGTTGCATTGCGCTATCTTTTACGCTTCTCAGGCTGGTCCGGCATTTCTGATAAGCGGGAGAGAATACGTATGCTCTCCTACCCATCCAGTGTCGGCTCTCTTTCCTCCCTCATCTTTTTCGAACCTGCGCGTTGCTTCTCGACCCAATCTCCGAAGTATACGCGCCTTAGACGCCGATGAGTGCCGAACCCTTGGTCAAATGCCCTGTCCATATCGGTGTTCGATTCTGCAAAGCGGGAAAGTTCCTCCTCCTCTCTCCCTCCTGCATTCCAATCTTCGTCTTCCTGCTGCGCCCTCTCATCAATCCCATGATTGCTGTTTTGAAAATCTATTTCATCAAAATATTTATTATTTTGATTAATATTCTTATAGTGTTCTTCTTCTAAGGGTTCTTCTTCGTTTACCACATTGGTAATATACCCGTTACCACGCTGGTAATCCTCAGTTACCGCGTTGGTAATCTCCTCTTCCAAAAGTGCCGCCACGTTACTATCTTTTTGTGACGTAGCATTGCCATGATACGCATTCAAAGCATCAATATCCTTGGCCCTCATCGGTCTCTTGACCTTCTTCGAACGCGTCCAACCATCATGGATGAGGTGGGTGGTGAAGAAGGCTTTGCTGTTGTGCATCCCATCGTCATACTTCACAACTAGACCGCACTCAATCAGCACATCCATCGCAGCATACAAGTCTCTGTTACTCTTGATGCCACTCTCAGCGAGAAGTGTCTTCACGCTCAACCAACACCAGTTGTTGCTTCCAGAGTGACTGCACAGCACCAAATACAAGACCTTCTCTTTCGGTGTGAAGCGTCCGTCTCGTGCAATGTCGTTGGTCACTCGTGTGAAAGGGATATCTGCGTGATTATCCTCATCAACAGTTATCCAGTTTGAGGTAACGACTTGACCATCTTGTAACCTACTTTTCTTTTTCATTTTTCCTATTATCCCTTCCGTTATGCAAATAGATGAGATTTGGGTAAGGCACCGTAATTGGATAAGGTACCGTAAAGTGCGTGGGAGCGCACAAATCCCATCCTTTCCGCTCAACTTTCCCCTTACAGGATGCCCTTCCACGTTCTACGCGTGATTGCAGATTTGATGGTGCTTCCTGAAACGTTGTACTTTTTGCCCCACTCTTTCAACGTCATTTTTCCCGGCTCATATGAAGTGCGAAGGAATCGGACAATATCGGGGGTCAGTTTGGATTTGGGGGCACGGCCCTTTCGAGCCATATCAGCCATATTTTCGGCATGGGTGCCCAAAAAAAGATGGTTAGGGTTGACACACGCTCTGTTATCACAGGTATGACAGACCTGTTGATGCTTTGGGATTGGGCCATATGCAAGGTCATATGAGAAACGATGGGCTGATTTCCCACCACAGCCATTGCCGTAGCCCTGATTTCTCGTTCCTGTCCATTCCCAACATTCATCCTCACCGCGCACATCAACCTGTGACCAAAATCTGTCGCGTCGTTTGTCCTCTTTGCACTGCTGAGATAAGCGTGTTGATGCTCCCCTATCGAAATCTGTTATACTTATTTCCATTCTAATAATCCTTTAGAACACCAGTTACCTTAAATGTGCTGGTGTTCTTTTTGTGGTTTTAATCTATTGTTTCAGATAAAAAACTAAAAAATATTTCCGTCAATAATCGTTTGAAAAATTTGGAGGCGGGATTTCGAGCAATCGCTCTTCCGTCCGTCACTTTGCTCCGTCTCTTATTGCTGTTCTCCCTCCTCTTCTACCATCATTCCAGTTGTTTTGAACTGAATCCACTCAAACAATGCTTGACGCGGAACCCTTATCGAACCTCCTATCTGCAATGAGGGTATTTCCTTCGCTTGGACCATTCGATAGACCTTCTTTACGCCAACATTCAGTGTTTCTGCTACCTGAGTTGCATCCAATAACATTGTATCCATACGTTTTCTCTCCTTCTTAACGGCAAAAATCTGCCTTGTGTTTTTCTTGTTCGGTACTATTTCCTAGTCAAGTGAGGTCATTCTATCATACTTTACGCCGTTTGTCAACCCTAAATGTAATAGTTGTTTAGGAGAATGGACAACTGCTGCACGGGATGGTACGGAGATGATATTGTGGGTTCTCAATCATGATACTATTTGCGGGGGCTCCGGTAGAGCACATGGGGATGCCCATAGGGAGTACCCGTGGGGGCTCCGCAAGTATAGGCAGAGGTTTCTATGGAAAAGGGGATTTCCCTCTCACAAGCAGCAAAGCAGTTAGGGATAGACAAAGAGGCATTACGCAAACGCGCTTTACGTGGCTCAGTAAAAGCATATAAAGATTCCTCGACAGGTCAATGGTTTGTCATCCTGCCATTAACATCTGGGACTGCTGATATAGGGGTACCCGAAGGGGTAGACACAGAGAATAGGGAGGGGGTACCCGTGGGGATACCCGCTCCGAATCAATCTACCGATTTTTTTCAGGCTCTGCTTGTAGAGAAGGATGCACAAATCACACTCCTAGGACGCGAACTTGAAACACGAAATGCAGAATTAGAGGCACGTAGACGTGAAGTGCAGGAACTCCATGTGCTTCTACAAAACACTCAGCGATTGCTCATTGCTCCCACGACCTCACCAAATGCCCCACAAAGCACGAAAGGGCATGATGAGCAGGAAATGGGCAGGGGAGATTTCATCGCACCTGAGAGAGGCATACAATCGCCAAATCTGAGCATTATCGTGAGACTGAAAAGACTATTTACCGGACAGTGAGGTCGAAAGGCCACGGACTTAACATATCCACCGGCAGATATGGATTTTCACTCCCG
>MWWH01000371.1_pt1 | contig 12885 bp, 17 predicted proteins | sample 1047231 | NCBI WGS metagenome assembly MWWH01 (sample SAMN06349967, study PRJNA376086) | soil metagenome | isolation source: MG3-2 sample Antarctic (ecotone) soil | place: Antarctica | collected 2015-01-13 | reverse complement strand
TAGCTTCTACTAATTCCGTCTCCGCTTTATAGGCTCTTACCGTTGGCATATTCAGCATTAAAGATAATCCAAGTTTTTCGAGCTTCTCACTCATTCCGGCAAGGTATTTAATAACTCTTTGCCCGGTCTCATTATTAAGATCGAAAACATCTACCGGAGCTGCCGGGCTTACTATTTCCCTTTTTTTCGGAGCCTCCGGTACGGTAATCGTTTTAGTAAAAACTACCTTTTTTCTCTTTCGTAAATCGGTGGCTAGTAAGCTCATATTACTAATGTTACTGAGTAAGTGATCTACCTAAATGCTTTGTATAATGCTCCAGGACTTTATTAAATGTATTGATTGCCGTTTCAAGCTCCGGGATTAACGGCTCTGCCAAGTCTCTTTCTAAGCCGGGAGTAATCGCTGAAAAGTAAGACTTTTTGAAAGTTTTTTTCTTACGGATCGCTCGGTTTATAACTTTAATAACTTGGCTTTCCTCTGCTTTATTTTCCTTAATCGTTTCATACATTGTCCGGCTGGCTTCGTTAAAAGCATAGATAGCCTTCTCTGCCATTACCTCAAGAGTATCTTTTTCGGGTCTCTTCATATTGTTTAGTAAAGGCTGTCCAGCAGCTCCTCCGGCGCGTTTTTTATCCTCTGCTCTTCTTTGATCGTTGCCGTGTAGATTTGCGTAGTAGCCGGGTTAGCGTGTCTTAAAACTCCCTGAGCATCCTCCATACTTCCTCCGGCTCTCAGGATATTTACGGCTGTCGTATGCCGGAGGCTGTGAGCGGTGAAGTCTCTTCCGCCGAGTCCGATAGCCTTTAATCCTTCTTTGGCTATGTAGCTGATTGTCCGTGTTGTCAGCCTGTCTCCGCTAGAGTTATTGCTCTTAGAAATAAAGAGAGGCTCTCCGCTTTTGAGTTTGCCTCTGGTCTCTATGTACCGGGCTAAAGGAGCAAAAGCCTTATCCGTCAAAATTACAAAATCGTCTTTTTCGTCTCTGCCTTTGCCCTGTATGTATAACACTCGTTTACCGCTCTTAAAGGCTATGTCCTCTATGTTGGCTCTTCGGGCTTCGATTGTCCTTAATCCGGTCCTGAGCAAGAGATTTACTACCGCATAATCCCGGAGGGCTTTGCCTTCAAAAAAAGTAAGGAGCTCCCGGCTCTGCTCCGGCGTGAGAGATTGCTTCTTAAATTGCTGTTTTCTTTTTGGGCTCTTGATCCCTTTTGCTACATTCGGGTAAAACTTATTAGCCTCCGTCCATTCGTAGAAACGTCTAACAGAGGTAATGTAAGAGCCCACAGTAAGACTACTCATACCGGAGGCTAGTAGCTCCTCTTTATAAATTAAAAGCTCCTCTCTGGTTATTTCGGAGAGATTGTAGCCTTTCGATATTACCCAGTTGAAATACTGACGGAGCGTCCTTCTATAAAGGTCCTTTGAGCTTTTCTTTACGTCCTGTGAAGCTAAGAAACGCTCCAGGAGCTCATCTATCCTTTGAGCCGGGAGAGCCTGTATTCCGGTGTTATTTCTGGTTTGTAGAGCGGTTTCCATTAGTATTGTTTACTTGTCTTTATCTAATAGTAATCATTTATTACTTGTTTTACTAATATTACTCTTGTTACTCTGTAAATGCAAGATTTATATCGGAGGGTTAAAAGAAAAGAGCCGTAAGTTTTAACTTTTACGGCTCGGAGGGTTTACATTTTTTTGTCGTTAAGAAAGCGTATGATTTTGCCGTAATCGTCGGCAATCGCTCTCAGGTTGCTTTTATGCTCTTTTTCTTCGGCAAGAGATTCTTTCCATAAATCCTCATTACGGATAGCTAGTATATTATCCCGGATAAGAGTATCTAAAACGGTTGGCTCCAGCGCGTCCAGTTCCCAGCTGCTCTTTCCATATTTAACAACATAATCACGGGCGCGGCTGTCTGATAGTTTCGCTGGGTTCGGCGGCGGCTGGTATTGCCTGACTTGGTTAATATTTAAGGCAAGTCTGCGAAACTCTGGCTTGCCTGTTTTTGATAACAAAGTAGCTCGCTCCAGTATGTCCCGGCTCATATCAATACCGCTCGGATCGTGGTCTCCGAAATGGAGAATAAATGGAATTTGCCCGGAGTTAATATAACGACTAAAACGGCGATAACCAGCCTCAAACATCTCGGAGAGAGAAGCGTAACCTCGACAACTTAAAACCGGGACATCCAGATCATTACAGGTCCTTTCAAAAACTCCTACCAGCGCGTCTTTCTCAATCCAAACCTCCGGGCGATAAACTTGGCTTGCCCACTTGTCTATCCTAAAGCCATTGTACGCGGCTTCTAGAACATCTTGCGGAGAATCCCAAAACGGGAGCCGTCTTAGCTCCCTTGTTCGATCTACTATGTAATCCCAATCAACAAGCCCGGCAAGACGCGCATCATTGAGAAGCAACTGTATCTTATCGTAGGACCTCTCGCTGTTTTCGATCTCGTCGGCGGCTACTAACTGGTAGTAAACTTGCCGGACCGTCATATCATAGCCGGAGGCGTTATAGCGTTCTAAAATAGCGTTACACTTATCAATTAAAACAAGCGTATTTTGCCGGAAGTCTTTACTCTGAAAGCATATCTTAGCCATATTTAATCTCCATTTTTTATTTTAACTAAAAGCCGGAAGGTTTGAAGCTCCCGGCTTTTTCGATTTACTTAGACACTTGATACTTTTTGCCGGATAAAACCGCTTCTTTCCACTGGCTAAAGCCGTCTCCGTGTTCTCTGGTCCAGATGAATAAATAACGCTGCAAATCCTCTACCAGATCGCCTATCATTATGCTTGAATCTTTAACCGTGAATAGTTCGAGAAGCTCCATTAGGCTATCTATTACCGTGTACTCATTGCCGCAAACCATAGCTATATCGGTAATGAGATTTTTACCGCGTTCTAGCTTTTCGTCTTGCTCTCGTTGCGTTTGCTCTAATGCGGTCTCCGGCTCCATATTGTTTTCCTTTTTCATTATTGATATTCTCCCTTTTGTAAAATCAAATCATTCGTGGTTTGAAAGAGAGGCTTAGGAATGTTAGCGCAAACCTAAGCCTTTCGCTTTTATGCCGTTTGTTGCCGTCTTGCCAGTCCGATATGGAGACTTAAAGCGGCGGCTGCGTGATAGCAAACTAAGCCTTTCTCCGCTCCTTTACAGCTGCAAGCTACTGTTTTGTAACCGTTGTCCGATTTCTTACATAAAACCGTGTAATAGCCTTTCGAGCCGGAGACGCGATAGCGTCCGAAACAGTCAAACTCGACGCGCGGGCGAACTATTTTAGCTTTGGCTATCGCTCTTTCTAGCTGCTCAATTCCTTTCAATATAAACATTTTGTTGTCCTCCAGAAGTTTTTATTAGTTAATTACTTAACTTGAGCACAATCTTACTATACATATTGTAAGATTGTCAATACAATATGTAAGATTTAATGTAAATAATTGTGTTTTTTTCTTACATTCTGTATAGTAATAGATATGGATAAAGACGAACTAAAGAAACGGCGCGAAAGGCTTGGATTAACTCAAAGCGAGTTTGCCGGAGAGATCGGAGTAACGGCTACGACTATCTCCCGGTATGAAACAGGATTAACTCAAATTCCCAAAAGGATGGAGTTAATTCTGGAGGCTTTAGAGAAGAGGCAAATTGAGAAATTGAAAAATCCGATCTAAGCGAAAAAAGGCTCCGGCGAGGAGCTTGATTTTTGCTTTTTCTTTCTTCTCTTTGAGGGAGGGAAACTGAGCCTAAAAGCGAAGTTTTTCTCTCTAATAGATTTCTAATGAAATCTAATTAAATCTAACAAAAAAAAGACAAGGGTTAAGTGCTTTAGAATGAAGAATAATGGGAAGTGCTACTGCAATTACTACCATAGCTACTGCAATTACTACCATAGCTACTGCAATTACTACCATAGTTTTAGCCCTTTTACTGCAATTACTACCATAGCTACTCCCAGACTTTTTCGAGCTGGAAAATAATCTTTGGTTCGCCTGTTATGCCCGGAGTTAATTTGTAGCTTTTGAGGAGTCCGATCCCTTTAGCGGTTTCTATTCCTTTGAGGAAATATTTCTCAAGCAAAGAGCGTCTGCCCTGCTTCATATATTCCTCTGCTATTGTCCAGTAGAGCTTCTCCTGGTATATCTCGGTTTTATAATCTTTCGGTCTGCCTGAGTGCGCTCTGGCTAAATACTCTATGAGTTTAATGGCTATTTCTGAAACGGAGTGAGAGCCGTAAGCCTCTATCATTCGTTTAGTAATATCAAGCGGTAATTCTGTGTATTTGTTTTCGATCTGGTCTATAAAAATCGGGTGTAGATTTACTACGATCTCCCTCCGCTCGTCTATTAACTCTCCGTTTAGAAAATCCTTATAGCCTCCCTCCGCTAACTTCAAGAGGCTGTCGAATGTTTCAATAAAATACTCTCTGGTTTTGCCTGAGCCTAAATCCGCTATTCTCGTATATTTAATTAGGGCTTTTTTGTCCGGATTCTCCGCTAAATCGTAAAGCATCCGGGCTACTTCTTTTACGTTTCCTCCTCCGGTAACTTTGCCTCCGTAAAACTCTTTTGCTAATTCATAAAGGGTTACTGCTATTTTAGGGCTTTTTAACTCTACTCTCTCGTTGTCCTTTGTTTTTATCGGTATTAACTCCGCTCCTTTGTTTCCGGTGTAATAGTCATTTTTTTGGCTGTCCTTATTTTGGCTTTTTTCGTGAAGGAGCTTCGATAAACTCAGGATAAGTTTATATTCTCCTTTGGTTAGCTTGATGCCTTCTCCCTTTCGGTTGGTAAGTTCTACGTTGGCTCCGGAGGAGATTATTTTCTCTTTTGTGCCGGGCTCTAAAAGCTCAAAAAGAGAGGGCTGCGCGTTCTTATTACCCGGATAATTATATTTAAGCATCTGATCTGTAAGATGCCCGGAGCGTCTGAATTTTCCTTTGTGCTTCGTCTCCGGGATTTCCAGAGGAGTAAATGCCGGAGCGATCTGCTCCGGTAATTCCGGGATATAAATATCTATGTCTGGGATTGTTCTATCTGATCTACTCATTGGTTAAATAGCTAAGTAATCTCTCCGGACTTTCTCGTAAAAGTCTTGATCTACGTCTACTTCCTCCGGATCGGGGAAAACAAAGAACTTGGTAAAAAGCGTGTCTTTATTATCCTCTGGGAACATCTCCAGCATTTTTCTTTTGCTGTATTTTGGTGTTATGGATCGGTCTTTGTTTATGTCCTCCAAAATGCCGTTTATCATTTCTTTATAAGGACTTGGCTTAAAATCATTCTCTTCCATAAAGTCCGTCATAGCTTGAGCGATTGCTTTTGCCTGGCTGATTGCCGTCTCCGCCTGCGTTTTCCAGATGTCTAAAATGCCTTCAAGTGTAATAGCTCCGGAGGGATTTTCTTTAGATTTACGGTTTCTAGGTTTGTCTGTGGCAAACCTTATAAAACCGTCCTCCTTATCCTTTTCGATTTTTGCGAGAATATAGGTCGATTTCTGTAAATTCTCTATTAGGTTTTCTTTAGTTTTTTTGTCTTTTATTTCGTAAAGGAGCCCGTTTAGCATATCCTCAGAGTTAAGATAACTCTCCCAGAGTAAAGCGTATCCGGTTACATAGGCTATAGATTCTCGGTAACTTAATTGGTACTGTTTTAGTAAATAAAGCGAGTGTCTTATCACTCTGTCTGCGCTTATGATTTTATTATATAAACGTATCTCCTGAGGAGTTTTCAGACTGTCAATAAGTTCCTGAGCTTCGCTATCTGAAAACAAGCCTTTACTGTTTGTCTGGAGTAAAGCGTAATGCTCCGCTATAAGTTTTACCTTATTCTTTGCGGAGCCATTCTTAATACTTTTTGAAATGTCTTTTTTACTCATCTCGTTTCAATGTGCTTTCGATAGCCTGTAGTCTCTCTTCCAGATCGGTAACTTCGATAGCCTTTAATATGCTGTTTAGTATGTATGTTTCCTTTTGGACTTTTGCCTCTGTAATCTCTCCGCTCTGGTATTTTTTATATACCCTGAGGAGTAATCTCTTTACGTCTTTAGCTTCTATTTCTCTGGTAGTGTCTAGCATATTTTTAGGCTGCTTTTAGTTTTCTTTTGATCGGAGGCGCGGTTAGCTCCTCAATAATTTGCTTGTCTATTCGCTCTTCTGCGATCTCCTGCGAGCTTCTAAATTGAGGCTCCGTATATTCGTCTCTGATAAAAGTTAAATACTTTAACTGGAGGTCCAGTAGCTTGTCTGTCGGCACGTCTGAGAGGTTCCGGCTTTCTATTTCTTTTTGTAGCTTGGAGAGAGTTTCTCCAAAGCTTTTTAGCCTGTGCTCTTTGAGGAGGTAATACTTTTCATATAGAGCCTCTAACTCAAGAGCCTTACGGTTAGCTATCTCCTCTTGGAGCTCCCGGCTCCAATCTACGAGCGTCTGTTTAGCCTTGCCTAGCTCTTTGGCTATTTTGTCGAAAGAATAGCCTTGAGCCCGGAGTTCTATAAACTTTTCTTTTACGTCAATACTTTCCATAAATTTAATAAAAAGACTGTTTTGAGGCATTTATTACAAAAGAGTAAGGCGCGTCTATTCTATCGGCAATAGTGCCAAAATCCGGCTTTAATCTTGAAGTATCCCAAAGCTCAAAGTATTGAGAAACGGCTCTCTTAATAGCTGTTTCCTTATAATCTCCGGGAAGGTAAAAACTATTGGGATTTGTTTCCATTAAATCTTTATACTTATCTCCGTTCCGGAGTCTCTCTTTTAGAAAACGCTCATATCTAAACTGCATAGCCTTAGTAAAAGTTTCCTCTACCTGCTCGTAGGCTTCTACCTCAGCCTGTTTCTCGGTAACTATCTTTTTCCCTTCGTACGGTACTGTTTCGCCTTTCTCCGCATCCCAGTAGCCGTATATATGAGTTATTCCGGTTATGTCCTGGAGTTGTTTCGCGGAGGTTATTTCTATTTTCTCCTGCTCTTCGACGAGTCTTACAAAAATCTCGTGGATAAAGCTTTCGTCTGGGGAGATTTCGGTAAATAAATCCTGCCAAGTTTCCGTTTCTGGTGAGGAGTCTATAAAGGCTTTGTATGTTTTTTCGTAAAGGGCTTCGCTTACCTCTTTAGTAAATATAAGAGTTTCTATTTGTCCGGACTCTCTCAAAGCGTCCATAATCTCTCTCAATTCGTTTGCCGGGATCGGTTGCCCTGAGCCGAATCTTTGAGGGATGTTTGTTAGTATATGCCCGGAGCGAGCGTTAAGAACTTTTAACGCATAAGGTTTTATGAAGTCCTCCGTCTCCGGGTCAAAAAAATACTCCCTTACTATTTCCATAAAGACTTTCTCAAAGATACTGGTGTTTTGTGTTGCTTCGTTCATACTGCTTTTTCTGGTAACTGTTTTGCTTTAATCAATAATGAATAGGGAGCCTCAAGGCTTTCCGCTAAGGAGCGTATGTCCGGCTCTGTCGGTACATCGTAAATAAAAGTTTGTATGGCTCTTGGTATGGTGTGTTCCCGGAAAGCTTCTATCAGGTTAAAACTCTCCGGATTTATATTTAACAAGTCTTGGTATTTTCCTCCGTTACTTAAACAAAATTCCAGAGCAGACTGGTATCTATACCGCATAGCGTTGAAGAAAGTAATCATTACGTGGAGCTCCGCGTCTGATCGTCTTTGTTTTTTTGTTAGTGGTGGTGTAGGTGTGTTCTCAGGGTGAATTGCTTGGTAGAAACAACTATCAATTTCATAAATACCCGTTGCCTCTTGGAGCTTCTCGATACTGGTAATTGTCTTTCCGGTGTTTTCTTCTACTAACTTTACAAAAACCGCGTCAAACATATCCTCATCATCGGTTAAACCTTCAAAGAGTAATTTCTGCCAAGATTGCTCTTTCTCGTAATACTCTTTGAGCCCTTTATAAATCTCCTCGTAGAAAATGCTTCTAAAATGGCTGGTTTTGGAAACGTCCCTTAGGGTCCTATTGAAAGTTTCAGCAAAATTCTCTTTTACCGAATCAATAAACTGATCGTCGTAGGAGCTTCCGTCAAGCGGTGGAAGCATAGCCGGGAGATTAAGCATCCTTTTCCCGGTTCGCTTACTTATAAAAGATGAGGAGCCGCTAACTCCGGCGCGTCTAAAGGTTTCATCTACTATTCTCTTGTGAAGCGGTGTTACATCATTCTCATTCATAATAATTCTACTTCTGTAATGTAATGTTTATGGAAGTTCAACCTATTTACTGTTTACTTGCGCCTCTCCGATAAACTCTCTGAGAGCCTTTTCCGTAATCAGTATCGGTCTGCCTATTCGTTTCCCTCTCAGCTTTCCTTGTTTGATATACGCTCTTACGGTCTGAGGCGTAATGTTCAAAAGTCCGGCTGTTTCGGTTACGGTATAAAACTTAATGTTTTCGATTGTCGTTGGCATAGCGTTTATTTAGCCGGAGCCTGTTTGATCGCTCCGTTTTTCTTTTCGTACTTGGTTAAATAATCCTCCAAAGCCTGAGCTACTACGTCTTTGATAAGGAGCCGATCCCAGTAAGCGATAGATTTTAGTTTTTCTAACTGCTCCTCATTTACGATAAAAGTTGCTCTGGTCTCGCTCTGTTTGGTTCCCTCCTGAGAGGTTTTAGTAATCTCTTTTTCGGCGGTCTTTGGTCTGCCTGTCTTTTTCGGCTCCTCCGGCGTTTCTCCTAATAAAGAGTTTAATCCTCCGGTAAAGTTTTTCTTACTCATATTATTTTGTTTACTCTAATTACTCGGTAACTAAAGATTATCTCCTTTTTTTTATAATCTCCTTACAAAGGGCTAAGTAATCCTCCGCTCCGTAACTCTTTGGCTGGTATCTGAATATGTCGAGCCCGGCTGTCGGAGCCTCCGCTAAGGCTATGTTATCCCTTATCTTTGTCTTAAAAACTTTGTCCTTAAAATGCGCGTCTATCGTTTCGCTGACATTTCGGTTTAATACTTTCCGGCTGTCGTACTGAGTAATAAATACTCCTCCGATTCGTAAATCTTTGTTTAGCCGTTTCTGTATCTTTTCTATTACTTCTACAAGTTTGCTTAATCCCTGCATAGCCAAGTATTGAGCCTGGAGCGGTATAAATACCTCTTTGGATGCTGTCAGAGCGTTTACCGTCAGAAGTCCTAAAGACGGAGGGCTGTCTATAAAAATGTAATCGTATTTTGCCTGGAGAGGCTCCAGAAGCTCCCGGAGGATATACTCTCTTCCGGTCTCTGAGGAGAGTTCTATTTCGGCTCCGGAGAGGTCAAGGGTAGAAGGTATAAGATCAAGTCCTTTTTTTATCGGTAAAGGCTCCAAAGCGTAATCTCCTCTGATCGCTCCGTAAATGGTCTGCTCCGGCTCCGTTATGCCTAAACTCTGGCTAAGGTTGGCTTGCGGATCTAAATCTACAAGTAATACCCGTTTGCCAAGAGAGGAGAGTCCGGCTCCGATATTTAGAGCGGAGGTAGTCTTGCCTACTCCTCCTTTATGATTGCTGATTGTAATCGTGTTACTCATATTACCCTGTTTACTAAAAATGATTAGCCGTTGCCGTCTTTTCCTTTATTACTCCGGTCCATTTGTCGAAAGTTAAAATAGCCGTTTGGTTTACTTCTCCCTCCCGGTTTTTGAGAGCCTTTATTTCTAAATCTACTTCTCGTTGTTTTGAGTAGCTGGTTCCTCCTGAGTCCTCATCTTTTTCCCGGCTCTCGTTGTAAACCGAGAGGACCGTATTAGCGTCCTCTTCCAAGTTTCCGGCTTCTTTCAAATTCTCTAAACTTGGTTTCTTAATCCCTCCGGTTAAAGTCGAGCGGTTTAATTGAGCTCCGAGTATGAGCGGTAAATTATTCTCTTTGGCAATCTGTAAAACTTGATCCGATATATGAGCTATCTCCGTCCTTTTATCTTGCGTCCTCCGCTCCGTCCTCATCCGTTGAATGTAATCAATAAATACGGCTCCGATCTTTTCTCTCTGGCTTTGGTAAGCAATCAAAGAAGCTAACTCCTCTACCGAATAATTACGATCTATAACCGTGATTAGCCCGGAGTCTATAAACGTCCTAAAAGCCTCTTTGCCTTTTTCTATTACGTCTATGTCCGCTCTTTCGGCTTTTACGTAGGCTTTGAGAAACTCGTAGTTAGTCGGTCTGGCAAGAGCGGTAAAAGAGCCGTAATGCTGGCTTAAATCCGCTCCTACGAGACGGTTTAGCAGTTTAACGGAGAGATTTTTTAGCGGCTCTTCGTAGGTAAAAAAGTAAAACTTGTAATCCTCCGGCGCGTATGCCCGGCTCATCTCCAAGAGGAGATTAAACATAAAAGTAGTTTTACCGTGAGACGGTCTCCCGGCTACTAGCGTAATTGCTCCCGGAGTAAATCCGACAAACTTATCTAAATCCTTATAGCCTGTCTTAAATGCCGGAGCCGTTTCCGCTATGCGGCTTAAAATGTCCTCAGAGGTTAAAGCCGGAGGTAATAAGTCTTTGCCGGAGTCTCTTTTTTGCGCGTTGAGGCTCTCCTCTAGCTTGGTGAAAGCTCCTCTTACGTCTCCCTTTTCTTTGAGTTCGGTTGCCGCGTCTAAAAGCCGGGCTAGGTCCTTTTCCTTTTTTTCCTGTTCGGCTTTATATCGTAATTTCTCTTCCGTTGCCCGGAGGCTCTCCTCCGTAATGCCTAAATCTTTAACCGCTTCTAGCGTGGTAAATAGTTTTGTAAAACGGTCTCTGTCGGTTGGCTCCCGGAGGTTAGCGGCAATGGTTACGGCATCGGCTAAAAGGCTGTCTATGTCCTCCGCGTCCAAGCTGCCTTTATTCTCTTCTAGCTTGCCGTAATGCTGTAAAAGCGTTTGGAGTCTAAACTCGTAGGGAGGCTGGCTAGATTGCTTGTTTGTGAGACTTGTTAGGTCGTCGGTTTGGATTATGTAAGGCTTTGTTTCGGTTGCGGAGTCCAAGAGGTCCAGAGCCCTTAATACCTCCGCTCCTGCGTCCTCAGATTCATAATAAACATAAATTTTCTTTAACTCTCCGGCTATGAGCTTTTCTATTTTTAGCGTGTCTCCGGGCTTTGAGAGCGTGATTGTTTCTCCGGTTTCGGTAATCGCTTCTACTCTTATTAGATCGGTTTTTACTTGCGTCGGTTTCTGCTTGGTTTTGCTTTGGTGGCGGTCTCCGTAACCTTGCTCATATAGTCTCCGGCTGGCTAGACTAAAGTCTCCGTTACACTCTAAAAACGTATAAACTCCGGTTGGATTGTAGCCTTTGCCGTTTTCAAATTCGGTAGACGTGCTAAAGACATAAAAGGTTTTTAATCCGGTATGGTAGTTAGCAGATGTTTTGCTGTCGGTGTTTCCCGGTCTCTTAAAATAAATCCGGTCTCCGCTTCTGCCTACTTGTTTCCAGCCGTTAGCCTCCAAAAGTCCGGGTATATCCGCTCGCTGGTTGTAATCATCAAACGGAGAAAGTCCGTTATTTACATAAGGCTCGGTTTTTACATAATCGGTTTGTTTCGGCTCCGGCTCCGGGAGTTCGTTAAAACTTCGGGCAAGCGTGAAAAGTATCTCTCTCTCCTCCGGCGTGATCGTCGGTATTTGAGAAGCGTCTCCCTGTATAAATTCATAGCCGGGCGTAGGATCGGCTACTACGTAGCCTCCCTCTCCTCTGGTTTCAAGTAATACTTTTACTTTGTCCTTTGCGGATTGCTTTCGAGCTTTCTCTTCCGGCTCTCCTTTTGCTATTGCCTGTCGGTAAGTTTCCGCTTTCTCTTCCGGAGTGGTCGGTCGGTTGGCTAGTTTTAAGCTTCCTTCTATTTTCGTGCTCCGGTAATAGATATGAAAGCCTCCGTTTCTAGTCTTAGCGATAACTAAACTTTTTGCCGTTTTTTCGGAGAGATGTTCATCTATGAGGCTTTTTAATTCGGTCCAAAGGCTCCCGGTAAGATCGTATTTACAATCTACGTCTATTGCTTCCAAGTTACCGGAAACGGCTCCGGTAATGATTCCTACGCCTTTTACATTCGAGTCCGTAAAAACGGTGGCTGCTTCTGATTCGGTTAGCGGATCGGTCTGTAAAGGCTTCCAAGTAAATCCCTTCTCTGGAGGCTTTTTCTGAAATCGCTCTTGAGAAAGATTTGCCGGAAACTTATCCGCTTTGGTTGGCATAACCGATAGTCCGGCGTTTAAGTATTGTTTTGCCTTATCTAGTAAGCTCATATTACTTTGTTTACTCTGGTTACTAACTTACAGTCTGATTAAATTAAATTCCGTCTCAGGATGCGTTCGGAGCCATAGCTCCCGAATGATACAAACTTGAATATAATTACAGGTATAGCTTTCTAATCTTTCTCCGTTTAGTTTCAAGACAAAGTAAAAAAGCGGTACGTCTTTGCCTGTCCAGTCCATTTCTATCTCTTCTCTGTCGGTGTGCGTTTCGGTGTAATCGTTGAGCCTATCTTTGAGAGTCTCCTCCGTTGTTTCTCCTCTTTCGTATTTGTAAATAGCTTCTACTAATTCCGTCTCCGCTTTATAGGCTCTTACCGTTGGCATATTCAGCATTAAAGATAATCCAAGTTTTTCGAGCTTCTCACTCATTCCGGCAAGGTATTTAATAACTCTTTGCCCGGTTTCGTTATTAAGATCAAAAACATCTACCGGAGCCTTCGCGCTTACTATTTCCTCTTTTTTCGGAGCCTCCGGTAGGGTAATCGTTTTAGTAAAGACTACCTTTTTTCTCTTTCGTAAATCGGTGGCTAGTAAGCTCATATTATTCTGTTTACTTTACTTACTTAGTAAAGGCTGTCTAATAGCTCCTCCGGCGCGTTTTTTATCCTCTGCTCTTCTTTGATCGTTGCCGTGTAGATTTGCGTAGTAGCCGGGTTAGCGTGTCTTAAAACTCCCTGAGCATC